>Ga0209515_10002716_pt1 | contig 26615 bp, 34 predicted proteins | sample Subgroupgradi54m_FD_187454 | JGI IMG/M metagenome (GOLD analysis project Ga0209515, IMG submission 187454) | Subsurface groundwater microbial communities from S. Glens Falls, New York, USA - GMW60B uncontaminated upgradient, 5.4 m (SPAdes)... ... | reverse complement strand
CTCTTAGTGTCAGCCAATCCGTGACCAACGGGCTGAGGATCGCGTTCCCGGGAATTGTAAGGTGCAGGCCGCCCGGCGTCAACCTCTTTTTTATGTCGTATTCAGACAGGAAGACTTTGGCCGCCGCCCCCGGCTTGGTCTTGGCCAAACCGGCGACGATGATGTCGATAAGATCGTCCCGCGTGAGCACGTCGAGCCTCGACTGCGGGTCTACCTCTCGAGCTTAATGGCGATGCGGTCGAGATACTTCTCGAGGTCGTCGTGCGGGCGCGGGATCACGTGCACCGCGACCAGTTCGCCGACCTTCGAGGCGGCCGCCGCAGCCGCATCGACGGCGGCGCGCACCGCGCCGACCTCGCCCCGGCACAAAGTCGTACACAGGCCGTTGCCGACCTTCTCATAGCCGACGAGCCGAACCTTGGCGGCCTTCGCCATGGCGTCGGACGCCTCGATCATGCCCGTGAAACCCTTCGTCTCCACCAACCCCAGCGCTTCGCGCATCTCAGCCATTGTCCCTCCTATTCCGGATCATCTCCGCCGATGGCCTCGCGGCCCTCGGCGCCCGACTCGAGCACGGCGTTGCAGTGCGTGCAGCGGCGCGGCGTGGTATAAGTACGTTGACATTCGTCGTCCTCGGGCCACCATTCCTCAAAAAACATTTCCACCTTCTTATGGCACTTGAAGCAGAACTTCTGCATGCCCGCGCCGCAGCCCGCGCAGAACTTCGGCGGCGCCAGATCCTTGTGCGTGTGCATGATCGCCGCGCACGCCCCGCACTGCAGATCGATGTTGATCTTATACTTCGGCGCCTTGTCGTCCTTTTTCTCTTTCGACATATCAGTAGCCTTTCCCTTCCGGCTTGGCGTCGGTGACGATCGCGATGGACGCCGAGGTGCCCAGGCGCGTGGCGCCGGCGGCGATCATGGCGTTGGCGATCTTCGCGTCGCGGATGCCCCCCGAGGCCTTCACGCCCATCAGCGGGCCGACGGTCTCGCGCATCAGCTTGATGTCTTCGACGGTGGCGCCGCCGCCGCCGAAGCCGGTCGAGGTCTTCACGAAGTCCGCGCCCGCCTTTTTGGCGGCCGCGCAGGCGCGCACCTTCTCTTCATTCGACAAAAGCGAGGTCTCAAGGATGACCTTGAGCACCTTGCCGCGCGTGGCGTCGCGCACCGCCTTGATGTCGTCGTACACGACCACGTCGTTTCCTGATTTCAACGCTCCGATGTTGATGACCATGTCGATCTCATCGGCGCCATTGGCGATCGCGTCGCGAGATTCAATTGCCTTGACGGTCGACGTGGTCGATCCGAGCGGAAATCCGACCACCGTGCAGACCTTCACGCCCGAGCCGCGCAGCAGCTGCGCGGACAGCGCGACATAGGAGGGATTGACGCACACCGAGGCGAAGCAGAAGGTCTTGGCCTCCTCGCAAAGTTTGCCGATCTCTTCCTGGGTCGCGTTGGGCTTGAGCAAGGTGTGGTCCACGTAGCGGGCGGTGTCGGAGCCCTTCTTCGTGGGCTTGCACACCGACACGCGGTCAGCGCCCGCCGCCTGGATGATCTTGGCGTCGACATGGGCGTCCTCGTCTTCTTCATCATGGGCGGTTTTAGGCGGAAGCGCCGAAAACGGACCCCGAGCGGGCGCCGCACCCCAGGAGGCGGCGTTGCCGAACACCTTGCCGGAACTGCCGAACGAGGTCACAACCTCGCCTTTCAGCGCTTTCGGGCCGTTCTCGCACTCGCACCTGTTCGCCTTGAGAAAACCCTTCGCATCAAGAGCCTTGACCACTTCTTCAACGACGTTTCGCAGTTGTGCCTCAGTCATATTTTTTTACCTTCCCGCCTGAACTCACCGAATCCACGATCCCGACGATCAGGGTCCGTATCGGCGCCTTCTCGTCGTGAAGCGCGCTTCTCGCCGAACCGCCTTCATCCATCACGAGCACGACCGAACCCGGCCCCGCCCCCGTCGTGTACTCGACGGCCATGATCGCGTCTGCGACGCGCTCACCCGTTAACGGATCGATCGGCCGCACGAGAAGCAGGCGCTTGTCGCACAGCGAGCAGTGCTTACGCGTCCCCCACACGTTGCCGACGACCTCGGCGACGAACATATTATACCGTCCTCGATGTCACGGGGAAGTTATCCCCAAACTTGGCCCGGGCCAAGTTCATGGATATCCTCACTTCGGGTCTCCCCGAAAATCTTTAACCTGGTGCCCATCAACTATACCGACGACGGCCGCGTCCACCGGCGGGGCGTCCCTGAAGGCAACCGCGGCGTCGCGGGAGGCCACCCAGAATACTTTTTCGGAAGAGCCCGCGCCGACTGCGTCCGCGGCCACGATCGGGTCGCCGGCCGGCGACTCGTCCTCCCAGCGCAGGGGCTGGATGAGGAGCATCGCCTTGCCGTCGAGACCCGGCTCCTGGCGGGAGCAGAACACGCGGCCGATGACGCGCGCGAGCTTCATTTCCGATATCCCTCGATCGCGTGCACCTTCTGCAGGCGCCCTTCGTGCCGTCCGCCCTCGAAGGGCGTGCCGAAGAACACCTTAAGAATCTCGGCCAGGATTAATTCACCGTGGGTCTTGCCGCCGAGGCAGAGCACGTTGGCGTCGTCGTGCTGCGCCGCGAAGCGCGCCGAGACCGAGTCGTAGGCCGCGACCGCGCGCGCGCCCATCACTTTGTTGGCCGCCATGCACACCGCGCCGCCGAAGCCGTCGATCAGGACGCCCTTGTCGAACTCGCGGCGCACGACCGCCTCCGCCACCAGCTGCGCGACGTCGGGATAATCCACCGCCTCGGTCGAATGGCAGCCGAAGTCGGCAACCTCGTGACCGAGCCCCTGGATCGTCTTCTTGACGAAGTCCTTGGCCGCGAAGCCGCCGTGGTCGCTTCCGATGACGATCTTCATTTTTTTCCGCTCTCCCGCTTCAAGATCGCCCGAATCTTCGGCTTCAGGAGAGGCAGCTTGTTTTTCACGATATCGCGGATGATCGCCGCGTCGACGCCGAAATACTCATGGATCAAGACGTCGCGCAGCCCCGCGAGCTTCCTCCATTCGACGTCCGGATAAGCCTTTCGGACGGATAGGGGAACGCCCTTGGCGGCCTCGCCGATCACCTCAAGGTTGCGCACGACAGCGTCCAGCGTGCGCTCGTCACGGGTGAAATCGGACGCGCCCGCCGTATAGCGAAGAATCCGCTCGGTCGCCTCCAGGATGTCCAGCAGGTAGACTTTAAAGTCCCTGGGCATACCGGACCTCGCGCAGGATGCGGGAGCGCAGCGCCGGCTTGATGGCGTCGGCAACCACAAGATCGACGTCCTTATGGAACAACTCCTCGAGATAGAATTTAAGACCCATATAATCGTCAAAAGTCTTCCGCTCGAAATCGACGACGAAATCCAAGTCGCTGCACGCACGGGCGAGCCCTCGAGCCGCGGAGCCGAAAAGCCCGAGGCGCCGCACTCCATAGCGTCTCAGCCCGGCGCGATGAAGGTGGAGTTCGGCCAACACCCGCTTGGCGGACATTTTCACCGCCACGATTATTTACCCACCGTCGCGAGCAGTTGGGGATCGGCGTGCGGGATGACCACATGGCTGACGAGCAGTTCCTTCTTGATGGCGCTGATGCCGGCGGCGACCGCGGTGCGCACGTTGCCCACGTCTCCGCACAAAGTGACGTAGCCCTTGCCGCCTCCGACGACGGTTTTCACCTCGATGAGGTGAACGTCCGCGGCCTTCGCCGCGGCGTCGGCGGCGAGCACGGTCGCGATCGCTTCCTTGGTCTCGATGACGCCGACCGCGCCGAGATGCTCGACGGGGATGCGCTTGTCGAGAGCGGCGACGACCTGATTGTGGACGTTGCGGATGAGAACTTCATCCACCAACGCCTTCCCCAAGACCTCGCGCCCCGCGCGCATCGAGCTTTCGACCTCGCCCTGCGCGCCGGTCACGAAGATGATGTACTTGCCGCGCGCGACGATCGTCGTTTTGGCGAGCTTGACCGACGCCATCTTGACCATGGCGTCCGTCGCCTCGATGCCTTTGGCGATCGAGGATGATTCCAGGAATCCGACGGCGAGGTTGGCGAGCATGTTTTATTTCCTCTTTTTAGACTTCTTGACTTCGACGAAGGCGACCACGGCGTCGCCGGCCTTCACCGTCATGACCTTCGCGCCCCAATGCGTGAGGAGCGGACCGCGCAGGATGGACGCCCCGCGGTTGGCGAGATCTTTATACAGCTTCGAGATGTTCGGCGTGGAGAAGTACAAAGTCGCCATGCCGTGCTTGACCGGATAGCCCAGCTCCCGGTCCTCGCCCGTCTCCCCGTCGCTTCCCAGGACGATGCTTTGCCCGGCGAGCTGCACCATTCCCGATTTTGCGCCGTTCTCTCCCCAGGTCTCGCCGCCCTTCCCGCCGGCGATCTCGGTCCAAAACCGCCACGCGTCCGCGAAACTGCCCGTCGGCAGATACAGGTGCTCCAAGCCGCTGATCGAAGGCGCCGCCGCCGTTTTCTTTCTCTCGGTCATCACACGATCCGGAAGTATCCGACGAGCGCGCAGTGCAGCGGGCGCGCGAAATGAGAGGCCTTGGTCAGCCCGTCGCCGGTCGGCGTGCCGATCGACATCGTGGCGTAGCCCTCGCCGAGGCCGAGGCCGTACAAGGTGGGCGCGTTCTTGACGAAAATCGAGCACTGCATCTTGCGGGCCATCTTGGTGAGGTTGCCGACATGGGTCGAATGCATGGACGCGGTGTGACGGTTGCCGCCTTCGGCCTGCACGGCCAAATCGATGGCGGCTTCCACGTCACGACATGTCGTTACGGGCAGAAAGGGCATCAATTGCTCGGTCCACACCAAAGCGTGGTCGTTGGAAACTTCCGCCCAAAGAAGCCGTGCTTCCTGAGGGATCTCCAAACCTATTCCTTTGGCCAAGACCGATGCGTCTTTACCGACAAAGTCACGATTGAGAACTGGATCCTTGCATCCACGACCTCCCACCTTAATAACAAGCTTAACCAAAGCGCCGGTCTGAGCCGCGTTCAGTTCGAAAGCTCGAGGATCGCCGCGCATTCCCGTGAGAAAACGCTCGCGAGCCGCGGCGGTGACGATCACCTCTTTTTCGGCGGTACATAAAACATTATTGTCGAACGAGGCTCCGAAAATGATGTCTTGCGCACACTTCGGGAACTCCGCAGTCTCATCCACGACGACGGGCGGGTTTCCCGGACCGGCCGCGATGGTTTTACACGTTTTCCCGACTGTCATCGCGACCTTCACGATCGCGGGGCCGCCGGTGACCATGTTCACGCGCGCGTCGGGATGCGCGAGCAGGTTGCGGGTGTTGTCCTGCGAGGGCTTGTCACATGTCGTGATCAGCGCCTTAGGCGCGCCCGCGGCGACGGCGGCGGCGGACAGCAGGCGCATGGTTTCGAGGCAGACTTTATAGGACGCCGGATGCGGGGCGAAGACGACGGAGTTTCCGGCGGCCAGGATCGAGATCGCGTTGTTGATGATCGTGGCGGCGGGGTTCGTGGACGGGGTGATGGCGGCGACGACGCCGTAGGGAGCGTATTCGACGAGGGTCAGGCCCTTGTCGCCCGTATACGCGCGCGAAACCAAATCTTCGACACCCGGGGTACGGGTGGCGCACACCAGGTTTTTCTGGACCTTGTCTTCCCAGCGGCCCATGCCGGTTTCTTCCACGGCCATTTTCGCCAGGCGTTCGGCATTCGCGATGGCGGCCTTTCGCATCGCACGGATGATGCCGCGCCGAATTTCCAGGCCTAGGTCCTGAAATTCGCCTTGGGCGACCACCGCGGCTTGAACGGCGGCGTCTACTGTGGGAAACAAAACGGAATCGAACGACAACGGATTGGGTAACCTTGCCGTCGCCGACGGCGGCTGCGTCGTCAGCACGGAGCCCAAATCGTCTTTTTCGAGACGCTTGAGAACCTCGGAAACGATTCTTGATATCTCGTCACTTTGCATTCGCGTCCTCACTCTTCTTAAAGGCCGTTTTACCGTTTTGCTCGACCGTGTCGACGATGGCAAAGATCACCGCGTCGACGGGTCGTCCTTCGGTGCGTGTGGTTTGTCGCGCACTGGAGCCTTGCACCAAAAGAACGAGCTCCCCCTCGCCGGCGCCGACCGAATCGACGGCGACGAGGGGGTGGCCCTTCGCAGAGCCGGCAAGATCGACGGGCTGCACCAGCAGCAGCTTCGATCCGACCAGCTTCTCGTCCTTTAGGGTACAGACGACAGTGCCCGTGACGCGGGCGAAGATCATGGGTGTTCTCCTGAATTATTTCTTGCGAGCCATGTGCTCGGGAGAAGAGATCGGCATCTTGCCCTCGAGGTCCGGGTGCGGCTGCGGGATGACATGGACGGCGATCAGCTCGCCGACCTTCTGCGCGGCGGCCGCGCCCGAATCGCAGGCGGCCTTGCAGGCGGCCACTTCGCCGCGGAACAGCACGGTCACGAGTCCGGTGCCGACTTTTTCGTAGCCGACGATGCGGACGTCGGCGGCTTTCACGGCGGCGTCAGCGGCCTCGACGCAGGCGATCAGGCCGCGGGTCTCGATCATTCCAAGTGCGTTCATTCGTGTTCTCCTTTACGCGATATGGACTACGTCGCCGGTTTTGATCCCGGCGGCATTGGCCTCGTCGGTGTCCACATGAAACTCGAGGCTGTACTTGTCCGACACACGAACAACAACGTCTTCAAATACGGTCGAGCGCCCCCCGCCCGCACCGGCGCGAACACGCACGACCTCGCCTGAGGCGACTCCGAGGTTCTTCGCTTCGCTCGGCGAGAAATGAAGATGCCGTTGGGCGATGATCACGCCTTCTTTAATATCAATTTGTCCGGCAGGGCCGATCAAGGTCGCTCCGGCAGAAACTTTAACATCTCCCGACTCGCGCACCGGCGGCTTGAGGCCGATGGCCATCGCGTCGCTGACCGCGATCTCGATCTGGGTGTGGTCGCGGTACGGCGCGACGAGACGAATGTTTTTGAGAATCCCCTTCGGGCCTTTCACGTCGATCATCTCTTCCGCCGCGTAAAATCCCGGCTGCTTGATGTCCTTCACGCGTTTGGGCTCGGCCGACGCGCCGAACAGGATTTTAAAGTGTTCCCTGGTCAGATGGCAATGCTTCACCGACACGCCGGCCGGAATATCGAGCTTCGAGCGCTTCATGCGCTTTTCAATCTCGGCCGACAAGCCCTCAATGAGGGCGGGGTTCATCACGCTTTTTGGAACCCCATGATGCGCAGAAAGTCTTTCTTAAGGCTGGCGCCGCCGACAAGCGCGCCGTCCACGTCGGCCTGGGACATCAAGTTGTCGACGTTCTCCGCGGTCACCGAGCCGCCGTAAAGAATGCGGCAACCCGCGGCAAAGCCGTCGCCGGCGACCTTCTTGAGCGAGGAGCGGATGAAGAGGTGCGCCTCCTGCGCCTGCGCGGGCGAGGCGGTCACACCGGTGCCGATGGCCCAGACGGGCTCGTAGGCGACGACGACCTTCGCGAGGTCGGCGGGCGCGAGGCCCTTCAGCCCGCCCGCGATCTGCGTCTCGAGCACGCGCCAGGTTTTCTGCGTCTCGCGCTCGTCGGCGGTCTCGCCCACGCACACGATGGGCGTGAGTCCGCCCCTAAGTGCTGCACCGAGCTTCTTGTTGACCTGCTCGTCGGTCTCGCCGAACAGCTTGCGGCGCTCGCTGTGGCCGACGATGACCATCGAGCAGCCGGCATCGGCGAGCTGTCCAACGGAAATTTCGCCGGTGTAGGCGCCGGAGGCTTCCCAGTGGCAATTCTGAGCGCCGAGTCGGACCGGGGTGCCTTGAAGAATTTCACCCACGACGGTCATCGCGGTGAAGGGCACGCACACGGCAACCTCGCCTGAGGCCGATCCGGCCCCAGCGGCCACGGCCTTGGCCAGCTCAACGGACTGGGCCACAGTGAGATTCATCTTCCAGTTGCCGGCGAGCAGCGGGCGGCGCAAAGGTGAAGCCATTTTCTCTCCAATCCAATTGTGGCCAAATTGGCCACATTCAGCCGTCTTCAACGGCGACCAAGATTCTACCCCATGCGCCGTGGTCTGTCAATGGCCTAAAACTGCGACAGCGGGATCACGGCCTCCCCCATCTTCCCGGGGGAATATTGGTCGTTCTTGGCCGAGCGCTTGCCGCGCCGGATGCGCACGCCGAGAATGTTGACCTTCTTAGCCTCGAGCATGTCCTGGTCGCTGTCGCCGAAGAAAGCGACGAAGTGGCCTTCCTGCATGTGCAGGTGCTTGGCCGTCGGATCGGGGGTGAAGATGAAGGAGCGAGGCGAAAGTTTGCGCCATTCCTTTTTCAGGGCGTCGCCGTCGGTGCCCTGGCGCTCGGCCATGATCATGACCCGGAAGCCCAACGCCCGCAGGGCGCAGGCGATGGTGAAGGGGACATACTTGACCTTCTCGACATCATAGGCGTTGTTGAGCGCGGCCCAGTAGGTCGGACTCGCCCTCTGCGTGGCGGCGCCGGAGGCTTTCTCGTAGGCCTTCACGGAGTCGACGAGCGTGTCGTCGTAGTCGAAGGCCACGGAGAGGTGGCTGATGGTGATGAGGCTGAAGAACAGGCCCCACACGCTCATCATGGCGAGGAGCTTCTTCGTGGTGGTCCAGCCTTTCTCGACTTTCGCCCGGGCGCTTTTGAACACCATGTCAGTTCTCCCTCAGCTTGAGACGCCCGGTCGCGGGCGCCATAACCACGCCTTGTTTGCGGGCGCATTCGTTCAACAGGTCGCGCGCGAGCGCGCCCGTCGCCTCCGATGAAATGAAGCGGTCAAAGACGGAGTAGCCGTCGCCCCCGTTCGTCAGAAAATCCAAAGTGGCGATCGAGTAGGTCTTCGCGTCATCGAGCGGCGCGCCGCCGACGGCGACGGACGCGAGGCGTTCGCCGGCGGCCTTCGGCCGGTAATACTCGACGCTCGCGCCGGAGATCTGGGCGATGCGATCCATGCCGACGCCGTGATCGAACGCCGAACGCAGATCGGAACCTTTCATGTCCAGCTTGACGAGCGCATTGTCGAAAGGCATCACGTTGAAAATCGCGCGCAAAGTGACGGGGCCGGCGGGCACCTCGGAGCGAATGCCGCCGCCGTTCTGCAGCGCCGTGTCGACGCCGAGGCTCCCGCGGTAGCAGTCCGTCATCCAGTCGCCGAGCGCGCTCTCGCGGTCGGGCTCGCGGCCCATCAACACGGGCGCCGTCGCGATCACGGTCTCAAAAACTTTTCCGACGGCTTCCTCGTGCCCGGCGACGATCACCTTCATGGCGGGATCCTCACCGATGCGGTCGGGCCAAAGCTCGATGAGCTCGTCGGAGGACGCGGTCACCGTCTTCGTTTTCGGGTCGATCTCGAGCGTCGCGCGTCCGGCCTTCATGAGATAGTGGCCCGCCTGCACGATCAAGGTCCCGTTCTCGCCGCGGATCGCGCGGTTGAGGAAGGTGTGCGTATGGCCGCCGACGATGAGATCGATGCCGGGCACCTCCCGCGCGAGCGTGCGGTCACCCTCGAACTTCGCCTTGTCTTCCTGCTCGAGGCCGATGTGAGTCACGGCGATGATCACCGTGGCCCCCGCCTTCTTAAGCGCCTTGACCGCCGCGCGAGCGGCGTCCACCTCGCGCCGGAAGTCGAGGCCCGCGATGTTCTTGGGGAAGGCGAGCCGGCGCATGTTCGAGGTCGTCAGGCCGAAGATCCCGATCTTAATGCCAGCGACCTCCTTGACGATCCAAGGGCGGACCCACGCGACGAGCTTGCCGTCCTCGCCAAAGGTGTTGGCCGACAGCACCGGCATCTTCATCTTGGCGATCAAAGTCCGCAGGTCGTCGGCGCCCGTGTCGTACTCGTGGTTGCCGATCACGATCGCGTCGTAGCCGATCGCGTTGAACACGTCGGCGACGGCCGCGCCCTTGGTTAAATTTCCCTCGGGGGTGCCCTGCCACCAGTCGCCGGCGTCGAGGACGAGCTTCGGGCCGGTCTCCTTGCCGATGAGTGCTGCGAGCGCGGCCGCGCCGCCGATCATCCGATTGGTCTGGAATTTATCCGGCCTCGGCATGATCCAGCCGTGAATGTCGTTGGTGTGATAGACGCGGATCTTGATCGGCTCCTCGGCCAGGACGCGCGTTCCCAGCGCCAGCGCCGCGATCAAAACGAAGCGGAAAAGCTTCACTCGGACAGACCTCCGGCGAGCGCGTCGCAGGCCTGCTGCACCGCCTCGGCGGCGTTCGACAGGCGCGAAGACACGGTTTCGCGCTTCAGCGCGCTCGTCAAAGACGGATCCTCGGCGGCGTCCGAGCGCGTGAGGCGGCGCAGGCGCTCCGCTTCACCCGCCCACCTTTTGGCGATTATCAAAGTTTCGACGCGGCTCTTGCCGCGCCCAGACGCGGCGGCGGCGAGCGCCTTGGTCGCCTCACGCAGGGCCTCGGAGGTCTTGATCAGACCGGCGTCCGGCTCCACGCCGTAGCGCGCGGCTTCGGACACGGCCTGCGTGGCGTGCTCGACGGCCTCGCGAAGAGCATAGGAGACATCGGCGGCGTCGGTCTTGGTGAAGCCGCGAAAAGTCTTGTGGGCGAGGACGGCGGCCTCGCGCCAGCCCAGCGCGCGCAGGCGCGCGGTGCGCGCGGCCGACAGCGCCGAGGGAGCGGGACGGCGGAACCAGGCCGCGGCGGCCGTCGCCGCCGCCACGAGGGTTTCCGTCTGGCCTTTCAGGCTTTCCGAGGCGCTTCTCCCCATTGCAAGCCAGTCTATTACATTTTCTCGAGCGACGACAGCAGGCAGCGCACGCCGCCGCGGTCCGCCTCGGGAATCGTCTCAGAGGTGAGACTTAGCCCCGCGCTCTCGAAGCGCTCGCGGAACGAGCGCCGGTGCGCCAGTTCCTTGTCGCTGGAGAATCCATGCGCGAGCAGCAGTCGCCCTCCGGGCTTAAGCCAGGAGGCGATGCGGGGAAACAACGCCGCGAATTCGTCCCCGACGCCCGGACGATCGATATAGTACAACACGTCGCCAAGAATCACCGCGTCAAAAGGACCTTCGGTTCCGGGCTCCCAGGTCAGGAGGTCGGCCTCAATGAAGACGGCTTGAGGGGCGCGCTTTCGGGCCCGCGCGAGAGCGACGGCCGAGATGTCCAGGGCCAGGACCCGGGATGAACGGCGCGCCAGCTTTTCGGTGAAATGCCCTTCGGCGCACCCGACCTCGAGGGCCGGCCCAAGAAAGCCGACTCCGAGTGCCTGATCCATGGCTGCCAGGCGCGCGGCCTCATAGGGCGTAGTCTCGTAAGAGAACGGGTCCTCGCGCTTGCCGAATTGGCGGTTCATCTTGCGGCGGGTCTTAAAGGCCTGCCAGGACAGGCGCACCGCCGACCAGAGGCTCATCTTGGCCCCTTGTCGTTCAATATCTCCTTGAGGCGCTCGGCGTCGCGGAAGGACGCCCGGTGGGCGAGCGCGACATACGACGGAACGTCCGCGCTCGCGGCGACGATTGTGGCCATGTTGGCCACACTCAGCACCCCCAGACTTGCGAGAGCCGGGCGCATGTAAAGGAACGCCCCCTTGCGGGGGGGCGGCTGGCGCAGCGGATCGAAGGCCCGAATCAGGCCCAGTTCCGCGCACACCTTGTCCTCGAGGGAGGACCACTCGCTTCCCCGGGGATGCCAGACGATGGTCAGCTTGCCGCGCGCGATGCGCTTAAAGAACCGGTACATGTCGCGCAGGCGGTCGGAGCCGGGCGAGAAGGACGCGGGGGTCTCGAAAACCACGATCTTGGCGCCCAGAGCCTCGGTCGCCGCCCTTGTGGCCATCCAGGCCTCATGGACCTCCAGGCTTTCCCGAAAGGATCCACACAGGGCTTGGCGGTTCTTCGGGAACTTGCGGGCGGAGACGGGAAAACCGCGATCCTCGGGCCCGTGGGTGATCGTCCGCAGGGCCTGAAGGGCCGCCTCCCCATCCACGGGTATGTCCGCCCGCCAGGCGGCCATAGTCTCGAGCCGGGGAAGGCCCTTGCCGGTATCGGTCTCCACAAAGGACAGCGACCGCCAGTAGCGGTCCCGTCCGATGGGGTAGCCGGCGCAGCCGACCCGGATCATAGCCGGCCGGGCCCAAGGGCCCGGCCCAGATGCGACAGAGGAAATCCTAATTGCATCTAGCCGAAAAGGTCGAATTCCGGCTCGCGCCGGGGGCGCCGGACGGTCTCCGGCAGGCGCCGGGACCAGCGCAGGCAATACCAGGCCAAGGCGAGGCAGGCAAGGCCGTAGACGAGCTCGAACAGGGCGAAACGGGTCCATTGGGCGCGCGTAACGAAGGCCCAGGCCCTCGGAGCGTACTGGTTGGCCTCGGGCTCGCCTCCCAGAAGGTCGTAAACCCCCTTGAAAGCGGCCAAAGCGCCCCACGCGGCGAAAATCGCCGCGGCGAGACGGGCCAGACCTTTGATCTTGATCGTCTCGTGCAGAGAGACGCTCCGATCAGCGCTTCGAGAACTGGAAGCGCTTGCGGGCTTTCGGCTGACCGGGCTTCTTGCGCTCGACCATGCGGGGATCGCGGGTCAGGAAGCCGGCGGCGCGAAGGAACTTCTTGTTCTTCTCGTCGAGCTTGACGAGGGCGCGGGAAATCGCGTGGCGCGCCGCTCCGGCCTGGCCGGAGATGCCGCCGCCGCCGACCTTGATGATGTAGTCGTGGTTCTTGGCGGCTTCGATGATCGAAATCGGCTCGGTGACGTCGCGAACCTGATGCGGAAGGCCGTGGAAGTACGCCTCGACGGGCTTCTTGTTGACGGTGACCTTCCCCTCGCCCTTCGGCAGCAGGCGACACTGCGCGACGGAGGTTTTGCGGCGGCCGGTGGCCCAAATCGCTTCGGTTTTGCTCATGGTGTCCTGAGTGCAGCCTTAGGCGGATTGACCGCCGAGTGCGGATGCTTGTCGCTGACGTAGATCTTGAGGCGAACCAGCTGCTTGCGGGCGAGGCGGTTCTTGGGGAGCATGCGGCGCACGGCGAGCATCATGACCCGGCGCGGATCGCGGTCCATCTGGCGCCGCATCGGCATGACTTTGGCGCCGCCGGCGAAGCCGGAGTGCGAGAAGTAGAACTTCTGGTCGAGCTTGTTGCCGGTCAGCTTGATCTGCTTGCAGTTCGTCACGACGACGAAATCGCCGCAGTCCACGTAATCGGTGTAGGTGACCTTTCCTTTTCCACGGAGCAGATCGGCGGCCTTCGTCGCGATGCGGCCGAGAACGAGTCCCTTCGCGTCGATGTGATGCCAGTGGCGAGAAATCGCCGCCTGGTGAGGAGGATGCATATAGCTGTTCTGAGGCATAGTGAGGAATGTTACCAAATTCCCCGACGGCGAACAAGAAAATTCACCGACGCGATCGGGATTACCGCGGCTCGTCCGCCGGCGGCTCGCTCTCGGCGTCCTCCGCGGGCGGGGAGGCGCCGGGGCCGGGGGCGACTCCGGCGTGCGGCGGGCCGTCGGCAGGGAGACGCCGTCGGGGTACCTCTTCCCCGTCAAGACATAGTTCGCAGGCGAGTAGGGCCTGCCGCCGGGAGGCAGGACGCCGTCCACCACGTCCGGCCCGCCCTCGGGGCAGTAGGAGGCTGAAAACATGCCTCCCTGATCAGTGCAGGCCCTGTTGTCGATCCGGTTGTTGGACAGACAGGTGCCCATCCACATGTGGTCGCCGACTTGATTGCAGCGCAGCTTGCCGTTGGGCCACAGCGCCCCCGCAATGGAAGGGCACGGGTGCGCGGTACACTGCCTGAAGGCCTTGCCGTTGTCCAAGCCCATCCCGGAGCAGAGGTCCTCGCGCCCTTGGTCAGCGCGTCAAGAGCGGCGGAGTTCACGGCGTCGGGCTTGCACTCCGGATGATCTTTGATCCAAAGCTCGGGGTTGACATTTCGGGTCCAGTCGGCGATGAGGCCGCCGCGGCCAGGACCAACGCCGCAAGAAACCGCGCCGGGGATCTCAATCCGCTTCGATTCGTCATAGTCGGCCTCTCCGCACGGATGCGATTGTGAGCATAGTCCCATCTGCGGACCTGTCAAGTCAGAGGCTTAGGCGCTTATTTCGGGGGCCGCCGGGTGCCGAAAGTCTCGCCATTGGGCGCCTTCCAGTACACCTCGAGCTTGAGCTTGGCGCGGGTATAGACCGTGATGCCGGCGGGGGTCAACCGGCCGTCCCCGTCGAAGAGACGCTTGCCCTCCAAGTCGGTGAGCTTGAGAGCCCACTTGGCGCCGGCGCCCTTGTCCTCGAAATACAAGATGGCGTCCTGCGTGAGATGAAAGAGGTACTTGTCGTAGCCTTCTTTCGTGAGCAGGCGCCGGGCCGGCTCCTTGCCGCGGCGGGCGGCGGTCCAGGGACGATTGCCGCCGAACTTCTTCTTCAAATAGGCGAGGGCGTCGGCTTCGGCCATCCGGATCCGGCCGAGAAGCTGGGCATCGGCCGGCGCCCAGGCCGGCTGGTCCGGAGACAGGATGCGGCGCTCCCACATCTCCTCGAGCACCGCGGCGCGGTCCTCGGCCACGAGCGCCGGCTCCACCGCCGCCGGCGCATGCCCGCCGAGGGATCCTGCTTGCAACGCGACGGCCAGGAGCAGCAGGATCCTCAATATCACTTGGCGGCTAGAATCCGGGGCAGGACCACGCCGACCTGGTCCATGTACTTGCCCTTGCGGTCGGAGTACGAGGTCTCGCAGAGCTGATCGCCGCCGAAAAACAGCAGTTGGGCGATGCCCTCGTTGGAGTAGATCTTCGCGGGAAGCGGCGTCGTGTTCGAGATCTCGATGGTCAGGTAGCCTTCCCAGCCCGGCTCGAGCGGCGTCACGTTGATGATGATGCCGCAGCGCGCGTAGGTGGACTTGCCGAGACAGACCGCGAGCACCTCACGCGGGATCTTGAAGCGTTCAAGGGAACGCGCGAGCGCGAACGAATTCGGCGGCACGACGCACTCTGGAGCCTTGATGTCAACGAACGCCTTTTCGTCAAAACGCTTCGGGTCGACGATCGTGCCGTGCACGTTTGTAAATACTTTGTATTCGTCGGCGACGCGAATATCGTAGCCGTACGACGACAGCCCGTAGGATATCTTGCCCTTGCCGTCCTGACGCTCGACGAAGGGGTCAATCATCTTGCTGTTGACGCTTTTCTCGCGGATCCACTTGTCGGACTTGATCATGGATCGATTATATCTATTGTCCAGCGATGGGGACAACCGAGCGTCGTCTCGGCTCCCGATCTGTATTATTGCGATTTTCATTCTCTCGACGAGGGTTTTGAGCAGCTATGTGCTCAAAACCCCGGGGGAGGAAATAGAAATCGAAAAAGCTCTGGTCAACCGCGAGCCCGGCAGGGAACTTTTCAGGGCCCTCAATCGTATAAAGGGTGTGCGCCTGCGAAAAGAATTGCATGAGTGGGACGGGATCCAGACTTGGTTCTGGCCCGCCGTCGCCCGCGAGCTCCCGCCGCTCAAAAAAACACCGTTCCTGAAAGCGCGCCGAAAAGGCGGTCGGCCCCGTAGCGACGACCGCCGGGCGCTGAACGCGATTCTGTGGCGGCTGCGCAGCGGCGGAACCTGGAGCCGCCTTCCAAAGAAGTTCGGCGCGGCCGCCACGGCACGCCGCCGGCTGGCGCTGTGGATGAAGGGCGCTCGACTGGAACGCGCCTGGCGCGCGTATTTAGACCAACAAAGTCAGCTCGAACTTCAACGCTGGCGCGACAGTTTCGCCTCCGGCGCCGTCCGGCATGAGCCGTTCTGGCGTTTCGACCTGGACCTCGTCTGGCGACGGGAGTTTGCGCCGAGACTTTCGTCAGGGTAGTCGATCGGCGGCGATCCGGCCGGAAAGACAGGCCGACTCGATCGTGGCGGGAAAACCCGTGCGCGTCCAATCGCCCGCGAAGGAGAAGCCGGGCATGCCGGTGCCGGGCTCGGGGCGCTTGGCCTCGGAGCCGGGGGTCGGAGAGAGGGTGGCGAAGGGTTCTTTGACGATTTTGGAGGCAAGCACTTTTGCTTTTGAGAACTCGGGCAGACACGCCGTGAGGTCGCGCGTCGCGGCATTCATGATTTTCTCGGGTGAATACCCGATCTGTTGGTGGGCGCCCGAAATGACGACGGCAAGCGTCTGGCCGCTTTCTTTTATGTTTTGGATGCGCGTTTTGTTGAACACCCAGTGGGATTCGGTGCCCAACATCCCAAGAAATCGTTCGGACATCACGGGACGGTCGAGTTTTAATGTCGCGCCGACGATGGGCGCGGGCGCGAGCGTCTCCCAGGGACCGCGGAGCGCGGCGGGAAGGCCCAGCTTCTTTAAGTCCCACGGCGGCAAGGTCGAGACCACGTGGCCGGCTTCAAAACGCGAGTCCATGTCCGTCACGATCCCGCGCACGCGCCCGCCTTCCTCGATCAGGCTCGCGGCCTTGGCGTTCGAGATGACGCGCCCGCCCCGGGCTTCGACATAGTCACGCGCCGCGATGGTGTACAGCTCGGACAACCCCGTTTTCGCCAGCGCGAAGCGCGAGGAGGCGCGGCCGGTGAAGAACATCGCGCGCAGGGCCTGAACGAAGCCCGCGGCGGAGGCGACCTCGGGCTTGTCGTTGAGGATGCCGATCGCGGCGGGATCGAAAAAGCGCGTCTGGAAATTGGCGGAGATTCCAAGCGAGGTCAACCAACTCCGCACGGTCAGCTTCTCGACCGCGTCGGGAACGGGGCCGCTCTTCATCGATTTAAGCGCCATGTCGAAGGCAAGCAATGCCGTTTTCTCGCGAAGAGAAACGCCGTTTAGTCCTAAGAGCCCGGCCGCTAAATGGAGCGGCACGGGAAGCCAGGACGGGCACGACAACCGGTCGCGCTTGCCGCCCGATTCGGCGTAATCGACGACAACGTCGTGATAAATGTCGAGCTTGTCTTCGGTGCCGATCGTCTTCAGGAATTTGCGGGTCGCGAAATAGCAGCCCATGAACAGGTGCTGGCCGTTATCGATGTCGAGGCCGTTTTCGTTGAACGAATAGGCGCGCCCGCCCAGGTGGGGCTTTTTGTCGAGCACCAAAACCTTTCGGCCTTTCTCGGCGAGCGCCACGGCGCAACTCAGCCCCGCGAAGCCGCCGCCCAGAACGATCGCGTCCGGCCGCTCAGAGCCCATGGCAGTACAGCCACGCCTTGAGGGCCAGAGACAATTTCCGCCACCCCGGCAGCTTCGTTTGATGAAAGAAGACTCGGAACTCCCCGGCCTTGATCTCATCGAGCAGGCCCTCGTAGACGTGGGCCATGACCTCGGCGGGCAGGAGGCCCGGACGGTCGCGGAAATCCACCCTGTTGCGGGCGCGCGCGTAGTAGCTTTTCGCGCGCTTGTACTGGCCGAGTATGAGCCGGTCGAACGCCGGCCCATGATCGCGAAGCATCAGCCGCTCGACGGAATAGCCGCAGTCTCGAATCTCGGACAACGGCAAATAGACGCGGCCGATCTCTAAATCGGCGCCGACGTCGCGAATGATGTTGGTCAGCTGGAAAGCGTAACCAAAAGTCGTCGCGAACTCGTACATAGCCGGCAGAGTCGTGTGAGCCCAACCAAAAATATATATGCACATGATTCCGACCGAAGACGCCACGCCGCGCATGTAGCTCTCAAGGTCGGCGATGGTCTCGTAGCGGGTTGCGTCGAGGTCCATCGCGCAGCCGCGGATCATCTCGAGGAAGGGTTCTTGGGGAATCTTGAAGTCGGCGATGGGCTTGAGCAGGGCCCGGGACACGGCGTGCGTCGGCGCGCCTTGATAGAGGCGCGCAATCTCCTCGCGCCAGAAATCGAGCTGGCGGCGCGCCTCATCTTTCGAAATCTCAGGCGTATCGACGATGTCGTCGATGAGCCGGCAGTAGGCGTAAACCGCGGAGAGGGCCTCGCGCTTGGGCTTGGGCAGGAGCAGAAAACCCAGGAAGAAGTTCGACTTCTTCTCGGCCGGCGGCGGCGCTGCGATCATGCGCCGATCAAGGCGCGCGCAACCAGGGGAATCCATTCCTGTTTCTTCAGCGTCGGGCGCGTGCGCAAAGTGTCGAAGTCGATCTTATGGATCAGCTTGAGGATTTGCATGCCGCCGTACCAGGTGAGGCGGATCTCGAGCGAAAGGGGCCAGCGCAGCTTCTCGGGCAGGGGCCGGCCCTGATCGAACAGCGCGCGCGTACGGGTCACCTCGAACTTCATCAGGTTCTTGAAGCGCTCGTTGTAGACGCCCATGCGCAGGTCGGCCTCGGAATAGCCGTGAGACTTAAAATCTTCTTCCGGTATGTAGACTCGATTTTTCTTTAGATCCAAAGAAACGTCCTGCCAAAAATTGGCCAGCTGCAGCGCGGTGCAGATCGCGTCGGAATAGCGGAACAGCTCGGGGTCCTTGTAGCCGTGGATCATGAGAACGATGCGGCCGACGGGATTGGCGGAGCGGCGGCAATAGTCGAGAACTTCGTCAAATGTCGCGTAGCGGCTTTTTTCCGTGTCTTGAAGAAACGCGGAGAGAAGGTCGTCGAACGGTTCTTTCGGGAGCTCGAGCTCCTTCAGTGTTTCGCCGAGGGCCAGGAACACGGGATGCGTCGGCGGACGCTTGCCGGTGTCGGCCAGCATCGAGCGCCACTCGAGAAGGCGCTCGCGGCGAACGCCTTCATACTCCGGCTCATCGGAAAAATCATCGGCGATGCGGGCGAACGCGTACAGCGCGGCGACATGCTTGCGCAGACGCTTGGGCAGCAGCAGCGAGGCGACCGGAAAATTCTCGTAGTGCCCGTCGGCCAAGGCCGAGCAGAAGTGATAAGCGCCCGGAACGTCGTTTGGATCCGAGAGTTTCGCTTCGTAGGCCTTAAGCGTGTCCGCCATTTATTTCTTTCCGATGCCGATGCGCGTGCGGCCGTCGTGGCGCTTCTGGTTCAGCCGCTTGAGCGGGTTGTTCGACCACTCGAACTCGAACTCGCCGCAGCGCACGCGGTCCCCGCCTTTAATGCCGGCCTTCTTGAGGGCCCGGTCCACGCCGATGCGCTTGAGCGTGTGCTGGTAGCGGTTGATCGCCTCGGGCAAAGCGACATCGAGCATCGCCGACGCGCGCTCGACGAACTTGCCGCGCAGGACGAAGTGGCCGCCGCCGAGATTCTCAACGACAAAGCCCTGCTCGACCCTATGGACCGAGTCGTCGACCGTCTTCTCCGCGAAATGCAGCGGGCCGTCGTGCTTGGCGAGCTCGGCGATGACTTTGTCGAGGATGGCGGGCACGCCATCGCCGGTCGCGACCGAGACGGCGAGGATGCCCCGGTATTTCTTTTTCAGCTTTTTCAGGACCGCCTCGCCGTCAGGAAGGTCCATCTTATTGAGGACGAGCATTTTGGGCTTGGTCGACAGCTTAGGGCTGAAGCGCTTCAACTCTTTCTCGATCGTCTTGATCCCGGCCTCCGGTTCCTCGCCCATATAGCCGGCGGGGTCCACGAGGTGGATCAACAGCCGCGTGCGCTCGACGTGCTTGAGAAACTTCACGCCGAGGCCCTTGCCGTCCGCCGCCCCCTCGATGAGGCCCGGGATGTCGGCGACCACGAAGCTGACGTGCTTGTGATAAGCGACGCCGAGATTGGGCGACAAAGTGGTGAACGGATAGTTCGCGATTTTAGGCCGGGCGCTCGAGACGCGCGCGAGGAAGCTCGACTTACCGGCGTTGGGAAAGCCCACGAGGCCGATGTCGGCGAGGAGCTTGAGTTCCATGTCGAACGCGACCTTCTCTCCGGGTCCGCCCTTCTCGGCCAATCGAGGCGCGTTGTTGAGGCGCGTTTTGAAAGACCAGTTGCCCCGACCGCCGCGGCCTCCCTCTCCGGCGCGCCAGCGCTGGCCGTCCTTGTGCAGGTCGGCGACGAGCATGCCCTCGCGATAAATCAAGGTGCCGACGGGCACGGGAATCACGACATCATCGCCCTTATGCCCGTGTTTATGCGAGCCCTTGCCGTGCCCGCCCCGGCCCGCGTCCACGTGCGGACGGAAGTGCAGGTCCATCAAGGTGGTCAGGCGCGAGGCCGCCTCGAAGCAGACGTCCCCGCCGCGGCCGCCGTCGCCGCCGTTGGGCCCGCCCCACTCCATATACTTTTCGTGCTTGAAGGAGAGACAGCCGTCCCCGCCGTCGCCGGCGGCGACATACACTTTGACTTTATCGATGAAGTTCATGGGTCAGTCGGTGATCTATATGAAGCACAACGGCCGCCGGTATCGCCGGCGGCCGTCGTCTCGCGCGAAAAGATCCTACTTCGCGGCTTTAGCGGGCTTCGCCGGCGCGGCGGCGACGGCATACACGGACGCGCGCTTCTTATCCTTGTACGCCCACTCGAAGGTCACGACGCCGTTGATCTTCGCGAACAAAGTGTCGTCCTTGCCGCGGCCGACGTTGAGGCCGGGAAGGATCTGAGTGCCGCGCTGGCGCATGATGACCATGCCGGCCTTGACGACTTCGCCGCCGTAGCGCTTGACGCCGAGGCGTTGGCCGTGGGAGTCGCGGCCGTTTGAGGATGAGCCCTGTGCTTTTGTTGAAGCCATATTAGTTGAGGGAGATGCTCTCGATTTTGATGCTGGTGAGCCACTGACGGTGGCCCTGCGTCTTTTTATATGCCTTTTTGGTGCGCTTTTTAAAGACAATGATCTTCGGTCCCCGGCCCTGCTTGACGACGGTCGCCGTGACCTTCGCGCTGCGCGTGGACTTGGGCTCCTGGCCTTGCGGAGCGTCGCCGACGGCCCAGAGCGCGTTGAGCGTCAAGGTCTCGCCTTCTTTCACATCCAGCTTCTCGACCTTGACGGTCTCGCCGGGAATGACCCAAAGTTGTTTTCCGCCCGTCTCGATAATCGCGTACATGGGACTCCTTTTGAGGTAGGGGTACATCATATCAAAAGTCCCATCGCAACGCAATGCGATCTACTTCGGGTGGTCCCGCCCGGCTTCCAATTCACGGGCGTCGTCTAGATCTATCGGACGTCCCGCCGCGCGCTTATTCGCGATCAGATCCTCGCGGGATATGTAATTGACCGTCTCCCGTCCAAAAGAGCCGCTCTCACGGCGAGCCCACGCCTGGTTGAAATCGATGCCCCGGAGATTGGACATGACATCGATCTGGAGCGGCCTGGTGCCCAGAGATATCCCATTATCGGCGGTAAATACTTCCGGCGTCATCTCGGGAGAACCGAAACTGACTTCCGCAAGCGCGGCGATCGTCTTTTTGGCGTTTTCCTCGGTCCGCCGAATGTAGAGATCCAAGTCTTTCGTGGCGCGCATGTGGCCATGATAGACGACGGCAAAGCCGCCGATAATCATGAAATCGACTTGGTGCTTGTTGAGGGAGGCGATGATCCTGTCGAAATCATCCGCGCTGTCCGTCTCCTCGGGGCTCCGACTCATCGACCGTATTGAAAGATGCGGACTATTTTTTCCATGTGCCGCGGCAGTTCGCGGCCGGTCATCCACCAGTGCATTTTTCGTTGAAATTCTCTCCCGGCTTGGACGCGTTCCGAAGGCGGGCGCGAAAGCCAGTACGCGCGTTGTTCCGCTCTGGAGTCCGGCCATGTGCCGGCAGGAATCACTTTAACGACTCTTTCCATACGCTCCATGCTTCCAGTATAGTACGAATCCGTATAAATTACCACGGCTGGATACTGGCGACCAGGCAGTCGGGCTGTTACACTTCCTATTGGAGCGAAGATGGCCAAAACCAGCCCCCGCGACAAGATCCGCGTGACCGAGAATCAACTCAAGGTCATCAAGGACAAGTACCTGCGTGACGCCCCGACGGTGTCGGCGTGGCTGTTGGGCGTCGCGCGCAACACGGCCCTGGGCGAGATCCTCGTCCACCCCAAAGCCGAGGCCTGGGGCGTGTTCGAGGGGATAAACAGGCTGGACGCGCAAGGCGCGATTCTCTACCACCAGGGCCTCCCCGACCACGACGCCCGCCACGCCAACTTTCGACGCTTGATGAGTAACCTGGAAGCCGTCTGCGCGAAAGTCCCCGAGGCCAAGGTCCTGCGCGAGAAATGGGCGTACGAGTTCTATGGCCTGATGTCGAGTTGGGACTTTTTGCCGAATTCGCCGACCTTGATGAACGCCGGCCGCGAGCTGCAGCAATTATCCGCCTGCTATGTTTTACCCGTGCCCGACTCGATGGAGGGCATCACCAAGTCCCTCGGTGCGCAGTCCATGATCCAGAAATCCGGCGGCGGCACCGGCTTCTCCTTTTCCTCGCTCCGGCCCAAGGGCGACCTCGTCAAGAAAACGCACGGCGTGGCCTCGGGCGCCTTGTCCTTCATGAAGCTGTTCGACACGATGACCGAGGTGGTCAAGCAGGGCGGCACGCGCCGCGGCGCCAACATGGCGATATTGCGATACGACCACCCGGAAATCCTGGACTTTATCCGCATGAAAACCTCGCCGGGGGTGATGGAAAATTTCAACGTCTCGGTCGGCATCGACGCGGCCTTCATGCGGGCCGTGGAGGCCGACGCCGAGTACCCGCTCGTCAATCCCCGCTCGGGCAAGACGGTCGGCAAACTGCGCGCCAAAGAAGTCTTCGACGCGATGGTCGAGTGCGCCTGGAGGACGGGCGACCCGGGCTTCGTCGTCCTTGACCGCATCAACGCCTCGGGCTCGAACACGACGCCCGCTCTGGGCCAGATCGAAAGCACGAACCCATGCTTTGCCGGTCACGTGCGAGTAGCCACCGATAGAGGACTGCTGACTTTCGAGGAGCTTTTTCTCGACCAGACGCCCATCGCCGTCGCGACCGATGGCCGGGTAGTCGATATTCGCACGGCGCAGACCGGCGGCGCAACGACCGTGGCCGTAAAAGCCGCGACAGGAGTCATCCTCAGAAAGGCGGTTCCAGTCTTCAAGACGCGGAAGAATTGGCCCGTCTTTACGCTTAAGACCGAACACGGCTACGAGGTCACAGCCACCTCCGACCACAAATTTTTCACGCCGTCGGGCCTCATGGAACTCAAGGACCTTAAACCCGGCGACGAGATACTCATCCAGTCCGGCCCCGGAGTGTGGAGCCAAGATCACGCCCTGCCTCCTTTTATCCCGGCAGACAAACTCAAAGCCCGGATAGCTCGCGGCGCGGCGAGACTCCCTAAAATATGGTCCCGCGAATTGGGAGAACTCGTGGGCTGGGTCATCGGAGACGGCTGGGTCAGCGAGGAACTGCCCCAAGGACGCCAGGTGCCCAACTACACGATCGGTCTCATGTACGGGGATGAAGAGAAAAAGATTCTGGCTCCCAAATTCCGCGCCCTCATCAAAGGCTGGACCGGGCTCGACGGCAGCCAAATCGAGAGAAACGGGACGCTCACGCAGTACTACAAGTCCGCCCTGTTCTACTTCTTGAGGTCGCTCGGTGTCCATGAAAAAAACGGGCTGGCCAAGGAAGTGCCGGAATCGATATGGAAAGCCCCCCACGAAGCGGTCCGAGGCTTCCTGTCCGCCCTCTTCACCGCAGATGGGACTGTCAACATCTCGGTACGCAAGGGCTCGTGCTCGATCCGGTTGGCCGGCAGTTCGAAGAACCTTCTTCGCCAGGTCCAACAGCTGCTTCTCAACGAGGGCATCGTCTCAAAGCTCTACCTGCGGCGAAAGGCCGGAGCGAAACTCATGCCGAATTCCAAACGCGAACCGAAACTCTATCAATGCGCGGCACAGTATGAGCTGGTGCTGGACGGCGAAAACAGGGATCTTTTTTTGCGCGAGATCGGATTCCTAACCGCTTCCAAGCAAATGAAGGCCGAGGCCTGGCTGACGGCCAAGAAGCGCAAATCCAACAAGGACAGATTCACCGATCAAGTCCAATCCATCCAGGCCGCGGGAAACACCGATGTCTACTGCACGACGGAGGGAGAAACCCACTCGATCATCGCCAATGGATTTGTCACCGCACAGTGCGGCGAACAGCCGTTGCTGCCGTGGGAGCCGTGCAACTTGGGCTCGCTCAACCTGTCCGCCTTCGTGACCGGCGAGACCGGCGCGGGACGCTGGGACTTCCCCCGTCTCAAGGAGACCGTGGGCCTCGCGGTCCGCTTTCTCGACGACGTCATCGAAGTCAACGACTACCCGCTGCCCGAGATCGAGAAGCTCGCCAAGGGCAACCGCCGCGTCGGGCTCGGCGTGATGGGCTGGGCCGAGGCGCTCGTCAAGTCCGGGACCGCCTACGCCGACCCCGCGGCGCTCAAACTCGCCGACAAGGTCATGTCCTTCATCAATGGCGCAGCGCTCGACGCCTCGGAAAAGCTCGCCGCGGAACGCGGCGTGTTCCCGAACTGGAAGGACTCGGTTTATGACCCCAAATCGAAGCACTTCCGCGGCGAGACGCACCGCCCGCGCCACTGCGCGCGCACGACGATCGCGCCGACGGGCACGATTGCGATCGCGGCCGGCCTGCAGGGCGGCGGGATCGAGCCGTTTTTTGCGATCGCGTATACGCGATACAACGCAAAAGCCCTTGAACTTCTGAAAAACGGCAAGCAGCCCGAGGACAAGGACGTCTTCGTTGAAATAAACCCGCTGTTCCAGGAATATGCCGAGAAACACAAATGGTTCGGGCTCGATCAAAAAAGCTTAACGAAACTTATCGACGAGAATCACAAGTCGTTGTCCGGCCTTCCTGAAATTCCCGATTCCGTTCAAAAACTGTTTTCAACCGCCCACGACGTTGCCGTTGAAACCCACGTTCGCATGCAGGCCGCGTTTCAGCGGCACGTCGACAACGGCGTCTCCAAGACGATCAACCTTCCCGAAACGGCGACGATCGGCGACGTGCGCGAGGCCTATCTCTTGTCCTACCGCCTCGGCTGCAAAGGCATCACGGTCTATCGCGACGGCTCGAAGGCCCAGCAGGTGCTCAACCTCTCCTCGGCGCCGTCGAAGGGGAAGCGCCGCACGCCGGAGGCTTCGCTCGGCCTCGATGCCGAGTACTACCAAATCCGCACCGGTTACGGACCGCTGCACGTGCACATCAACTACGATGAGAAGGGGCCGTTCCAGCTGTTCACCAACATCCCACCGCTCGGCACGGAAATCGCGGGCCTGACCTCTCTCGTGGGCATCCTGATCTCGAAGTACCTCGCCGAAGGCGGAGACCCCCTGCGCCTGCTCAAGCACCTCAACTCGGTCAAGGGCGACCGCCCGATCGGCTTGGGCACCAACCGCGTGGACTCCATTCCTCACGCGCTCGCCATCGCCCTGCGCGCCCACCTCAAGAAAACGGGCTGGCTCGAGGGCGCGGCTACCGCGGACCCCGCTCCGGACGCGTCCCCGTCAGAGCACTGCCCGAAGTGCTTCTCGCGCAACGTCGCGCACGAGTCAGGCTGCACCGGCGTGACCTGCCACGACTGCGGGCATTCCGAGTGCTCCTGAGGGTGTGACCGTAGTCGCTTTCCTTAGTTGCGCGGATGTTTCCTTGATTTGTCCCCGGTAACGACCTATACTTCGTGGGCCCATGCGCAATCGAAACACGCGGTTCGGCGGCACCTTGACCGAATTGATGGTGGCCACCGTCATCCTGTCCATCGGCGTTCTGGGCCTTTTCGGGGCTTTCAAGTTCATCGCCCGCACGACCTTGATCTCCCGCGCCACCTCGCTGGCGACCAACCTGGGGCAGGAGCGCATCGAGACGCTCAAAAATCTGAGTTATTACGCCCTCCAGATCACGACCGCGTCCGCCACCGACGCGACCGTCACCCCGTCGATCCTCTACGACACGGTCAATTACCCTCCGGAAACGATCCAGATCGGCGGCATCACCTTCACCCGCTATACCTACGTGGGCATGGCCGAACTCAGCGGCAGCAACATCACCGACGTGGCTTTCACCTATCCCGACACGGGCCTCAAACAGATCACGGTGCACACCCTCTGGACGGAGGCGGGGCGCAAGAAGATCTGGACCTTGCGCAACCTCCTCGAGAACCCGAACATCAACCCGCTCGACGCGACGATCAGCGGCACCGTCGCCAATTCCGCGGGCGGGAATGTGGCGAGCGCCATCGTCGTGGTCGAGCAGAACGAGAACTGGGGCGCCAAGACGGACGCCTCGGGCAATTACTCCTTTTCGGTCTACCACGGGACCTACACCGTGCGCGCCTCCTCGGCCAACTTCTCCGACGCCGTCTCCACGTCGAACGTCGTCAACAAAGGCGCGACGAAGATCATTTCGCCGAACATCACCTTGATCTCCGTCGCGAGCGGCACCATCCAGGGCACCGTCTGGCTGAACAATGGCCCGGTCTTCAGCCAGGTCGTCGTGGAGACCAACACCTGGGTCGCGGGGGACATCTTCCGGAACGTCGAATACATCGAGTTGTTCAATCCCACGACCTATCCGATCGACATCGGAGTAACCGGCACTCCCAAGATACGCATCGACTACGACGGCGAGCCGGCGGCGGGCGCCACGGCTCACGACAATTTTAATTTTGTTTTCATCACCACTTAGTATTCCCGCATAAATAACTTTTTCACGTAAGGCGCAATCGACCCACCTCCTCTCCCGCCTGTCCTCTTCGGGACACCGCTGCTTCAAAGCCAACTCCGACGGAACGAGCTCCGGACAAC
>Ga0209515_10002715_pt1 | contig 26621 bp, 26 predicted proteins | sample Subgroupgradi54m_FD_187454 | JGI IMG/M metagenome (GOLD analysis project Ga0209515, IMG submission 187454) | Subsurface groundwater microbial communities from S. Glens Falls, New York, USA - GMW60B uncontaminated upgradient, 5.4 m (SPAdes)... ... | reverse complement strand
ATGCGCGTGGCGCGGAAGATGATACGGACGACGTACAAAGGCAGCCGCGCGATTGTGAAGTGGCGCAAGGGCAGGGGTGCAGTCGACATCCGCGGATCGATTTTCTGCGAGGTGCGCGACCGCAGCGAGCAGCCGCTCTGCGAATTCTACGCGTCCGCGATTCGGCGGCTGATGTATCTGTTCAATCTCGACGTCGAGGTTGACACGGAACAATGCCGCGCGACGGGTGCCCGGCAGTGCCTGATGTCCGTACTGGTCCGACCTGCGCGGGTCGCTGGATAGAGGTAATTCGAAATGCAAAATGCAAGATGCAAATGCGGTCTGTTCGCATCAGGCATTGTTTGCATTTTGAATTTTGCATTGTGCCTTCCGACGAGCGTCCAGGCGCAATCGCCGGTCTCCATCGGCGCGCACCAACTCGTCATGCCGTTCGAGAACGCGACGCGCGAGCCGCGCTTCAACTGGCTCGCCGAAGGCTCCGCGTCGGTGCTTACCGATGATTTGAACGCGCTCGGCGCGCAGGCGATCTCGCGCGACGATCGTCTGCGCGCGTTCGAGCACTTGCGGGTGCCGCCGGTGGCCACGCTGAGCGACGCGACGATCATCCGCATCGGCCAGATCGTCGGCGCGGAACAGATCGTTGTCGGCTCGTTCGCGGTCAATGGAAATGCGCTGACCATCCGCGCGCATCCGATTCGGCTCGACACCGGACGCACGTTCCCGGAGATTACCGAGAACGGTGCCCTGAACGACTTCTTCGCCCTCTTCGCCAACGTCGCTCGTCGTCTGCTGCCCGATTCCACCGTCTCGACGACGGAGATGGAGAGCGGCCATCCGCCGCTGGCGGCGTTCGAGCAGTACGTGAAGGGCTCGGTCGCGGAGAACCCGGCGACGCAGATCATCTTTCTCAAGGAAGCGCTGCGGTATGCACCGGACTTTCACCGCGCCCGCCTCGCATTGTGGAACGTTTACACCGAGCAGCGCGAGCATCAGCAGGCGCTCGATATCGTGAAGCAGGTGCCAGTCGATCACCCGCTGGCGCGACCGGCGCGTTTCCACGCCGCGTTGTCGACGATGAGCCTCGGTCGCCACGCGGAGGCGATCGACGCGCTGACGGCGTTGAATCGCGAGCAGTCGGACGCCGCCCTGCTGAATGATCTTGGCGTCGCGCAGCTGCGGCGCACCGCGCGATCGCCGGACGCCACGTCCACGGAGTTCTTCCGGCAGGCGGTCGCTGCCAATCCCGACGATCCGGATCTCGCGTTCAATCTCGGCTACGCGTCATGGCTCGCGCACGACACGCTGAGTGCGGTGACGTGGCTTCGCGAAGCAGTTCGCCGCAACACTGCGGATGATGCGGCGCACTGGGTGCTGGGCGTTGCGCTGCAGGCGTCGGCGAACGCGGCGGAGGGGCAGAGGGAAAAAGATCTCGCGAAGAGACTGTCGTCCACCTACGCAGACTGGGACAAGAAACAACCCGGGACGACCGCGCTCCCGCCGAACCTCGAGCGCGTCAAGATCGAGCTCGATGCGTCGAGTTCGCCGCACGTCGCCGCCGCGATCGCGGCAGCGGAGCAGCGCGACCAGCGCGAGACGGCCACGTTTCATGTCGAGAGCGGCCGGCGTCTCTTCCAGGCCGAGCGCGACGCGGAAGCGATCGCCGAGCTGCGCCGCGCCATCTATCTGTCGCCCTACGAACGCGACGCGCACCTGCTGCTCGGACGTCTGTACCTGCGCGACGGGCAGGTCGCAGACGCGATCGACGAGCTGAAGATCTCGATCTGGAGCGACGATCAAGTCGACGCCAGGCTTGCGCTCGCCGAGGCCTACGTCCAGGCGAAAGACGCTCACGCCGCGCGGAGCGAGCTTCAGACTGTGCTCACGCGCGAGCCCTCGAACGCTGCGGCGCGACAGCTTCTCGGGCGTCTGCCCGCACCCTGAAAAAGGCGAGTCCCTACCATCGGTAGCGTGTTACAATTCGCTCACCTCAACTAATGGCAGATGAAGGCCTTCACGAGATTCAGCTGAACGGAAAGCAGCTGGTCTTCCTGTTCATGGCCTCGACCGTCGTCGCGGTGGTGATCTTCCTCTGCGGCGTGATGGTTGGCCGCGGCGTGCGCGCGCAGCGGCCGGCGGACGCCATCGAGGCGTCGGTTGACGCGGCCACCGACCCGACCGCAGTCACGCAGCCTTCCGCGCCCGCTGCATCAACGGCATCGACGCCCAGCAACGCGCCCGTCGCGTCGCAGGAGACGCTGACCTATCCGAGCCGCCTCGAAGGGTTGGAACCTCCTGAAGAGACGTTGAAGCCGGGATCCGGGATTCGGGATTCGGGATCCGCGGCACCTGCGCCGAAACCGGCAGCCACGATCGCGAAAGCGGAGTCTGCGCCGCCAAAGCCCGCGCCCGTGAAGGCTGCACCTGTGCCCGCGAAAGCGACTGCCGCGCCTGTGCCCGCGAAAGCTGCGCCACCTGCCGCTGCCGCATCGACTGCGATCTCAGGCGAGCCTGCGGGCAACGGCTTCGTCGTGCAGGTTGCGGCCGTCAACGATCGCCGCGAAGCGGACGCGATTGCGAAGCGGCTGGCAGGGAAGGGCTATCCGTCGTTCGTGACGACGCCGCCCAACGGCGTCCCGAAGATGTTCCGCGTGCGCATCGGCAAGTATCCGACCCGCCGCGAGGCGGAATCGATCGCCGCGCGCCTCGAAAAAGAAGATCAGTTCAAGCCCTGGATCACGCGGTAGCCGTGAACTGCGGCTCCGATGCTCACGGCGGCCGCACCTAAAACCATCGTGAACGGTCGTCGCCTACACCGCTGGGCGGCGCTGGCGCTGCTAGTTGCGGCTTCCGCGCTGCTGGCGTCGGCATTCGTGGCCGGTACGCCGCCGGACGAGGAAGAGTTCCGCTACGCCGTTCTGACATCGTGGCTCCATGTGCGCGCCCTTTCGGAAGGGAGCTACGCGTTTTGGACCTCGCTCTTGGGATTCGGTCTCCCCCAGCCGTTCGTCCCCAACTTCTGGTTTCATCCGCTCCTGCCGCTGCTCGCGGTGCTGGAGCCTTCAACGTGGGTCCGGATGTTGTTGGTCGTGCACACCATTGTCGGAGCCACCGGGATGTGGCACCTCTGCAGGGTTCTTGCCCTGCGACCAATGGTGCGGGCCATTTGCGCGTCCACCTTTCTGCTCGCGGCGCCGGCCATGAACTATGCCTTGACCGATGCCTGGCCCTCGCACTGGATCGTGTGGACCTCGATGCCATGGCTGGTGTTATCGCTCTGGCGGGTGTTGGACGGCGACAGCCACGACCAATGGCTCTGTGGCACGCTGCTCGGTCTCGGCACCGGTCTTGTCATCGCAAACGCAAATCCGGCCTACGCCATCGTCTACGGCGTACTCGTGGCGGCCGCGATCGTGAGCCGATGGCGCAGCGTCGCGGAGCGCTGGCGCGTCCTGAGCGTGTCCGCGCTGATCGCGCTCGTGATTAGTGCCCCGAACGCCGCGCTAATTGTCTCTGAGCGCGGCTTCTTCGCTCCCGGACTCCGCCTCGCGAACAATGTCAGTCCGCTTCCGCTCTCGGCCGTATGGGACGTGTTCCTGCGGCCGCTGAGTCGCTCGAACTTTCCTTGGCTCGACGTTGTGCCCGGCGACGGTCGAACGCTGTTCTTCGGAGGCCCCTTCGCAGTGCTGTGTCTCGTCGCGTGTTTCCAGCGGGGATGGCATCGCCGTGAACTGGTACTTGGACTGGCGATCGCATTGGCATTCCTGTTCACAGCACTTGGTCCAATCTCGCTCGTCTCGCAGAGATACCAGTTCAGAGATCCGGTGATCCTCTGCGCGATCCCGCTTGCGGGGATCGCGGCGGAACGCGGCCTGCAGAACGCGCGCGTCCGGAGACTCACGGCGGTCCTGCTCGTCCTGCAGGTCGCCGTCCTGGTTTTGACGGCGTATCCCTTCCTGTCGCGTTCGTGGAATGCAGACAGCCTGGGAACGCCCTGGTTCCGTGGCGCGACTGCTGCGGTCCCGCCGGTGGACATCCTCCTCTCGGCACTCGAGCGTCCGGACCGCGTGCTGTATTCCCCACGGGTGGATCGCGGGGTCATGAACCACACGTACCTGCGTTCGGGCCTTGGCGTGAACGGGCTGGCCTACCGCGGGGTTCACCTGGTCAACGGCTGGTTCAAGGGCGTCAGCGCCGACCCGATCTGGCCCGATGAGCGTCTCTTTTATGCACGAGTTGCCCCGCCACAGGCGTTATTGGAATCAGGCGTCGCGCTCGACGTACTCGGCATTCGGTACGTGCTCGCAGAACGAGGAGAGACCGTCGCGCCGGATCTCCGCGAGCGCGCCGTCACGATTCCCACGGCGCCGGAGCTCGTGTTGTACGAGAACGAAGACGCGCGGGCCGGAGCCTTCATAGTCGATCAGGAGGCCGTCGAGATTCACGCGCCGCCGTTCTCCAATTGCGCGAACGATCGCCTGCTGTGCCGCGACCTGTCCGCGGTGGCGCGCCTTCAGCCGGGACGTGTCGCAGACGCCCGGTCCGAAGGCGTCATCGACGTCACGTTCGATCGGAGCGAGAAGCCCCGCACGCTCGTCGTGACGGAAATGTTCCGTCCCGCCTGGGTGGCGATTGCCGGCGATGACAATCTGCCGACCTTTGCGTTCCTGGACAGCCTGCTCGCCGTGCGTGTACCAGGGGGCACGACGTCCGTGCATCTCGCGTATCGGCCGCGGCTGTTGTTGGGAGCAACGGTTGCGGCGTGGGCCGCCATCGCCGGATCGCTCCTCGCGGTCGTGGCGGTGTTGATCGGCTCTCGGCGACACGCTCAGGCGGCCGGGGTACCTTGAGCAGGACGTCTCTCTTCCACGGGGGCACGCCGAAGATGTTCCGCGTCCGCATCGGCAAGTATTCAACCCGCCGCGAAGCGGAAACGATCGCGGCCCGCCTCGAGAAGGAAGATCAGTTCAAGCCCTGGATCACGCGTTAGCTGCGCTATCGAGGCGGTCACGTCCTGCTCCGTTGACATACATAGAATCACAATGTATAAAGCTTCTTCGTATGGACTTCGGTAAGGACCTCGTCGCCGCGTCGGCCACCCCGCTCGTACTCGCCATCCTCGCGGAGCGCGACAGCTACGGCTACGCCATCATCAAGCGCGTGACCGAGCTCTCCGGCGGCCACCTGCAGTGGACCGACGGCATGCTCTACCCGGTGTTGCATCGGCTCGAGCGCCAGGGCCTCGTCGCGGCGAAATGGGGCACGTCCGACACCGGCCGGAGACGGAAGTACTACCGCATCACCCGCGACGGCCGGACGCAGCTTGCGGCGCAGCGGCAGCGCTGGAAGGTCGTGGACGAAACCCTCCACGCGATCTGGATGAAGACGAGCACTGCATGACGACGCCCTCCGGCGTGACGCTCGAGGATCAGATCGCGCAATGGCGCGGGTACTTGCACCGCAGGCGAGCGATCGACGGTCGGGACGTCGAAGAGCTTGAAGGCCACCTGCGCGACCAGATGGCGGCGCTCACCACGGCGGGCCTGGCCGGCGACGAAGCGTTCCTCGTCGCGGTCAAGCGCATCGGCAGCCTTGACGCGCTCTCGCGCGAGTTTGCACGCGAGCACTCGGAGCGGCTCTGGAAGCAGCTGGTGATCGCCGAGGACGATGCAGGCGGGTCGAGCTCGCCTGTCCGCGCGGAGACGATCGTCGTCTTTGGCCTCGCTATGGCCGCCGCGGTGGCCATCAAGGTGCCGGAGCTGTTTGGCATTCACTACATTGGCGGCGGCATGCCGTTCTACGCGCGCAACGGCAGCCTCTTCGTGCTGCCTTTCCTCGTGGTCTACTTCGCGTGGAAGCGCAGGCTGAGCGTCGCGGCCTGCGCAGCGCTCGCCGCGCCGTTCACGATCGCGATCGTGTTCGCCAACATCTACCCCTTCGTCAGCCAAGGCAGCACGCAGGCGCTCACCGCGCTGCACCTGCCGATCGCCCTCTGGCTCGTCGTGGGCTTTGCGTATACCGGCGGCCGCTGGTTCGTGGGCAGCGGACGCATGAACTTCGTGCGCTTCTCGGGCGAGCTGTTCATCTACTACGTGCTGATCGCGCTCGGCGGAGGCGTCCTCACCGCGTTCACGATGATGATGTTCAACTCGATCGGCATGAACGCCCAATGGTTCGCGCAGGGCTGGCTGGTTCCCTGCGGCGCGATGGGCGCCGTCATCGTCGGATCGTGGCTGGTGGAGGCGAAGCAAAACGTCATCGAAAACATGGCGCCGGTGTTGACGCGGCTCTTTACGCCACTGTTCACGATCATCCTGCTGGTATTTCTGGCAACCGTGGCGTGGACGGGCAGCGCCATCGGCATCGAGCGCGAGGTGCTGATCTCCTTCGACCTGCTGCTGGTGGCCGTCGTCGGGCTGGTGCTCTACGCGGTGTCAGCGCGCGATCCGCAGGCGCCGCCGGACTTCTTCGACAGGCTGCAGCTCCTGCTCGTCATCAGCGCGCTCGCGGTGGATGCGCTGACGCTCACGGCCATCGCGAGCCGCATCAGCGAGTTCGGCTTCACGCCCAATCGCGTGGCGGCGCTCGGCGAGAACGTCATTCTGCTGGTGAACCTGCTGTGGTCCGGGTGGCTCTACGTCCAGTTCCTGCGTGGTGGCAAGCCGTTCGCGGCGCTCGAACGCTGGCAAACGAGCTACCTCCCCATCTACTCCGCCTGGGCCACCATCGTCGTCATCGTTTTTCCGCCGCTGTTTGCGTTTACCTGAACCCTGATCGAACGCGGCTCATTGGTGTCATTTCTTTTTCAAGAGCCCGCCCAGGAATCCAGCAGCGGTCGTCGCTGAGCCGGGATCCTTGGCGAGGTTACTGACGACCCCCGAGACGACGCCGGATACGACGCCAGCGACATCTGGCGCAAAGACAGGATTCGCTGTGGTCCCAGCAATCCGGAACGGGATACCGCTCTCGGGATGACCGAGCGACGCGTAACGGGACGCGCCGCGGGCGAGCGAGTTGGAGTCGTTCAGCTTCGCGAGCATCTTGAAATCCATCGTCCCGTTCGAGGCGATTGTTCCGTTCCCGGTGAGGCTTCCGATGACCGGCACGATCAGATTCAGACTCTCGGCCCGCATGCCGTCGGGTGCGAGGCGAAGCGTGGAGCTGAGCGTCTGAATGAGGGTGTCGGAGTTGCTCGGAAGCCCGGCCAACGCCGCGACCGCTCGCATCCTTGAGCTGAGATCGAAGCCCTTGACCTTGGCGTTGCTGAGATCGATCGGGCCGGTCGTGACGAGGTGATCGAGTGGTCCGCTGATGACCACATCGGTGTCCAGGGTTCCTCCCTCGAGGGAAGCCCCCGCAGGCAGCGTGACGCCAATCGCCGGCAGGGTCGCCTCCAGCTCCGGCACCGGCATCTTGTGCCCGGAGAGTTTCAGCTGCACCGCTGTCGTTTCTCCGCCGGTGTTATAGCCTCCGGTGAGCTGGGCCAGCGCTTTGCCGATGTGCACATCGCCCTGTGTCACGATGCCGCGCTGCGTCTTCAGGTCGTACTCGGACCCGTAATCGACGTCGACGGGCACGCGAGCCGGCGAGCCTCCCTGCACGAGTTGGAACCTGGTCGCGTGCAGTTTCCCGCGGGAATTCATCTTGCGGCCGTCGGACACGAGATCAGCCGTCAGATCGATGAGGCCAGCCAGCCCCGAGGCGGGGTCGCTGAAGCCCGTTGACGCGAGATCCAGGTGCGTGACTGCAAGCGTTGCGTGAAACGGGGTCTGGGCCGCGTCGTTCGCGTTGAGCGGGCCGGCCGTGCCCGTGAGATTCACGGTGCCGCTTCCCGGCGTCTTGGCGCTCACGCGAAACGGAAATTGAGACGCGTAAGAAAGATCAGTGGCTTCCAGGGTCACGTCTTCATACACACGGCTCTTACTGTGGGACCCAGGCGGCGCGGCGACGACGACCCGCCCGCCTGTCATCGTGAGCCGCTGAACCGACACATTCGCCGCGGAGGGCGATCCACCCGCATGTGAGTTCGATGACGTGCCCAGGCCGGAGAAGTTCCACTGCCCTGACGCCGAGCGGCGCAGGACCACTTGCGGCTCCTCGAGCCGGAACGACTGCACACGCACCTGCCTGGAGACGATGAGCGGCAGCAATTCGACGCCCACGTTCACCGTCTTGGCCGTCAGAAAGGGTGTCGAACTGAACGCCGGATCGTCGGCAATGGAAATGTCGTTAACGGAGATGCCGCCGGAGAGCAGGGCCACCCTGAGATGACCGATTGTGACTTTCCTGCCGAGGGCGCTGGACAGGTCGCTTTCGAGCGTCGGACGGAACTGATTCGCATCGAGAACGAGTGGAATCGCGAGAACCACAACGACGAAAAGACCGGCAACCGCCGAGCCGGCGAGGAGAAGTTTTTTCTTCATCACGAAACTCCGGTAGCCGCTGAATGTCACTTCTTGCATTCGATGGCGCACGGAATCCGGTCGAGGATGACGTTCGCTCTGATGTCGAGCAAGACGAGATGGTGCCCGAGGAAACGATATTGGATGTCGTCTGGAAGCGTCGGCAGGACGGCCAGGATATTGGAGGGCATCGTCGAGAACGTTTTTCCCCTCGGGTAAGTGCCGTCAATCTGATGCGAAAACTCTCCAGGGTTGTCGTCCATGATGGCCTCTCGCGTGTCGGCGCTCATTTCGGGTAGCAGGACTTTCCTGAACTCCGCACTGATGGTGGGTGTAAAGATGTCGCCCTCTTTGGCCCCGTCGCGGGCCTCACGGATCCTTCTCGCAAGAGCGAGCTGCGCCCTGGTGATCTCCGCCGGATACGCTGTCACCGCGAGCGTGGGCAATCCTTTCTCCAGTGTGCTGCGAAGTTCCATATAACTCGCAACCCGCGTGCTGAAGTCAGCGACGATGTAACCCCACGCTTGCACCCTGAAGACTGGTACGTCCCGGTCTCCGTTCGTCGTCTGCGGGTAGCCCGCGGACGCGAACACGACGATCAACACCGTCGCAAGCGACGCGCGCCTAACGATCATTGCGAGGTCAGTTCCAAATTCTTCTTCGCCCAGAGAGCAGGTGGAGGAGCGCCACGAAGAGCGCGCCGCCAATGATCGACCACACAATGGGAAACGCATAGCCGCCCACGCGGAGGACGAAGGGTTCGGCGAGGTGGAACTGGCCCGCGACCCATGGGCCGAACAGCGCGCCGATGAACCCGATGGCGGTGGAGACAATGAGTCCGCCACGCGTTCCGCCGGCCAGAGCCCTGCCGACCGAGCCGCAGATCGCCGCGATAATGATCAGCACGATGAGCCCTGGCAGTGTCAGCGTCATAGGGACCTCATGGGAAATACCGCTGGGTAATAGAACATCGGCGTCAGATTGCGATACGACAGGAACAGAGTAGCGCCTGATACGCGCCGGCGATGTTCAAAGCCGCACAGTTCCCCACGTGTGAGTCGGACCGCCGTTGACAACCTCCGCCCACAGCTGTGCTGTCTTGAACATCGCCACGGTTCAGCAGCGGGTAATCTGTCTTTGCTCCAGGAAGGCAGCACGGAATGGACCAACGTAAAGCGGTGAACGACAACACGGCAGATCGGCTCCACGCGCTCAGCGCGCGCTTGAAAGAGTGTCTCGCGGACGCTGAGGACGTTCGGGCCAGGTTTACGAAGGCTCACGATGCCAACGCGTGGCCCGACATGCGATCTGCACGTCGCCCGCGATCCGACGACGACCGGGCGAATTAGCCTCCGCCCTGCTCTTTCTATTGATCGAAATTCGACTAGAATGCTCCGGCCCCTTGTAGGACAATAACCGACAGACACGACGAACCTCCATCGTCAGAATGCCCCGTGCGGTACGAGCGCCTGCAATCCACCGGTGGACACACGCACCACCACCGCCCCACCGTTCTGGTCGTGGCGGAGGCCGCGCCGCTGCGCGAATGGCTGGATACCGCGTTGCGTCTGGCGGGATTCGTGGTTCTGGTCGCGATTGATGGCGAGTCAGCGATTCGGGAAATCGACCGACGACTTCCGGATGTCCTCGTGCTCGATGTGAATGATCCCGTGACCAGGAGCGCGGCTCTTCAGCGCACGCTGCAACTGGACGAGCGCACGCGACGAATCCCGGTCATCATCACCACGAGCGCACACGAGCAGCTTCCGTTTCCGGTTGCTGCAAGCCTCCTCAAACCGATCGCTGCGGACGCTCTCGTGACGACGCTGTTTGAGGTGATCGCGCGAACGGAACCCGAACCAGCTGGCGGCGACGCTGTCTACTCGGCAAGCCCATTCCGCACCGTCATATGGGTGTGTCCGCACTGTAAGTACGTCGTGCGACAAACGATGGAACCGGGACACGCCATCACATCTGAAATGCGGGTCGATTCGTCGCCCTGTCAAAAGTGTCAGGCGTGACCGTCCGGTCACGCTGAAACCCGATCTGACGTTTTCGCCACCGTCGTCAAGGGAGTAGGCATCTCACGCGAGACTGGATGCGTGCCCACTGGTCGCAGCCGATTCCGATGTGAGCGACGTACGGCATACTACGGCCGTGTGTAAGCGTGGCGAGGCGTTTCGCACGCTCACCCTGGTGGCGGCCGTGGCCTCAGCCGCAGGATGTTCGCCTCGCAGCAGCATGAGCGGTCCAGAGGCCGAGGCGATCACACGCCTGCGCGCCGCAGCGAAGCGCGGAGACGCCGCCGCCGAACACGAGCTCGCCGTGAAGTACTTCACCGGGGACGGCGTTCCAGAAGACTACGCCGAGGCCGCATCGTGGATGCGCAAGGCCGCCAATCAAGGCCTGGCGGCGGCGGAGAGCGACCTCGCGGAGATGTACAAGATCGGCCTGGGCGTCTCCCTTGATTCCACCGCTTCGGCGGCGTGGTTTCGCAAGGCTGCCGATCAGAGCAACGCGATTGCGCAATACAGTCTCGGTCTGGCCTACCGCGACGGACGAGGCGTACTGTGGGACGACCGGCAGTCGGTCGCGTGGTTTCGCAAGGCTGCCGACCAGGGAGACGCAGATGCTCAGAGGGAGCTTGGCATCGCGTACCTGAACGGACGGGGCATCACCGAGGATCACGCGGAGGCGGTCGCCTGGCTCCGCAAGTCGGCGGAACAAGGCTCCGCGCTCTCGCAGTACATGCTGGGCATGCAGTACGCGAAAGGCGACGGCGTGACGCAGGACGACGTGGCCGCGCTCGAGTGGCTCGACCTGGCCGTCGCGCACTCCTCGCGTCAGAACCATCAGAAATTCGCCGCCGCCCGCGATGCGGTGGCCAGGGACGCACGGTAAACCCGTCCGATGCACATCCTCGGAATCTCCGCGCATTACCACGACAGCGCAGCCGCGTTGATCTCCGACGGGGAGATTGTCGCCGCCGCGCAGGAAGAGCGCTTCACGCGCCGGAAGCACGACCCGCGCTTTCCACAGCACGCGATTGACTATTGCCTCGCCGAAGGTGGAATCCGGCTCGACGAGGTGAACTACATCGCGTTCTACGAAAAGTCGCTCATCAAGTTCGATCGCCTTCTCGAAACGTATCTGTCGTACGCCCCGGCGGGGTTCCGCAGCTTCCGCGCCGCCTTGCCCGTCTGGCTCAAGGACAAGCTGTTCATGCGACGCAAGCTGCGCGGCGATCTCGAGAGTCACGCGGACCTGAAAGGTCCGCGCCGCGCTCTAAAAGGTCCGCGCCGCACTCTGAAAGGTCCGCGCCGCACTCCGATCGTCTTCACGGAACATCACGAAAGCCACGCGGCCAGCGCGTTCTTTCCGAGTCCGTTCGACGCGGCCGCCATCCTGACGATCGACGGCGTCGGCGAGTGGGCGACCGCGACATGCGGCAAGGGCGAAGGCAACTCGTTGACGCTCGTCGCGCAGATGGAGTTTCCCCATTCGCTCGGATTGTTGTATTCGGCGTTCACTTACTACTGCGGGTTCAAGGTGAACAGCGGCGAGTACAAGCTCATGGGCCTCGCGCCGTACGGTACCCCTATATACGCAGACGTGATTCGCGAGCGAGTGGTCGATCTGAAGGCCGACGGCAGCATGTGGCTGAACATGGACTACTTCAACTACTGCCAGGGCCTGACGATGACGAGCGCGCGGTTTCACGAGCTGTTTGGTGGACCTCCGCGGAACCCTGAGTCACCGCTCGAGCAGCGGCACATGGACGTCGCCGCCAGCATTCAGCAGGTCACCGAGGAGGCGATGCTGCGCATGGCGCGCGAAACGCACCGCCTGACCCGAATGAAGAACCTCGTGCTGGCAGGCGGGGTCGCGTTGAACTGCGTCGGCAACGGACGGATTCTGCGCGAAGGGCCGTTTGACCACATATGGATTCAGCCGGCCGCCGGTGATGCGGGCGGCGCGCTCGGCGCCGCGTTGTTCGTCTGGTATCAGCTGTTGAACAACCCGCGGCAGCCGCGCGGCAAGGACAGCCAGAAGGGAAGCCTCCTCGGCCCGGCGTTCTCCAACGACGACATCGGCGAGTTCCTCACCACGGCCGGCGCGCCGTGCGACCGCTATCCCGATGAAGAGGAGCTTCTTGGTGTGGTCGCCAGGCTTCTCGCGGATGGAAAGATCGTCGGCTGGTTCTCGGGCCGTATGGAATTCGGACCGCGAGCGCTTGGCGCCAGGAGCATCCTCGGCGATGCGAGGAACCCCTCGATGCAGGCGACGATGAACCTGAAGATCAAGTTTCGCGAAAGCTTCCGCCCGTTCGCGCCGTGCGTCCTGCAGGAGCGCGTCCACGACTACTTCGACATAGAGCCCGATGAAGAGTCACCGTACATGCTGCTCGTGGCGCCGGTGGCCGAGCGTCACCGGGTGAAGCCCTCCGCCGACGAGATGCGGACGATGTGCGAGCACCCGGACTTGCGGCAGCGCGTGAACGTCGTCCGATCGGACGTGCCCGCGGTGACGCACGTCGATTACAGCGCCCGCATTCACACCGTCGATGAAGAGCGCCATGGACGCTTCTATCGGCTGATGAAAGCATTCGAACGGCTGACGGGCTGTCCAGTGATGGTGAATACGAGCTTCAACGTTCGCGGCGAGCCGATCGTCTGCAGGCCGGAAGAAGCGTATCGATGTTTCGCGGCGACGGAAATGGACGCGCTCGTGCTCGAGAACTACGTGCTGCTCAAGGAACGGCTGCCGGAAGGCGTGCGCGAAGCCGAACGGGCCGCCTATCTCGAGCAGTTTGCGTTGGACTAGATGTGATGATTGAGATCGACCTGCACCCGACCGACCGCGTCCTGCGACAATTTGCCGTCGCCTGGTTGGTGGTGTTGGGCATTCTCGGCGGCAACCAGTGGCTGATACGCGGGAACGCTCGCGCGGGGCTCGCGCTCGTGGCTGTTGCCGTCGTCGTTGGCCTCGCGGGATTGCTGAGGCCAGCGGCTGTGCGCTGGATTTTCGTCGCGTGCACGGTCGCCGCGTTTCCAATTGGATGGGTCGTGTCGCAGGTCATGCTGTTGGTGCTCTTCGTCGGCGTGATCACGCCGATCGCGCTGCTGTTCAAGCTTCAAGGCCGCGATCGTCTCTCGAGAAGACGGAACCCGGGGCAACAGAGCTACTGGAAACCAAAGGCGGCCGCACACGACGTCCGGCGGTACCTTCGCCAGTACTAAAGGAGTAAAGTCACGGAGCCATGAGCCGGCCAGATTCAGACGCCTTCGAGAAAGCGGCATCCCAGAGTCGCGATGTCGGTTTCTTCCGCGAGTTGTGGGGATTCCTGAAGTCCACCAAGAAGTGGTGGCTAGTCCCCATCATCGCAGTGATCGTAGTATTCGGTCTGTTGATCTTCTTGTCGGGCACCGGCGTCGCGCCGTTTGTCTACACGTTGTTCTAGCCGACCAGGAGCGGCCATGAGACTGAACGCGCTGGCGGTCGTCGCGTCGTTGCTGATCGGTCCCGCCGCGCTTCACGCGCAGTGGCTCAATTACCCGACGCCGGGAACTCCGCGCCTCCTCGACGGCAAGCCGAATCTGACGGCTCCAGCGCCGCGGTTGCCGAACGGCAAGCCGGACTTGTCGGGCATCTGGCAGGGATGGGGACCGAACGGCTTCTTCTTCGACCTCGCGAAGGATCTGAAGCCGGCGGACGTGCAGATGACGCCGTGGGCAGCCGGCATCCAGGCGCAGCGCGAGAAGCGCGATCATGTCGACGATCCGCTCGGCTTCTGCATGCCGCCCGGCGTTCCGCGAATAGATTCCGTCGATCAATTCAAGATCCTGCAGACGCCTGCCGAGACCGTCTTCCTGCACGAAGCCCAGGTCGGCCTCATGTTCCGCCAGGTGTTTACCGACGGACGTCCGCTGCCGAAGGACCCCGAGCCGGCGTGGCTTGGTTATTCGATCGGCCGCTGGGACGGTGATACGTTCGTCGTCGACACGATTGGCTTGAGGGACGGCGGCTGGCTCGACACGCGGAAGGCGCACCCGCACAGCGACGCGCTGCGCGTGACCGAGCGGTTCCGGCGCCTCGACTTCGGTCACCTGGAGCTGGCGATCACGATTGACGATCCGAAGGCATATATCAAACCGTGGACGGCAAAGACCACGCTGCCCTTGCTGCCGGACACGGAGCTGCTCGAATCGTTCTGCGACAACCATCAGCAGACGCTGGAACACCGGAGCGTCGAGCCGGCGCCGCCCGAGCCGCCGAGCCCGCCGCTGCCGGCGAGGTAAACCGACGTGCGTACAACGTGGGCAGCTGCAATCGCCGCGGCGCTGGTCATGGGCATCACGCCTCTCGCCGCGCACCATTCGTTTTCGGCCGAATTTGACGTCACCAAGCCGTTCAAGATGACCGGCGTCGTGACGAAAGTCTCGTGGGCGAACCCGCACACCTTCTTCTATATCGACGTCACCGACGAGAAAACGGGGAAGGTCACCAACTGGGCGATGGAAATGGGGAATCCCAACGCGCTGATGCGCGCGGGCTGGACCCGCAACACGATGAAGAATGGCGACGCCGTGTCGGTCGAGGGAAGCCTCGCGCGCGATGGCAGCCCGTACGGCAACGCGCGCGTCGTCATCCTGGTCGCCACGGGGCAGCGGCTGTTTGCCGGCTCCAGCCAGGGACAGTAGGGGTAATCTATGCGCGTGATGGGCACAGATGACGCCGCGGTGGAGGCCAAGCCCGCGGCAGCCCCATACGAAAAGCTCGCGACATTCTTGTTCGGAGTGCTGTTGCTGGCGGCGATGCTGATTGTCGCCGTCTTGATTCCGAATCCAAGTGAATCGCAATCGCTGACGTTTCGCGTCGTCCTCGCCGTAGCTGCCAGCGGCTTTGCGATCTTCCTGCCGGGTGCCGTGAACATCATCATCCATCCCGCGCTGCGGGCCAGCGGCGCGCTCGGCGTGTTGTTGCTGGTTTATGCCTTCAACCCACCAAAAACCGTGTCGACGCCGGTCCAGTCGGCTCCGCCGCCGCCGACGAATAAGTACAACCTGGTCTTGAAGCTCACGTTCTCGGCAGCCGATCTGCGCAACCTCATTCCATATGAGGCTAACGTCAGCGCCGTCGTCAACAACGGCATCTCTTTTACGGATCCCGCGCATCCCGACAGCCTCCATACAAAATTTGTCCAGCGAGCGTCTGGCGGAATAACCGTAACGTTGCCCGACTTGTCGGCAGGAGACAAGCTCGCGATATTCGTCGACCAGGGTGGGCATCGCTGGCGCAGCGACGAGATGAGGATGCCTGAGGCCAACCTCGAGATGCATGCGATTAAGACGCCGCCATCGAGCGGAGGCCAGCGATGAAATCGCGCCTCGTCGCGGCGGTGGTCGTCTGCGCGTTCGGCTATCTCGCTCCCGCGGCATCAGCCCAGCAACGCGTCACGGCGGCCAACACCTCGAGATATACCGGCGACGGACGGTGGGCCTGGACCGTGTACATCCAGGCGACGCCACAAACAATTGCATCGATCCGATGCGTGGAATACACGCTCCATCCGACATTCCCCAATCCGGTCCGGCCCATCTGCGCGGCCGGCAACGGGCCGGAATTCTTTCCACTCAGCACGGACGGGTGGGGCACCTTTCCGATTCCGATCAAGATCCAATTCAAGGACGGACGAACACAGTCGCTGACGTATCAATTGCATTTCGATGCGCCGAAAGCGGAACAGGGGCCGTCCGACATCAGCGTCGACAACGTCGCCCGGAAGGTGGCACCGCAGCAGTGGACCTGGACGGTGTTTCTCAGGGGGTCCGACCAGGCATTGAGTCAAGTCAGATGCGTGGAGTACACGCTGCACCCGACGTTCCCAAAGCCCGTGCAGGAGGTCTGCGAGCGTGGGAGGGGTCCGCAGGCGTTCGCGCTTTCGGCCTCAGGCTGGGGGACGTTTGAAATCGGCGTGCGCGTGCTCCTGAAAAACGGCCAGGTTCAGCAGCTCACGCATCAATTGCGGTTCTGAACATATCAAGAATTGGCGGCGTCGGACCGATATCACACTCGAAGCATGCCGCCGAAAACATCCCCAGCAGCCCGTCGTCCTGCCGCCCCTCGCAAGAAGCCCGGCGCCATCGAAATCGTCGTCCGCCGCGGAGCCATGCGTCGTTTCGACGCGCTGAAGACGCGCACATCCGACCTGCCCGTCGTCGTTACGTGGGACCGTCGTACGGACCCGCGGCGCGACGCCGCTGCCGCGAGCGCGGCCACCGTAAGGCGTGACCGCCGCGAGTCCGAGCGCCGCCGGAAGCCGCCATTCACGTGGGATCTCGCGGACTTTGTCGTGGTTGAGCCTACAAAGCGACAAAAAAAGTCAGGCCGGAAAACGTCAAAAAAGTCCTAGGTCTCCGAGGTCTGCAGGCCGGTCTGCCACGAACCGAAAATGAGCTGGGCCCGGATAGCGATGATCAGCTGGGAACTGCCACACGAGAAGGTCGCCTGCCCGCACTGCGGTTCGACCGAGACGCAGCTGTCGCTGCAGCTGCTCGGGCTGATTCGCTACACGTGCAACGGCTGCCGGAAGTCGTTTGCTATCCAGAGCGGCACGAAGACGGCCGCCTCCCCCGACGCCAAGACCGCATCGCCTGAACCGTCCCCGCATCGAGCCTGATCGCGCCGATCACGAGCCTCGGAGACTCAGAGACACAGAGCCAATTCTTCTCTGCGGCTCTGCGTCTCTGCGCCTCGTGATCTGGTAACCTCGATTTCGAGTGGTCATCGGCCTCGACTACGCGCTCGCACTCGTGTCGGGCGCGCTTCTCGTACTGAGCTTTCCCCGTTACGGACATCCGGCCTTTGGCTGGATTGCGCTCGTTCCGCTCCTCGTTGCGTTGACCGGAGGGCCTGCCCCGAGCGGAGTCGAGGGGCGAGGGCGTCCGGGTCGCCTGCCGGGACAGCCGCCGCTTCGCGCGTTTCTGCTCGGACTGACCTCTGGGTTCGTCTACTTCACGGGCACTCTCTACTGGACCGGGACGGTCATCCGGACGTTCGGCGGCATCCCGGCGCCGGTTGCCGTGCTTGGCGTCTGTCTGCTCGCGCTCTATCAAGGTTTCTTTCCGGCGCTCTTCGCATTGATCACCAGCCGCCTGCTCGTGCGCGGCGGCGTTGCGGCGCTCCTGCTCGCAACAGCGGCCTGGGTCGCAACCGAGTTTTTCCGCGGCGTGGTGTTCGGTGGCTTTCCGTGGGTGCTGCTGGGCGATAGCCAGGTCACGGTCCTCCCCGTGGCGCAGCTTGCGAGCGTGCTCGGCGTCTACGGCGTTTCCGCGCTTGTCGCGTTCGTCAACGCCGCAATCGCCTACGCGATGCTCACGACCGGACGTCACCGTGTCGCCGCGGTCGGCGCCGCTGCGATCGTGCTGTTTTCCACGGGCGCGTGGGGCATCGCACGTATCGCGGACGGCTCGCTCGCGAGGACGGGAACGCCGATTCGCCTCGGGCTGATCCAGGGAAACATCGCGCAGGAGGACAAGTGGAAGTCGGGCGAAGCGCGCCGCATCTTCACCACTTACATCGCGATGACGCGCGACGCGGTCACGCGCGGCGCCGAGTACGTCATCTGGCCGGAATCGGCGACCCCCTTCATGTTCGAGCAGGATCCGGTCGGGCAGGAGACGCTTCGCGCGCTCGCGCGCGAGCTGCGCGTCCCGATTCTCTTCGGTAGCGATCAGGAGGTGCCTGGCCCTGAGCCCGCGCTCTATAACGCGGCGTTTCTCGTCGCCCCTGACGGCACGACGGCGGCGGTGTACCGGAAGATCCACCTCGTTCCCTGGGGTGAGTTCATCCCGTTGAAGCGCTGGCTGTTCTTCGTCTCGCCGCTCGTCGACAGCTTCACGGACTTCTCACCTGGTACGTCGATGGTGATGCTGCCGATCGGCTCGCACCTGACGAGCACGGCCATCTGTTACGAAGTCGTCTATCCCTCGCTCGTGCGGCAGGCGGTCCAGGCCGGCAGCGAGCTGCTCACGACAATCACCAACGACGCGTGGTACGGACATTCTTCGGCGCCGTACCAGCATTTCGCGCTGGCGTCGATGCGCGCCATCGAGCAGGGCCGGTACCTCGCGCGCGCCGCGAACACCGGCATCAGCGGCGTCGTCGATCCGTACGGACGTATCGTGCGGCAGTCGGGTATCTTTGAACAGGCCGCGCTCGTCGAGCAGGTCCGGTTCCTGACGGTCCGGACGATCTATTCACGGATCGGCGACGTGATCGCCTACGTCGCGATCGCGATCATCGCTGGCGCGCTCTTGGCGCTCAAGCCGGACGCCGGTAGACGGTAGCCGGTAGACAGGACACACATGGCTCTGGCGATCGAAGATCTCACACGGCGGTACGACGATCTGAACAAGCGCTCGCTCGAGCTGCGGAGGCATCTTTGAGGGCGCCAACCTCGACGAGCAGCTCGCCGAAGTAGAGTCGCGCACGGCGGCTCCCGATTTCTGGAGCAACCAGGCCGAGGCGCAGAGCGTGATGCAGCGCCGCCGGCGGCTCGAAGAAGATCGGAATCTCCTCGAATCGCTCGAACGGCGCGGCGACGACATCAGCGTCCTCATCGAATGGGCCGGCGCCGGCGAAGACGTGATCGGCGACCTCGCGCGCGCGCTCGACGAGCTGCAGCAGGAAGTCGAAGGCGCGGAAACGCGCAAGATGCTCGGCGGCGAGCACGACAGGGCCAACGCCATCGTCACCATTCACCCCGGCGCCGGCGGGACCGAGTCGCAGGACTGGGCGGAGATGCTCCTCCGCATGTACATGAAGTGGACCGAGCGCCGTGGCTTTCGACGCGAAGTCATCGATTACCAGCCGGGCGAAGGCGCCGGCATCAAGAGCGTCACGTTCACGCTGACCGGCGACTACGCGTTCGGATTGATGTCGGCCGAAGCCGGCGTCCACCGCCTCGTGCGGATCTCGCCGTACGACCAGGCGGCGCGGCGCCACACGTCGTTCGCCTCCGTCTTCGTCTGGCCCGAGCTGCCCGAGGACGTCGATCTCCAGGTCGAAGACAAGGATCTGCGGATCGACACGTATCGCTCGAGCGGCGCCGGCGGCCAGCACGTCAACGTGACCGACTCCGCCGTCCGCATCACGCACCTGCCGACCGGCATCGTCGTGTCCTGTCAGAACGAGCGATCGCAGCACAAGAATCGATCGTCGGCCATGAAGGTGCTGAAGTCACGGCTCTACGACCTGAAGATGAAGGCGAACCAGTCGAAGCTCGAGCAGATCGCCGGCGCGAAGAAGGAGATCGGGTTTGGCAGCCAGATCCGCAGCTACGTCCTGCAGCCGTACCAGATGATCAAGGATCACCGCACGAAGATGGAGGTGGGCGACGTGAACCGCGTCCTCGAGGGCGATCTCGATCCGTTCATCAAGACATACCTGCTGAAGAAGGCCAGCGGCACGCTGGGTGCGCCCGAGCCTGCCGACGACGAATAGCGCCAGGCGGGAATCAGTGTGCACTTCGGCACACCCCGACCCATGACGCATCAAGTACGCTGATGACGTGGCTCTGGTGGCGTGGATGAAGCGGCGGCAGGCACGGTTGAGCGACCGGCTCGAACGGGAGACGGAGCCCGTCAAGGCCAAACGGTCCGTCACGTCCGGGAAATACCTGAAGCTTTACACCTACCTGGAAGGTCGATACGCAGACCGCGTCGTGCTGACCTTCACACAGATCGAAGACCTTCTCGGTTTCTCGCTGCCAGACCTGGCGCGCCGGAACGAAGACTGGTGGACCATTCCTGATCCAGCCACCCCCTCGCCGCGTTACTCAGATTCATGGATACTGGCGAATCGGACGGCTCGGCCAAACTTCATGGCCTTGACCGTGGTGTTCGACCGCGTATCCTAGTTCTTCTGATTCCCTTCGAGACCGCCATGTCCTTCGTGGCCAGGACTGTGTGTGCGACCGTCCTGGGGCTCGCCGCCCTGACGGTGATCGTCACCGCAAAGAGTGCGCGCTTCACGGTCGTCGACGCGTCGATCGCCGACATGCGGCGCGCGCTCCAGCAGCGCCGCGTCACGTCGCGCGAGCTCGTGCAGCAGTCGCTCACGCGCATCGCGATCTACGAAGATCGGCTCAACGCGATCATCTATGTAAACCCGCGCGCGCTCGAGGAGGCCGACCAGCTCGATCGCGAGCGCAAGGCCGGCCGCATTCGCGGGCCGCTGCATGGGATTCCGATCGCGCTCAAAGACAACATCCAGACGCGCGACATGCCGACGACGGGCGGTGCGCTCGCGTTTGCGGGCCTCATGCCGCCCTACGATGCGACGGTTGCGAAGAACCTTCGCGATACCGGCGCCATCATCATCGCGAAGACGCAGATGACCGAGCTGGCGAACTGGGTCACCGTCGGCATGCCGGCCAACTACAACAGCCTCAACGCCTACGGCATGAACCCGTACGATCCGCGCCGCGATCCTCGCGACGGTCTCGCGGATGGACGCCCGGTGCTGCCGACCGGCGGCTCGAGCTCCGGCGTCGGCACCGCGGTCAGCTTCTGGGCCGGCAACGTCGGCACCGAGACATCCGGCTCGATCCTGAGCCCGGCGAACCAGAACATGCTGGTGGGCATCAAGCCGACGGTCGGCCGCGTGAGCCGCTACGGGATCATTCCGATCACCGCCGATCAGGACACGGCGGGCCCCATGGCACGGTCGGTCACCGACGCGGCGATCATGCTTGGTGTGCTGGAAAGCGCCGCGCCGGACCCAAACGATGCGGCGACATCGACGTGCACACCGCCGCCCGGACGCGATTACACAAAGTTCCTCGATCGAAATGCGCTGAAAGGCGCGCGTATCGGCGTACCGCGCGCGTTCTTCTACGACGCGGTCACGTCTGGAAGCTCGCTCACCCCTCGCGGCGGGTTGTTGACGATGGAGCAGCAGGACGTGATGCGGGATGCGATCGCCGAGCTGACGCGCCAAGGGGCGACGGTGGTCGACCCAGCCGACATTCCGAGCATTGTCGATTGGGATCCCGCGCGGAATGTCCTCGACTGGCCGGTCTGCTCCGGCCCGGACAACGCGAAGGGGAACGACGCCAACTGCTCGACGACGTACAAGTACGGGATGAAGCGTGACTTCAGTCACTGGCTCGCGCTGCTTGGCGATGCCGCGCCGCTGAAGTCACTCGCCGAGCTGCGCGCGTGGAACGAGGCGCATCGCACCGCGGGAACGCTCAAGTACGGGCAGTCCAATCTCGACAACGCCGACGAGATCGACTTGGTCACCGATCGTGCGCGCTACGAGGCGGATCGCCGGAAGGATTTGCTGCTGACCGCGCGTCACGGCATTGACGAGGTGATGAAGGCCAAGCGCCTTGACGCGCTTCTGTTTCCCGGGCCGAACGGCAACGGCATCGCCGCGCGCGGCGGCTATCCGTCGGTCATCGTGCCGTTCGCGACGGTGCCGAACAACGCGCCGCCGGCGTTTCCTGCCGGCTTCGATCCGCAGCCCGCGCCTTTCGGCGTCACGTTCACGGGAATGGCGTGCAGCGAGCCGCGTCTCATCGCGCTCGCGTACGCGTTCGAGCAGGCGACCAAGAGGCGCGTTCCGCCGCCGTTGTTTCCCTAGGCACTACGACAGGATGTCGCCACCGAGACACCGAGAACACCGAGGTACAAAAGCAGAACCTCGGTGATCTCACCGTCTCGGTGGCAAAAACGTCGTGCTCTTCGTGGTTGTTTAGTTTGATGCTGGGGCGACGGCGGGGACGACGGTCGCGCCCTGCGGCTGCGTGCCGCTGATAAACGCTTCCTGGATGCCGTTGTCGAGCGTCACGAAGACGATGTTCCCCGGCGCTTCGAACTGCGGGACGTTCGTCCGGTCGGCGCGCGTGTCGATGTAGGCCTTCATGAAGTCCATCCAGATCGGCAGGGCCGCGACCGCGCCGGTTTCGTTCTGCCCCAGCGGCTTCTTTTCGTCGTAGCCGACCCAGACGCCGACCGTGATGTTCGGATCGAAGCCGATGAACCACGCGTCCGTGTACTCGTCCATCGTGCCAGTTTTGCCCGCAAGCGGCCAGTCGAGGCTGGCGGCGGCTCCTGCAGTCCCGCGGAGCACGACGCCGCGCAGCAGGTTCGTCATGACGTACGCCGTGTCGGCGCGAATCGCTTCGTGGGGCTCGGGCCGGTTTTCCTCGATGACGTTCCCCTCGCGGTCGGCGATGCTGATGACCGAGTACGGCCGCATGCGGACGCCCTGGTTCGGGAACGCCGTATAGGCGCTCGTCATATCCCACAGCGTCTGTTCAACCGAACCAAGCGCGAGCGACAGGTACGGCGGCATGTTCGGCGACAAACCGAACCGCGCGGCCACCTTGATGACATTCGCCGGACCGAGCTCTGCGAGCGCTTTCACGGCAGGGACGTTCCGCGAATCCTCGATCGCCCGCCGCAGAGTCACCGGCCCCTCGTACTTGCGATCGTAGTTGAGCGGCTCGTACCGCGGCTGGTTCGGTCCGGCCTCGTAGGAGATCGGTTCGTCGACGAAGATCGAGACCGGCGTATAGCCGCGATCGATCGCGGTCGTGTAGATGAACGGCTTGAACGACGACCCGACCTGCCGCTTCGCCTGCGTCGCGCGGTTGAACTTGCTCCGCGCGAAATCGAAGCCGCCGACCATCGCGCGCACCTGGCCCGTACGGTTGTCGATGGCCAGCAGCGCGCCCTCGACGACCGGATCCTGTTCGAGCGCGATCGTCTGCGGCACACCGCCCTGGATCGCGCGCACGTCGACCTCGACCAGGTCGCCGGCCTTCAGAAAGTCGGCCGCGTCCGTTTTGCGCGTCCACGCGAACGCCGTCTTCGGCAGCTCGGCTTCGTGCGTGCCGATTCGAACGCGCGCGCTGCCGTTGCCGCCCTTCGGCGAGACCGACGTCACCAGTGCCGGCACGATGTCGCCGGCGAGAATCGGCCGGTTCCACCGCTCGATGGTGAAGGTCGTGAGCGAACGTCTCTCCGCAAGAATGTTTCGGACCTTGCGGAAACCGCTGTGCCGCTTGTCGAGTCGCCGCAGGCCGCGATCGACCGCGCGATTGGCCGCCTCCTGCAGCTCCGCATCGAGCGTCGTCTGCACCTGCAGGCCGTTCTGATAGAGCGCATCGGCGCCGTAGTCCTGTTCGAGCGACTTCCGGATTTCTTCGATGAAGTACGGCGCGACCGATGGTTCCGGCCGCTGCTGTCCCTGCAGGACGAGCGGACGCTGCTGCGCTTCGCGCGTTTCGTCCCTGGAGATGTAGCCCTCCTCGGCCATCCGATCGAGCACGAAGTTCCGCCGCATCAACGCGCCCTTCGGGTTGACGAACGGGCTCAGACGCGCGGGCGTCTGAATGATGCCGGCAATCACGGCGGCCTCCTCGATCGTCACGTCCTTGGCCGACTTGTCGAAGTACATCCGCGACGCGGCTTCGACGCCGTAGGCGCCGTGCCCGAGATTGATCTGGTTGGCGTAGAGCGTGAAGATTTCGGGTTTCGTGAAGCGCTTCTCGATCTCGATCGCGACGATCCATTCCTTGATCTTCCGCGCCGGCGACACCTCGAACCGGCCGCCGGCGAGCTGGTACTGCTGCAGGAACACATTGCGCGCCAGCTGCTGCGTAATGGTGCTCGCGCCCTGCCGCTTGCCGGTGAGGATGTCCTTCAGCACCGTGACCGCGATTCGCGACATGCTGAGGCCGAAGTGCTCGTTGAAGCCCGCATCTTCCGTCGCGATGATGGCGTTGCGCAGCGCCGGCGCGATCTGCTCGTAGCTCACGACAAGGCGGCGCTCGGTGGCGAACTCGCCGATCGTCTGGCCGTCGCGCGCGAGGAGCCGCGTGATGGTGTTGGGGCGGTAGTCGTCGAGCGCGCTGATCTCGGGAACGTCGCCCGCGAACGCGACGAGCACGCCGGTCAGCGTGCCGAGCAGCGCCGCGATGACGAAGAGGAGGACGAGCCCGACCTGGGCGACTCGAAGCGCAACGCGCCTTCTTGACCTCGTTCCTCGTTGTTCGGCCACTCTTTGCAGTATAACGAAGAAACGCAGAGGGTTAGCGGGACGCCGCGTTCCAAGATCGCAATAATTGACTTGACTCAGGTAGCCGATTTCGGTACCATTTACTCATGATTTCCAAGCGTCCTCCCAAGACTCTGCAGCAGGCCATCGTCTACTTCTCTGACCCTGATATGGCGCTCGCCACAATGATTCGGCTCCGCTGGCCTGACGGAGTGATCAAGTGCCCAACCTGCGGGAATCAGAAGGTCGCATTCATCCGTAGCCGGATGGTCTGGGAGTGCTCCGAGAAGCACGCCAAGCGGCAGTTCTCCGTCAAGATCGGCACCATCATGGAAGACAGCCCCATCAAACTCGATAAGTGGCTGACCGCTATGTGGCTGATTGCAAATGCGAAGAACGGGATCAGCAGCTATGAACTGGCGCGCTCGATTGGCATCACCCAGAAATCCGCATGGTTCATGCTCCACCGCATCCGCCTTGCGATGCAGGCCAAGAACGGCGGGCGCTTGGGCGGGTACGTCGAAGTGGACGAAACCTACATCGGCGGCAAGGCGCGGTTCATGAGCGGCGAGCGCAAGGCCCGGCTGTCGGCTCAGCGTCCCTTTGGCGGCAAGGTGGCTGTTATGGGACTGCTGCAGCGGTCGCGTGAGACTGGCGACTCGAAAGTCTCTACCGTGGTGCTCGCCAGCTCCAAGCGGCTGAAGAAAGCCGCGATGCAGGCGTTGGTCCGTGACCGCGTGGAAACAGGATCGACCGTCAACACCGATGCCCTCAAGTCCTACATCGGTCTGGACCGCGAGTACATCCACAAGGTGATCGACCATGCAGAGGCGTACGCGCAGGGCACTGTGCATACCAACGGACTGGAAAACTATTGGAGCCTGCTCAAGCGGATGTTGAAGGGCACCTACGTGAGCGTCGAACCGTTCCATCTGTTTCGTTACCTCGACGAGCAGGCGTTCAGGTTCAACCTGCGAAAGATGACCGACGCGGCACGGTTCGCGTTGACTGCGGGCGCGGTGTTCGGCAAGCGGCTGACCTTCGCGGAACTGACTGCCGCCGATACGACGTGTTGATCGGTCCGCACCATACAAGCGTCGCGGGAAGCAAAAGGCTGTGAAGCGATGATGTTCACCCGCGTTCTCAACACAAACGTGGTAGATGGTTCCAGCAACGTCATAATCACTCTGGTTGGACAGGATCAACAACCATACGAACTGACGTTGACTGAAAGCGCAGCGCTTCAAGTAATGCTGGCTCTGCGCTCGGCCGCCACTCGCCTAAAACACTCAAATGATTTGGAACAAGTGATGAAAGCGTTTGCGCTGGATTCGTGTTCTCCAATGGAGGCAATCTCTCTTGATGGAGCCAGTCCTGGTTTGATGTTGAAAACAAAAGAAGGCTTTCGCATTCCTTTGTTGTTGACGAACAAAACACGGGTTGCCCTACGCGCATGCATTTCGCTCTCAGCGGGAGGTACCAATCAATAGTCATGGCTAAAGAACGCCTCTTTCCCTCAAAGGCTCCCGATGATGACAAGCGGGAGCCGCAAACGAAATTCGATGACTTGGCCACGGCGGTGCTCGCCGTGCCGAAGTCCGAGATTGATCAACGCGAGAAGCGGTGGCAAAAGAGCCGTCATAAAACTAAGAAACGGTGACGACGCCCAGCTTCCGCTCAGGCACGTTGTGCGCCTTGCAGAATTCCACCAATTCCTTCGGGCCGTAGATACCAGGGTCGCTGTTTTCGTGTCTGATGAGCGCTTTGTAGAGCGCAGGGATCTGCTCCCAGCGCTGCCATTTCAATTTATGAATGTTGTGTAGGGCGTGGACATGTTGCCACGCGACGAAATCGCCGATCTGCAACGGCGCGAGGCTCTTGGGCTTGAAGATTGGGACTGGCGCACTCTCAAATTCAGATAGCAACACCTTGAACGCCTGTTGGTGTGTGTCTCCAGCCTCAAACACGACCTCAATTGGTTCAGCGATCTCCGGGTGACGTTTTCTCCATCGCTCAAGCTTGACCAGTACATTCGTGGCGCATTGACGTGCGTGGCGTTTTTCGGACCACCTGAAGCCTGAGAGAATGGCGCCCTCACCCAGCGAGGGAGCCATGAAGAAGACGCGATTCACCGAAGAGCAGATGGTGACG
>Ga0209515_10002713_pt1 | contig 26632 bp, 30 predicted proteins | sample Subgroupgradi54m_FD_187454 | JGI IMG/M metagenome (GOLD analysis project Ga0209515, IMG submission 187454) | Subsurface groundwater microbial communities from S. Glens Falls, New York, USA - GMW60B uncontaminated upgradient, 5.4 m (SPAdes)... ... | reverse complement strand
CGCGTCCGGTCACCGGCTTACCATTGCCCGGACGGCTGTCGTCGAGCTGTCCGCGATAGACTAACTTACGCGCCCCATCGAAGAGAAAAAAGTCCGGCGTGCACGCGGCGGTATACGCCTTCGCCGTCTCCTGGCTCTCGTCGTAGCACAACGGAAACGTCAAGCCGAGCTCCGTCGCCATCGCCTTCAGCTGTGCCGGTGCATCATCGGGATGATTGGCGGCGTCATTCGCGCTGATTGCCACAATGCCGATCTCCTTGCCCGCATAGTCCTTGCCAAGCCGGGCCAACCCTTCACGCACATGGACGACATACGGACAGTGCCGGCAGATGAACATCACGAGGAGCGCCTTCTTCCCGGCAAATGTCGACAGCGAAATTGTTTTGCCCGATACGACGTCGGGCAAACGAAAGTCGGGTGCCGGAGTGCCGAGTGCCAACATGGTTGAAGGGGTCAGGGCCATGTCTCACCTATCCTTTCACGACGCTGACGCGAGGAGTTGGTCGATTTTTGCAGCGAGGATGAAATCGTTCTCGGAAAGGCCATGAATGGCGTGCGTCGAAAGCTCAATGGTGAGCGTACGGTAGCCTGTCAGGTGCAGATCCGGATGATGATCTTCCGCCTCGGCAATCGGCGCGATGCGAGCGATGAGCGTCACGGCATCGAGGAAATTCTTGCACTTGATTGTTTTGCGAATCTGCTTGCCATCGATCAACTGCCAGCCGCGCACATCGGCGAGTAACTGCTGCGCAGCACTCAGCGGCAGCGGCTCGGCCCCGCCTTCGCACGGCGTGCATGTGCGCGACGTTAGCGGTGGAAGGCTCATCTCGACGCCCGCCCCACACTGATGAGACGATACGGGACGACGGCTTTCGGCAGCGTCAAGGTAAACCGCTCGCCCTTCTTTTTACCGAGCAAGGTTTTCCCCAGCGGGGAAGCGATGGACAACTTGCCCTGTTGCGGATCGGCTTCGTCTGGCCCGACGAGTCGGTAGCTGAAGCGTTCTTTTGTCTGCTCGTCCTCGAGCGTCACCTGTGTGCCAACTCGCGCTTCCCCGTCTTTGATCTGCAGGTCATCCACGATCTGCACATTGCCCAGTTTTCCGTCGAGCTCCGCGAGCCGTTTGGCCACATGCTGGAGCCGCTCGCGCGCGGCGTGATACTCGGCATTCTCCCGCAGGTCCCCCATCGCCGCCGCTTTGCTCACCTCTTCGGTGAGCTCACGTTTCTGGTGCAGCAACGACTTGTGCTCGGCGTGGAGTTTGGCGAGGCCTTCTTTGGTCAGGTAGGTGTCGCCCATCGCTCGGGGTCAGACTCGACTCTGGGAGGTTTTGATCAATGCGTCAACAACGATTACTTCGTCCACTTTCGTTTCACGTGATGCGGCTGAGGCGCCGGTGTTGATGCTGGTGTGGCGGTCGCGGAAGGTGTCGCGACTGACTCAGGCTCTGGCGGAGATGGCATGGTGGCTTCTGGAGCGCTCAGGTTCGGCACCATGGGCGCAGCCGTCGCGGGAGCACTGGCTGCGAAGCAGTTCTCATAGGAATCTGACACCGGAAAGCCGTTGAACCCTGGCACCCAAAACGTCACGAGGTCGATGGCGCCAGAACCCAGCCGAAGGACACCGCACCCGGTCCCCTTGGCCACACCGGTCAAGGTCCCCACCACCGGTGGACCCGCCTTGGTGTCATTGACAATATTGACAATGACATCGACGAAGCAGGTAACGGCGTTCAGCACGCCGCGTCCAATCATCCCGCCGAATTTTCTGCCGTAGGCTTGCGATTCGGCAGCCTCGTGAATCTGGGTACGCGCGGCCCATGCCGGCTGGCCGCTCAGCGCGAGCACACACACGGCGATCCCGATGATGCGTTTCATCTGTGTCCCTCCGACGTTGTGAACGAACCTTTCGGCAGTCTAGCGCGAAAGGGTATGGGTGTCAACAGGCTGAGACTTCCGACGCTGCGCCTGCATCACGAGCGCGGTGATGCCCCCGACGAGTCCAAACAACACGCACAGGAGCAGCGCGATGCTGAGCGCATAACCTTTGGCGGCCGAAAGTCTCTGATGGAGCTGCTTCGGATCAAATAACGATTCGCTGCAAGCCGGGCACGCCTCCACCACCTGAGAGAACAAACACAGGCATGCCAATAGACTGATCCGTACAATGTATTTTCGATTTTGGATTTTGGAGTTTGGATTGGACGGTACCCGCCGGTCATCTAAAATCAAAAATCTAAAATCTAAAATTCGCTTCATGGGTTGGTCGGTAGATGGTACAGCATCCAATAGACGACCACGCCCGTCACGGAGACGTAGAGCCAGAGCGGCAGGGTCCACCGAGCCAATGCGCGATGGCTGGCGAACTGCTTGCGGCCGGCAAACGTGAGGGTGCGTATGACGAGCGGAATGATGACGACCGCGAGCACCGTATGCGTGATGAGGATAGTGAAGTACACGGGGCGGGTCCATCCGATGTGTTGGAAGTGGATCGAGCCCACATGGGCGTGATACGTCAGGTAGGAGACGAGGAACGCGATCGAGACCACACAGGCGCTGATCATGCACGCCGCGTGAGCCATCACGCGCTTGGCACGAATACACGCAAATCCTGTCAGTAGGAGGACGGCGCTCGTCGCATTGAACGCCGCGTTGAGGTGCGGCAGGATCGAGAGCGTCATGGCGTGCGCCGCTCAGCCGCCAGCAGCCGGGCATCCTGCTGAAGACGGACCATCGCGTCGGACTCTGTCGCATCATAGTAACCGCGAATGCGGCTGTGCCGGTCGACCAGTACGAGTTTGACACTGTGCGTGATCGGCTCGTGTGGTCCGCCATCGTATCCGAGGGCCAAGTGAAATCCTTGCTGCACGAGTTGCGTCACCGCTTCCTCAGTGCCCGTCACCCATCGCCACCCCTCCTGATGCGCACCGTAGTGCTGCGCGTAGGCGGCCAGTACGTGGGGCGTATCATGCTGGGGATCAACACTCACCGTAAGGAAATGGATGTCCCGTATCCCTTCACAGGCATGCTGTAGTGTCGCCATCTGCGCGCTGATCAGCGGGCACTGGCCGGCGCAACGCGTAAAGATGAAGTCGACGATCCAGACCGTTCCGCTGAGCGTCGTCCGCGTGACCGTCGAGGTCTCCTGATCGATCAGCGTAAAGGCCGGCACCTCACCATACACTGGTAGTTCCTGGGCTGCAGGATGGATGGGACCTGTGAGCGGGATCGTCTTCGCGGAGATGAGACCGACGGCACCGCCTAGCCCGATGAGGCCTGCCACAAAAATGAGCGGTCGGCGCATCTTGGATTACCCGATGATCAAGCACATCATGAGCAACGGCAGGTAGATGATCGAGCCGAGGAACAGCTGTCGCGCCGTCGTGCGCGAACGGACTGTAGCACTGCGCACCACGAGTACCAGAAAGCTCAGGCTCAAGACGAGCGCTCCGTAAAAGTAGAAGGTGCTGCGTAACCCGATCAGCGCAGGCAGCAAACTCACCGGCAGCAGCGCGACCCCGTAGAGTAGCGTCTGCCTTGCGGTTGCCCCTCCGTCAGGTTCCGTGACGGACAACATCTGAAATCCAGCGCGCGCGTAGTCCTCTTGAAACAGGACCGCCAGCGCCAAAAAGTGCGGCAACTGCCACAGAAAAAGGAGCGCAAACAGGACCCATGCCTCAAGACCGAGCGTATTGCGCGCCGCCGCCCAGCCAATCATCGGAGGCAGCGCCCCGGGAATGGCGCCAACAAGCGTGCACAACGACGTGACGCGTTTCAACGGCGTATACCCACAGAGATAAATCATCGCAGCGCCAACCGCCAGCGACGCGCTCAGCATGTTCACCGCGAACGCGAGCAGGATCGTGCCACACACGATGAGCCCAACGCCGAAGTAATGCGCCTGCACGGATGAAAGTCTACCAGCAGGCAGTGGACGGCTTTTCGTGCGCTCCATCAGCCCGTCTTCCACGCGCTCGACCCATTGGTTGAGCGCGTTCGCCCCACCGATGACGAACGCCATGCCAAGGAGCAACCAAAAGAACCGGCTGACCGGCACGGCAGACGAGGCCCCGACCCAGAACCCCACCGCCGTCGTCACGAGGACGAGCGAGGCCAGGCGTGGCTTCGTCAGCTCCAGATAGTCGGAGAACGGCTGGTGACTCCTCCGCATCTTGGTCGTCAAGGCCACTGCGGCTTGCGTCATCCGATGGCCTCGACTGACGCGGCTTCAGACGGTCGCTGAACACGAATTGCCTGGGACGTGACATCCCCCACCGAAGCCGTGCGTGTCGTATGCCGCATCAACTCCCACGCCAGCATCACCGCCTGGACCACTACGAGAATCCCGACCCCATGATGAACCGTCCTCAGCAACACAACGCGACGATGCGCGAATACGGAGACTCCGAGGATTAGTTGAGCACCCACCAAGATCATAAGGCGTCGCGCATGCAGCCAGATGTCTCGAATGATCGCTGCCGGTGGTGCCTTGTGAGACCTTGCGAGCTGCCGTCGCACACCGCTCACTCGCCCGCTCAGCCACCCCACCCCCAGCACCAAGACTACTGCGCCGACGAGGTGCGCCGTAACGGCACGTCCCGTGTGACGGATGACGGCGCCCAACATCAGCTGGATCGCCGCGAGCAGACTCACGCCGATTCCCAGCACTCGAAGAGATGGTCGGCGATTCTCTTCAACAACGCTGATGACGCGCTCATCCCAGGAAGGTGCCGTGCATCGAGCGAGCGCCACCACGAGGCAGAATACCGTTGGACCGATGTACGCGTGCGCAATCGACACCGACGGTGGCAGCAGCAGGAGGACGGTCACACCACCCAACAGCGCCTGGACGATAACCGCCCCAAGGGCGCTATAGCCCAGTACGCGCACCCAGCGTCGAGACTCAGCCCTCCAAAGCCACACGGCCAGCGCGAGGATCATCATGCCGACGAGTCCCGCGATCATCCGATGCCCATGCTCATAGAGAATACCGCCGACCATCGGGGGAAACCACGTGCCGTAAGACAGCGGCCAATCCGGCACGGCCAGTCCAGAATCCGTGGAGGTCACGAGTCCTCCCGCAATGAGGAGGAACAGCGTGGCCATGGCCGTGACGATGGCGTAACGATGCAGCGCAACGGATCGTGTGGGAGACGTCATGGTCTTGTGCAGCGTGTCGTTCGTTCCTCTCACCGGCGAGGTCGCACGCCGGGGAATGCTTCCGCTGTCCGCTGGACTAGGCTTTGACGTGCTGCGGGAGCCAGTCGTCTGTGCGGCCGGGCACACTGTATTCGTACGGACCGTGATAGACCGTCAGCGGCTTTACGAAGTTGCCATGCGGGGGCGGTGAGGCGGTCGTCCACTCCAGCGTATTCGCCTGCCAGGGATTGTCACCAGCCAGCTTACCGCGGAACAGGCTCCAGAAAAAGTTGATGATGAACAAGAGTTGCGCGATCCCAAGACAGAACGCAGAGACGCTCATCATCCGGTTTAAGGGACCGACATGGGCCAGGTGCGCGTAGCCGGTGTAGTCGTAGATGCGCCGGGGCATGCCCGCGATCCCGAGGATGAACATCGGAAACATCACGCAGTTAAAGAAGAGGACCGTCAGCGCGAAGTGCCATTTGCCCAACGTCTCGTTGAGCATCCGACCGAACATCTTCGGAAACCAGAAGGTAATCCCAGCAAAGATGCCAAAGAGGCTGCCACCAAAGAGGACATAGTGCAGGTGCCCGACGATGAAGTAGGTGTCGTGGATGTAGAGATCGACCGGGCTCGCCGCGGCAAAGATGCCGGTCAGCCCCCCGATCACAAACATCGACACAAACGCGAGCGCGTGGAGCATCGGCGTCGTGAGCCGGATGGAACCGCGCCACAACGTCCCCAGCCAGTTAAACGTCTTGATCGCCGAGGGCACCGCAATCACCATCGTGGAGACCATGAAGCTCGTGCCCAGCGTCGGATTCATGCCGCTGACGAACATATGGTGCGCCCAGACGAGAAAGCCCAATACGGCGATTGCCATGATCGCGTAGACCATCGAGTGGTAGCCAAACAGCGGCTTGCGCGCGAAGACTGGCAGGATTTCCGAGGTGATTCCCATCGCGGGCAGGATCATGATGTAGACCGCCGGGTGCGAGTAGAACCAGAACAGGTGTTGCCACAACAACACTTGGCCGCCGCTGTTATGCTGTAGGACCCCGTCGATGATAAGGCCGGCCGGCAAGAAGAAGCTCGTGTGCAGCGTCGTGTCGCACAAGAGCAGAATCAACGCCGCGGCCAGCACCGGAGTGGCCATCAACACGATGATCGCGGTGATGAAGAGCGCCCAAATGGACATGGGCAGTCGGAAGAACTGCATGCCGTTGGTGCGGAGGTTAATGATCGTGGTCACGTAGTTGACCGCCCCCATGATGGAGGAGGCGCCCAGGACAATGATGCCGACGATCCAACACACCTGGCCTGGTCCGAGCGTCGTCGAGAGCGGCGCATACGCGGTCCAGCCGGATGCGGCGGCCCCGCTCTGCATGAAGAAGCCTGCACAGACGATGAGGATGGCCGGCGGCAGGAGCCAGTACGAGTACATGTTGAGCCTCGGAAACGCCATATCCCCGGCGCCAATTTTGAGTGGAATGAGGTAGTTGCCGAACACCCCGACGAGCAACGGGATGATCGCAAAGAAGATCATGATGGAGCCGTGCATCGTAAAGAGCATGTTGTAGAAGCCGGAATCCATGATGCCGCTTGAAAATCCCCCGGGCAGGAGTTTCTGCACCGTGAGAAACGTGCGGTGTGCCAACCCGGCTTCATCCGTGTAGTGGGTAGGCCATCCGAGTTGCAAACGGATGAGCATCGCGAGCAGCCCGCCGATCAGCAGCATCACCAAGCTCGTCACGAGAAACTGGACTCCGATCACCTTGTGATCCGTCGAGAAGAGATACGACCGCCGCCATAACCCGACGACAAGCACGAGGGCCGCGCTCAGTCCGACAATCGCCTTCAGATGCTCGGGCACGAGCAGCCCAGCGAGGGAGAGCAAGAAACAGCTCAACAGCAGCAACTGGGTGCCAACCACCCGACGCATCTGCTGCTGAGGAAGAACCTCGGGATGAGCGCTCATGATTCCTGCTCCTTACGTGTCTTGATCAGCCACGCCTGAAACGCTTCCGGCGACTCAATCGTCAGCGCCCCGCGCATGCGGTAGTGGCCGAGGCCGCAGAGCTCTGCACAGGCAATCTCAAAGTTGCCGGTTTTCGTCGCGGAGATCCACATGTGCCCGGTGAGACCCGGCACGGTATCCTGTTTCATCCGGAACTGCGGGACGAAGAAGCTGTGGATGACGTCCTTGGATTTAAGATCAATGAGCACCGTCTGGTGCACCGGCAGGTGGAGCTGGTTGATGGTCGTGATATCGTCGGTAGTGTTGAACTGACCGTCGGGACCCGCATAGCGGATGTTCCAGGCAAACTGCTCGGCGGTAATCTCCACTTCCAGATCAGGAGGTGGGGGCGTCCCACGGACCTGTGACCAGACTCGTTGGCTGTACATCGCGAGGAACACGAGGATGCCTGCGGGAATCACCGTCCAGATGATCTCGATGAGATTGTTGCCGTGGGTGTAAGCGGCACGGTGCCCTGGACGGTGGCGATAGCGGATGAGAAAGATCAGCAGCGTGGCCTGCACGAGCACGAAGACCACACTCGTGATCGCCAGGACGGTGTAGAAGAGCCGGTCGATAGCCGGGGCGGTCGTCGTGATACTCTCCGGCAACCACACCCGGACACCTGAACCAAACGCCCAGGCATTGGCCTGCGCGAGGAGCCACGCGCACGCGATCCCTGTCACGCACAAGAGATGTTGAGCGCACATCGCTGGAGGCTCACGACGATGGGTGCGGCCTCCAGCATTAGTAGAACTCATCCAGTCGTTACTTGGCTGTAAACGTCAGGTCAACGGTTTTTGTCTCACCATCCGCAACGGTCACGGTTTGCGTCTGGGTGCCGTACTTCTCGTGCCACGCTTCGAGCGTGTACGTGCCGGCAGGCAATCCGGTGATCGTAAACGAGCCATCCGCGCCGGAGACGCTGAAGAAGGGGTTGTCCACCACTCCCACATAGGCGTTCATCCAGGGATGCACATTGCACTTAAACTTCACCATAATCTCCGGCTTGGCGAACTTTTTCGTCATCTTCATGCCCTTGACCGGCTGCGCGACATTGAAGGGCTGGTTGATCGTCGGCTTGGCGTTGATGTTGTGCAGCGTGGCATCGTTGTTGACGATCTCAAGCGGCTGGTCCACCTGAATCCCAAAGATGTGCGGGTTGTACCAGCAGCCGGCTTGCGCAAGGACGACCGGCGTCGTCGGAGATGGGAAGGGGCCCTTCGCTCCATCCTTCACATAGACAAACACGTTCTTCAGCATGCTGTTGGACACGACGGCATCTTCCATGTAGACAGGCGTGGCATGCTGCTGCTGACAGATCGGATCCGCGTCCATCTTCACCTTCTCCGGCGTCGGCGCAGTACCGGTGAAGTGGACGGTCCCATGGATTGATGCGCGACCTGCCGTGGCTGTCGACGATGCGTTCGCTGGCATTTCCGCAAGCCGAGTCGGCTGCTCCGGCTGACCGTGCGTATCCGTTGCCGAGGCGTCCTGTGGTTTCCCGCTTCCACAACCAATCGCCAATAATACGGCGACGATCACCGCTGACATGGTACGAAACGTGTTCATGACATCACCCTCCTGTGTGCTCAGACATGATCATCTTGTATACAACAATGTGTCCTTAACGTCCCACGCCGTGTATCGGTCGTGTCCAGCAGAGACACGCTATCGCCGCTCAGTCGCGGGGGCACCCGCTTTGAACGCAGGACGCAAGACGATCTCCACCCACGTCGAGACGGCACGTGCTGTCGGATTCCCACCGTCCCAGACGGCGATCGCAATCGGATTGAACACATCGGGACTCAGTGCTGCAGCATCGGCCGGACTTGTGGGGCGCAGCGGCCGCTGCATCATGAGCTGCCAGCGGCCGTCTTGATAGTCGGCCGTGGTGGTCGTGAGCTGCCGCGCAGACATCACAGGATGCTCGACACGTTCGTAGTCGGTGGCCACCGTCTCAAACGCCTTGCCCGAGTCTGCCGACCAAGTACACAGATCGAGTGGCGGCGCGCCCAGGGATGGCCAGGCCTGCAACGTCACAACGTCGCCTTGCCCCCGAGGAGGCCGCAAGAGCAGCGCGAACCGATCAGGGGATGACTCGTGGTCGTGTGTCGGGTCGTCCCACGTAAAGCGAAACGCAATCGCCTGATTATTCACGAGAACGCGAAACGCCACCGAACTGACGGTGGGCGGATGGACCCACTCACCTTCCGTATCGACCACGTTGCGCACGCGCACATCCGTCTGCTCCGCCGCATCCCACCGCGGATCATCAAGCGTCATGGGGAGCGTTCCGCTGACGCGCGTGGCGTGCGCGATCAGGTTCCAGTGCGCCGGCTCCTGCAGCAACGTCACGTAGTAGGCCAACGGCCACGCGTCGGCAGCCGAGAGCGCGCCGGCGTAGGAGGGCATGCCCGCCCCGTCGATCCCCGCCAGCATGCGCAACATCACCGCGTGCGCATTACTGCCCCCGCGATAGCTCCATCCCTTTGTGAGATTCGCCGGTCGGATTGGCTTGCCCCAATCATCCACCAGCCCGCCAGCCGACGTGCCGTTCGCGCGGCCTTGCGGACCGTGGCAGGCCGCACAGCCAAGCTGTTCGTAGAGCTGGCGCCCTTTCTTCAGATCGGCGTGCGCCAAGCCAGGATCCGAAGCGACGGCGATGGGCTCAGGCTTGGTCTGTTGAAAGACCGGGGAAAGATTCTTGAGGTAGTAGACAAGCTGCCAGCGCGTGGCCTCATCGAGATGCTTCCAATCCGGCATGTTCGTCCCCGGCAGGCCGTTGGTGATCGTGCGAAACAGATCCTCGTCCGTCGGAGGCGTACCACTGGCGGTGCTGCGAAACTTGTAGACGCCCAGCGTCAGATCCCGTGGCCTGGGATAGAACCGTTTGGCATCCACCCCATCGCCACGGCCGTGGTCACCGTGGCAGCGGGAGCACTGCTGGGTGTAGGCCGCTTTGCCGGCGCTCACATCGGAAGCGGGAGGCTCGGCCCAGGCCAAGGGCAGAGACACTCCCCACAGCGTCAAGCACACAGCCCGACTGCAGAAACCGATGATGACGGTTCGTCGATGTTGGGATGGCGGAATCATGGAATAATCAGATTATTCTAGCGAACGGGAGAGTGTTCGTCAACGCGCCGAGCCGGAAGGAACCTACGACCGAGCCGCTCGTCGTGCGTTGCGTTTGGGACGGCTGAGCTGTTTGACCACGCGCGGCACAAACGCGAGCGCGGCGAGTTCTTCTTTTACCCGCCTGATCGGCCGCGCGGGAAACCACCACACGGTCTGCCCGACTGGGACATCTTTGATGACACCGCTGCCAGCACCCACACGGGCGTCGTCTCCGATGGTTAGGGGACTTTGCTACGAATTTCTCGACACAGATGAACGCTCAGCATACGAACGAGATGGACGCTCTGGCAAAAAAAGCGGGCTGGGAACGTTCCTTCCAGCCCGCTGCTCTCGTAGCTCAAACGAAGTAGCGGGGGTTGGCTTTGAACCAACGACCTTCGGGTTATGAGCCAAGGTGCATCACTGCGGAAAAGTCAGGACACAAGCCGGGCGAGGTTGATCCTGATGGTCGCTGGTTGCTCGTGGTTCCCGAAGGTGAGCGGACTACAGGGAGGCGGGCGTGGTGGGATCGAGACGGTCTTGCGGATGGTTGCTGCTGATTGATGCTGATGCGGCAGGTTGCGTTAGCACGCCGTTAGCACGCGACTGGTCATTGGAGCCAAAGACCAGGGCATCCAGCCGCTCGCCGATGTACTGCTGCGTCTCCGGCAGCAGATGGCCGTAGGTAATCAGTGGCCGTCGACGAGGGTATACGTTTTCCGTTCACCCACCTGAAACGATGCTTCGTGCCTTCTCTTCCATCGATTCCGCTTCACGCGTCCTCCCAATCTCTCGGAGCAAAGCCGCGTTACGTTCCAACGCCTTCCTGATGATGTCCGGATACTCTCGACCATACATGGCCTCATTAGCCCTCGCATTCCATTTAAAAAGCTCTACCAACTTGTCGTATAAACGCTCGGCCTCCTCGCTCTTCCCCTGGTTCTTGTAGATCGTTGCAAGTGTAGTGAGTGGCTCTACTGCGCGCAAGTTGATTTGGTTCAAGCTGCTCCAATGGACTTCGCCAAGCCTAAGTTGTAGCGCTCGTTCGTAGAGCGGGGCGGCTTGTGCATCCCGGCCTTGAGTCCGATAGATGTCGGCAAGCTTGAGTAGTGGCTCTGCCACGTCTGGATGCTTTGGTCCTCGGCTATTTTCTTTATCGGTCAATTCCTTTTCCCAAATTGACGCCGCTCGTTGGTACAGAGTTGTGGCGCCCTCGTTTTTGCCATGCGACGTGTAAAATTTCGCTACCCTTATGAGGGCATCGGCCACCACCTTCTGATTGCGCACAAATTCCTTCTCCGTTTCAGCTAGGGACTTCAGATATAGAGATTCTGCTTCCTCATATTTTCCCACCAGACCGTATAGTTCTGCTAACTCCATCGGATCAAGACCAGGGCCATAAGGGTCAGAGGTTTTAAAGGGCATCCCCACAATCTTTTCCCATCGTGTGTAGACTGCTACAGCATCTTTATACCGCCCGTCTACCTTGTACAGCGTACAGCTTGATGAGGCTGTTCATGGCAATTGCCATGTCCATATCGGCATTGACCTCAACTTTTGTTCTATAGACTTTTTCCCGAATCGAAAGTTCCCGAAGAAGCAACCCTTCAGCTTCAGAAGAGTCGCCCTCCTCCTGATGCCAGTCCGCTAGGTTATGTAGAGTCCAAGCAAGCTCAGAACTTAATGGGAAACGTTCTTCGTCGATATTTAACAGCCGTTTCACCATGGTTTCGCTCTCTACCTTTCTATCCCGAGCGTAGAGTACGGCAAGATGGCCAAGTGAAATAGCCACATCGGGGCATTCGGATCCCTGAGCTTCCCTGAGTGCCATCGCGCGTTTGTACATGAACTCGGCCTTAGACAGATAGTCTTGATAGACGGCAGCGGCACTACGATTCATGTCGGCCATATCAACGTATCCACGCGCAATCCAGTCCATTTCCGATGCAGCCTTCAGAGGATCAGAAGCGTGCTTCTGTTCAATTCGCTTCGCCATCTCCTCAGGAGGAGTTTCTTGTAGTTCTTTTGCAAAATTCGCCAAGGACTTCTCTACTCCCTCATCGACGGAGACCGCGTAGGTTACGGATTCGTCTTTGGCCATCGCCAGCGAGAAGTACGACAATCCGCCACAAATCAATCCAGTAGCCAAGGCAATAAGTGTGGCTTTCGACGGCTGTCTCATACGGCTACTCCCTTCCGTTGTGGGTTTAGTTTCTATGGATGGAGTATACCCGACTTGACCACTGAGGGGCGCCTCGACAAGATGGGCCTTTGATGGTAGTACATGACACGACTATGAGATGTTGGGGCAGATGGTCGTGCACTGGTGCGAAATGGACGGAAGGCACTAAAACGAAAGACTGAAGGTGTTGGTGTAGCCTGAGTAGATCAGGATGCCGTGAGCCAACACATCACGACCGATGAGCCTTTGGATGACCTGACCTTCCAAGGGCACCTCAATGACCGTGATGACAGGCAATCCGACGCCATTGGCGAAGACCAACGAGACATCGTACACATTGCAAGGATGCGCTGCCGAGGAGGGCGTGCAGATAGTGGTCACGTCGCGCGGGGTCAGATGGAGCTGCTGAATGACCTCTGGCTTGACCGCGGTCCCAGAAGCTCCCGTGTCGATGAGCGCGGTAATTTCCACTGGGGCTGGAATGGCTTTGCCTTGCTGTCGAAACAAGTTGGTGGTGGGTTCTGAGAGGCCAATCCGCACTCGGCAGACCGGCCCGCTCCGGCGCAGATCAGGAAGTTGAGTCGTAAACGAGGGCACTAGCGGATGGGGTGGGTGTAAAAGAAATTCACGTCTTCTTCACGCTGGATTTCGTGAATGAGAAAGGGAACATCCCCGAAGCGCTTGAGTCCCTCCTTTAAGGCGTCCTCATACGACGTAAAGACATCGACGATGATGTCGCCTTTGATCAGGGCAAACTTCCCCTCCCCTTTGGCCAAGAGTTCGCTGTGGTGCTCTTTGAACACCTTATACTCGCGTTCGAGGGCTACTGGCATTGTTGTTCCTCCCTGCCTTGCTCAAGTTGTCTTTGCTCTACCCGCAAGTCTAGCACGACACCGTCTCAGACGCAAGGCCGCCATGAACCCCTGCATTGCTGTTGATGGCTCGTCTTGGAGTTTGGTTCGGCCTCTTGCGTTAGCACGCGGTTAGCACGGAGGCCACAAGAGGGCTACGGCGAGATGCCGTAACCCTCTCGGGAACGAATAGTAGCGGGGGTTGGATTTGAACCAACGACCTTCGGGTTATGCGCCAGTCGAGGGCTGCCAAAACCTCTCGTTCCCTCACAGTCCGTGTCGCTCTTGATTGCTGCTGATTGCTCTGCTTCCCCTTATGTGACAAAGAGCTGCGAAGCGTCCAGACCCCTCTTGCTGGTGGTTGATGCTGATCGACTTTGCTGTGGCGCGGTGCGTTAGCACGCCGTTAGCACGGACACAAAACAGGGGCCACGGCAGGACACCGTGACCCCTGGAAAAAGTTGGTAGCGGGGGTTGGATTTGAACCAACGACCTTCGGGTTATGAGCCCGACGAGCTACCTGGCTGCTCCACCCCGCAGTGAAGGGTTCTCAGCACTCCTCATACGGCTCTGACGAGGATGCTCCGTGCTCAATTGCGTGGTTGGATTATACGCCGTCTCGACGACGACGTCAATTGGCACACCTCAGGACACTCACCACCCCGATGGACTCTCACTGCTCCGAGCGTCGGTGGGGCAACGCGGAGGTCTCGCCAAGAGGCACCACGTATTCGCCTGGCTGAGAGACTTTGAACGTGGTGCGGATGATCCCTTCGATATACGCCGGATCATGCTGGAGGCGTGCTTGCAGCAGCGTCAGGCGCTCGTGTTCAGCTTTGATGGTGCGCAAACGCTGATCCAGCTGGTGTTCTTGAATCGACAGTGCGATCCACTGGAACGCTCCGGGCCCAAAGAGCACGAGCCCGAGCACGCCCCCGCTAATGAGCCACTGCGCCCGTTTGGCCATGTCGTCGACTCGTTGTCGTGGTACGTCCGCCACCCAAGAGACGCTCCGCGCGTTGACTGTGCAGTGGCCAGAGTGTGCCCGCGTACACCGCCCGTTTGCCGAGGACCTCTTCAATGCGCAAGAGCTCATTGTACTTCGCGACCCGTTCGCTGCGCGAGAGCGACCCCGTCTTAATCTGCCCCGCGTTCGTCGCCACGGCCAAGTGCGCGATCGTCACGTCCTCCGTTTCGCCGGAGCGATGCGAGATAATCGTGCCGTAGTGGGCCCGTTTGGCCATCGCAATGGCATCGAGCGTTTCCGTCAGCGTACCGATCTGGTTGACTTTGATGAGGATCGCATTCGCGATATGCTCCTCGATGCCTCGCTGGAGCCGCTCAACGTTCGTGACAAACAGATCGTCGCCGACCAACTGCACGCGATCGCCCAGCGCTTGCGTGAGGGTTCGCCATTCCGTCCAGTCGTCCTCACCGAGCCCATCTTCGATGGACACGAGCGGGTACCTCGACGTCCATTCCTTGTATTGCGTAATTAACGTCGAGGCGGCAATCGTCTTGTCCGGCGCACTCTTAAAGAACCGATAGCTCCCGTTGTGCACCCATTCATTCGCGGCGCAATCCAGGGCCAGCATCACGTGGCGTCCCGGGGTGTAGCCAGCTTGCTCAATCGCCTGGAGCACCACCTGAATCCCTGCTTCGTTCGACGCGAGGCTTGGCGCAAACCCACCTTCGTCACCGACGGCCGTCGTTTGGTTCCGTCCTTTCAAAATCTTTTTGAGCGTCGCAAACACCTCCGCACCCATCCGTAGGGCCTCGGCAAACGTCTTGGCCCCAATCGGCACGATCATGAATTCTTGGATGTCGAGTGTGTTGTCGGCATGCGCACCGCCATTGACAATATTCATGAGGGGGATGGGCAAGACGTGCGCCCGCGTGCCACCGAGTGAACGATAGAGTGGCATGCGACGGCTCTGAGCGACCGCCTTGGCAGCCGCGAGAGACACGCCGAGGATGGCATTCGCCCCCAGGTGTGCTTTATTCGGCGTGCCATCCAACTGGCACAACCGTTTATCGAGCGCCGCTTGATGAGCGGCGTCAACACCTTTGAGCGCCCGTGCGATTGGGCCGCGCACATGGCCTACGGCGCCAAGGACCCCTTTGCCGCCGTACCGGGTCTTATCGTTGGTATCACGCAACTCGAGCGCTTCATGGGTGCCGGTCGAGGCCCCGGATGGCACCGCGGCTCTCCCGCAGGAGCCGTCAGCGAGGAAGACGTCGACTTCAATGGTGGGCTGTCCGCGAGAATCGAGGACTTCACGAGCTTTGAGCGTTCGAATGCGAAGCGACATGAGGGTGATTATACCGCTGGATCAACTGAGTGACAAGTACACAAGAGACTTGCGCGAGACAATCCAAATTTTGCGCTTCACCCTCCTTCGCCGGAAGCCCCGCCCTTGGGCGGGGAGGAAGGCGACAGGAGGGTGTTGCTGCGAAGCCGTGCCGACAAGGCAACGGCGAAGCAGAACACGGCTTCGGAGCGGTTCCGCCCCACGGGCGTCCAACAAGGTGCCACGGGCTTGCCCGTGGGGCTCCACAGACCCTAAGAGCGTGTCCCGTTGGCAGCCCTCGTACATATTTAAAAGTTTATTAAAAATCATCTATTCTTAATATCCACTCACGCTCGTTGACAGTATCCTTCCCCCATGATATAGTTAATGTTACGATGAAAGGTAAACGCTCCCAAGATCCGCTGACGAAGCTTCGACTCTTCTTCGAGCTTCATTGGGTCAAGATCGTGCTCGTGGTCGGCCTCATCATCTCGATCATTTGGCCGGTCTACGCGATGATGAAGATCGACTCCTACCAGCGCACCTACCTCATGGCGCTGTTCGCCATGACACCGATTCAGTCCATCCTCTACGCCGGCATCTTCATGGGGTTCATGTATTGGTTGCACTACGGTGGTGGGAGCTTCAGCAAACTCTCGAAGAGTGTCGTAAGCGGCGCGCAGATCAATGTCCGATGGGATACCGTTATCGGAATGGAAGAGGCGAAACGTGAAGCGTGGGAGGTCGTCGAGCTCCTCAAAGATCATGTGAAGGTCAGCCAAATCGGCGGCAAGGTCCTGCGAGGGGTGCTGCTCAGCGGACCTCCGGGGTGCGGCAAAACGTATCTCGCGAAAGCGATCGCGACAGAATCGGGGCTGCCATTTCTCTCCGTGTCGGGGTCCGAGTTCATCGAGGTGTTCGTCGGCACGGGACCGGCGCGGGTCCGCAAGATTTTCAAGAAGGCGCAGCAGCTCGCGCGGATTGAAGGGGGCTGTATCATTTTCATCGATGAGCTCGACGCCGTCGGCACCTCCCGTGGCGCCGATCTTGGTTTCGGTGCACAGACGGAGCGCAACAACACCGTCAATGAGCTGCTCGTCCAGATGGATGGTCTGGAAAGCCAGCGCTATAACGTCGTCGTCATCGGGGCCACAAATGCCAGTGAGAGCGTCCTGGACCAGGCGTTGCTGCGTCCCGGCCGTCTGGATCGGAAGATCTATGTGGACCGTCCAGGACTTGAGGATCGGGAGAAGCTCTACAGCTTTTACCTGAGTAAAGTGAAGACGGACGCGTCGATCGACGTGGCGCGCCTGGCGCGCCGGACCGTGTGGAAATCGCCGGCGGACATCGAGAACATTGTCAAAGAATCGGCCCTCATCGCAGCAAGAAACAAACGCGAGATGGTCACCTTCAAAGACCTCTCCGAGGCACTCGAGCGGATTGAGCTGGGTTTCAAGCGCCGCCGGAAGATGAACGAGGATGAACGCCGACGGATCGCCTTCCATGAAGCGGGTCACGTCGTGGTCACGTACCTTCTGCACCCCACCGATGATGTGTTCAAGGCGTCCATCATCTCCCGACGCGATGCCCTCGGGGTCGTCTACCACCAACCGCGCGAAGAACTCTTCACTTCAAGCCGCAACCGCATCCTCGCCAATATCAAGGCCGCGCTCGCCGGTTACGTCGCAGAGAAGCTGAAATTCGAGTCCACGTCTGATGGCGTGGCGGCCGATTTCCACAACGCGATGATCCAAGCCCACAACATGGTCTGGCGCCTGGGGATGGGAACGAACGGGTTCATTGGAGACTACGAGGCGCTCTTAAGCTCCTCGATGTTTCGAGGCGCGGGGACGGGAGACCGCCTTTCCGATCGCACCAAAGAACACCTCAACGATGAGACCCACAAAATTCTCCTCCTGTGCATGAAGGAAGTGGAAGCACTCCTGCGCGCCGAGGATGTCCTCTTGGAACGCTTCGCGAACGAACTCCTCAAGAAGGAAGAACTCGAGTACGATGATGTGGAAGCGATCTTCCTGGAATACGGCAAGCAACGCGTGCTCCCCCGAACCTCTTCCGGTTAATCAGGGTCGTTGATCATGGCACGCTCCTCTCACTGGGTACATGGCCTTGTTGGGCTGGTCGTGTTGTGCGCGGCCGGCTGTGATTCGCCTCCGACCTACCCGAAGGCCCATCTCGTCGACTCGCTCCAGACCCTGTTCCAGCAAGACCAGTTGCACACCGCGGTACGGTTTGTTGATCACACGCTCGCCGTCCAACTCGATTACCCCGGCTCGCTGGCGCAAGTCGGCAATCAGATCGGCGTCGGACCAGAGTTTGACGAGGCCACCCGTAAAGTCCTCACGACCATCCATCGCGTGCTCCTGAGCAGCGATGCGACGGCCGACTTCTACGTCCTGCTCATGTCGGACCCCAAAACGCCAGGGGCGTACCTGACCATCGTTCGGTATATGGATGATGTCCGCCGCACGAACGCGAACATGCTCGACACTCCGGAAATGTTTGCGCGCACCATCTTCGAGTTGAACTTCGTCGGCACGAACAACCTCACAATTGATCAGTACGTGCCGAGGGATATTCGCCTGGAAGAGTTCCTGAGCTGGCAGATCGCGCGACGGATTCAACACAAACTTACGGACACACTCCAGCCGGCTGGGGCGGCAGAGGTCGGTCGCTGCGGTGGGGAGTTTCGAGACGGTGAGTTTGCGTTTACGCTCAACGTCGTCCCCGCATCAGGGAGTGTCCTAGACGATGCGACGATGCGGGAAATCTTCAAAGCCTCGACGACAGAAATCGCCCAGGTGCTCTCGAGCTATCACTTCAATGATTTCCAATCGGTGCGGCTGATTTACCCGCTGACCGGCCGCAACCTCGTCCTGCCCAAAGCGCGTCTCGACGTCTTTCGCTAACCTCCGGCTCACGTCACAACTCCGCCTTGAGTCCTCGACACACAAGGACTCATGGTGTGCTTCATCGACCTAGGAGAGAGGTGACGAAAGAATCAGCGAAGACGAACGGTGCGCCCAACCACTCTCGCGCGCCCGTCCAACAGCAAGCGGATCGCCTGGGGATAGAGCCGGTGTTCGATGCGGTGAAGTTTCGCCAGCAAAGTGGCTTTTGTCTCTCGGGGTGAGATCGCAACGGCTTCTTGAAGGAGAATCGGCCCGTGATCCACATGTTCATCGATGAGGTGCACGGTCACACCGGTTACCTTTGCTCCCCACGCCAGTGCATCGCGAATTGCGTGCGCGCCGGGAAACGCAGGCAAGAGGGCCGGATGGATATTCACGATGCGCTGCGGAAAGTGGCCGACGAAGACGGGTGAGAGAATGCGCATGAAGCCGGCCAGACACACCAGCTTCACGCCTCGCTGATCGAACAACCTGATGAGGGCGCGCTCATAGCTCGCACGCGTCGGGTACTGCCGAGGATCGACGTAGCGTGCCTCAATCCCCGCGCGCGTGGCGCGGCTGAGCGCTTTCGCATCGGCACGGTCGCTGACGACGATCGCCACGCGTGCGCTGAGCCGTCCGGCGCGAATCGCGTTGAGGATCGCCTGCAGATTCGTCCCCTGGCCCGAACATAACACCGCTAGCGCGGGAGGACGCATCGTGTGGCGCGTGCGACGGCTTTGCGGACTCACCACAAGATTCCTGTCTTAGCCAATCACCGCGTCGATGCGGCGCGTCAGCTCTTCCTTGGGCACCACCCCCACGATCCGGTCGACTTCCTTGCCGCCTTTGAAGAGCAGCAGCGTCGGGATGTTCATGACCCGAAACTGCCCGGCCACCTGCGGGTGATCATCCACGTTGAGCTTACCAACCTTGAGCTTGCCTTGGTACTTGCCGGCCAATTCCTCGACGACGGGCGCGATCATCCGGCACGGGCCGCACCAAGCCGCCCACAGATCGACGAGCACAGGAGTGGATGCCTTCGTCACCTCTTGATCAAAGTTCTGCTCAGAAAACTCCGTCACTGCACCAGCCATCTTCAATCCCTCCTAAACACTTCGTTCACACAGGCGTTGTCTTGAATACTTCTATTATAACATAGCTCGTTTCATAGTCCCCGATCCCGTCATTTTGCCTCTCATAGACACAAAGATGGCTCGCCAAGAGCGTTAGCGAGCCATGCTTCTAACTCGTTGAGGATTGGCGTAAAAATTCTAGGCCAGAATTTAGTAATGTGCCTTAGGGGGTCCAGAGCGTCTTCGTCTAGGGTTTTGATTCTTCCAAATTTATAGCCCCCCTCTTACTTTCTCTAAGCGCCCCCTCCATCGTGTCGCATACTTCATCCAACTGAATGAAATCAATCAAAAGCTGTTGTTTTGTTGTCAGATAACTACCCAGATTACTAAGTGCCAGAGCCAGTTCTTCATCTTTTGGAATTCGGTCAAGCAAATTTTTAAACATATTTTGAATATAAGCCTTGTTTGTACGTTGTCCCTCGGGAAGCTTGTTATACTCGTCTCCTTGAAGAATCGTCGTCACCAGCTGATATTCGGTAATTTGGCGTGATTCAAGTAGATCTCCATAAATTCTCGTTTCCTCATCAGATGGGTTACGTCCTAAAACACCCCGAATCGCAACGAAAGTGAAGTTTTTCCCAACTAAAAACCTGGGGAGGAGAAAACGTTGAATGTGACGCCTCAAGGTCGCAAAGTCTGGGTAACCGATTCTTGCAACGGAAGTGGTCGCCAACATTTGGCTAATTTGACCGGGAACAACGGTCATTTCGTCGCCACTCTTAACCTGATAAACAAGCAGCGCAATGGTCCCATAGTCTCTTATGCGTTCCAATTCCATTAGTTCTCCTGAAGGCCTGGTCGCTTCAAAAATCGCATACTTGGAACTATGAAGGAGTAGTAGCGTCTGATCGTGCAGCTCTGAGCTTGCCATTTCACAATCGTGTGCAAGAATCGGAAAGAATTCGAATTCTCTTACAAATTTCTCAATCTCACGCAGGACAGGCATTGAATCATAATTCCCACCAATAAATACACGCTGCTCATACGCTCCAGAGATCTGGCTTATCGTGAATTTCTTTCCGTCCATTTATGTATGCGCCTCTTTTTGGTACGGGCTAAAACAGAAGCGGAAGAAAGCCGGTGAGAGGAATCGAACCTCCGACCCGCTGTTTACGAAACAGCTGCTCTACCTCTGAGCTACACCGGCGGGCGATGCCTGAGCGAGGGTACTATTGTAGCGGTTTCGGAGCCAGACGCAAGACGCTGACTGTCGGACGCTATAGCGCGGAGGCTTCTGGGCGAGGCAGCGTCACGACACTCGCGGGCTTCGGCAGGGAGACCACCACCGTCGTCCCCGCCGAGACCGTGCTGGACAACTGCAGCTGTCCGCCGTGGAGTTCAATGTAACGCTTGGCAAGCGCGAGACCAATCCCCGCGCCCTCATAGGCGCGATTGAGCCGACGATCGATCTGATAGAAGGGGAGGAAGACTTTGTCGAGCTCTCCTTCAGGAATGCCGATGCCCGTATCGTGGATGTGGACGTCGACGGTGTCCGGTGTCGCCGTCAAGGTGACTTCGATACGGCCTTGCTCGTGATTGAACTTCACCGCGTTATCGAGCAGATACTCAAAGGCCGCCACACACCGCTCGCGATCGCAGTCCACCGGCACCCCCGCCTCAGGCAGCTGACACGTCACCGTGATGCCGCGCGCCTCAGCCTTTGGCTTCACGACGTCCAGCGCCTTCTGCACCAGCTCCTGCACGGACACGGCTTGGCGACGCAAGATGATCTCGTGGCCGTGCATGAGGTCGATGAGCTGCTGCAGCAATCGGTGGAGCCGCTCATACGCACCACTAAGGACGCTCACCGCATGCTGCTGATCGGAAGACAACTGGCCCAGGGTCCCGTCGGAGAGCAGATAGACCCACTCACTCATCAAGCACAGCGGCGTGTTGATCTCGTGGGAGAGCACGGCGAGGAACTGGCTCTTCAGATCGTTGAGCTCCGCCAGCCGACGGTTGAGTTCTTCGAGCTTGAGCATCCCTTCGCCGGCGTGGCGGAGCTGGCGGCTGAGGCTCACGCGCTGCTGGCAGCGATAGAGAATCGCTTGGATCTGGGCAATGTCGAAGGGTTTCGTGATGAAATCGCACGCCCCGTACTTCATCGCCTCGACCGCCCCTTCAATCGAGGGATACGCGGTGATCACGACGATATTGATGAGCGGATCGAGGTGTTTGAGCTCTCGGAGTAACTCAAAGCCGGTGAGCTTTGGCATCTTGATGTCGGTGATGACGACATCGGCGGGCTGGTGTTTGAACTGGGCCAAGCCTTCGAGTCCGTCGTGGGCGATGCGGACGGTGCAGTTGCGGGTCGTGAGGATCTGCTCGATGAGCTGGCAGATCTTTGGCTCATCATCGACCACCAGAACATCTAATGGTGCAGCGATGGTCGGTTCCTCCTGCGTTGAACTCGATGAGACTTGCCTAGCAACAAGGTGGCGCCGGGACCCAGACTTGCACTGGGGACGCGCGGCTTTTCAGGCCGCCGCTCTACTACCTGAGCTATCCCGGCATCGGCGTGAACCAGGACGGTCAAAAGGGTACGTCATTATAGGCTGGCGTGCGACGGACTGTCAATTGACGCACGGCCCCGTGAGCGACGGGAGTTAACGCCGGCCTCGCGTCAAGGTCAGCGCTCCGAGCCCAGCGCCCGCGAGCGCCAACCCGGTATACCCCCACAGCGATATCCAGATCCCCCGCCCAATTGTGATAGCCACAAAGAGCGTCTGTGTGTTCGTCGTGAGCACCTTGTAGAAGCCCACACTCGCGATCAGAGCACCAACCACCGCCACGCCAAGGAGCACCGGCCCACGACCAGAGAAGAGCGTCAGCAGCAACGCGCACACGAGCGCCAGACCCGGCACAACGTACACCGCGTAACTTTTCGCTCCCACCTGCTGGTGCTCGTTCATAAACAATTCGAAAATCGCCGTCACCACTTTCGCATGCTCCGAATTCGCCATCTGCGGAATCTGCACCCCGCTCACCTGCCTCGGAATGTCAGACAGCGATGGGAGATCGCCGGTCACCGTCTTGGCTCCTCGACGAATCTTCACGGCAATGCGACCGACGTCTTTCGTGATCCCACCCAGGGTACCGCTCACTGGGGATGCTTCCCGCAGTTTCTTCATCATCGAAGGCTCGCGCACATCCAGCAACGCCCAGGGCTGAACGAAACCGAGCATGACGGAGGCGGCGCTGAGCCACCCCACGACGAGCAATCCTCGTCGTAGCATCACGCTCATTCGCGATGACTCTCCTTTCTTGAAAAAGTCCGTGCTGCTAGGAACGACGTCGAGCGATTACTCCTGAACACGCGCGGCCCGGTAGTAGACGAGCGCTGCATTCCGCAGGAACACTCCGAGTAACACATACCAGAGTCCCCCCACCCACGAGCCTTTGAGCACTACCCACACGCCGAGCGCGATGAGTGCCAGTCCCAGCGCCACTCCAAGAAAGCCCGCGATCCTTGTGGCCTTCCGCACACTTCCGGTCCATGCCCACAACACCGCCCGCACAAGCCGTCCTCCATCTAGGGGGAGGCCGGGTAGCAAATTGAACGCAATCAGCGCGACATTGATCATGGCTAGGTAGTGGAGAATCGCTCGTAGCACCAACCACATCGCGCTGGACGCCTCGACTCTCCGCACGGCAGTGACGCAGCCCCAGGCGATCAGCGCGCTGACGATCGGTCCGGCGATGGCGACGGCAAACTCAACCGATGGTCGACGAGAATCATGGCGGATCTGCGCCACACCGCCGAAGAAGAACAGCTTCACCCGAGCGACGGGGATCCCTAGCCGCATCGCCATGAGGGAATGACCGAGCTCATGCAGCAGGACGCAGACGAACAACAGCAGCGCCGCGAGGAGGCCCATCGCTCCATACGCCACGGAGGATAAGTCGGGTATCACGGAAGGAAAATATCCCCGCGAGAGCGACCACGTCATCAGCAAGAGCACGGCAAACCAGCTCGGATCGATCTGGATCGGAATCCCGAACAGCCGCACGGCGGATTCGTCTTCCATCATTCGTACCGAGGCGCCATCAACTCACCCCCGCCATCCATCCAATATGAACTTGATGCCCATCACCGTGAGCATCACCAGGACGAATCGATTGAAGGCCGTCGCTGACACGTGCCGGAGGAGCCGCTGCCCAACCCACGAACCGGCAAACGCCACGCCGACCAAGCTGATCACCACCGTCAGCAATCGCGCTGGGATAAATTGGCGGCTCACGTACACCGGCAGCCGTGTGGCGTCGACGAACAACGCGATCGCTGCCGAGGTTCCGATGTAGGCTTCTTTGGAAAGCCCAAACACGAGCAAACACGCCGAGCGGATCGCCCCACCGGTCCCAATCAGCCCCGCGATGAAGCCAGACAGTACCCCGCCTCCAATGAGTGTTGGCGGAGTGCTCGGCAAACGAAACGATGTTGCGGGGAGACACGACATGACGACGAAGAGCAAAAGAAAGATGCCCAGCGCGCTCTTGACGATCGCCGATGAGAGACTCGCGGTGAGGGCGGCGCCGGCGAGCGTGCAGACAAAACTGATGAGGCCAAACTCCGCCCAGATCTTCCACTCGATGTGGCGTCCGAAAAAAACGAGGCGCGACGCATTGCCGAAGAGATGGAAACAGGCGACGACCGCAATCGCCGTCTTGATGTCCATGAAGAGTGCCGCGATCGGTGTGAGGATCGTCGCGGCGCCAAAACCTGCCATCGTCCCGATGATCTCCGCCGCAAATGCGCACGCGAGGAACGCGCCCCACGATTCCAGCGACCCCATTACGCGAACAGATCCTCGGGAAACGGCGCCGCTTGTGGTGCGCTCGTCACCGGCACGGATGGAGTAAGTGATCGTATCTGCGCCCACCGACAAAACTCGCAGGCCGGTGCGGATTCCGGCAGCGGGCCCGCCAGACAACGGCATCCCTCGGCAAAAATCTCATAGGCTCCCTCTGGGTCGGTGCGAATCGTATGGACCGTCGTGTTGAAGGGAAACCCATCATGGAGTTCGCCCTCGACGGGAAAGTAGTACACGACGAACGCGGTGCGGCTCGTCGGATGACCGTTACGCTCAAGCAGAAGCGTGTAGACGTCCATCTGAAACTTGTAGTACCTCTCCGTGTAACTGACGTCATCGGGCGAGGAGGCGCGCGTCTTATGATCGAGCGGGGCCAACCGCTGATCCGGCAGGATGACGCAATCATCCAGCTTGCCCCACAGCCGCGCATTGGTGCGCGCATCGTTGAAGCCCAGCGTCAGGGCATTCGTGGCCAGCGCACCGTTGAGTTTGCCCTGAATGAGCGGCGGCAGCGTCCCGCGTTGCCGATACGACTCGAAGTACACTTTCAGCACGCGATCGATCCCGGAGGGCAGGGAGGGAAAGGGTCCGCGCGGCCGCTCGACCTTCTTGTTGATGTGCATCCAGAAACAGCGCGGGCATTCTTGAAACAGTTTGAGGGTTGACGCGGAGAGCTGGGGCATGACGCCATTATACCAGCGCGGGAAAAACGGGAGGCACTATTTGGTGATGGTCACGTGTGGTGGGTGACGCGGAGCCGAGGCCCCCATGCGACCGGAGCCGACGACGGCGAGAGTCCGGCGCGACGAGGACGCATGGGGTGGCGCAGCGGCAGAACCCACCACACGTGACCACGACCCGCTATTTTCCGGAAAGCAGCGCTGGGAGACGTTGGACAAAGACCGAACGAGGCAGCACGTCCGTACAGCCCGCGGCACGAGCGCGGGCGTGCAGCTCGGCCTCGACGTGGGAACCGTAACCAAGCATCGGCGTCGTGGGAGCCATCCGTCGCAGCGCGCTGATCGTCTCGATGGGATCACTGGTCGAAAGATGCAGGTCCACGATCACCAGCTGCCATGATCCCTCCGCAGGTGGTGCTATGGCCGCCTCCACGGTCGCCCGGATCGTGACCGAAACGCCAGCTTGCTTGGCCGCCGCCTCGATCTTCGCGCGAAAGAACAGATCGTCCACCATCGCCAGAACCGCCATTCCCTGATTGTACGCTAGAAGGCGGGCCAGGAACAGTGGCGTCGCCGAGAACTGAGACTCGATGGAGGAACCGCTCATGAGATACGCGATCCAGAGAGAGGAAAAGAAACAGGACGTTCCTAGGTGTTTTCGGATCCTAGAAACGTCCCTCAACTGGATGAAGTCATGGGAGCTCGATAAGGGCCGAAACGCCCTCAGAAGCTTCGGCAGCTAAGCAACCATATCGCGCGTCCGCGGACCGTGAGGCGCCTCTATGGGATCGTGCCCTCATAACGATGAACCCCATGCGCTTCTCCAGCGCTCGCCCGCCGCGCCGTCACGACGTAGGCCTTGAGCTTTGCGGCCCCGCCTTTCGACGGGTGTGCCATTATCGGCTCCCATCGAACCCTACCATATTTTCTCGCAGAACTTCAAGGGTTGGGGAGGAGATTTTTTTGCCGCAGATGCTCGATCCGGGCCACACTCGCGCTCAACTCTACACGGCTCAATCGGCCTGACTCATACGCCTGCTGGAGAGCCGAGCGCGCTTCCTTTGCCGCACCGAGATCCGAGCACATGAGGAGCATGTCATGTCCTGCCGCCGTGGCACGCACCGCCGCCTCTCCAATCGTTCCCAGCGCCCGCAACGCACCCATCTCCAAATCATCCGTGAGAATGGCGCCCGAGAATCCCATCCGCTCCCTGAGGAGTTCTCGGATTAGGAGAGGAGAAAACGTGGCGGGCAGTCCCGGCAGCTCACCAAGACCCGGGTAGCAGACGTGAGAAGACATGACCGTTTCTACGCCCACGGCGATGGCGGCGCGAAACGGCACGAGATGCGTCGCCTCCATCGCATCCCATCCAATTGAAATGGTCGGCAGCTCTTTGTGCGGATCGCGCGGCACCGCGCCAAGCCCGGGAAAGTGTTTCGCGCACGCCGCAATCCCATGGGCCTGCAACCCACGAATCCTCGCCACGCCGCATTCGGC
>Ga0209515_10002711_pt1 | contig 26644 bp, 27 predicted proteins | sample Subgroupgradi54m_FD_187454 | JGI IMG/M metagenome (GOLD analysis project Ga0209515, IMG submission 187454) | Subsurface groundwater microbial communities from S. Glens Falls, New York, USA - GMW60B uncontaminated upgradient, 5.4 m (SPAdes)... ... | reverse complement strand
TGGCCTGTTGCGGACAGATCTTCACGCAGGAATAGCATTCCCAGCACTGCTCGGGCTCCTGGTTCCAGGCCTTCATCGCATGGCCGGTTTCGGAACCGTCCTTGTCGAGCTTCATCAGGTCGTGGGGACAGATGTACATGCAAGCGGTCTTGTCCTGACCCTTGCAGCCATCGCATTTATCGGTACGTACAAATGTTGGCATGGTGGCTCTCCACTTATCTCAGGTTGCAATTAAAAACGGTTAAAAACAGTTAAAACGGTTAACGAACTCCTGCTTCTGAAATCTATCGGGCCGAATGGCCCTTCAGCTCCACCTTGACGTTCTGTTCGGCGGAGAGGCCGGCGTAATACTTCTGCAGCACCTTGGCCACTTCCGGGCGGCTGAACTCGACCGGCAGATCCTGGCCTTCCGAGAGCATCGCGCGTACCTTGGTGCCGGACAGCAGGATGCGGTCATCCTTGGTGTGCGGACAGGTGCGCTGGGAGGCCATGCCGCCGCACTTCTTGCACCAGAAGGTCCAGTCGATGTTCATGTTCTTGGTCTCGAGCGCGTCCTTCGGGATTTCGTCGAAGATCTTCTGCGCGTCGAACGGGCCGTAGTAGTCACCCACGCCGGCGTGGTCACGGCCGACGATCAGGTGCGAGCAGCCGTAGTTCTGGCGGAACAGCGCGTGCAACAGCGCCTCGCGCGGACCGGCGTAGCGCATGTCCAGCGGGTAGCCGGCCTGGATGACGGTGTTGGGGGCGAAGTAGTTCTTGACCAGCACCGCGATGGCCTCGGAACGCACCTCGGCCGGGATGTCGCCGGGCTTGAGCGCGCCGAGCAGCGAGTGAACCAGCACGCCGTCCATGGTCTCGATGGCGATCTTGGCCAGGTATTCGTGCGAGCGGTGCATCGGGTTGCGGGTCTGGAACGCGGCCACCCGGGACCAGCCCATCTTCTGGAACATGGCGCGGGTTTCGGCCGGGGTCAGGAACTGGTCGCCGTATTCCTGCTTGAACGTACCGGTGGAGAGCACCTTGATCGGGCCGGCGAGGTTCACGTCGCCCTGTTCCATCACCATCTTGACGCCGGGATGTGCCATGTCGGTGGTTTTGTAGACCTGCATGCACTCGTGCGCCTTGTCGATGGCGTACTTCTCGGTAACCTTCATGGTGGCCATGATCTCGCCGGACTCGCTGTCCACCAGCGCCACATCGGCGCCGGTCTTGATGCCGTCGGCGGTGGCCTTGTCGGTGGAGAGGGTGATCGGGATCGGCCAGAACAGGCCGTTGGCCATTTTCATTCCGTCGCACACGCCCTGCCAGTCAGCCTTGGTCATGAAACCGTCGAGCGGGGTGAAGCCGCCGATGCCCATCATGATGACATCGCCGGTTTCGCGTGAGGTGATTTTTACTTTCGGTAAGGATTGCGCGCGCTTCTTTTCTTCGGTGAGCGCCGCGCCTTGGAGGAGCAGGGTTTTGAGCTCCCCGCCGCCGTGTGGATTGACCAGTTTAGACATAGAGAACCTTTTCCCCTTTATGCCAGAAAAACTGAAAAGACGGTGTCGCTGCACCTGAGGCGCGAAACTGTATAGCGTCACCGACTCCAAAACTAATTAGAAATACTGGTGCCGCTCATAAGTTTCACTTATTTGCGGAGATGACGCGTTGACCCCTGGATTACGGAGATTGTTCGTAGCAAAGCAGAATGTCAGTGAGACAGGCTTGCTGCAAACCCTCAGGAGGGCGATTATTCTATCGCAGATTACCCTGTCGTCCACCTTATTAAATGCAGGGGATTTAATTCATGAGTATTACAGTCAGGTTTTTCGCCAGCGTGCGTGAGCGTTTGGGCAAGGCACAGGAGGTCATCGATAGCGCAGGTATCAATACTGTTGCCGATGTCTGGAAGCAGAGTGCGCGAACTGCCTTGCCCGGCAACCTGCTGGCGGCGGTGAATATGGAATACGCTCGCTCCGACCAACCGGTACGCGACGGCGACGAGGTGGCGTTCTTCCCGCCCGTGACCGGGGGTGCGCCATGACCATACGTTTGCTGGCCGCCGCTTTCGATCCCTGGCAGGAAATCGTGCGTTATCAATCGGGGCAACCGGACCTGGCCGGGAAGTTCGGCGCCACGACCGTGTTTGTCGGCACGCTGCGCGATTTCAATCAGGGTAACGCGGTACAGGCCATGACCCTCGAGCATTACGCGCCCATGACCGAGAAGCATCTCGCGCGCGTGGCCCGCGAGGCGGCGGAGCGCTGGCCGATAGACGACCTGCTGGTGATTCACCGTTACGGTGAATTGCACCCCAACGACCCGATCGTGTGCGTGGCGGTGTGGGCGGCGCACCGCGAAGCGGCGTTCGCCGCGTGCCGTTATGTGATCGACGAACTGAAAACGCGCGCGCCGTTCTGGAAACAGGAACAGACGAAGCAGGGACAGCGCTGGGTAGAACAGGAAAAGTAAGGAGAGAGGCGGGAGAGGAGCAGGAGGGTGTTTTCCCTCACCCCTTACTCCTCGCTCTTTACTTCTTGACGGTGGTCGCGGGCGCCTTGGAGGCCTGGTTTTTCTTGATTTCGCGGTAGCGTTCCATTTCGTTGGCGTATTGTTTGCGCAACGCTTCCTGTTCCATGCGCTTTTCCGCGACCACGCCTTCATGCCGCGCAATCTGTTTCTTGGTTTGTTCGATGTTTTTCAAGGTGGATTGATCCGCCGTCTTGTCTCCCTTGCCTTCGTCCGCGGCCTGCGCCTCCATGCGGACGAGCGCCGCACGCAGGGTTTTCAGCGTTTCCTCGCTCGCCTTGATCGAAGTTTCGATCTGCGCAATCTTGCGGTCGCGGATATAAATGATGTCGTCCTCCGCACCGTAGGTGGACAGGAGCAGCGCATCTTTTTTAGCCCGATCCGCCGCGCTCTGCTGTTCCGCCGCTTCAGTTTCCTTGCGCGCTTCGCGTTCCTTGATTTCCTGTTCGGTCGGCGGCGCAGCAATCACCTTTTTGGTCGTGCCTTCCTCCGACATCACCGTGATCTTGGATTTGGCGCACTCTTGGGCGGCACTGTCTCCGTAGTGCCACTGGCCGGTGGCATCCTTGCATTTCTTGATGGTCGTCGGACCCGATGCCGCCTGTATGCTCATCACGGGCAGACATAGGCCGAGGGCGAGGATAAAGGCATAGAAAGACTTGTTCCGTGACATGAGGATGACTCCTTGTCCTTGTAATGGGGGTGGCACGAACCATGTAATAAATGGCGCTGACTCAATCCACTGTCTGGCCATCGGTAAGACTTTCCAGCCACCTCAATAAACACCTTACCAAAATAATTTTGATTACTGGTCCCGCGTCCGCCGCCGGAGCCGATCCCGGTCAATGTTCATTCAGCTCCGAAATTTTCAGATGATTCATGCAGGGCCAATAATTCAAGATAGGCGTTGGCTTGTAACAATGTCAACCGCGGCCGCCGTGCGGCAGGCAGTCGCCGAAGGACGGCGTCCGGCCATGGCCGCCCGGTGATCTGTGCCATAATCCGCGGTCATGAACCCCCGGGACTTCTGCCGTCCGGCACGCCAGTGAACTGGACCGAGCAGCTGGTGCTGTTGCTGGTGTCGCTGGTGGCAAACGTGTTTTCCGCGTTCGCCGGCGGCGGCGCGGGTCTGCTGCAGTTTCCGGCGCTGATCTTTCTTGGCCTGCCGTTCGGAGTGGCGCTCGCCACCCACAAGGTCGCGAGCGTAGCGCTCGGCGTGGGGGCGACCCTGAGGCATCTGCGCGAGAAATCCCTCGAGTGGAAATTTTCGCTCTTTATCCTGGCTACGGGACTTCCCGGCGTGGTGCTGGGCGCCGCCTACATTCTCGATGTGCCGGATGCAATTGCGCGGGTCGCGCTCGGCATCCTTACGATCGGGATCGGCGTCTATTCGTTCCTGCACAAAAAACTGGGCCTGGAGCACGCGCCGATTCACCGCACGCGTCAAGGTTTCGCCCTGGGCGGCGCGGGGCTGTTCGCGGTCGGCGTGCTCAACGGATCGCTCACCTCCGGTACCGGGCTGTTCTGCACCCTGTGGCTGGTGCGCTGGTTCGGTCTCGACTACCGCCGCGCGGTGGCCTACACGCTGGTGCTGGTGGGACTGTTCTGGAACGGTGCCGGCGCGATCACGCTCGGCCTTCTCGGCGAGATCCGCTGGTCATGGCTGCCGGCGCTGTTGCTGGGTTCGCTTGTCGGCGGTTATCTCGGCGCGCACTGGTCCATCGTCAAGGGCAATCTCTGGATCAAGCGCGCCTTTGAAATCGTCACGGTGCTGGTGGGACTCAAGCTTATCGTTTGACTCCACCGGTCGTGGCGCCTGCTAGTATTGAGAAGGGCCCGTGGCAGCGAGGCAAGAAACCAGAATGGGAAATCCAGTCTTGAAGATTGAAGAACTCCTGAGGAAATTTGGCAGAAAACAGCGCCGCCGCACCCTCGATCACGTGGGTGACTTTACCGGCATGCTCGGGCCGCAGTCCGTGTACATGGGTACGATTCAGGGCAAGGACAACCATATCGTCTACGGCGAGGTGCATGGCGAGTGCGAGATCGAAGGCACGCTGGTGCTGGGCGAAGGCGGTCGCTGGAAAGGAAACATCCGCGCCTCATCGATCGTGATCGCGGGCCACGTGGAAGGCGACATCCATGCCACGACCAAGCTGGAGCTGGCGCACACCGCCTTCGTGCGCGGCAAGATCACGAGCCCGGTGGTGGCCATCGCGCGCGGCGCGGTGCACGACGGCTCCATCCGCATGGCCAAGCAGACGCAGATCACGCGCTACCATGAGCGGCGCGAATCGCTGGAAAAAGACCGGGACGAAAAAGAAAAATAGCCGGGCTCGACCGGCTCAGGTTCCGTAGGTGCGACGGTAGGCGTTGATGGCATCGAGATAACGGCGCCCGCCGTCTTTCCCGTCCAGATAATCCAGCAATGTCTCGAGCGCGACGATGCTGATCACGCGCAGCCCCAACGTCGTTTCCACTTCCTGTACCGCGGATGTCGTGCCTTCGCCGCGTTCCTGGCGATTGAGGGCGATGGCCACGGCGACCGGCTGCGCGCCGGCGGCCCTGATGATCTGCACCGACTCCCGGATCGAGGTGCCGGCGGAGATGACGTCGTCCACGATCAGCACCATTCCCTGCAGCGGATGACCGATGATGTTGCCGCCCTCGCCGTACTTCTTCACTTCCTTGCGGTTGAAGGCGTACGGCACGTCGCGGTCGCCGATCGCCATGGTCGTGGCGCAGGCCAGCGGCACGCCTTTGTAGGCCGGGCCGTAAACCATGTCGAAGGCGATGCCGCTGTCGGCGATGGCGCGGGCGTAGAACTGCCCCAGCCGCGCCAGCTTGTGACCGGTGTTGAACAATCCGCTGTTGAAAAAATACGGGCTGACCCGCCCGGATTTGAGGGTGAATTCGCCGAAGCGCAGCGCCTGACACTCGATGGCGAAATCGAGGAACTCGCGCTGATAGTCTTTCATGGCGGGGATTCTAATCGGCGCGTCACGGCGTGGAAAGTCGGATATGATAAAAACCCATGCGCGTCATCACGCTCAACGTCAACGGCATCCGTTCCGCGGCCAAAAAGGGATTATTCGAGTGGCTGGCGCGCCGGAACGCCGACGTCGTGTGCCTGCAGGAGGTCAAGGCGCAGGAAGTCGACCTCACGACCACCATGCTGGCGCCCAAGGGGTTTCACGGGTTTTTCAGCTGCGCCGAGAAAAAGGGCTACGCCGGCGTGGCGCTGTATGCGCGCGTGAAACCAGATCGGGTCAGGGTCGGTTTCGGCTCCAAGGAGCATGACGACGAGGGTCGCTATTTACAGGCTGATTTCGGCAAGCTCAGCGTCGTTTCCCTGTACCTGCCCTCAGGTTCCGCCGGCCCGCACCGCCAGGAATCCAAATTCCGCTTCATGGAACACTTTTTCCCGGTGCTGAAGAAGCTGCGCGGCGATGGGCGTGAATATATTCTTTGCGGCGACTGGAACATCGCGCACAAGGAAATCGACCTGAAGAACTGGAAATCAAACCAGAAGAACTCCGGCTTCCTGCCCGAGGAGCGCGCCTGGCTCACACAAGTGTTCGACGAGCTCGGCTGGGTGGACGTGTTCCGCACGCTCAACGATAAGTCCGATCAGTACACCTGGTGGTCCAACCGCGGCCGGGCATACGAGAAGAACGTCGGTTGGCGCATCGATTACCAGATCGCGACGCCGGGCATCGCGAAGCAGGCGGAGAAGGAGCGTATATATAAGATCAAGCGGTTCTCCGATCATGCGCCGTTGATTATTGATTACGCTTGCGAGAATTGATGTATCCCCGGTATTTATGAGGAGAGGGGTAAGGGAATATTTTTAGATATGTTCAACGACGGGAGGACTTATGCGAGACAATGTTATTGTCGCCATTATTTTTCTCGGTAGCATAGCAACGTTGTTCAGTACCGGAGTATCAGCTGCCGAATCGGCCGTCATCGCGCGCTTTCCGGACAAGAAGAGCGCATCGCGTGTATACGCAGATGGGCGCATAGAACCACTGCCATTCGTGGGCACTGGTAAGGGTTCCGGTGCTCTCTTCGCAGGCGAGGATTTCCCCGCACCATCACCAGACGGGCGATACGTGGCGTATGTGCGTGACGGTACATTGCGGTTGTTCGACGCAACGACAAACCGCGATCGCCAGATTTTTCCAAGCGAGGGAAGTGATAATAGCCAGAAACAAGAGGAATTGCTGATCACTGGTTGGTCGGTAGCAGGAACAAAACTGTTGTACTACCGGCCAAGCAACAATCCACGTGTTTATTGGGTTTACGATATCTCACGTGATGCCAGCGCTCGTGTGCTTCTGCCCGGGGGTTTTGTGTCCTGGGTACAGGATGACGAGTTTATTTTGGAGGAAACTGACAAATCTGGTCGGAAAAGCATTCTTCGTTGGCGGATGGGTGATGTAAAGCCACGACTGTTTCTCGCTGGCCCGGATGACTATTCTCAATTTCGACGTAGTCGTGACGGACAGAACTTGGCGGCGCTTTTATCCGCGCCTGGACGCAGCCAGATAGTCCGGATAGACGTGCGGGACGGGAGCATTACCCCGATTACCCCGCCGGGTAAATGGGCCGAGTACCAGTGGCCGGTGTTATCTCCATCGGGAAAGAGAACGGCGTACTTTCATCGGACCGAAACGTTGAATGGCATTATATCTGGCGATGTGGTCGTGGACGGTAAACCTATTGCGAAGTACACACACTACGGAAAACTGGAATGGATAAACGAACGAATCATCAGTATTCGAGACAGTTGTTCGTTCCGCGTTGTTGATGCCGAGAGCAAGGCTGCGTTGGCGACACAGCCCGTTCCTGACGGATTTTCTGGGCCGTCAGCCGTATACTGCCAAGACGGTGTTCAGCGCATCACGCAACAAAAACAGGCGCAGGGATTTGATTATCAGGGTTATCCCGTGCGTGATCTCGATGAGGTAATAGCCACCGCACCGGCTATTCGGAGCATCACGGGCGAACTCGGGGAGCGGAAATTGTTGCCGGACACAAAGAGCGCCGATCTGCAGACTGCTGCGAACATGGATATTATCCGGCCACAGAAGATGAGGCTGCAGGTTGTTCTCGACGCTTGGCCAGAACCCGTGACAAACAAGACGCCATTGCCGCAGCCGCCCCATGAGTATGCGCTCCGTGCTATCGGTTGGAACCCGCCGCCGCCCGCAAACTTCATGGTACGTGTCCGTTCTACGAAAGGTCGAGTATTAGCAATGCACATTCAGGATGCATTGGTTCCTGCTTTGAAAAAAGAAATCAAGGCAGGGGAGAAGGTCACGCTGTATTGCCTATTGTTTTACTACGACAAGAATGGTCCGGGCATCATCATCAATGAGTTTGCTCGGGAATGAAACTAGTGGATTGATGTTTAGAGTGCGCACAGCAGCTCTAGTTGTGCCGCCGAAGACGGCTCGGCTAGAGCTTGACGCGATCAATCTCGATTTTTCCCGCCACTCCGGGATAATGACAATCCACGATTATCGAACCGAAAAAGTAATTATGGCGCGCGTGAAGATTTACAGCACCGGTTCCTGCCCTTATTGCACCAAGGCCAAGCAACTGCTGCAGAAGTGGAACATCCCGTTCGACGAGGTGCGCGTGGACGTCGACAAGAGCAAGCTGCGCGAGTTCGCGCAGGTCACCAACGGTGCGCGCACGGTGCCGCAGATCGTGATCGACGGCAAGTGCATCGGCGGTTACACGGAGTTGACCGAATTGCACATAGATGGCGGTTTGGACGAACTGATCGAAGCCGGCGGCGAGGATTGATTTTCCGCCTTTAATTAATCTTTCCCCAGGTTTTTATCCCTGCCCCCAGCCTTTCTGCTGTTCCGCGTAGCCCAGCATTTTCTTGACCCACGGCAGAAACACATAGGCCGGAAACGACAGGAAGAACGTCAGCAGGAAATAGTGCGCGTAGCCCATGTAGTGCGCGCCGAAACCGGAGGCGTAACCGGCGAGCTGGCGTGAGAGCGCGAACACCGAGGACAGGATCGCGTACTCGGTCGCCGAATGCTGCTTGTTCACGATTGCCATCAGAAAGGCGAGAAACGCGGCGGTGCCGAGCCCGCCGGTGAAGGATTCAAAGGCGCTCGCGCCGTAGAGAATGATCTTGTAGTCCGGCAACATCGGCGCGCCGCTGCTCGCGAGCGGCAGGGTGGAGGCGGCCCACACGTAACCGAGATTGGACAGCGCCTGAAACAATCCGAGTATCCACAGCGCTTTGAATATGCCCACGCGGTCGGTGAACCAGCCGCCGGCGATGCCGCCGGTGATCGACAGAATCAGCCCGAGATTGACCGACACCAGCCCGATCTGGGTCGCCGTGAAGCCGGCATCGACCCAGAATGGTTTGACCATGAAACCCATGGAGCTATCGCCGAGCTTGAAGATCAGCACGAACAGGATGACCGGGATGATGTAAGGCCGCTGCAGCATCTCCATCAGCGCGCCGAACATCGGCCCTTCGGTCAGCTTTGCCTCGCTGTTTTTCGTCGCTTTCGACGGACGCTGCATCGCGAAACTCAGCGCCATCAATGCGCCAGCGACACTGAAGGTATACCACCAGAAGCCTTCCACCTTGCCTGACCAGTGTGTGGCGTTGTTGATGAGCCACAGGGTTCCCAGCAGGAACATCAACACCAGCGCAAATGCGCGTGGCCGATGCAGGATTCCGGAGAATTCCTTCCCCAGCGTCATCGGCTTGCGTACCCCGAAGGACAGTTCCTTGGGCGCGTACAGGCAGACGATTCCGAGCACGGCCAGGATGCCGGCGGCCGCGGTATAGGCGCCGGGCCAACCGAGATAATCACTTAGTATGAGGATCACGCCCGCGGCGAGGATGCCGACGCGACCCATCCCGATGCGGATGCCGTTCGCCAGCCCCAGTTCTTTTTTATCCAGGAACTCGATGGTGTAGCCGTCGATCGCGATGTCATTGGTGGCGGAGAACAGGGTGAACACACCGATGGCGATCCACACCGGCGGTCCGAAGCCCGCCTGCATCGACAGGAACAGCAACACCACGCCCATGGCGAGATCCACCGCAAGCATCCAGCGGCGGTGATGGCGGTAATGATCCACCGCCGGCGCCCAGAGAAATTTGATGGTCCAGGCCAGCCCAAGCAGCGAGAGAAAACCGATCTCACGCAGGTCGACACCGAGTTGGCGGAAGTGGACCGGGAACACATCGTAGAAAAGCCCGAAGGGGAAGCCCTGCGCAAAATAAAGAATGCCCACCCAGAACATTTTTGATCTGAGCAGTTTTTGTTTGGGCACGGGTGTCTCGGATTGTTTTCGGTTTTGAATATCGCGCAGCCATTTCGGCGAGCGTGAAAGACTGTTTCATCTTAGCACCGCCAACCGCCTTCTTGTTTCCTGGTTCGCCTGGGGGGTGCGTGCACCGCGGCATGAGTGGATGGCAGGACGGGCGATTTTCCATGCCGGTGGCATCTCGGCCGGGACAGCTGGCCCGCCACGCCATCGATTCTCCAAGAATCGTCAACCGGGGCCTGATTCTGGCCATTTAACAGCGAAAATAATGCCGGTTCCGGCAGATCAACCCATTGATTATAAAGCTGTATAACGGGTGGCATAGCTCTTGCACTTTCTGCCTCAAGACAAACGTATTTATTTGTATTTGGGGAGAGGGTCATGTTCGGGGTTACAAAGGAAAGAAACGCGTGCTTTGCCCGCGTGTGGGTGGCAAGGGCCGCGTTAGGGCTGGTGTCCGCGCTGTGCAGTGCGTCGCTGTCGGCGGCACTGTCGGAATCGCCCTTTCCTGTGATTCAAATTCGCACAGAGAACCACCAGATTGAACATCCCGCTGCCTCGAATCAGGTTGCGCTGGTGCAATATAACAGTGGCCATCGCTCCGAATCGATAAAGGTATGGCAATCGCTCGCTGAACAGGGCGATACCGAGGCACAGTTTACCTTGGCGGTTCTATACAACCGCGGTGATGGGGGCGTGGCCAAGGACATGATCGAGGCGGTGCGCTGGTATCGCAAGGCGGCCGAGCAGGGACATGTTATTGCCCAGTACAACCTGGGCGTACTTTATGCTACAGGCACCGGGGTAACGCGCGATCTCAATGCCGCCGTGCAATGGTGGCGCATGGCCGCCCTGCAGGGGCATTCGGAAGCCCAATTCAATCTGGGCCTGTATTATGCCGAGGGAACGGGTGTGAAGCCGGACCCCGCCGAGGCCGTTAAGTGGTGGGTCATGGCTTCCAAGCAGGGATATGCCGCGGCGCAGTTTAATCTGGGCCTCATGTACATGAAGGGCGAAGGCGTGGATGAGAATCAGGACGAGGCCGTGCGGTTATGGCGCATGTCCGCCGATCAGGGCTTCAACCAGGCCATCACTGTCCTTAAGGTTTTGCACCTTAACCCGTAAATCCCGTGGCTTGCCCTTCAAGGCAACCACTTCCCGTTATCCAGAAGTACGATCCTGAACGATTTTGGCCCCTCGCCGGTATTGCCGGGAGAGGTCAGGCATCGTTTGCGGGGTCCTACTCCGGCATGTCCTGCCGACGGTAAATTATTGAAAAGTCCAATATAATCAATAAGAAAAACATTTATTCTGACAAGCAGTTGCAGACTATCGTGAGAATCAGCACAATGCTCGGCAGGGGTTTAAGTCCATAGCGGATAAGAAACCTGTACAAGCAGTTTTAACTAAGAGGCATTTGAGGAGGAGAGTCCAAATGAAGTCTAAATCTACAAAGCTTAGCCAGCTTTTTTCCCTGATTTTTGCGTTCGTATTGGGGATCGGCAACGCCTTCGCGGCGGAAGATTACGGGATTTTTGAGCGCATTCTGGAAGCGTCGGGATCGTTCAATGACACGACGGCAGCGTTGGAGAAGGCCTTGGCTGAATCCAAGCTGACACTGCAAGCCAAGCGGGATCTGACTTTCAAGGATAAGGTTCAGCAGGCCCGAGTCTATATCGTGACGTCACCTACTTACATGGAAGCGGCCAAGAGCGAGTCTCCGGACACCATCTCGGCACAGGTTCTGCGTATCGGTGTTTATGAGTACGGCGAGGGCAAGAAGGTCCATATCAACATGGGCAATCCGACGGCCCACGCGATGGTCTTCTATGCCGGCTCCAAGAACTACGACAGCCTGCTGGCAGCGGCAAAAACCACGGCCCAGGAAATCAAGGACATCGCCGCCAAGGTACCGGGCAAACAGGTTTCCGTGCAGCTTGAACCGGTTCGTACCGAGAAGACGCTCAACAAGTTCAACGGTGATGGCCCCGCCAAGATGATGGCTAAATTCCGTAACTGGAAAGATAGCCAGAACGAAGTCTTCAAGGACAAGTCCGAGAACTTCGCGGCAACGGTTGCTCGTGTAGAGAGCACCCTGCGTGCGAGTCAGGACAAGGGCGTTGACGACTCCTCCGGCTGGCGACTGCTGAGCAAGATCCCGGTAGGCGCGAATGCCGTCTACTTCGGTATCACCAACGACTATACCGAGAGCAAGTGCATCAGCATCAACTCCGACTTCCGTAGCGAAGGCAAGACCAAAGACGCCCCGCACCCGGGCGTGGACCATGCTCCGGCGATGCCGATGGAAGTGCTCGTCATCAATGATGGCAAGGAAGTGAAAGTGGTGCAGTATGGAGAGATGTGGCGTATGCAGCTGTACTTCTGGGATTCCGGTTACATGGCGTTCGCCAAGAACACCCTGATCCCGAGCATCATCTTCTCGTCGATCGATCAGACACTGACGGCCACCGCGTCTGCGGCGGCAGCGAAGTAATAATCCGTTTCATCAGTGGATGTACCAGGCCGGAAGGGGAAACCCTTCCGGCCTTTTTTTGTGTCAACGCAGGAACACCATCAGGCCCGACAGGCGCTGAGCGATGAGAGTTAGGAATCGACTGGCAGCGGCTGGTTGATTTTGCGCAGCATGTTGCGGATGACCAGCTGCTGGTTTTCCAGGTTCTGGTGGCTGGATTCCAGTTCGGCGATGCGGCCGCTAAGGTTGTCAAAATTCTCGTGTACTCGTTTCAGATTTTCGAGCCGCTGATCCATGAGGATTTTGTGCTCGCGGACCTGAATCAGGATCGGTGCCATGATCGCCTTGCTCCAGGCACGGGCGGCAGTGTTGCATTCACTGAACAACTCGCGCGCCTGGCCGACCAAGGTGACAAAAAATTTCTGCACCACAAAGTGCTGTTCGGTGATGATCATCATCGGGCTGTTGCGAAACCTCTCGGCTTCTTCATACAGCTTTTGCAGCTGGCTGCGGTAGGGCAGCAATGAAAAGTTGACCGGCTTGATCTTGGCCAGCCCGTGTTCGCTGTGAAACTTGTTGTAAACAGCTTGAACCAGGGCCCTTATCTGCTGGGTCTGCTTGTTGGCCTTTTCCATTGCATCGAGGGCCCCGTCGAAGAGGGCCTTCATCCCTTCGCGCAGACCCGGGGTGGTCCACGACTCCGCCATGCCCTGACGGGTTTTTTCCGCCAGGCCATCGAAGGCCTCAACGCTCAGATAATCGAGCAGAATCTTGACCTGATCGGAAAGCACCGCGCGCATATTCTGAAAACTGACAAGCGTCTGGTCATAGGCCTGCTTTTCATCGCGCAACCGCGTGACCAGGTCCTGGATGGCGTTGCTGTTTTCGCCACCCAGTGCCTGTAACTCTTCGATCTGTTCCGCCACAGCGTTAAGCCTTGCGTCGATCATCGCGCGGGTGGTTTCGACCATGGAGCCGATATCGTGAATCACGCGTTCGCGCAGCAATTCCTGACGTGCCGGGATGATATCGCCCGATAATTTTGTTTCCAAAACCGGCAAACCGCTACGTTCGATCAGTACATAATCCGACTTGATCTTGCCGAGCAATCCTTTCTGTGCGGAGACAGCGATCACCTGATTCTTGCTGATGCCGAGTACCCGCGCTGTTTCTTGCGTCTGGCGCGCGATCGCGGCGGTGATGGCCGTGTCATTGCTCAATTCATCCCATAACGTGTCGATCTTGTTAAGTGCCACCAGACGTCCTTCGGTTCTGCTTCCTCTGGCGGGACAGACGTGACTTGTCCAGACCTCCAGATCGGTTTTGGTGACGCCAGTATCGGCCGCGAGCACAAACAGCACTGCCTGCGCGGCCGGCAACATGCTCAGTGTCAGTTCCGGCTCGGTGCCGAGTGCATTGAGTCCTGGCGTGTCGAGCACCACCAGCCCCCGTTTCAGCAGCGGGTGCGGATAATTGATGATGGCGTGCCGCCAGACCGGAATTTCCACTGTGCCATCGTTGTTGAGCAGGTGCGAGATATGCTCCGCATCCGGGAAGTAGAGACCAAGCTCTTCGGCCTGATCCACGTTGACCGGTTTGGTTTTGACGATCTGCTGAAAGGTCTCGGCAATTTTCTTTGGCGAATCGAGATCCAGCGGCATCACGGTCCAGGCGGCGGGTGTGCGCCGGTATTCTGAAATCGTGGTGGCGGTTTTGCGTGTCTCAATCGGCAGGAGCTTGAGGCATGGTGGTTCGCTTTCATCGTAACGTAATTCCGTCGGACACATGGTGGTGCGGCCGGCTTCCGAGGGAAGCAGTCGTTGCCGGTGGTCGGCGAAGAAAATGGCGTTGATGAGTTCGGTTTTGCCGCGGGAGAATTCGGCCACCAGCGCGATGGTAAGTTTGTCGGAGCGGAGTGCGTCGATGAGTTCGTAAAGCTGCAAATCCTCATCGCCGCTCGCGAGTCCGTGGCTTTCCACCCACGTTTGATATTCGTTGATGATCTCGATTAATTCATCGCGCCAGCGTTTGTAATCCCCCAATCGCCGGCTGAATTCGTTGATGGCCAGCCGGGGCCTTTCTGCCAGCTTTTGCGCGCTTATCATTATATTGAATACCCCTTTAATACAGGTGGTTAGAATATAAACTTAAATAAAAACTATATCCAGCCCCCCGCTTGGGAAGAACTGGCCGGGGGGTAGGTGGGGAGAGGGTGGGAAGAGGGGTGACTAGATACCCCAGTCGAGGTTTTCGGGCAGTCTTTTCGGGGTGCGGATGCGCAGTTGCTTGCGCTGGGAGGTAGCGCCCCGCTCCAGGATCACGCTGCTTTTAGGGACGCCGAAAAGCTTGGCCAGATAGGCGATGAGATGTTCATTCGCCCGGCCTTCGACGGGTGGGGCAGTGAGCCGGACTTTGAGGTAATCGCCAATCACCCCGGCCAAGGCATCGTTGCTGGCGCGTGGCTGGACCCGTATCTGAAGAATGAGGTCCGTCCCGTCCCGGCGGAACCAGCTCACGTAGCCGACGGATCCCTGGGTGCCGCGCCGCTATCTCCGAAATTCTTCACCTCGGGCATTGGGCGCTAACGCAGAAGGTGCGCCAGGGCAAGCTGCAATAGCTGCAGTGCCACAAGCACCACGATCGGGGACAGATCCAGTCCGCCTACCGGCGGAATCAGCCGGCGGGCCGGGCGCATGAGCGGTTCCGTGAGGCTCACCAACAGGTCGCCCGCGGGGTTGTGATGCATACCATAAGGCATGAACCAGCTCAGGATCACGCGCAGCAGGATGGCATAGAAAAAGATATTGATCGTCAGTCGCAACAGATCCACCACCGCTGCGATGATTACTGGTAATGGCTCGAGCGCGTAACCACCGAGCGAGAAGATGAGAAATACCTCCAGGCCCTTGAGCGCCACCAGTAGCACCAGCGAGGCAACATCGATGCCGTACATCCCCGGAATGACGCGGCGCAGGGGTTTCAGCAGCGGATTGGTCAGCGCCACGAGGAACTGGGATATCGGATTGTAGAAATCCGCGCGCACGATTTGGAACAGGAAACGCAGCAGTACTGCCAGGATGTAGAGACCGAAAGCTACCTCGATAACAAGAGCGGCGGCCTCGGTGAAAAACGTGGTCATGCGCCCTTTCCAAACATGTCAGCGATGGCGCGCGCCCGGTCACTGGCCGCCTGCATGGCGTCTTTGAACAGTCGCCGCAGGCCGCCTTCTTCCAGGACTTTTACCGCCTGCTCGGTGGTGCCGCCGGGCGAGGTGACACGGCGGCGCAACTGCGCGGGTTCCTCGTGACCTTCCAGCGCCATCTTGGCGGCGCCGAAGGCGGTCTCGAGGGTGAGTAATCTTGCCTGCTTCGGATCGAGCCCCGATTCGACGGCGGCCTGTTCGAGCGCTTCCATGACGAGAAAGAAATACGCCGGTCCGCTGCCGGACAGGGCGGTGACCACGTCCATCAGGTATTCGTCCTTGAGCCAGACCGTCACACCTACGGCGCGCAGGATGGACTCGGCCTGGTTGCGCATGCCGTCGTTGACGCGATCGTTGGCGTACAGGCCCGAGGCGCCGCTGCCGATCAAGGCGGCGGTGTTGGGCATGGCCCGCACGATGGCGAGTCCGCCACCGAGCCAGCGGTCGATATCCTCAATGCGCACGCCAGCGGCAATGGAGATGACGAGCGGTTTTTTCTTCTGGACCGTGGATGCCAGGGGCTTGGTCACGTCCGCGAGAATCTGCGGTTTAACCGCAAGCACCAGGAGATCGGCGCGAGCCGCGACTTCATTGTTGTCGGCTACGGTCTTGATGCCGAGCACGGTTTCAATCGCCTGGCGCTGGGCCGGCTCGGGGTCGGAGAGGATGAGTTGGTCTTTCTTCCAGCCGTTTTTCAGCAGCCCCCCCGCCAGGCTGCGTGCCATGTTACCGGCACCAATAAAACCAACCAGGGGGTGCGCCGTATTCGTGGATTGCAAAGTCATGGCCGGCGAAGTTTAAAGCGCCGCTCCGGCGAACGGAAGTCAAAATCCCGCCCGCACAGGCGCCGAAAGCCCAATTTACCGACCGGCGGGCCGGAGATTGTTTGCAGGACGGGCCGGAATAGACTAGAAATTAATGCAAGGGTCGAATTTATAACGTTTTTAATCATCCGCGGCCCACGGAGAAACTGAATGGATATCGCCGAGCTACTGGCGTTTGCCTTTAAACAGAACGCCTCGGACCTGCATTTGTCATCCGGTCTGCCCCCGCTGATCCGCGTGGACGGCGACATCAAGCGCATTAACGTGGATCCCCTGGACGACCGCACCGTCCACAACATGATCTATGACATCATGTCGGACAAGCAGCAGAAGGACTACGAGGAGTTTCTCGAAACCGACTTCTCATTCGAAATACCCAATATCGCGCGCTTCCGCGTCAATGCCTTCAATCAGAACCGCGGCCCGGCCGCGGTGTTTCGGACCATTCCCTCGAAGGTGCTGACGCTGGAACAGTTGAACGCGCCGCCGGTGTTCAAGCAAATTTCCGATCAACCGCGTGGTCTGGTGCTGGTGACCGGTCCGACTGGTTCGGGAAAATCCACGACGCTGGCAGCCATGGTCAATCATGTCAATGAAACGGAACACGCGCATATTCTTACCATCGAGGACCCGATCGAATTCGTACACACCAGCAAGAACTGCCTGATCAATCAGCGCGAAATCGGCAAAGATACCCTGGGATTCAACAATGCACTGCGCTCCGCCCTGCGCGAGGATCCCGACGTCATTCTCGTGGGTGAAATGCGCGATCTGGAAACGATCCGGCTGGCGTTGACCGGCGCCGAGACCGGCCACCTTGTATTCGGAACCTTGCATACGAGCTCCGCGGCCAAGACCATCGATCGTATCATCGACGTGTTCCCGGCGGCCGAGAAGGACATGGTGCGTGCGATGCTTTCCGAATCGCTGCGTGCCGTGATTTCGCAAACACTGCTCAAGAAAATCGGCGGTGGACGCGTGGCGGCGCACGAGATCATGATCGGCACGCCGGCGATCCGTAACCTGATTCGTGAAAACAAGGTGGCGCAAATGTATTCGTCCATCCAAACCGGCCAGAACGTCGGCATGCAGACGCTGGATCAGTGCCTGCAGGATCTGGTGCGCACGCGCCAGGTGCATGTGGACGATGCCCGCACCGTGGCCGTGAACAAAGACGTCTTTACGGCGGCATCAGTGACGGCGGCCGGGAGCAGAACCAAATGAATTTCATCGATCTCCTCAAACTCATGAAGCACAAGAAGGCCTCCGACCTGTTCATCACGGCCGGGGTCCCGCCTTCTATCAAGGTCGATGGCAAAATCATGCCGGTGACGAAACAGGCGTTGACGCCCGAGCAGTCGCGCGCGTTTGCCTACGGCATCATGAACGAAGACCAGCGCCGGCAGTTCGAGGCGCACAACGAATGCAACTTCGCGATATCCCCGCAGGAGATCGGCCGGTTCCGCGTGAACGTGTTCATGCAGCAGCAGCGCGTCGGCATGGTACTGCGTACGATTAACACCGATATCCCGCGCTTTGACGACCTGCATTTGCCCAAGGTGCTGGCGGATCTGGCGCTTACCAAACGCGGCCTGATTCTGTTCGTCGGCGGCACCGGTTCGGGCAAGTCCACTTCGCTGGCGGCGATGATTGGTTATCGCAACGAGTACAGCTACGGCCATATCCTGACCATCGAAGACCCGGTGGAATTCGTGCACGACCACAAGAACTGCATCGTCAACCAGCGTGAAGTCGGGGTCGACACCGCGTCCTACGAGGTGGCGCTCAAGAACGCCATGCGCCAGGCGCCGGATGTGATCCTGATCGGCGAAATCCGTGCGCGCGAGACCATGGACCTTGCGGTCCAGTTTTCCGAAACCGGTCACTTGTGCCTGTCCACGCTGCACGCGAACAACGCCAACCAGGCACTCGACCGCATCATCAACTTCTTTCCCGAGGAGAAGCGCAACCAGCTGCTGATGGACCTGGCGCTCAACCTGAAGGGCATTGTTTCGCAACGCTTGATTCCGATGAAAAGCGGCAAGGGCCGCGTGCCGGCGGTGGAGGTCATGATCAACTCGCCGCTGATCGCCGACCTCATCATGGAAGGCAAGATTCCGGAAATCAAGGATCTCATGGGCAAATCCACTGAGGCCGGCATGCAGACCTTCGACCAGTCGCTGTTCAATCTGTACGAGGCCGATCTCGTCTCCTACGACGATGCGTTGCGCAATGCCGATTCAGTCAATGACGTGAGACTCCGTATCAAGCTCGAAGGCAAGGATTCGAAGAGCCGCGAGCTCGGCGAGTCCATGCGCAACGTGACCTTCAAATAGAACTCCGCCATCCGCCTGGCTGGCGAGCAAGACTCATCCGGCAGTGCGATACAAACAAAAAGCCCCTCACGGGGCTTTTTGTTTTGCGACGCGGATCTTCGGGCTAAAGTTCGAACACGAGTTTGCCGCCGATGAGTGTGTGCGTCACGCGTCCGCGGAATTCCTGACCCAGGAACGGCGTGTTATGGCCGCGCGATACGAGTGTGTTTTCGGTCAGTGTCCAACGTGTTTCAGGATCGAAGACGCAAACATCGGCGGTGGCGCCGACCCCGAGCTGGCCGGTATCCACGCCGATGATCTCCGCCGGCTTATGGGTCAACAGCGCAATCGCTTCGGGCAAGGTCAGCAACTTATCGTCCACCAACCTGAGCGTCAACGGCAGGAGCGTCTCCAGCGCCGAGATGCCAGGTCCCGATTGGGCGAAAGGCGCCAGCTTCGCATCCGGTTCGTGCGGCTGATGGTCCGAGCAGATGGCGCTGATGACACCGCTTTTCAGCGCTTTGCGCAGCGCTTTACGGTCGCGCATGCCGCGCAACGGCGGCTGTACGTGACACTGCGTGTTGAAATCGCCGATGTCGTGTTCCGTCAGGTGCAAATGATGCGCCGTGACATCGGCGCTGACCGGGAGACCATGCCGTATCGCCTCCGCGATCATGGCCACGGCCCGGCCGCTCGAAAGATTGCAGAAGTGCGCGCGACATCCGGTCTGTTCGATCAGTGCCAGGTCGCGCGCCACGCCCACGGTTTCGGCCGCCTCCGGTATGCCCGCAAGTCCCAATCGTGTGCCGATTTCCCCTTCATGCACGCAGCCGCCGTCACGCAGCCACGGATCCTCGGCGTGCAGGAACACCGTAAGATCGAGGGTGGCGGCGTACTCCATGGCGCGGCGCATCACGAGTGTGTCGGTGATGGGCGCCAGCGCGTTGGTAAACCCGACGCAGCCGGCCTCATCGAGCGCTTCCATGTCGGTGAGCCGTTTGCCTTCCAGGCCCTGGGTGAGCGCCCCCAGGGGATGGATGAACGTCAGCTCGAAGCGCCAGGCGCGCGACTGGATCATCTGCGCCATCGCCGGCGTGTCGATCACCGGGTGAGTGTCGGGCGGGCAGCAAAGCGTGGTGATGCCGGCGGTGACCGCGGCATGCACCTCGGATTCAATCGTGGCCTTGTGCTCGAGGCCCGGTTCGCGCAGGCGCGCGCGCAAATCCACGAGACCTGGACAGACGATCTTGCCGCGTGCGTCGATGGTCTTCTTCGCCTTGAATCCCGGCGGCGCCTTGCCGACACCGATGACAAAACCGTTGTCGTCAATATAAAGATCCTTTTGGCCGTCCACGCCGTTGGCCGGGTCGATCAGGCGCCCGCTTTTGATCACCAGACCCATGTCAGCGTCTCCCTCCCGCGGGTTCGCCTGATCCGCCCATGATCAGCGCCATCACCGCCATGCGCACGGCGATGCCGTAAGTCACCTGCGGCAGGATCACGGATTGCGGACCGTCGGCCACGGCCGAATCGATTTCCAGACCACGGTTCATCGGGCCAGGATGCATGACGATGGCATCTTTTGCCGCCAACGCCAGCTTTGCCGGCGTAAGTCCGTATAGATTGAAGTATTCCTGTTCGCTGGGAATAAGCGCCCCTTGCATGCGTTCGCGTTGCAACCGCAGCATCATGACCACATCCACCCCGTCGAGACCCTCTTCCATGCGGGTGTACGGATGTACCCCGAGTTTCTCGACCGCCATGGGCAGCAGGGTTTTCGGGGCGACCACGCGCAGCTCCGCCACGCCCAGTGCTTTCAGGGCTTGAATCTGGGAGCGTGCCACGCGCGAGTGCAGAATGTCGCCGACGATGGCCACCTTGAGTTTTCCGAAAGCGCCCTTGTGTCGGCGGATGGTGAACACGTCGAGCAGGCCTTGCGTGGGATGTGCGTGGCGGCCGTCGCCGGCGTTGATGATATGCACGTGCGCGGGCACATGGCGCGCGATCATGTGCGCCGCGCCGGATTCGGCGTGCCGCACGACGAACAGGTCGGTGTGCATCGCCTCGAGATTGCGAATGGTATCGAGCAGGGTTTCGCCCTTGCTGGTACTCGAGGCACCGACATTCAGATTGATGACGTCCGCCGACAGCCGCTTGGCGGCAATCTCGAAGGTGGTGCGCGTGCGGGTGCTGGATTCGAAGAACAGGTTGACGACGGTTTTGCCGCGCAGCAGCGGGATCTTTTTGATTTCGCGCTGGCCCACCGAGATGAAGGACTCGGCGGTGTCGAGAATTTCAAGAATGGATTTACGGGAAAGACCTTCAATGGTGAGCAGATGGCGCAACCGGCCGGCGTCATCGAACTGAAGGTTTTGTGTCACCCGTTGGCCTCCTGGATGCGCAGTTCGAGTTTATCCGGCCCGAGCAGTTTGACGTGCTGGTTCTTGCCGAGCTTGACGTGTTCGCCCACGACCTGCGGCTCGATGGGCAGTTCGCGCCCGCCGCGCTCGATCAGGCAGGCGAGCGTCACGGAAGCCGGCCGGCCGTAGTCGAAGATTTCATTGAGCGCGGCGCGGATGGTGCGTCCGGTGTGCAGCACGTCATCCACCAGGATCAGGTGCCGATTCTCCACGTTCACCGGCAGGTGCGAGGTGCGAACTTGCGGGTTCATGCCGATGCGCGTGAAGTCATCACGGTAAAAAGAGATGTCGAGCGTGCCGAGTGGTTCTTTGAATTCCAGCAACCGATGCAAGCGCTCGGCGACCCATACGCCGCCGGTGTGGATGCCAACCATCAGCGGATCGTTCTTGAGCCTCGGGCGCAACTCTTCGACCATGCGCGTCATGGCGGTGTCGATGTCGAGCGCCACCGTCACGGAGAATCTCCAGGGAGTTCGTTCAGGAAGGCTTGCAGGATGGTCTGGGCCGCCACTTTGTCGAGACGGGATTTGTGACGCCGCATGGGAACGCCGGCCTCGTTCAGGATATCCCGGGCGACCAGCGTTGAGAGACGTTCATCCACCATATGTACCGGCAAATTGTAGCGGTCCTTGAGGCGTTGTCCAAACGCCCGGGCGGCACGGGTCATGAGGTTGTCGCTGCCATCCATATTGAGCGGCAGGCCCACCACCAGGGCGTCCGGCCGCCATTCCTCGATCAACTGTGAAACGCGCACCCAGTCCGGGTTTTTGGCGCTTCCACGCAGGGTGGTCACGGGTTCGGCCAGGCGCGAATGGCGGCTCCCGACGGCCACCCCGATGTATTTTTCCCCATAATCGAAGGCGAGGAAGGTGTTAGAAGCCATCTAAACAATACCCCGAGTGCGACTGAAAACCGAAATAATTTTGGACCGCCAAGACGCCAAGACCGCCAGGAAAGCAAAATATTTCGATCCAAAAACTTGGCGCCCTTGGCGTCTTGGCGGTTAATTTTATTATTTGAGATAGGCTTTATTCCTCACGCGTGGCCCGTCTCGCCGGATAGCGTGGAGAGGTCCACACCCACGAGTTGGGCCGCCGCTTTCCAACGGCGTTCTACCGGCAGGTCGAAGATGATGTTGCGGCTGGCCGGTCCGGAGAGCCAGGAGTTTTCGGCGATCTCGCGCTCGAGTTGCCCCGCGCCCCAGCCGGCATAACCGAGGGCCACCATGAATTTTTCCGGGCCGCGATTTTCCGCAATGGCCTCGAGGATGTCACGCGAGGTGGAGACGCCGAACTTGTCCGTTACCGAGAGGGTGGATTCCCAGTTACCGAGGGGTTCATGCAACACAAAGCCGCGGTTGTTCTGCACCGGACCGCCAAAGAAGACGGCGGTATCAGCGTGGCTTTCCGGTTTTGTCTCGATGCCGAGCTGCTCGAAAATCTCGCCGAGATGCAGGTCCATCAGGCGGTTGATTACCACGCCCATGGTGCCCTCTTCCGAATGCTCGCAAATAAGCGTGACGCTGCGCGCGAAATTCGCGTCCGCGAGATTCGGCATCGCGATCAGGAAATGGTTGGCAAGCGAATTCGTGTCTTTCATGTGCCACAGTATCCGGCAGTCGGCGGTCCGACTCAAGACACCTAGTTTTCGCTGGTGAGTCCGGATTCGTTGAATTTCCAGGTGCGGGTGATATGCAGCACGTCCAGGTCGGCGCGAATCTCGGACGGAAAGGGTGCGAAAGGCGCAGCGAGTTCGACGATGCGAATCGCGGCATCGTCGAGGATCTGCTGGCCGGAAGTACGCCGGACCGAGATTTCGTTAATGCTGCCGTCGGCATTGAGCGCCACGTCGAGGAGCAAGTTCCCCGTCAAATGGCGTCGCTTTGCCTCGCTGGGATAATTGAGGTTGCCGACGCTTTCGACCTTGGCGCGCCAAGCGTCCATGTAGGCGGCGAATTTATATTCCTGCGTGCGGGCGTTCAGGAACTTATGCCGCGGACGTTTCTGGTACTCCTGCCAGGTACGGCTGATCTCGGCGTTCAGGCGCGCGCGTTCCTGAAGTATTTCCGCCGGCGCCATGAGCCCGAGATTGGGCGGCTGCAACTGCAACTCTTTTTTGTCGGGCATGGCGTCGCGCGCCTTGATTTTCCGGGCAGCGTCCTGGGAAAGCAGCGCCGTCATCTCGCGCTCGGACTGCACGCGTTTCTGAGGAAATGTCTGGAACGTCGGGAAGTCACGGTTGACCGGACTGATCTCGCGCACCGGTAGCGGATTCTTGGCGATCTCGGCGGTGTCACTGTCACCGCCGCCGTCCTGGTTGGCCTGGGCGAGGAACTCCGGGTCGGGCGTGCGCTTGTCGCTCGAGGTCTGCACCAGCGTGATTTCGAGCGTCGGCAATCCCGGCAAGTTGCGCAATGCGGGCAAAGTAAAGGTGACGCCCAGGATCACGACCATGTGCACCAGGAATGAGCCAAACACGCTCACCCCGAGACGGTCGTTCTGGGAAAGGCCGGGAAATGTCTGGGCGCTCATCCGCGCGAACAAAAAATTAACATCGGCATGAATGTGAAAAAGTATATCTCAACTCCGCCGCCGCGCCGCGATGGCATCCATGAGTCCGGCGCTGATATGGAGTCCGTAAAGCCGGTCGAGTTCCCGGATGCAGGTCGGACTGGTGACGTTGATCTCCGTCAGGTAGTCGCCAATGACGTCCAGCCCCACGAACAGCAGCCCCTTCTCGCGCAACACCGGGCCGACTTGCGCGCAGATCCAGCGGTCACGCTCGCTAAGCGGCACGCCGACCCCGGTGCCGCCGGCGGCGAGATTGCCGCGGGTTTCGCCCTCGGCCGGGATACGGGCCAGCGCGTAGGGAATGGGCTCGCCGTCGACCAGCAGGATGCGCTTGTCGCCCTGGGCGATTTCCGGAAGGAAGCGCTGTGCCATGGCGAAGCGGGATTCGTCAGCAGTCAGGGTTTCGATCGTCACGTTCGTGTTCGGGTCGCCGCGGCGCAGGCGGAATACCGACTCGCCACCCATGCCGCCGAGCGGCTTGAGGATGATGTCGCCATGTTCGGCGAGAAAGCCGCGAATGCGCGCGGCTGAGCGCGTCACCAGGGTGGGCGGCGTGCACTGTGGAAACCAGGCGGTGAAGAGTTTCTCGTTGGCGTCGCGCAAACTGCGCGGTTTGTTGACCACCAGCACGCCGGCATCCTCGGCACGCTCGAGCAGATACGTGGTGTAAATGTACTCCATGTCAAACGGCGGGTCCTTGCGCATCAGGATGACGTCGAGCGCCGTAAGCGATTCCGTGCTTTCCTCGCCCCATTCGAACCAGCGGCCGGCATTATCGAATAGCTTGAGCGGTCGTTGCCGTGCGAACGGTTGCCCGTCGTGGAGGAACAGGTCTTGTTGTTCCATGTAGCGAATCGGCCAGCCGCGTGCCTGGGCCTCGAGCAACATGGCGAAGGTGCTGTCCTTGTTTATTTTGATGGACCCGATTGGATCCATCACTACGCCAAGCCGGAGTGTCATAAATGTAGCCCTGCTCGCTTCACTTCGCTCGTTCGTCTTGTCATTCAGGGTAGAGTAGAGTGTTCAGACATTGGCCTGTTTCAGGCCTTCCACGGCCGGCGCCCGGGCGGCTTCCTTGGATTCGCGCGCCGCGGCGAGCAGCGCCAAGCGTGCCAAGACGCCGTAGGCGTAGAAGCGGTTGGGATTGGCATCGGGTGCCTGGTGCGGGTCGGGGTAGCTGCAGGGGCCGGCGAAGGCGAGGGGTTCGAACTGCATGCCGGGGGCATTCAGGTTTTCATCGGTGCGGCGTTCGGTATGTACGCGGTAGAAGCCGCCGATGACGAAGTGGTCGATCATGTACACCACCGGTTCGGCGACCGCATTCTTCGCGCCCCAGGTCTCGAAGGTATATACACCTTCCTGAACCATGATGTCGGTGACGGCTTGTCCTTCCTTCGTGCGCGCCATTTTGTTGCGTTGTTTTCGATTTAGCGCACGCACGTCATCGGCGTTCTTGACGGTCATGATCGCCATGCCGTAGGTGCCGGCGTCGGCCTTGACGATCGCAAACGGCTCTTGGTCGATCCCGTTTTCGCGGTATTTGAGCCGGGTCGCGGCCAGTACTTCTTCGACGTAATTGACCAGGCACTCCTCGCCGGTGCGTTTCTCGAAATCGATCTTGCCGCACTTGCGGAAGATCGGATCGATGAGCCATGGATCGATCTTGATCAGGTCGGCGAATTCCGTGGCGATGCGGTGATAGTGCGTGAAATGATTCGACTTCAGGCGTTTCCACCATCCGAGCGACAGCGGCGGGGCGACCGGTTGTTCGAGATTTTGCAGGATCGTCGGCAAGCCGCCGGAGAGATCGTTATTGAGCAATACGAAGCAGGGATCGAAGTCGGTTACCGAAATCTTGTTTTCCCGACGCACGAGCGGTTCGAGCGTGAGCCGCCGACCCGAGGGAAGCTCCACGGTTTTCGGTTCGCGCAGATCGGGTAGCATCGAACCGAGCCGCACGCGCAGGCCGGCCTTGATCAGGATTTCGACGAGGGTGGCGAGGCTTTCGAAGTAGAAAAGGTTGCGCGTGTGGTTCTCGGGAATAACCAGCACGCCACCGGCGCTCGGACAGATGCGCTCGAGCGCCGCCTGGACTGCCTGGACCGCCAGCGACTGGAAGGCCGGGTTGAGATTGTTGAACCCGGCCGGAAACAGGTTGGTGTCCACCGGGGCCAGCTTGAAACCGGCATTGCGCAGATCCACGGAACAATAAAAGGGTGCCGGGGTCTCCAGCCACCGAGAACGGAACCAGCGCTCGATTCCGGCCTGGTTTTGCAGCAGGTGGGTTTCAATCTTCTGCAACGGCCCGGTCAGGGCTGTGGTCAGATGTGGAACGGCAGGCCGAGAATCGTTACCCATGGTCCCTGGTATTGGCGTCGTGGCTGGTCTTGACCCCATGGTAGCCGATTGCCTTGCTCCAAGTTAAGTCCGGGGGGATTGGTGCGATTCATGCTGCTATTCGCCCATTTTTGCGGCTGCGCAGGGTCAGTTGGACAGGGTTGAGGATCGTAGGTTGCCTCCGGACATCCGGCCGAAGCATGGACTATATTGAATAGGGTGAGCCGGCACAGGCCAGTGCATGGATTTTGGGTGGTGTTTGTGCTACCAAATCATTGTTATAGGAAATTATTTGTACAAATTACATCACTAACCGACCAGATTTCGCGTGGTGGGTGGGAGAGTTGCGTCCAATGGGCAGTGTCTCGGCGAGGATAGCGCACGTGAGCATCAAAGTGATGATTATCGATGACAGCAACACGATACGGCGCACGGCCGAGGCGTTGCTGAAAAAGGCCGGTTACGAAGTCTACACGGCCGCCGACGGGTTTGAGGCCATGTCGATGATCACCGATAACAATCCGGACATTATATTTGTCGACATCATGATGCCACGGCTCGATGGCTACCAGACCTGCCAGCTGATCAAGAACAACAAGAAATTCCGGGACACGCCGGTCATCATGTTGTCGAGCAAGGATGGACTTTTCGATCGCGCCCGCGGGCGGATCG
>Ga0209515_10002710_pt1 | contig 26650 bp, 22 predicted proteins | sample Subgroupgradi54m_FD_187454 | JGI IMG/M metagenome (GOLD analysis project Ga0209515, IMG submission 187454) | Subsurface groundwater microbial communities from S. Glens Falls, New York, USA - GMW60B uncontaminated upgradient, 5.4 m (SPAdes)... ... | reverse complement strand
CTACTTTGTAGCGGTGATAACGCGATGCGATATGAAATTTATAACATTGGCTAACTTTAGCGCCGGGCGCAAATCCTTCCCAAATACCCGATTGGCGAACGGGGTGTAAATCAAGGTCATCTTTTTTCCATTCGTTAAAATCACCTACGACGCAAACACGCTCGGCATCCGGTGCCCATACCGCGAAATGAACGCCGTTGACGCCGTCTACGGTGGCGGGGTGCGCGCCAAGCTTTTCGTAAAGCCGGAAATGGCTTCCTTCATTAAATAAATAAAGATCGTCGTCGGTCAAAAAAGAAGGGTGGTCTTTCGGATTTGGAATGCGGATTTCGGCGTTTGATTTGGGCATCTTATTTTTTTCTACTATTATCGACACTTTTGAGTATTTCTACAACGCTCTTACGCTCGAAGAAATCTTCCATCGAATACTTTAATTTCCTCTGCCAATTCGGAAATTCGTTCTGCGTCGATGGAATATTTTGCGGCTGACGCTCACCCCAAAGATCTTCCAAGTTTACAGACACGGCAACGGCGTTACTGCTTGCTAAAAAAACCAAACACGCTTTCAAAATGTCTTCCAAGCCGGAAGATTCACGATCGAGCCAACCTCCGCCATGAAGAACGTTGATCAAATTCTTGTGAAGCTTCTCACGTTCGCGCTTTTCTATTTCAGCATTGCGTTTGCTTAATATACCGAGTTTTATACGAATCGGAATGTCCAACCCTTCCCAATAAGCAGCAAACGGGGGCATGTCATGCGTATTTAAACCCGCTACCGCATCAGCCGGAACGGAGCGGATATTTTTCATGGCATTCGTAGGAAGTTCGTATTGTAACACAAAGAGCTGATGGATATTATGCGCGCGCATACCTACATTCACTTCCTCCGGAACGATACCTAAATTTTCACCGACGATAACGGATTTTGCCCGATACGATTCCAAACAAAGAATGGCGTACAACTCTTCGCTCCGGTAGCGGACATATACGCCCTGATCGGCTTTAAAACCCTCGGGTATCCAAAATAAACGATGAAGCCCCATGACGTGATCTACGCGAAGCATCTTTCCATATTTCAAATGATGCCTAATGCAGGCAATCCAATAATCGTATCCGCGTTCGCGAATTTTTTCGGGATGCAAAGGCGGAAATCCCCAATCCTGCCCCCGCGTAAAGACGGTGTCCGGCGGCGCTCCTACGCGGGTATTTAAAGCAAACAAAGATCGGTAATGCCAAACGTCAAAACCATCCGGATTTACACCAAGCGGAAAATCGAGGAACAAGCCGACGTTTTCATGTTCTGCGGCTTCGGCCGTCCCGCGAAGCTGTTCATCGGCCATCCACTGAACATACATATGATAATCCCGCGCTTCTTTATCGTATTCATCCGCCGTGACCGTGCCCGCGTTCCACTTAGAAGGCCAGGACGGCCAAGATTTTTTTTGCTTTTCAAACAAAGCTCGGAATACGGCGTAATCCCGAACTTCGGGTTTATTTTTCAGGAAATGGCTAAAAGCTTCTTCGCGCTTCTGCTTTTTCGATTGAAAGAAAAATTTAGAAAGCGCTTCCAAAACTTTTCGTTTAGCCGCCATACTATTTTTATAATCGACAAGCGCCGAAGATTTGGCTTTTTCGATTGATAACTTAATTTCGGAAGACTGTAAAATCTTCTGCGCTACAGCACATTCTTCCCATTCGGGAATTTTTTCGATATCGAGGTAAAATTCATTCCAAAAAAGACGGCTGGCCGGAGAATAAGGACTAGGGTTAAATCCTTCGTTTAGAAACGTGGCTAGGAAAGGTAACGTGGCTACGATATTTCCTCCCAATTGAGAAACCCATTTGGACAAAGCCTCGAGATCGGAAAAACTGCCGCTGCCCCAGCTTTTCTGCGAACGAAGTCCGTAAAGCGGCGCAAAAACACCCCACGATTTCTTTTTGTCTTCGCTTGGTTTGGAAAATGCCTTGCGCGGCGCCACGATAAGTAAACTCTCGGCGCTTTTCCAAGCTACTTTTACGAGAAGTTTATGGTATCCGACAGGAAGGGATCGCTCAAAAGTAACGAGTTTCGTAATGTATTGGACGCCGCCTAATTTTAGTTTTTTATCTTCGGGACTTTCTGTCGAAGGAATAGCCCATTCGTGCTCGGCGCCGTCTTCGAACTGAATGCGGCAAACGACATCTTCGCGGGCCAGCTCATCCGTTAATCGGATTGAAAACACGGTCGGTTCTCCGACCCATGCTACAAGAACCGGATCGCAAAACTCGAGCCACAGCGACCGGTGATAATTTTCAATATGAGAAGCTGCTTCCTCCGGCTTTGTGATCGGACATCCCAGGGCTCTCAGCACCGCCATGATCGCCTTGTTCGAGCATTCGACGCGTTTTCCGCGGACGCCCTCGTAGCTTGGTTGAATGCCGTAGAGCTCAGCTAATTTATGAAGTTTATTCACAAACATAGATTAAACCTTGGATGCGTAGGAGAGCTATGAACTATGGGGATGATGGAGTTCAACCCGACGTAAGGATCGGTGAAAATATCTGTAGTCATCCGATCGTTACGTAGCGGTACTTAAAATAAACGTGGATAGCTTTGTCGGCGTATCGCAGTCTAGGCAAGCTGGTATTGTTTTTTTACTTCGCGCTCAGCTTGGAACCAATCGTTCCACTCGTTACCCGGCTTTCCGCCGCGTTCGATAAAACGATAATACGCACGGGTCCGAATCTCCTCTTGAATCTTAGATTCCGAAGGACGATTTTGCGCCTGCGCGCCGTTACTTTTTTTTGATTCTTTTGATTCCTTGCCAAACCCAATTGAATTTCTTGTTGTAATCCGCATAACTAATCTCCTGTTTAATACATTACATACTACATTGGCTCATATGATAATACTTTGATCTTAATCAAACAACCCATTGTTCGAAGGGAAAACTGGACTGGGGTGCCGTAAATCTAAAAAAACGGTCTTTCGGCCAACGTTCTATAACAATTTGCCCCTTACGTACTTCCGCCAAAAACTCGACCTGCTCGCCCGGTTTTATGCCGAGACTTTGAAATCTCACCTTAACTTCTGCGACTGAACCAATTTCCTTCGTATTAATCTCTTCCCTCTGGATAGCGGCATCTTTACCCTTCCTATAAAGAAAAACCGACTTCTTCCCTACAGAAATCTCAAGAAATACCTCTTCTTCCAAGGAAAATTTGCAAAGGATCACGACGGCGGGATCTTTAAATTCTATAGACTCACGGTCCCAATCAAACAAAAGATACAAATGATCTAAATCGAATCCGTAACAAATTTTTCGAATAAGCGACGAGCCCTCAAACATGGATCCGCCAAGTCCGCTGGGAATGTAGCACGCCGCGCCCTTCCACTCGTAGTAATCGGTTATTTTTCCGTCGAGCGTCGGAGAAAGAAAAGCGGTCGGTTCGGAGAGAAGAACCCTTTGAGCTTTAGTGATCGGCACGGAAAGATGCGGCGGAGCCTCTTTACCTTGTCTTTTGTAAACAGCTATTAAGTTGGATCTGAAAAGCCGGTCAAAAATATCCTTGGTCACCGAAAAGAAATCGTCCCCGTACCACCAAAACCAATCGCTTCCTTCCGCGGCATACATGGCTTGTTTCGCTTCGGCGCTCGCATCTTTGGCAAGATCCTTTCTGACCTCCGCTAAAATCTCCCAAGCTTTTTCTTCTTCTTCACCTTTTCCCCAAATATCAAAATTGGAATTAATCCACGATCCGCTGGCCAGACGCTTTAATTTTCTCTTGGCGGGATTCTTTTCGAGAAAATCGCTTACCCGCGTTATTTCGAAATCCGGCAACTTCGATACATTACGATAAAGCTGACGTAAAAATTCGGCGCCGCCGTCGGGATAACTTTCCCAAGGATTTTCCCCGTCTAAAACAACGGAAGCGAGCCCGTTTTCCGGTTTATTCCGAAGCGCACTAGCTATCCCGTTTAATTTTCCCGTAAAATCCCGGACCGCATCCTGCGGATGAATCCGGCTGTACACAAAACCAATACTATCCGCCAATTCCCGATCACGAAAAATAATCGTAAGCTGCCGCTTTTCATCCGCATCCAAAAGGTGGGGGAAATAAATATCCTCTTTGACCACCTGCCCTGGGAGAGACTTATAGAGCATACCTTCATCCGTCGCTAACCATTGCAATCCTGCGTCTGCAATAAGCGGAAGAATATATTGACTCACGCTTCCTTCGGAAGGCCACAAGCCTTTGGGTTTTTGCCCGAAATTTTTTTCGTGAAATTGGGCAGCATTCATCAATTGAGTTCGGGCATCCTCTTCTATTCCGATTCCTTGATTATCGTCGGCTTTGTAGAGCAACGGCAGGATGGGATGGTAGAACGGCGTGGTTGTGAGTTCGATTTGGCCAGTTTCAGCCAGTTGCTTGTATTCGTTTACAAGGTTCGCCAAAATAAATTTTTGCTTTTCGAGAAGCGCCTTTTTTTCTTCTTCTGTGTAGCTTCCGCCTTTCGCAAAAAGCGACCGGACAACTTCGTCCCGTTCCCTCAAAATAAATCCGCACCAAATCAAATTAAAATATACCTGAAAATCGCGCATTTCCTGATCGCTGAAATGCGTAACCAAATCCTTAAGCATTTTGGGTTGTGCGTTAAAACCACGTTTTTCAAGAAGCTGGAAATAGCGAGGAAGCGGTCTAATTAATGTTTCCCAATTGCCCATGAAGAAATTGCCGAGAATGAAAACTCTTTCTTCCTCCGTCAAATCCGCGGCCGGCTTGTAACTGAGCTCCCAAAAATAATCCGACGAAATATCCTGGTTGAGCTCTTCGATCTGAAGCAGAAGGACAGGCGTGAAATTAAATACCGCGCGGGCCTCGGGAACATCCTTGAGTACCTGCACCATGTCCCAATACCCTTTGGTAGCGTGCAGGCGAACCCAAGGAAGCAGAAACTTGCCCGTCTCAGCGTCCCGGTAATAGGGCTGATGCATATGCCAAATAAACGTTAGGCCGGTTCTGTTGCTCATGTCGGTAACTTCGGTTTTAAGGAAACTACTTTTGCTTGGCGGCGTCTATTTCCAGATTGGCTAAAAATTCGGCGGCTTCTTCGGGCAGAGTTGGATTGATGTAAAACCCGCTTCCCCATTCAAATCCCGCAACTTTGGTAAGACGCGGAATAATGTCGATATGCCAATGAAAGTCATCGTTTAACGTCGCCCAATACCCCCGGCGCGGATACCGGTTCGGCGCGGTATTAACAATAAAATTATAGGGAGGATTGTTCAGCCCGACGCAAAGCTTTGTAATGACTACTTTGATCGCATCGGCCAATAGCATATTGGTATCCCGGCTGTTAAAAAAATCGGCTTGGTGGCGCTTCGGAAAAATATTGAGTTCAAAAGGAAAACAAGAGGCGAACGGGCAAAAAGCAACGTAGCCGTCGTTTTCATAAACAACCCGTTTTCCCTGCTGTTTTTCTTCTTGGACAATATCGCAATAAATGCATCGCTCCTTCAAACGGAAATAATTTTCAGCGCCTTGCAATTTTTGTTTCAGATGAATCGGAGTAATCGGCGTAGCAATAAGCTGGGTATGCGCATGGCTTAGCGACGCGCCCGCCTGACTTCCTTCATTTTTGAAAATCAGGATGTAGCGAAAGCGAATATCTCTGTGTAAATCTTGAAGACGGTCTTGAAGCACGCGCATGACGTTAGCAATCTGATCGGTATTCAACTGATGAAGACGAGTATCATGATTCGGTGTTTCAATAATAACTTCATGAGCCCCGAATCCGCCCATTTGATCAAACATCCCCACACCTTTTCGCGAAGGATCGGACTGAATGCCGAGCGCGGGAAATTTATTGGGCACTACACGCATTTGCCAACCGGGTTTGTTACCTGTACCGCCTGGTCGAATCGCATAAATCTCAGGCGGTGTCATCGCTTCATGGCCTTCGCAAAAAGGGCAGTTTTCCGGCGACTGCCGGTCTTCCGTGAAGGGCTTAAAATCGGTGGGACGCCTGCTTCTCTCTGAGGCGACAATGACCCATCTGCCAAGGACCGGATCTTTACGAAGTTCTGACATTTAAAACCTCCCCCTACAACATTAATTAACGACGCGCGCTTCGTGCACGCGACAGTTTATAACCGTGAAATTTCATGATAAAGATTAACGTACGCTTCTGCCGAACGTTTCCAGGAAAAATCAAGATTCATAACGCGGCGGACAAGTGCCGCCCATTTTGATTTATCCTGAAAAATCGAGATGGCCCGGCCCATCGCGTTGGCCAAATCCCGTCCCGAATAATTGGAGAACACAAAACCACTGCCCTCGGCCGGAAATTCCGAGATATCTTTCACCGTATCCGCCAACCCGCCCGTCTTTCTAACGATAGGGATTGTACCATAACGAAAGCTTATGAGCTGCCCTAGTCCGCAAGGTTCAAAGCGGGACGGCATTAAAAAGGCATCGGCGCCGGCATAAATCCGGTGCGCAAGTTGATTGTTGAAACCGATCTCCACGGAAATTTTTTTTGGAAATTGCTTGGCCAGTTGAATTAATTTTTCATGATATTCGCGGCTTCCGGTTCCGAGAATAATAAGCTGAAGCGGTCGTTCTAAAATTTCGGGGATGGCTTGAAGAATAATATCGAGCCCTTTTTGATCGGCCAGACGGCCGACCAAGCCGAGAAGCAGCATTTCCTCCGAATTTTCCAAACCCCGGTCTTTCTGAAGCTCCCTTTTATTATAAATTTTCCCTTCCAAATCCACCGAAGAATATTTTTTCCAAAGGAATGCGTCTGCCTCGGGACCCCATTCCTTAATATCCAAGCCGTTTAATATTCCCGTAATGGAGGCGGCCCGGTTTCGAAGCAATCCGTCCAGTCCGGCACCGTAATCGGGTGTTTGAATTTCACGCGCGTAGGTGGGACTGACCGTTGTCAACCAATCGGCAAATACCAAACCGCCCTTTAGAAAATTAATCTTTCCCCAAAATTCCATTTTGTCTATTTGGAAAAGCTCCCACGGCAAATCCAATTCGGGAAGCGTTTCTTTTTCGAAGACGCCTTGGTAGGCCAAGTTGTGAACGGTGAGAACGCTGCGGGTGCCGCTAAACGTAGACTCGTTGGCGTATTTTTTTTTTAAATATACCGGAATGAGGGCGGTTTGCCAGTCGTGCGCATGAATAATATCCGGCTTAGGGACAGCAGCCGAACGCAATGCTTCAAGCACAGCCCTTGAAAAAAAAATGAAACGCTTGGCGTTGTCCGGAAAATCGCCGTCGGATGTTCCGTAGAGCTCGCTTCGGTCAAAAAAGCCGTCGTGCTCTACAAAATATACCGCATGGCACGGGTGGTCCCGATACTGCCAAATCGTGCCTTTTTCATTCCTTCCGCCCACAGGAACGAGAACTTCGGAAATTTTCTTCGCTTTTCCGAACCATTTTTGTTTTACGGCACGGTAGGCCGGCAAAAAAGTATGACAATCGTGGCCCATTTCACTCAAAACAACGGGCAGCGAGCCCGCGACGTCGGCGAGCCCGCCTGTCTTAACATAAGGAACCATTTCGGAAACGGCTGTAGCCAGGGTAAGTTTCTGTTTTTCTGCCGAAAAACTCACTTCGTTTTTATTTCTTTGGGGGCTCCGGCGATAATTTTAGTTCCCGGAGCAATAGAGGTGTTGGAGGGAATGACAACAATGCCGTCGCGGATGTAATAATCGGTGCCGTCTTCGTTGATGTGTGCGTCGGAGCCGCGGATCTCACATCCGTCGCCAATAACAGCATTTTTATCAACAATAGCGCGCTCGATCGTGACCTGCCGCCCAATCATGGGTCGTATGAAACCGGTATCGTAAAGCCGTTCGTAATAATCGTTACCCATGATAATGCTTTTTCGTATTAAGGTAGATCCTTGAATGACCGAGCGAATCCCGATAACACTGTCGGTTATCTCCGCTCCCTCGATAACGCTTCCTTCTCCGACAATGCATTTCGACACTTTGCAATCCACGAGCTTGGCCGGCGGGAGAAAACGCGGACGCGTGAAGACGCGCACTTGCTCTAAATAGAAATCAAAATGCGGAAGATTGGAGGTAAAATCCATATTGGCATCGAAAAAAGATTCCATCGTTCCGACATCACGCCAATAGCCGTCAAATTTATAGACGTACACGCTCCCTTTTTTAATGGCGTCGGGAATAATTTGCGAACCAAAATCTTCGGCTACGCTCGCCTTTAAAAGATCAACCAAAAACCGTTTTTTGAAAATGTAGATACCCATCGACGCCAAATAATTTTTACCGTCCCCAGTATCCCCCTTAAATCGAAGAGCGGTCAGCTGCGCGGAATCTTTTGGCTTTTCAACCATATTGATAACTCTGCCGTTTGCCTCTGCTTGAAGAATGCCCATGCGCGGCGCTTCTCCTTCGCCGACTAACGTAGACGCCACCGTCAGGTCGGCATTTTTTTCGATATGGTAATCGATCATTTTTCTGTAATCCATTCGATACAAATGATCGGCCGCCAGAATTAAAACATTGTCGGCTTGAAAATGTTCTATACGGGAAATGTTTTTTCGAACGGCGTCCGCCGTTCCTTCGTACCAGAGAAAATCGGTAAGCGTTTGCTCGGCGGAAAGTATTTCCACAAAACCGTCGGAAAATTGATCAAAACGATAGGATTGGACAATATGGCGCTGGAGACTACGGCCGAGGTACTGGGCCAGGATAAAGATATGATGAAGATGGGAATGGATGCAATTGCTTAAAACGATATCAATAAGACGGTATTTACCGCCTATCGGAACAGCCGCCTTGCAGCGCGTTTTTGTAAGCGGAAAAAGCCGCGAACCGCGGCCGCCGCCCAAAACGATGGTCAAGACCCGGTATTGGTCTAAGGAATCCCCTTGCATTGCGCTCTCCAAAAAGCGGTTCTTATTTAATTGAGATCGTATCGTAAATAACTACATGGATAGTGTCAAGGCAGATCTAAATCAACTAAAAACGCAAGGCAGGAACGCGAATTATTTCTTGGTTTGGCGGATTTCGCGGATCGCTTTTAAGACTTCATCGTGCACGCGGCCGTTAGTTGCTACAATGCCGCGGTTTCGGAAGAGTTTTTTCCCGCAGGAGAAATCCAGAGGGTTGCCGTCCAAATCGGTAATGCGCCCGCCCGCTTCTTCGATCGCAAGCGCGCCGGCCGCCTGATCCCAAATATGTTCGGCTCCGTTCGGCGCAGCCGCCAAAGGTATTCGGGAAAGGATATCCCCCGTACCGGAAGCAATCACCGTATACTTAGCGAGGCTATCCATCCAAATGGCCGGTTGGGTAATACCAAGTATTTTGACAAGCTTATCGGCATACGGCCCGCTTACCTGATTTTCCTCGATGGATCTTAAGAGAATAGCGTCTTTAGGATCAGTCCTAAACGAAACACGAAGCTGCTTCCAATCTTTCTTTTTTGTAAGCGGCCTCACCCAGGTACCCTTGCCTTTCACCGCAAGAACGAGCGAGCCGGAACCTTTTTTATCCACAGCGCAGGCGTCCTTCAGCAAAGGGCAGCCCAGCACCGCAATCTTAACTTCCCCATTTTCAATCAGCGCAAGCGCGACCGCGTATTGATCACCGCGAATAAACCCTTTTGTTCCGTCAATCGGATCCAGCGTCCAAAATCGCGGACCGGGTTCGGCGGTGCCGCGGTCAATCCAATCGAGTATTTTTTTCCGCGCCGCACCTTTTACTTTTTTCCGAACATACTTTTTAACTTTGTTTAACGTCTCGCTGCCCTCTTCGGTTCTAAGATAGGCGGAGCTTTCTTCGGCCACAAGCGGATCTTTAGGAAAATGTTTCTCAAGCATGCGCGCAATAAGGGCCTGAACGGCAAAATCGGCCGGCGTCACCGGCGATTTGTCGGGTTTGATAATCGGAGAGATGGACAGCTTCCTCCGTATTTCCTGGGCAAGAAGCGCGCCTTTTCTCACGGCTTCAACGGCCACCTTAATCTCTTTTGATTTGAACTTTGGCATAAATGTATTTTAGGCGCCTTCTCTTTTGACGGAAGGAACGAACGGCCCGGGGCGCGGTGTTTCGGGCAAGCTTAAGATTTCTCGCGCTTTATTAAGCGCGTCGTCAATATTTCCAAACACATTGTCTTCGCCGATCAATTCAAGCAATCCCGCTTGCTCAAATGCGAAAAGCGGCTGTGCGTGTATATCCGAAATTAAAAAGGCGATGCCTTTTTTCCTAGAATTCTTAAATTCTTCTCGAACGACATGCATTCCCGTAGCGTCAACGGTATTCACGTAGCGCATGCGAATAATCCGCACCTTGGGCGGCTTGCCCGAAACGATGCGCATCGCTTCCATGAACTTATACGAAGCCCCGAAGAAAAAAGGGCCGTTGATTTCATATACTTCAACGCCTTCGGGAACCGCTCTTTTATCAATGGCGTTGGGATCGTCGCGATCTTCCTCATCTTTCATTTCCCGGGTAATCACACCCACGTTGGTCACCATGGACATGCGGTGCATAAAAAGAAAGGCGGCAAGCACCATTCCGATTTGAATAGCCATCGTTAGGTCAACCAAAACCGTCAAGCCAAATGTGGTGAGCAGAACGACAACATCGCTGCGCGGACTTCGAAGCATCATGGAAAAAGAATGCCATTCGCTCATGTGATAAGCAACGACGATTAATATTCCGGCCAGACACGAAAGCGGTATAAGCGAAGCCCATTTTCCAAGAAAGAACATGATGATAAGAAGCGTCAACGCATGAATAATTCCGGCTACGGGCGTGCGGCCGCCGGTATGAACATTGGTTGTGGTTCGCGCAATAGCTCCCGCGGCGGGAATGCCCCCAAAAAGGGGCGACGCAATATTGGCTAAGCCTTGCGCAACCAATTCCATATTGGAACGGTGCCGGCCGCCGATCATTCCGTCGGAAACCACCGCAGAAAGTAGGGACTCAATACCCGCCAAAATGGCGATGGTGGTGGCCGAAGGAATCATTTGGCGTATAAGATTGAATGATAATTTTGGAAGTGTCGGCGCAGGCAGCGTATGCGGAATTTCTCCGAAGCGGCTTCCGATCGTTTCGACCGGCCAATGAAAAATATGAACCACGGCCGTGCAAACGATCAAGGCGATAAGCGAGCCCGGAATTTTACGCGTAATTTTTTTCCAACCCTGAATAATCGCGATACAAAGAGCGCCTACGATCAGGGCGTAATAATTGGTCGAGCCGATATGTTCGAAATACGCCGAATATTTCTCAAGAAAATCCGCCGGCACATTTCCCATTTGAAGCCCAAGAAAATCTTTAATCTGAGAAGAGAAAATAATGAGGGCAATTCCGCTTGTAAAGCCCACCGTAACCGGATAAGGAATAAACTTGATCACGCCGCCAAATCGCGCAAACCCCATTATAATAAGGATAACGCCCGCCATAAGGTTGGCGACCAAAAGCCCGTCGAAACCGTATTTCTGAACAATGGCGTAAACGATGACTACAAAGGCTCCGGTGGGGCCTCCGATTTGAACCCGGCTTCCGCCAAACGCTGAAATAATAAATCCGGCTACAACTGCCGTGATCAATCCGCGTTCGGGAGATACTCCCGATGCGATGGCAAAAGCGATGGCGAGCGGCAGGGCCACGATCCCGACGATAACGCCGGCAATAAGATCGGAAACGAAATCCTGCCTCGAATACGTTTTTAATGTGGTGAAAAGTTTAGGATAAAGCATAATTTAACTTTTTCTACTAACCCTTGCGCGGAAACGAAAGGCGATCGCGGATATTATCACGAAATTTTGTTAAGGCGGAAAAAAAGTTGCTGCTTCCCTGTTTAATAGCAGAGACGCCCGCTTCGTTAGTCTTCTTCAAAAATAAAAAATGCTCGCTAAGTGAATATACGGCTGAATGCATTGGGTTATGATTTACGACTTCCGAAGTCATACCTTGAGGAATCAGGATTTCGATATTCCTGAACTGTGCGTGCGATGACGTTTCGGTATTGTCCGAATCGCTCATAATACCCACCGCGTGGAGAGGGGTCTTGGGTTTTTTCCCAAAAAGCATTTCGTAATCTTTGATAATATCTCTTGTCTCCTTCACCCATTTCCCGCTTGAAGGGCCGCTCTCAACAACAAGTAGTTTTATATGATTGGCAAAAGGACTTGTGCGGTACGTACCGGCCTCAAAATGATCGTCCCAAATGTACTGAATCGTATCGGAAGTAAACGGTGTCAATCCTTTAAAAATCGCGTACACCCGGGCTCCGTAATCGCTGTCTTTACCTACACCAAACTCCTGATTGGACTTCCCCGCCGGAAATTTTACGACTTTCCATTCCCAACTCAAATGCGGCCGGCTTTCCACCGACATATTTGCTTCTTTTAGAAGAAGAGAAGAAGTTCTTTCGCTTTCGACATCCAATATATACGCGTTTTCTTCGGATTTTATTTCGCTCTTGGATTCGCCTTGAAAACTATGCGATTTCCATTGGTCTAGGTCACTCGGCCCGTCAAAACCCACCTTTTGAACGGATTTTAAGGTTTGGTCCGAAAACTCAGGGGCTTTTTCGTTTGCAAACTGCGGCAGAGGCGTTTTTCCGCTGAGGAAAAAATACACACCCATCGCCGTCAGCAAAAACACGATAAGAAAGAATATAGTAAAAAATTTTTTAGCCATAGTTATCGAAAGAGGATTAAGGAACGGTGGACGGTTCGGCAACGGCAATGCCGCATTCGGTAATAAGCCCGGATTGTATCCAGCGGGAAAACCACGCATCAACGGGAACGTCAACATCATCGTTCAAAAGCGATTCGAGCGAATCCCCGAGCGTACTTCCGAACAGAAGATTTTGCAGGACGATATATTGTTTCTGATCCAGCAATTCGCAATACACTTGAGAGTCGGCACTCCGGAAAATCAAAATATAGTGCGGCGAGTTCTTTACATTGGTTTTTACTGCCTGATTTTTAGGATTCTTTCTGGCCTGCCAGAAATCGATGATCGGCCACGCACTTCCGATTAAACGGACGGAGGGTTGAAATTTAATTTTAAGATTTCCCCAATCTTCGGCATTGATGCCGGCAAGCGATGCCGGATCGAAAGCGGGACGGAGAAAAGCATGGAAAGATTCTGCAATAGCCCATTCCAACCGCGCCAAATCAAATAAAAAAGGAAATCGTTTATTGTAATCCGAATGTTGAAGAAATTCGGAAAGCTTCGCGCCTTTGATATTTAAATTGTAATTCGGCGAAGAATAATGCGCGGCATATTTTTCGGACAATTTCAAAAATTCTTCCGCGCCCAAGATTTTACGTACCGCTTCGTATACTTCGCAGAGCGCTTCATGCGTTCTCGCGTAGTAGCCTTCCCGGTAAACCGAAAGGCGCGTCTCCCCGGTTTCTCCTCCTTGCGTATTAAGTAAATTTTCTTCCTTCATTATTTTTCCATTTTTTGGAAAAATTTTGTCGCGAAACCAATACTCCACGGCGTTGAGAGAGGGTGAACTGTCACTTGCACCGTACGAAGCAATCTCAATGTCATTCCCGCGAAAGCGGGAATCCAATTTTTTAAATTGGGCCCCCGCCTTCGCGGGGGCGACATTAGAATAAATCCCTTTCGCTTTATTCGCTTCTTCCATTAATCGTGGGAATTCGGGAATGTTTTCGTCCCATTCGATAAGCGTCGGTTTTTTTCCCCAAATTGACAGAGCCTCTTCGTAAAGCGCCCAGACCTGATCAATAACGGGTGAGCCGTGCGTATCAAAAAGATAAGCGCCGTGGTCCGCATGCCCGGCCAAATGAATTTGCTCCACCGATTCAGCCGGGATGCTACGAATATATTCGTGCGCATCGAAGGAATGATTCTTGGCGTTTACGAATACGTTGTTGATATCGAGAAGCAAGCTGCAGCCTGATTTTTCGGCAAGCGCCCTGATAAATTCCCATTCCGGAATGGCGGAGTGTTTGAAGGTCACATACGAGGAAACATTTTCGAGAAGAATTTTTCGTCCAAGGAATTCTTGGATTTGCCCGACACGCCGAGTGAGAAGAGTTAAAGCTTCTTCGGTAAACGGAAGCGGAAGCAAATCATGAAGCTGCTCGCCGCCCACGCCCGACCAGCAGATATGATCGGAGACAATGACAGGATCGATACGATCGATCAGGGTTTTCCATCGGCTGAGATAACCTTCGTTTAGCCGGTCAACCGATCCGATCGATAAAGCTACGCCGTGGAGCGCAACGGGATAATGTTTACGAACTTTTTCCAAAATCTCAAGCGGTCTTCCGCCGGTATCCATATAATTTTCGGTAACGGCTTCAAACCAATCCACGGCCGGCCATTCGCTCGTGATCACGGGGTAATGTCGGGGCCGAAGCCCCACGCCGCAACCTAAATCCGATTTTGAAATTTTAATATTCGTTTCCACTATTCCGTGCGCTCCATTTTTTCTAATTAAACCACTTTTACTTCTACTTCCGCAGAAGGCGTTAAGCTTCCGCCTTGAATTTTGCCGCAAAGACCTTCGGGGACTTCCAAATAGGCCTGACCCTTGCACGCATTCATGCCGGCGCAGGAGTGACCTTTTCCGCCGCAATCGCCCGTCCCTTTGCAAGCATTGATGCCGTAGCATTGTTCGGTCGCTGCAAACGAAACACCTGGAATTATGACGCTACCGACCAGGGCCATAAGCCCGGCAACAGAAGCGGCAATCAATTTTTTCTTTTTACTTACTTTTTTCTCTAAAGCCATACCCACTCCTTCCGTGTTTTAAACAATCCCCCAGTTAATACAGAACAATGTTTTTATACGGCAGGCGTTTCCGCAGCAGCCGGCTCGGCGGGCGCTTCCTTCAATAATCCTTCCGCCTCAATGGTAATAAACACTTCCTCTCCGACAAGCAATTGACCGGTTTCAACCGCTTTGTTCCAATTCAAACCAAAATCCTTGCGGTTAATCTTGGTCGAAGCTGTAAATCCCGAGCGCGTATTACCCCAAGGATCTTTTCCGACGCCGTGAATCTGAAGATCGAGCACTACCGGTTTTTCCACGCCGTGCATGCTCAAAAGTCCATGCAACTTTGCGGTCTCAGGCGTTACGTCGGTAACTTGCAGACTTTTAAACGTCATGGTTGGATAGGTTTCGACATCGAAAAAATCAGCGGTTTTAAGATGTTTATCACGCTGCTCAACGCGCGTATCGATACTTGCCGTTTTTATCGTGGCCTCAACGTCCCACATCTCCGGGTGTTCAGGCTCGTAATTGAAGGTTCCCTCAAATTCATTGAATGTTCCCTGCACCCAAGAGAATAAGTGGCGGATTTTAAAACCCACCGTGGTATGCTCAGCATCCAACTCATAGGTAACCGCCCATGATGTTTGAGCCAACGCGATTAAAAATAATAAAGTTAATACACATTTTTTCATACATGCTCCTTCGCTATTACTTTCCAACCGATGTTACAAGTTTCGTTAAATCTTTCGCCCAACCTTTAAAGGCTCCCTCGGCGTGAGCGTATTTCAAATAACCGCCGATTACGATAGATCTAAGATCCCAGAGCCCGCCGCCGCCTTGGCGCTTCTCCGCTACCTCAGCAATCACCTTGCCCGAAGCGCCGTCCAAAATTTTTGCCTCAAATGCGGCGAAGCCTTTTGAAAACGAAAAACCCACCAGCCAGGCTGTGGCAATATTGACGGAACGCTCGGGAGTCGCAACGTAAACAAGAGCGGGCGCGATGATCATGGTTTCGGCATCGGCGCTGGAAACAATTTGAAATTTCTTGCCCAATTCTGATTCGAATGAAGATTTAAATTTTCCCTTAAGCGCGGCGATGTCTTCCTCTGGATGACGGCTGACGGTATTATCAAAATGTTGAATATCGATATCCTCAACCTTTACCTTTTTATATTTCGAAAAGTCCGCCTCGGGGGCGACTCGTTCTTGTTTAAAATATTTTCCTTTCGGAAGATCGGCAGCGTCGGGCAAATAACCGGATGGTTTATAAACCGAGGCGCATGCCGAAAGAATGCATAAGAAAGAAAGCAGCGCTAACGAATTAACAGAAACGGATTTTACTCTTTTCACTTTTTCCTCGCTTTCATGCTAGCACTTTCACCTTCAAGCGCCGATCGGACTTTATTCTACACTAAAGTATATTCAAGGCAGGTCTAAAACCATTCTATATCGGGGTTTACCCTTTCGAACCTTCTGAATAGCTTGATTAACTTCCGACAATGGCGAAACTTCGGCGCGGGCTTCAATACGATGCTTGGCGGCGAAATCCAACATACTCTTGATCGTCCGGCGGCTGCCGATAACGCTTCCGGCCACATTGCGGTCGCCCACGATTAGCGAGAAAACGGGAAATTGAATCATTCCGGGAACCGCGCCGACAAAGCAAAGCGTTCCCCGTTTCTTAACGAGATTTAAATACGCTTCCCAATCCAGCCGGGCATTCACGGTGGAAAGGAGGAAATCAAGGGATTGCTCAGCCTTCTTCATTTGGCTTTTATTGGAAACAGCCACAAATTTTTGGGCGCCCATTTCCTTCACTTCGCGTTCCTTTTCCGGATGCGAAGAAAATGCCGTTACTTCCGCGCCAAGCGCCGCTGCGAATTGAACGGCCAGATGTCCGAGCCCGCCAACCCCGAGAATACCGACTTTCGTTCCCTTTCCAACGTTGAATCGCTCGAGAGGAGAAAATACTGTGACACCTCCGCACAGGAGGGGCGCAGCGCCTTCGGAACTTAAACGATTTGGAATGGGAAATGCGAAGCGGCTGTCGACTTGAACTTCTTCGCCGTAGCCGCCGTAATTTCCAACACAGGTCGCACGTGAGTCGGAGCAAAGGTTTTCATCACCCCGCTTGCACCAAACGCACTTCATACAGCTTCCCGCCTGCCAACCCACACCTACGCGCATTCCGATCTTAAGATGTTTTGAACTCTTGCCGAGCTCAACGACTTCGCCTATTACTTCGTGCCCCGGTACCAGCGGATACTTGCTAAAACCCCAATCGTTATCAATCAAATGGATATCGCTGTGACAAATACCGCAGTGCGTGACGCGGATTCTCACATCCCAGGACTCAAGCGGTTTTCGCTTATACGAAAACGGCTTTAATTTCTGCTTGGCTTTAAATGCAGCAAATGAATGGATAATCATAACAGGTGAAGTCGTCTTGTAGGCTCATGCCGGTGGGTTTCTAGCAGGCGTATTATTCTTGACGGCTGAAAGGATTTTTAAGTTTATTACGCAGCCCCGCCGTCGTATCCTTAAAACTTCCGGTAAGATCCTCGGCCGCGCTGCTCAGTAATTTCGTAGCATCCTTCGTTACGCCTTGCGCTGCAACGGTCAACGCTTCCGTATTAATATTGGCGGCTGCCTGACTTAAACGCGCTTGCGCTTCCGCAGCCTTTGCCGCCGCAATTTGGCTAGCCTGATCCGCTACTTTGCTGGCCCGGCCAAGAGCTTCGTAGGCAAGTTTCTCGGAAGACGCCAGCGCGCCCGATACGTTGTTTTGCAGCGCGCCCAAATCAAAATTGGATAACGCGGCAAGCGGCGTACTCATCATCACTTTCACAACAATTAAGGAAACTAACTGACTAGGGTCCGTAATATTGGTGTAGCGTTCGTTAATGTTAATAGGAAAACGCACGACCTTCGGTTCACCGCCGCCCGTGTAATCTTTAAACACAGCTTCGCCTAATTTAAGCTGCATACTATCGATTTGAATCTTGGGCACAGGCGTCTTTTCCCCTGCGGGCTTAGCCGCTGGCTTGGCTGCCGGCTGCTTACCTTTTTGAACGGCCTTGATCTGATTAATATTGAGTTGTCCGTCGGCGTTTTTTACCAAAACAAATTCTTTCAGATCGATACGAATTTCCTCGAGATGAATCTTTCCTTTGGTTATATCGCTTAGGTTGTAATCCACGTAAATTTCCGGCATATCCAGCAGCACATCGGTCGGAAAACCATGCGGATTTTTAAGCTTCATGTCTCTGATTTCAACCCTGGACTTGAGCAAGCTAAGATCAAACTTACTCATCTTAAGCGGCAGTCCGGTGACAAAACCCACACCGTTTTCAATGGCTATTTTATCGATCACGTTCTTGGCCAAAGCCAATAGAACGATCACTGCAAACACTCCGATTAAAATTTTCTTAATGCCTTTCATGTGAAGATCCTTTCGCTTGATAACCTAAAGACCGAAAATTTGAATGGGTGAATTGTACAATGCGCAAAGAGGCGGCGTCAACTAGGCGCCTGAAGGGGGAATCGCTATGTTATTGGTGCTATCGTTTGAAGCGTCGACGAACATACGGAACAGCCAAACCTAACATGAATAAAGTTGCTGTTGCTGGCTCAGGCGTAGAAACGTTCGGATCTGGAGGGCGGTCAAAATCCACATTCAAATTATCAACGCCGATCATGCGCGGCCAATCGACAAATTCGAGTGAGGTTACACCGTTCTTGAAAAACCAATCGCCGCTCGTACCCAAAAATTGCGGAGCCACCTCAACTCCATTGATTCCGCTATGCGGGGAATGAGGATAAAGGCCGTTTATGGGAAGTTCTGCAAGTTTACGAAATTGAAGTATGCCGTCGGCCTTGAAGGTAAAGTCCGGCCAGTTGGAAGCGTTGCAGCTTGGGGTAGGACATGTGCCGTCCGGAAAAATTTCATAATCAAAGTTAACATGATAAATCGGTTTCGTGAACGTCATCGTAATGCGATCCGATCCTGAATTAACAAGATAGGTATCCCAGGTATCAAGATGCTGTGTAGTTCCATCCGAATGTCCTAAGGTAAGCGGAACAACTCTGCGGCGGGTCGGAGTTACTTGCACAACAGGACCGACCACGTAATCATCGCCGGTATAATTCTTTTCGCCCCTGGAGCCGATAACATTTACAGTACCCATGTTTATGCTAGCAAGTACGGTGTTCATATAATTTTTAACAGCTATATTAGTCGCGCCATCAGAGAGCGAATTGAAATCGAACGCAATGAGTGCGGCATCAGCGGAAGCCTGGAAAAGAAAAAGCGAGATTAAGATAGCCCACGCAAAAATTGATATACGTTTCATGTTGTTTTCACCTTCGATAGAATTGAATTTGTTATCGGATGAGAATTATAGGATTATAGGCATATATATTCAAGCTATTATTTGAGTAAAATTATAGAATTTTATATGTCCTGGACTGTCCTACTATGTCCGGTATTGGAGAGGCGTGGCGTCTATCTTCTGCGTCGTCTAGAGGCTTTTCGGTGGGTTCTTTTAACACGCCTATGCTTTGATTTGCTTCTTTTCTTCTTTATCTTTCGCCGGCGGCGAACACTTTTTCGACGCTTGCGCGGCCGGGCTCGGTTTCGTAGTGTACGCCGATACTTCTTTGTAAGATCCTTGCCCATAATAATCTGATCTTCGCCCTGCCCGTATAAATCCTTAAGCGTGCCTTCCCAACGAAATCCATGCCCTGTATAAAAAGAAACCGCGCCGCCGTAAATGGCGTTGCTGGATGTCGCCAGAAAAAGTTTTCGCGCGTTACGGCGCTTCAATTCTTTTTGAATATAGCTGAGGACTTGATGCCCGATACCGCGGCCTTGAAGGGAGGGGTGAATATAGGTGAAGCCCAGCCAATAAACGCCCTGGGCTTCTTTGTTATCGTAGAAATATCCGGAAACGCCGATTATTTTTTTCCCAATTTCGGCGATAATGACTTTATCCCAACCGCGTCCCCACCTGCGGAAATATTCGCGGTAATAACGTTTGGCATAGCGGGCATCTTGCGTATCGTGCAACCGAATAAAGCGAAGGACATTTTTCCATTCATCCTTACGCATTTCCCGAATATGACACTTCATAATGACTCCGTCTTACATCACCGCCGGCGACGGAAGCGTTTATGCCATCCGGGAGAAGAAAAAGTGCGCTTTAGAGGAGCTGCAAAACGTTCCACCGGAACTTCGGGATGCGCTGAAATGGGAAGCGCCGTTTTAATAACGCGCTCGATATTCCGGACATCGGTATTTTGATCGGGCAGCGCAAAAGAAATCGCATGACCCTTATGCCCCGCGCGGCCGGTACGGCCGATGCGATGCACATAATTTTCGGAATCTTCGGGAAGGTCGTAATTGAGAACAAGCTCAATACCCATAACATCGATGCCGCGTGCCGCAATATCGGTGGCCACGAGTACGCGATAACGCCCTGCCTTAAATCCCTGGAGCGCTTCGCGGCGCTGTCCAAGCGTGCGGTCGGAATGAATCTCGGCCGCATTATGACCCATCGCACGAATGCTTCGCGTAATTTTCTGCGCACCGATCTTTGTGCGCGTAAAAACAAGCACGCTTCCGTGATACTTATCAAGAAGCTTGCGGAGCAGTTCGCTTTTATTTTCTCTTTTAACAATAAAAAGTTCCTGGGTGAGATTATCCGCGAGCGTACCGGAAGGTGCAATCTCAACCGTAAGAGGAAGTTTCATATAAGCCGCTGCAATGGACGCTACCGCTTGAGGCATAGTTGCCGAAAACAGCATCGTCTGACGATCGCGCGGAAGCGATTTTAGAATTTGCTGAATTTGAGGAAGAAAACCCATATCCAGCATGCGGTCCGCCTCATCCAGTACGAGCACATGTACATCAGAAAGCGAAAGGGTGCGCTGACTCAGATGATCGTTCAAACGGCCGGGCATAGCAATAATGGTACTTGGATTCTTACGAATCGCGCGGATCTGCTCAATCATAGACGCCCCGCCAATGATAACGGCGGAACGAAGGCCGTACGGCGGCCCTATTTTCTGAAAGGTTTCTTCGACTTGAAGCGCCAGCTCCCGTGTTGGCACAAGCACGAGCGCCTTACCTTTTTTCTGAAGCAAACGCTGTACTATCGGAATCACAAAAGCGAGCGTCTTGCCCGTTCCCGTTTGCGCAATGCCCACCAGATCTTTTCCTTCGATCCCGGGAAGAATGGCCCTTTGCTGAATCGGAGTGGGGGTTGTAAACTTTAGCCGGTCAAGGATTTCAAGCGTTTTAGGCGCAATACCAAGCCCGTCAAAACTGATATGATCATTAAATTCCATGTTGTCTCCTTATGAATGCGTATAGTTTACAGGAAATCGGCCCGTCTGTAACCCACTCAATTCATAGACAAGAATAATCCATTCTGCTATGATCCGGCTGGTTTAATTCTCGCAAAAACACCTTACAGAACATCGGAAAGAGATCCACACCCTGAGTCACCAAAATAAATTTCCTCCCGGCCCCGGCATCGCCAAATACGCTCTGCTCTACACCGCAGAAGGTTTTAATTTCCTCCGTTTTGCCAAACGCCTTGTGCGTGAATACGGCGATCTGGTTCACATTCAAACCGGCAGCCGCCATCATTTTTATGTAAACCATCCCGACTTAATAGAAAAAGTTCTCTTGGCCGGCTACGCCATGCGAACCTCAAGACCGCGGCCGCTCCGGCATATGCTTGGGCGCGGACTCATTACAAGCCAAGGCGAACTCCATCATACGATGCGCCGGCTCATGCAGCCGGTTTTCCAAAAGCAAATGATAAACAGACAAACCCGTATGATCGTCGAAGAGTCGCAGCGAATCATGTCGGAATGGACGGACGGCCAAACGCTCGATATTGCTGAAGAAATGACGCATCTTACGCTGAGCATCATCGTTCAGATACTGTTCGGGACCGAATGCCGAGCGCGTGACCAAGTAAAAAGGATCGGCCGGGCCATGCATATGGTCCATTCCTTCGGTCATCAAAATCCGCTATCCCATCTGAATATGCGCATCGAATGGATCCCTTTTATCGGGAAATTAACTCCGCCCGCGCGTGAGCGCCACTATCTCGACAATCTCATTTACGGATTAATAAAAAAACGCCAGGCTGAAAAAAATCTGGAAGGCGAAGATCTTCTCTCCTTGCTTCTCAAACTAAAGGAAACCCATCCCGAAATCGAAGGCCTTCAAAATAAACAAATCCGGGATGAAATCTTTACTATGTTTTTGGCTGGGCACGAGACTACAGCAAATGCCTTAGCCTGGAGCTTTTATCTGCTTTCCAAACATCCGGATGTGGAAAGGAAACTTCACGAAGAATTAGACCAAGTCCTCGGCGGAAAAATTCCGGCGGAAGAAAATTTGCCGGATTTGCGCTACACGCGCATGATTCTTTCGGAATCCATGCGCTTGTACCCACCTGTCTGGACGCTCGGAAGACGGCCTGAGGCAGAAGGTTTTGAATTAGGCGGCTACGTTATTCCCCAAAAATCCATGCTTCTTCTTTCACCCTACTTAATACATCACGACGAACGCTTTTTCCCTGATCCGGAAAAATTTGATCCCGAAAGATTCCGCCCCGAGGAAGAAGCCAAACGGCCGAAATTTGCCTATTTCCCTTTTGGCGGCGGAAACCGGCGATGCATCGGAGAAAATCTGGCTTGGACAGAAGGCATTCTTGTGCTCGCCGCGCTGGCACAGCATTGGCATTTTCGCCATATCGAAAACCACCGCATTGACCTTGAGCCGCTTATTTCGCTAAAACCCCGGTATGGAATCCGCATGATTGTTGAGAAACGAAAACCGGCCGCACCTCGTCCTCGCGAACCTCTCTTCGAGAATGCCGAATTTATTTCAAGATAAAGTTGCGCTCGTCACCGGCGGCGGAGGCAGTATCGGTCACGCTACGGCACTTGCTTACGTCCGCGAAGGAGCGCGTGTTGTCATCGCGGACGTGGCAGGCGGTGAAGCAACGGTCGAAAAAATAAGAGCGGCGGGCGGCGAAGCTTTATACGTAAAAACCGATATCTCTAAAGCCGGCGATGTCGAAATCTTGGTACGCACCATTATTGAACGATTCGGACGGCTGGATTTTGCTTTCAATAACGCCGGCATTCGCGGCAAATGGGCACGCAGCGCCGAAATCAGCGAAGAAAACTGGGACAGGATCATTCAGGTCAATTTAAAAGGCGTTTGGCTTTCCATGAAATACGAAATTCCGGAAATGCTTAAGCGCGGCGGCGGTACGATTGTAAACATGGCTTCGGTTCTTGGTTTATCGGGGGCTGGAAAACTTTCTGCCTATTCCGCCAGCAAACACGGCATCGTCGCGCTTACCAAGACAGCGGCGCTTGAATACAGCGAAAAAGGAATTCGAATCAATGCCGTTTGTCCGGGTTATGTCGATACCCATCTTCTTCAAGGCAATGTCAAGAATACCGGCGGATTTAAAGGGTGGGTTAAAAAAATAAAAAAAGAAATGCTCTATACGTTGCTAAAAAAACTTGAGCCTGCGGGGCGATTTGGCAAACCCGATGAAGTGGCAAGCGCCGTAATTTGGTTGTCCTCCCAAGCTTCCTCTCCGGTCACCGGCCAAGCCCTCGTCATTGACGGCGGCCACCTTGCCGGCCGGACTATCTAATTCTGACTTAATCCTTCCCCGAGCTTGAGCCATTCGGCTTCGGCTTGCTCAATAGCCACCTGAACTTGCTTTAAACGATCGTTCCGCGCGCGGGAATAATTGAAGGGATTGCTTTCTATTTCTTTGAAAAGTTTATCCCGTTCCGCCGTCAAATGCTTGAGCCGCATTTCCGCTTTTTCCATTTTTTTCTTAAGTTCTGAAGGCTTGTCTTTGGCAGGCTCTTTCGGCTGCGCGGATTCGTTTTGCACATTGACTTTCGCAGCCTTTTTTATCTTAGGATGAACGGCGAGTCCATCCGAAGGATCCGTTTCCTCTTCCTCGCCGGCCGCCACTCTTTCCAAATGATAAACATAATCTTCGTACGTGCCGGGATAACGTTTTACCGATCCGTTTTTGACTTCGATAATATTCGTGGCCAGCAAATTGACGAATGTTCGGTCGTGGCTGATAAAGAAAATCGTGCCCGCAAAATTTTTAAGCGCGCGGGCCAAGGCTTCGACCGTTTCAAAATCAAGATGGTTGGTCGGCTCATCCAAGAGCAAGGCTTGGCTTTTGGTCAAAAGAAGCCCGGCAAGCACCAAACGAGCTCGCTCTCCCCCGCTGAGTACTTTGATCTTCTTTCTAACATCGTCTCCCCTAAAAAGAAACGATCCTGCCAAGTTTAAAATATCCTGGCTCTTCACGCCGTCGGCGCTTTGGTTTTCAAGATGCGTATAAATATCAATTTCAGGATTAAGCGTTCCGAAAACATGCTGCGCATAATAGGCCGCTTTAAGCCCAAGCGCCCAGCGATGCTTTCCGCCGAGCGGCTGGATATCACCGGCCAGCGTTTTTAAAAAAGTAGTCTTTCCCTGCCCGTTATCTCCAAGCACAGCCACGTGCTGACCCCGATCAATATCGAGTGAAATTTTTTCCGACACGATTTTTTCCGGATAGCCGATCGCCAAATCGTCGCACGAGAAAGCAACTCCATTCCTTCGATCCACCGGAGGAATGGCAATGCGCACGGAGCTCATGGGATGGGCAATTTCAATCGTCTTCATTCTAGCCAATTGCTTCATTTTGGATTTGGCGCGCGAAGCCGTCGAAGCTTTCGCGCGGAAGCGGTCGATAAACGTCTGCAACTGATCTTTTTTCTTCTCCAGATTTTTGTTCCGCGCCACGCTTTGGCTCATTTGCTCTTCCTTAAATTCAAAATATTCTTCGATATCTCCCGGATAAAGCGTCAGATTCCCCCGCTCCACTTCCAGCGTGTATTCGCACGTTCGCTTTAAAAATTCCCGGTCGTGCGAAACAACAAGATATCCGCCTTTAAATTTAATGAGGAAATTTTCGAGAAGAATAAGTGTGTTCAAATCCAGATAATTGGAAGGTTCGTCGAGAATTAGAAAATTCGGCTGCCCGAGCAGCATGGCGGCTAATTTCACGCGGGTCTGAAACCCGCCGGAAAGTTTGCGGACGGTGGTTTCAAGAAGAGACGCCTTAATCTGAAACTTCGCCGCCATCTCTCCGCATTCCCAATGCTCACGGCCGGTTTTTCGCATGAGAAAATCCAAAACCGTTTCCCCGTCTTCAAAGGAATCGTGCTGCTCAAGATAAGCAATTCTCAGATCCGCACTTTGCGTAATCTGACCGCCGTCTGCCTTCTCTTCGCCGATAATGATCCGGCAAAGCGTAGATTTTCCGGCCCCGTTCCTACCGATCACGCCTATCTTCTGCTCATCGGTAAACGTAGCTGTCGCCTCGTCCAAAATAATGTCGGCACCGTAGGCCTTATGAATTTGTTCGATCTGTAACTGAGCCATCACCACCTCGTTTTTGAATCGCGGATTATATCAGAATCATTTTAATTATGCTAAGTTATTTAATTTAAACATATTACATACTATTTTATGGTCTATTTTTAATTCCGATAATCATATGTTGCAATTCCTATAATAATAGGCTACTCTTCTCAGAACACCCACAACTCACATTACCTCTCCCTAAACAGATCCGGCGTTTACCCATTAATACGGAAATTTTCTAAGGGGGATAAGGATTTGAACATGACGCTGACTTTATTCATCAAAAAATTATGGTGCATTGCTGCCGGAACTACTTTGGCGGCGGCCTTCGTTTCCACAAACGCTTGGCCCCCTATGCACATTTCAACGTTAGCGCCCAAAATAGAGCTCGGTAAGGAAAGCTGGACCTTGGAAATTAAGGGACTTTATCTCCGTAATTTTCCCGGCCTTCCCAAAAGCAGTAAGGCCGAAATCCCGTCTCTATTTTTTGAAATTGATCCTTCCCGCCTGATGAAAGGCCAGCTCCATTTCAAACGATTGAATGTTCACGTCGCTACGCTCACCGTTGCTCAAGCGAATGTTGATACATCCCGCGTTGCTTCGCCAGAGCTTCCCACATTTATTAAAATTTTGATAGATCGCTTAGAATTAAAAATCGATCGTATTGTTGTGGAAGATAGAATCGGAACGGAATACGCTTCTACGCAAAGCATCCGAATCAATTTCAAAGAAGCGTATACCCATTTTGAAGATTACAACGCTGTCGCAAACGCCATCGAAAGTAAAATAAAACGTCTGGCCGTAAACCGCGCTATGAAAGATTTCGATCCGTTAGGCGTGGTGGAAGTTATCGAAGGAACGTATCATTCCTCAAAATGGGCTGCCACGGAAATTTCCCAATTTGCCGTCAGCCTCTTCGCAATCTAAAATTTCCCTTTTTCACCTCTTTTTTTAACCTTCAAATAAAGTTGAGCTGGCTATTTGCGCGCCCTTCCTTTGTAGGGTAGCTTTTAGATGTTCCTTAATTTAATCGATAAAGGCAAACCCACAGTGATGTGGGGACCTCTGCAAGCGATTGCGGAGCGGCAGATCCATTTGGATCTACCGGCAAAGCTACGGGTCTCAGGTTCGGCACGCAAAGCGTGGAACATCAAGACAGCCCAGCTACCGAATACAATAGTAATACGAGATGGCCGAGTTGCCGATTGGCGAATTGATTCAATCCATTCGCTTTAGCAATTCGGCTATTTTTTTTGAATTGAAATTTAAGGCATGAGAAAAGCTTTTGAAGAAAGATTGCGAAATGACACAAATGAGATCGCCTACGTTAAAAAGAACTGTTCGGCTATTAACCATTTTCTCATTCGCCTGCTCCGTCCTTCTCTATTTTTCTTCTCCATCGTGGGCAATCGCCGTAAGCGTCTCCATCCAAACAACA
>Ga0209515_10002709_pt1 | contig 26653 bp, 26 predicted proteins | sample Subgroupgradi54m_FD_187454 | JGI IMG/M metagenome (GOLD analysis project Ga0209515, IMG submission 187454) | Subsurface groundwater microbial communities from S. Glens Falls, New York, USA - GMW60B uncontaminated upgradient, 5.4 m (SPAdes)... ... | reverse complement strand
GCCACAAGGACGAGCAGATCAAGGTCATCCTGAACCTGATGGAATCCGGCGGCGAACGCCTGAGTCCGGCTGAGGTCGCCCACTCCGTGGGGCACTCGGCGAATTTCATCCTGCCCCATATCACCTTAGCGGCCGGCGAGCTGACCACGGAAGAGCTCATGCGATTGCTGGAAAGCCGGGAGTCGCCCTACACCACCATCATCCGGCGCATCGCGCGGGAGCTGGGTGGGGTCTTGGTGGGATTGGCCCTGGGCTCCGGCGCGGCGCTTGGCCTGGCCCACATCGGGGTCCTTAAAGTGCTCGAGCGGGAGCACGTGCCGATCGATATCGTCGCCGGCTCCAGTATCGGCGCCCTGGTGGCGGGCCTGTGGGCGGCCGGCCGATGCGCTGAGGATCTGGAACGCATGGCCATGCGCTTCAAGGATCCCTGGGACATCCGGCGGCTGTTCATCTTCGACCTGGGCCTGCCGATCCTGAGCCTCGCGATCGGGATCCTCTCGGGAATCATCATGGCGTTCCTCGCTGGATTCTGGGCAGGGTTGCTGCTCGGCTTGATCGTCTGCGTCTTTCTCGGCTTGCTCATGGGTCCGCTCGTCGGGGGACCCATCCAAGGCACCCAGCTGACGGCCAAGCTGGAGCGCGATTTCGCCGGCAAGACCTTTGAAGACACCTGGATCCCGCTGAAAATCGTCGCGACGAACCCAATCGCTCGGGAAGAAGTCGTGTTTGATTCCGGCTCCATCGCCCAGGCGGTTCGCGCGTCGGTGTCCATCCCCGGCATCTTCAAGCCGATGACCTACCGAGGCAAGCTGTGCCTGGACGGCGGCGTGCTCAACCCGGTTCCCGTCGGGATCCTGAAACGCTCCGGCGTCAACCGGATCATCGCCGTCAACGTCTTTCCCACGAAAGCGGAAATTGCCTCGCACCAGGAAGACGTACAACGCCGGCGAGCCGAGTGGGATGCGCAGCTGGCGTCTCGCAGTTTCCCGGTGCGGTTGCTGGCCCGGCTGCGCCAGGAAATCGAGCGCTCCTTTTCCCCGCTGATCTTCGACGTCATCATGCGCTCGATGCAAACCATGGAATACCAAATCGCCGAAGTCGCCTGCCGTGAAGCCGACCTCATCCTGCGCCCCACGCTCGCGGGCTCCCACTGGTTGGAGTTTTACAACCCTGAGAAGTTCATCCGAAAAGGCGAGGAAGAGGCCATGCGCCGCCTGCCGGAACTCAAGCGGCTGGTAGGGATGAGCGAACCGTCCACCACGACGGCGCCCGAACCTAAGCTCGGGCGCGTTGACAAGGCCTCCTGAGGCCGGTACGATACTCTAACGTTTTGCCCGCACAGGTGCTGATGACCGACGTCGTGATCGTGGATGGAGTCAGAACCCCCCAGGGGGTCTTCGGCGGGGCGCTCAAGGAGTTCACGGCGCAGCGCTTGGCTGAGCCGGTGATCAAGGGGCTCCTGAAGCGCACCAATCTGAACGCCGGCGACGTCGAGGAAGTGATCCTCGGCTGCGTCGGGCAGAACTCGGACGCCCCGAACATCGCCCGCGTCGTGGCCCTGACGGCCGGCATTCCCAAGCAGACGCCGGCCTACACCGTCCAACGCAACTGCGCCTCGGGCCTGCAAGCCATCATCAACGCCCACCAGAACATCGTCTGCGGGGAACGCGACATCCAACTGGCCGGAGGAACCGAATGCATGAGCGCCTCCCCCTACGTCAGCCGCGACCTGCGATGGGGCAAACGGCTGCGCCATGCCGAGATGATCGACACCATTTGGGAGGGCCTGACCGATCCGGTCTGCGGCCAGATCATGGGGCGCACGGCGGAAAACCTCGTCGAGGAATTCGGGATCTCGCGGCAGGACCAGGATCGGTTCGCCATCCTCTCGCACCAGCGCGCCTTCCGGGCCACCCGCGAAGGGCGGTTCAAAGATGAACTGGTCCCGCTGCTGGTGCCGAAAAAAGCGTACGGGAAATCCCTGCCTCCCGAACCCTTCACCCAGGATGAGGGCATCAACCCCGCGCTCAACGAGCAGCTCCTTGGCCAATACCCCGCCGTGTTTAAAGAGGCAGGGAGCGTGACGTCCGGCAACAGCTGCTTCAACGCGGATGGGGCCGCCTGCACGCTGGTGATGTCGGCCCAGAAAGCGAAGGCCCTGGGCTACACGCCGCTGGCGAGCATTCGCGCGTATGCGGTGGTCGGCCTTGAGCCGGAGCGGATGGGAATCGGGCCGGCGCTGGCGATCCCGGAAGTCCTCAAGAAAGCCAAGCTCAGCCTTAAGGACATCCAGCTCATCGAAATCAACGAGGCGTTTGCCGCCACATTCCTGGCCTGCGAAAAAGCCCTCACGCTCAACCGGGAGATCACGAACGTCAACGGGGGCGCCATCGCCCTGGGTCATCCGGTCGGGCAAAGCGGCACGCGCGTCGTGGTGACGCTCTTGCATGAGATGAAGCGCCGCGGCGCGGCGCTTGGCCTGGCCACGTTGTGCGTGGGTGGCGGGCAGGGTGCTGCCATGGTGTTCGAGCGAAGATAGATGTTCATTTACAAAACTGCGGTCGTCGGGGGCGGCGCCATGGGGGCGGAGATCGCGCAGGCGATTACGTTCAGCGGCGTGCCGGTCCTGCTCAAGGACGTGGACCAAGCCCGCGTGGACAAGGGACTTGAAGTGATCCACAAGATCTACCAGCGCCGGGTCGACCGCGGCAAGATGACGCCGGAGGACATGGAGCAGAAGATGGCGCTGGTCACCGGCACGACCACCTACGAACCGTTCGGCGATGTGGACCTGGTGATCGAAGCCGTGCCGGAGAACCTACCACTCAAACAACGCATTTTCAAGGAGCTCAACGAGGCCGCCCCGCAGACCGCCATCCTGGCCTCCAATACCTCCTCGCTGTCGATTTCCGCGCTCGGCGGCGTGACGAATCGTCCCCATAAAGTGATCGGGATGCATTTCTTCTATCCGGCCCACATCATGAAGCTCGTGGAGGTCATCCCGGGGCTGGAGACCTCAGAGGAAACCGTGGCGGACATCACGGCCTTCGCCGAGAGCCTGCGCAAGCTTCCGATCCGCGTCAACGAATGTCCCGGCTTCCTGGTCAACCGGATCCTGATGCCGTATCTGAATGAGGCGGCGTTTTGCGCGCAGGAAGGTGGGGCAACCCCAAAGCAGATCGATGAGGCGATGAGCGCTTTCGGGTTTCCGATGGGGCCGTTCACCCTGGTGGACAGCCTCGGCTTTGACGTCTGCCGCGATGTCGTGCAGATCCTGGTTGACGCGTATGGCGAGCGCATGCAGCCCGCAGGCATTTGGGAGCGACTCTATCGAGCAGGCCGCTACGGGGCCAAGTCCGGCTCCGGCTTCTACCTGTATGGCGACCGGGCAGGGCAGCCTGACCCTGAGCTGGACGCGATCCTGAAGGCTTTGGGCGCCGGCACGACGGTCAAAGGGGAATTTTCGGTCAACCGCCTGGTGCTGCCGATGGTGAACGAAGCGATCCGCTGCCTCGAGGAGCACGTCTGCACGGCCGCCGAAGTGGACTTAGCGGTCATCGCGGGGCTGGGATTCCCGCAGTCCAAAGGCGGCATGCTCCACTACGCGGATGAGATCGGGTTGGACGTCGTCTTGGGTGAGCTGCAACGGCTCACGAAACAGTTGGGAAGCCGGTTCTGGCCTTCGCCGTTGTTGAAGCGCAAAGTCGCCGCTGGCCAGTTGGGCACGAAAACCCACAAGGGCTTTTTCGAGTACACCGCATAGGGGAGCGCCATGCCAGTCGCCTCGACAGGACAATTTGTGAAAGTGGCCGTGGAAGACCGTCTCGCCATCGTCACGATCGACCGGCCTCCGGTCAACGCGCTCAGCCGGCAAGTCGTGCAGGAACTGGACCAGTGCCTGGAGGGTCTGAAGACCGATGACGCCGTGAAAGCCGTGATCCTCACCGGTGGGGGCTCATTCGCGTTCATTGCCGGGGCGGACGTCAAGGAAATCGCCCAGCTTGGCTCCGGTCAAGAGGCAGCCCAGGTGGCGGCTGTGGGCCAAGCGGTCATCATGAAAATCCAGCGCCTGGGCAAGCCCGTGATCGCGGCCATCAACGGCGTGTGCCTGGGGGGCGGCAATGAGCTGGCGATGGCCTGCCATCTTCGGGTGACGGGAGACCGCGCGCGGTTCGGGCAGCCGGAGATCAGTCTGGGCATCATCCCCGGATTCGGCGGCACGCAGCGGCTGCCGCGACTCATCGGCAAGGCCAAGGCCACCGAGCTGATCCTGACGGGCGAGGTGATCTCCGCCCAGGAAGCGCATCGGCTGGGCTTGGTCAACTACGTGGTGCCCCAGGACCAGGTCATGAAGGTGGCGAAAGACCTGGCGCGTAAGATCGCTTCGAAAGGCCGCGTCGCGGTTCGGGAAGCCCTGGAGGCGATTGAGCAGGGCCTCGAGCAGTCGCTCGATAAGGGGCTGGCAAATGAAGCCAACGCGTTCGGCCGTGTGGCTGCCACCGAAGACGCGAAAGAAGGCGTGAAGGCCTTTTTGGAAAAGCGACAGCCGCAATTCAAGGATAAATGAGCCGGAACCCAAAAACGGAAAAACCAGGCGGGTTTGTTTTTCAGTTTTTAGGTTTTTCGGTTTTTAGGTTGTCTTCACCCTCATGACCGATCCGACCCTTTCATCATCCCACACCACCCCGGAAGCGCTTGAAGTCGCAGAAGCCGCCCGCGAAACCGAGTGGCAGCATCCCAGCTTCGTCGGCTCGCTCTTCATGGGCCGCCTGCTCACGCCACTGGTCTTCCCCTATCCACAGCAGAGCGATGAGGACCGCCGCATCGGCGATGAGTATCTCAGCCGGGTTGAAGCGTTCCTGAAAGCCCGCGTCGATCCTGACGCGATCGACCGCACAGGGGAAATCCCGCCGGCCGTCATTGAAGGACTCGCGCAGCTTGGCTGCTTCGGCATGAAGATCCCCAAGGCCTACGGGGGGCTGGGACTGTCGCAGGTGAACTATAACCGCATCATCGCTCTCGTCGCCAGCTACTGCGGTTCCACGGCCGTCTGGCTGAGCGCCCACCAAAGCATCGGCGCGCCGCAGCCGCTCATGCTCTTCGGCACCGAAGAACAACAACGCCGGTATCTGCCGCGCCTCGCGGCCGGCACCATCTCGGCCTTCGCGCTCACCGAGCTTGATGCCGGATCGGATCCGGCCAACATGCAAACCACCGCCGTCCCGGTAGACGGTGGTGAGGCCTATCTCTTGAACGGTGAAAAACTGTGGTGCACCAATGGACCGGTCGCCCAGATCGTGGTGGTGATGGCCCGCACGCCCTCTGTCACCATCAGGGGGAGAGAGCGCAAGCAGATCACGGCGTTCATCGTCGAGCGCTCGATGCCGGGCGTCGACGTCGTGCATCGCTGCCGGTTCATGGGCCTCCATGGTATCCAAAACGGCGTCTTGCGGTTCACCAACGTCAAGGTCCCCAACGCCAACATCCTCTGGGGACTTGGCCAGGGACTGAAGCTGGCCCTCATCACCCTCAACACCGGACGCCTGACCCTGCCGGCGGCCTGCGTGGGCGCTGCGAAGCGCTGCCTACAAATCTCCCGCGAATGGAGCAAGGAGCGCAAGCAGTGGGGCGGACCGATCGGCAAGCATGAAGCAATCGCCGCGAAGCTCGCCGGCATGGCCCCCACCGTGTTCGCGATGGACGCGATGGTCTGGCTGGCCTCCGCGCTGGCAGACCGTAAGACCGTCGACTTCCGCCTGGAAGCGGCCATGGCCAAGCTGTTTTGCTCTGAGGCGTGCTGGCGGATCGTCGACGACACCGTGCAGATCCGGGGAGGACGCGGGTACGAAACCGCGGATTCACTGCGCGCTCGCGGCGAGAAACCCTACCCGGTTGAGCGGATCATGCGGGAGAGCCGCATCAACCTGATCATTGAAGGCACCAGCGAGATCATGCGGCTGTTCATCGCCCGCGAGGCTCTCGACGCGCACATGCGCCTCGTCGGCAAAGCGCTGGACCCGCACCAGCCGCAAACCGTCAAGCTCCAAGCCCTCGCACGCGCCACCGGCTACTATCTGCTGTGGTGGCCGAGGCAGTGGACCTCACGCTACTGGACACGGTCCTACCGGTGGCTCGGCCCATTGGCGGGCCATCTGCGGTTTGTCGAGCGCACCAGCCACCAGCTCGCCCTGGCGCTCTTTCACAGTGCCGTCACGCATCAAGCCCGCCTGGCGTATCGCCAGCAACTGCTCGGACGGCTGGTCGACATCGGCGCGGAGCTCTTCGCGATGGTCGCCGCCTGCTCCAAGGCTCATCGCCTGCTCGAACAACGCGCAGATGACCCCAGTCCTACGGAGCTGGCTGATCTCTTCTGCCGGCAAGCTCGACGACGCATCCGCACGACTCTGCATGGGCTCAACGACAATGACGACCGCCAAGCTTACCGACTCGCCCAAGCGGTCTTGAATGACCGCTATCGCTGGCTCGAAGCCGGGATTCTGTAAGACAATCCCCGCGGTGTTTTTTGAGCAGGCCAAGCGACTGGCTCCCAAACCGCTCTTTTGGGTCAAGCGCCAAGGCCGCTACCAACCCATCACGTGGGACCAAGCCCGCCAGACCGTCCAGGCCTTGAGCGCCTATTTCCTCCACGTCGGGATCAAGCCAGGTGAGCGCATCGTCATCCTCTCGGAGAATCGCCCGGAGTGGGGGATGACGGACCTCGCCGTTCAGGCCGTCGGAGCCTGGACGGTGCCGATCTATCCCAGCCTCATGGAGCACGACATTCGCCAGATCCTCCTGGACTGCGAACCGGTCCTGTGTGCGGCCTCAAGCGGCGAGCAGGTGCGCAAACTCAGGGCCCTCCAGGCTCAGTGCCCCTCGATCCGTGGCGTGCTGGTCATGGACGCCACCCCTCTTCAACAGCCGTTCGAACAGGCGTGGCTGCAGGTGGTGGGGCAGGGCAGGACCGTGCTCGCCCAGTTTCAAGAGCTGGCCCAACGGCGGCTCCAGGACCTGCACGCCACCGACACCGCCACGTTGATCTACACGTCAGGCACAACCGGCGAGCCGAAGGGTGTCATGCTCTCGCACGAGAACTTCCTCTCCAATGTGACGGCTTGCCTGAACGCGATCCCGATCCGCGCCGATGACCGCCACCTGTCATTCCTGCCGTTAAGCCATGTCTTTGAGCGGATGGCCGGCTGGTTCTTGATGGTGAGCGTTGGAGCCTCGGTGGCCTACGCCGAAAACATGGAGACCATCCCTCAGAACATGCTGGAAATTAAACCCACCGTCATGCTGGGCGTGCCCCGGTTTTTCGAAAAACTGTACACCAAAATCCATGAAGGGCTTCACCGGGCCCCACCGCTCAAGCGACGAATCATGGAGTGGGCCCTCACCGTTGGGCAGCGCAGCATGGCCTATCGACTCAAGCGCCAACCCCTCCCGCTAGGCCTGTCCCTGCAATACGCCTTGGCTGCGTGTCTCGTCTTCCGCAAAGTCCAACATCGACTCGGCGGACGGCTGCAGTTCTTCGTCTCGGGAAGCGCACCGCTGGCCAAGACGATCGGAGAATTCTTCTACAGTGTTGGCGTCATCATCCTCGAGGGGTATGGCTTGACCGAGACCTCGCCGGTCATCACGGTCAACCGGCCCCAGGCCTTGAAATTCGGGACGGTGGGCCTTCCGATCGACGGGGTGGAAGTCCGGATCGCCGAGGACGGGGAGATCCTGACACGAGGTCCGCACGTCATGCAGGGCTACTACCGAAAACCTGAGCAGACGCGCGAGGTCCTGGGTGACGGTTGGTTCCATACCGGGGATATCGGCGGCATCGATGCGGAGGGGTTCCTGAGCATTACCGACCGAAAAAAAGACCTCATCAAAACCGCCGGGGGAAAGTTCGTCGCTCCGCAAAAACTGGAACAGCGGTTCATCACGGACCTCTACATCTCGCAGGCGTTCATCTACGGAGACCGCCAGCCCTATTGCGTGGCGCTCATCGTCCCCAATCTCCAGCGCTTGACAGACTACGCCAAGAGCCACGGGTTGTCGTTTGCGTCATTTGGCGAACTCGTCCGCGCACCCGGCATCCATCAGATGTTGTGGGAACGCGTCCAGGCGTTACAGCAGGACTTGGCCAGCTTTGAGCAGGTCAAAGCCATCGCCATTTTGGAGCAGGAATTCACCCAAGCCGCCGGCGAGCTCACCCCCACCCTCAAAGCGAAGCGAGCCGCGATTGCCGCGAGGTACGAAGAGGTCCTCCACCGCCTCTATCAGCACACCCCATGACTGAGGCCATCCAGCCTCGGGAGGAGTGCTGGCGCAACCCTGCCAACGGCCATACGCTCTTCGCCAGGATCTGGGAACCTGTGCCGGCTTGGGCCTGGCTCATTCTGGTGCATGGGTTCGGCGAACACAGCGGTCGATACGGACGCCTCGCCCACGCGATCGCGTCGCATGGGCTGGCGGTCGCGTGTGCCGATCTGTGGGGGCACGGCCGCTCAGAGGGACAACGGGGCGACATCGAGCGGTTTGAGGAGTACCTACACGATCTCGAGGCCCTCGTGAACCACTGCCTAGCGGCGCGCGAGCCATCCTCATACGTGGTGTTCGGGCACAGTTTCGGTGGATTGCTCGCCGCTCGTTGGGCAGAGCGCCGCCCCGCAGGCCTTCGGTCCGTCATCCTCCAGTCGCCGTTGCTTGAGGTCGGTTTTCCGTTGCCGCGATGGAAAGAGGCGCTGGTCAACCAAGGCGCGCGATGGTGTCCACGGCTTAGCCTGAGGCTTGGCTTGAACCCTGCATGGCTGAGTCACGATGCGCAGGTCGTGCAGGACTACCAGGACGATCCGCTCGTCCACAATCGCATGACGCTGCGCTGCGCCGCCGCCCTACGAGCCGCGATGCGCCAGGTACTCGACGACGCCGGGCAGATTCGCATTCCCACCCTCCTGCTGTATGGGACAGAGGACCGCGTCGTCTCTGTGGCCGCCTGCCAGCGGTTTTACGAGCGGCTCGCATGCGACAAACGGCTGGTGAGCTTTCCCGCATGCTACCATGAGCTGCACCATGAAGCTGTGCGACCAACCGTGGTGGAGGAAGTGGTACACTGGATCCAGACCTATGCGTAACCCTTGCCTGCTCGCCATAGCAATCTTCCTGGCGACCTTCGGCCTATCGACACAGAGCCGCACAGCCGCCGCTGGCCAGCCGCAGGCCGACCCTGCGCAAGACTGGCCCACGGTCATCGCGCAACTCCAGGAACAGCTCAGCCGATTTCCCAACCACCCAGAACTCCGCCAGCAACTCGCCATTGTCTACAACAACTACGCGGTCCAGCTTGCCGACCAAGGCAAGCTCAACGACGCCATCCGGCAGCTGGAAGAAGCCACCCACCTTGACACCGCCAATGCCCAGTTGCGGCAGAATCTCGCCATGATGCACCTGCAAGCCGCCCAAGACGCCTACCGCACGAACCAGATTCCTCGCGCCAAGGAAGCGATCGTCGAATCCCTCAGGGTAGAGCCCAACACCGCCCAAGCCTATGCGTTGCTGGGGGAAATCGAATATAACAGCCAGCGACTGAAAGAAGCCAAAACCGCCTGGCAGAAAGCCCTCACGCTGAAGCCGGACTTCGCAGAGGTGAAAGAGCGGCTCAAGCAAGTCAGCCAAGAGCTGCCGGTGGAGTCAGAGTTTGAGCGGGTCTCTCAAGCCTACTTCGATATCCGCTTTCCCGACACCCTCGAGCGCTCCACCGGTTTTGATCTGCAAGAGACCTTGCTCGCGGCTAGGCGCGCCATCGGTGCCGATTTCACCTATTGGCCAAGCCGCAAATTGGTCGTGCTGGTCTACAGCGCCGAGCAATTCCGCCAGTTGCGCCAGAACGCGCCGGAGTGGGCGGCAGGTCAGTATGACGGCAAGATCCGGGTGCCGCTGCCCAATGGCGAGCTGAACCCTCAAGCGGTGACGCACATTCTCTACCATGAATACACGCACGCGGTCATCCATGATCTGACTGACGGACGCTGTCCGGCCTGGCTGAACGAAGGCCTGGCGGAATATGAAGCGTGGAAGGGAAGCACACCCGCTTGGCCCATGCTCCACCACGCGGTATCCGCGCAACGGCTGATCCCCTGGACCCAGCTGTTCTCAGCACAGTTTGCAGGCTCGATGTCGCCCCAAGAGGCCGCCTTGGCCTATGAACAAGCCCACAGCCAAGTCCGCTATCTGGTCGAGCGCTACGGCTTTTGGCGCATCAAGCGACTGCTGCAAGTCCTCAAGCAGGGCACCCCTTCCGATCAGGCAGTGACGAGTGAGTTCCACCTTAAGCTCCCCCGCCTCGAAGAAGGCTGGCGCGCCTGGCTCCAAGACGCGTTGTCCTAATGCAGCAACGCGACATCGCGGCACTCTTCACTCAGATGGCCGATTTGCTGGAGTTCCGCTGCCACGATTGGTCGAACAGCGGGACCTCAAAGTCGCCGGCGGCATGAGCGAGCGCGAGCTGAAAACCCAGATGGCCAAGATCCGCGCCCTGAACGCGCGCTGGCGAAGCTTCCAGCTGCTCAGGGGCGCAGAGGTCGACATCCTCGCCCATCCCACCGGGAGGCTCTTCGGCCAACGCGAATCCTATGCCGTGAACCTGGACGCCGTCTTCGAGGCTGCGCGAACGACCCACACCGCTCTCGAGATCAACGCGTATCCGAAACGCCTGGACTTAAGCGACGCGGCGGCTCGCAAGGCCGGGGAGCAGTTGTTGACCTGGATCCAGCGCAAACGCCGGCACGCGCGCGAGGGCCCATGAACCAGCAGCCCGCACCGGATTACCATTCGGGCTTTGTCGGGGTGGTCGGCAAACCCAACGTGGGCAAGTCCACGATCGTCAACGCCTTCGTCGGCCGCAAAGTCTCGATTGTCTCGTCCAGGCCCCAGACGACCCGGAACCGGGTCCTGGGGATCCTGACGCGGCCCGATGCGCAGGTGATTCTGATCGACACCCCCGGCTGGCACAAGCCGGAGCATCCGCTCGGACGCCACATGATCTCAGTCACGAAAGGCGTAGTCGAAGACGCGGATGTCTTGCTGGCGATCATGGATGCCGCCGGCCGCTTCACCAAAGAAGACGAGTGGATCTTCGATCAGGTTCGGCGGGCCAATCGGCCGGCGCTCCTGGCGCTCAACAAGGTGGACCTCGTCAATAAACGGCTCCTCCTGCCGCTCATGGCGCGCTGCGCAGACCTGAAGCTGTTCGAGGAGCTGGTGCCGGTGTCGGCCCTGACCGGCGACAACATGGATCGCCTGCTGGCCCAACTCATCACGCGGCTGCCGCAAGGCCCCCGATGGTATGAGCCGGATCAACTGACCGACCAGTCGTCCGAGCAGCTGATTCGAGAGTTCATCCGCGAGCAGGTCCTGCACGCCACGCGGCAGGAGGTCCCGCACGCGGTCGCCGTCCTGCTCGATGAGCTGACGACGAAGGAGCCGCCCGCAGGGCGTCCACACGCTGCGGGACTGACCCTCATCCGGGCCACCATCCTGGTCGAGCGGGAAGGGCAGAAGGCCATCGTGATCGGCAAACAGGGCCGCACGCTCAAGCAGATCGGCACCGCGGCTCGTCTGGAACTGGAACGCTGGCTTGGGCGCAAGGTGTTCCTGGAGCTCTGGGTCAAGGTCGCCGAGCAGTGGCGCGCCGATCCCGCGATGCTGCGCGAGTTGGGCTACGAGGCTCACGGCAGAAGGGCTTGAAGCCCTCAAGAAACTCCGATACACTGCTATCATCATGGGAACGCTCCTCGAACGGTTGGACAGCGACTACAAGACCGCGCTGAAAGCGAGAGAACAGCACAGAGTCGATACCCTGCGTCTGATCAAAGCGGCGATCCAGCGCCTCGCCATCGACAAACGCAAAGACACGCTGGACGACCAGGAGATCACCCAGATCCTCTCGCAGCAGGCCAAGCAGCGGCGGGAAACCATGGACGCCGCCAAGCAAGGCAACCGCCAGGACGTGCTGAGCCAGGCAATGGCCGAGCTTGAGATGATCAACGCGTACCTGCCGAAGCAGCTCTCCATCGACGAAGTGAAACGGTTGGTCGAGGAAGCCATCGCCAGCGTAGGACCGAACCAAGGTCCGATCATGAAATACGTGATGGGCAAAGCCGCCGGCTCGGCCGATGGCAAGCTCGTCAGCCAGTTAGTCGGCGAGCGGCTCAAGCAACTTTCGAAGGCGTAACGACGGAGATGGCCGCAGCGATCCAGCCCAAGAAAGGCCGCCCCAAGGCGGTCATCAATCCGGATAGCTGCACCGGCTGCGAGGTGTGCGTGGCGGTCTGTCCGGTGGATTGCATCGACAAGCTCCCCGGGCCGGAGCATCCCACCATGAACTCCGTCTGCGTCATCGACCAGCCCCGCTGCATCGGATGTTTCTTGTGCGAGAAGATCTGTCCCTGGGACGCCATCACGATGGTGCCACCGCAAGAAGCGCCCGCGACCGAGGCGGGCACCACCGCTGAAGGCGGTGGTCGCCGAGGGAGTCCCGAGAGCGAAGCTCGAGGGACGATATGAGCGAGGCAGGGAAGAGCGCTCCCCCTCAACACCAGGCGCCGATCCTCCAGGTCTCGATCGAGGAGTTCCGGAAGATCGACTTGCGCATCGGCCTGGTTGTGGCAGCGGAAGACCATCCCAACGCCGACCGTCTGCTGGTGTTGAAAGTGGATATCGGCGATGGGACGCCTCGCCAGATGGTGGCCGGTATTAAAGGCTCCTACCAGGCCTCAGAACTCATCGGCAAACGGGTCACGGTCAAATAATCATCAGAGGGTCCTTGTCGTGTTCCTGGAAACCCTCCTCCTCGTCATCTTTTGGACGTGGGCGTTCTGCGCGTTTCTGTTCCTGAGAAATACCTTCCTCCCGCGACTGCCGATCACCACTTCACCCTCGGCCTGGCAATTGGCCTATGAGCCGGTCCGGTTTCAAGCCACCGATGGAGTGTGGCTGTCCGGCTGGAAGATCGCCCGCGATCCTCAACAGCCCTGGATCATCCTGTGCCATGGCCTTGGAGCCAATAAGGCGGATATGCTGGACATCGCCGCCGCGCTTGCTCAGGCCGGGTATAACCTCTTGGCGTTCGATTTCCGAGCCCATGGAGAAAGTCAGGGACGCACGACGTCATTCGGCTGGGTTGAGCAGCGGGATTTGGGAGGGGCGCTGGCGTTTCTCGGCAAACAGCCCGACGTCCCTGATCGGCCCTACGGAATCCTGGGCATCTCCATGGGAGGGGCAGTCGCGATCACGGTCGCAGCCCGGGATGAGCGTTTAGGCGCGATCGCCGTTGATAGCAGCTACACCGATTTGGGCACGTCAATCGGACACCACCTGAAGCTGCTGTATCATTTACCGCGGTATCCCTTTTTGTTCTTCACCAGCTCGGCTTATCGACTCAGGTTCGGCATCTGGCCAAGCCGCATGGCCCCGATCAACGAAATCACCAGGATCAGTCCAAGACCGGTCCTCATCATTCAAGCCGAGGCTGACCACCGCATACCGCCAGATCAGATCAGAGCCCTCATCGAGGCCGCGAGGGAACCCAAGAGTCTCTGGATCGTGCCTGGAGCGGAACACCTCGGCGCCTACCGCAGCGACCCGGAAGGTTATCAGCAACGCCTAGTGGAGTTTTTTGGTCCCTACCTGAAAACCTAGTTATTTTTCTCCACAACTCCAAGCCGTTCAATCAGTATCATTAATTTTACAGAATGCACATTATAAGACATTATATTATAGGCAAAAGGGCCTTCCCTCTGGTTTCTAACACCAAACGAACTTAAACGCTGACGAACACCTGTGAGCCGTCGATCTTGACGGGGATGCTGGTGAGGTGAAAGGCAGGATCCGGCACGGCGCTGCCGGTGACAAGGTTAAACGTCCAGCCATGCCAAGCGCAAGTCAACTCCTCCCCGCGGCGCTTGCCGATGCGCAGCGGGGCTCCGGCATGAGGACAGCGGTCGAGCCAGGCGAAGAGCTGGTTGGCGATCCGACCCACCAGGATGGAGCGGCCTTCGACTTCAACCGCTTTGAAGCCGTCTTGAGGCAATTCTTCAAGCTGAAGAACCGGGACGAATCCAGGGATTGTTAAGGCCCGACCTTGGAGTGCCGCAGGATTTCTTCCAGGGTTTCGAGGCGCTCCTCGAGCTTGTGCAACCGCTCAAGCAGCTTCGGGAGCAAGGCAAGTGAGGCGAGTTGGCGCTTGGTTTCTTCAAGAGGCCTGGCTGGCAAACCCCAAACAGTCTGGTGAGATTCGATCCGCTGCCCGCTGACCACCCCGGATTGTCCGGCGACGGTCGCATAGTCTCCAATGGTGGCGTTATCCGCCACCCCGACCTGGCCGGCTAAGGTCACGTAACTGCCGATCTTGGAACTGCCTGCAACTCCCACCTGGGCGACCAGGAGCGAATGCTCTCCCACGATGACATTGTGCGCAATATGGACCAGATTGTCCGTCTTGGCGCCCCGTTTGATGATGGTGGAGCCAAACGTGGCCCGGTCGATGGTGCAGTTGGCGCCGATTTCAACATCGTCTTCGATCACGACGTTGCCCAGTTGCGGGACCTTCAGATGGCGGCCTTCTTCAAAGACAAAGCCAAAGCCGTCGGCGCCGATGACCGTCCCGCCGTGGACGATGACGCGTGCGCCGATGACGATGTCGTGATAGAGCGCCACGTTCGGGTGGATCACGCTGCCCTCCCCGATCTGCACCCGCTCGCCGACCACCACCCCCGGCCCGAGACGCGCCCGGTTGCCGATCCTGGCGTCTTTGCCGATGACCGCATGCGGCCCAATCGAGACCTCCGTGCCGACGGTGGCAGAAGCATCCACCACGGCGCTCGGATGGATACCGGTGGCGCTCACACGGTCAGGGTGAAATAGCCACATCGCCTTGACAAACGCGACCTTCGGCTGGTCGTGCAGGATCACGGTTTTTGTAGGACAGGAAAACCCTCTGGGAGCGATCACGCAACCCGCTTTGGAGCCCAGCGCATCCTGGAAGTGCTTGGGAGAGGTGGCGAAACTCAGCTCATCAGGCTGGGCAAGTTCCAAGCTGTTGACGGCTTGGAGGAGGAGCGCCGGGTCTCCCACCACCTGGCCACCGACTAGACGGGCGATGTCAGCGACGGTATAGGACATGATGGCTGCTTCTCTCAAGAGGGTAGCTTAACAGAAGCTCCTGGGAGGTGTCAATGCGGGCGGTCCAAGAGGGCCGCGTTGAGCGATTCTCGGTCCAAGACCGCCATCATCGGCCCCCACGGCGTGGTGACTCTGACGAACAGCGGCACGCGCCGCGCATCGAGACTGACATAGACCCACATCCGCCCCCGGCGCACCAACAGACCCTTGAAACTCGCCTTTGGCTCCACCAGCAGGCACGGGAACGTCCCGCGCCGGAGGAGCTCCAGCATGAGGGTCTTCAGCGGCAGGACCTCGGTGCGGTAGACTTTCTCATCTGAATAGATATTCAGCACCAGCGGCTGCCCAGGAACCACCGGCTGCCGACGAAGCCAATAGAAGGCGCTGACAATATCCTGCACGTCGGGCGGGATGGGCACGTCTTTGGTCGTCCCATTTAGGAGCGAGCGGTAACTGGCCGTCAACCGTCCGTAATCAAAGGTCACGATTTCCTCGGCTCGATAATGCCCTTCGCGCTGGTATTTCTCAAACTGCAACGGCTGGAGCGAGTCGACATCGAGATAAGAATGGATGACGTCATGGATCGGATAAAACGTGGAGAGCAACTCGGTCGAGTCGCCTTCTGCCTGGATGTGATAGGCGGCTCGTCCGTTGAGCACGATGCGTTCTTTGACTTCGATCCACCCCTTCCCTACGGGGATGCCGAACCAGCGTCCGTGAAAGCTCAGGCGCTCTCCAACCGGCAATTCCATCCGCGGAGGGGCAATGGGTGTCACGGTGGCATCAACCTCTCGCACTTCCTCCGCATGCACCCTTGCCGTTCCTACCCATCCTAGAAGTCCTGCGCTGATCAGTCCGCCCCAACACCAAAACACGGCCCTTGGAAAGACTCCCAAGGACCGTATCGCAAGCAGACTCACGAACGGCACGTGCTTATTCCCACGCGTAGTCAGGCAGCTCCAGTCCTTCGTAAGGCGAGGCGTAGTCTTTGGGATACGGGACCATGAAGGAAACCGCTTCGTACGCCCCCACCACCGCCCGGGTGACGGCCAGGCCGCCTCCCTTCACTAAGCCCCATCCCGCCCCCAGGACAGGATTTTCTTCCTGGGTGCCAAGAAGGAAGTTTTTCGGAATCTCGATCCAGCACGTCAAGAAGTTGGTGACACCCCGTCCGACCTTGTGGATCGGGTCCTGGGCCATCGCCGCAGGGCTACCCACCGCCATCACGACCATGACCAGCGCGACGTACCCGACGAACCGTTTCCGTTGCATCCCTGCCTCCCTTCCCTTCTCACACGTGCTACGGGGCCCAGTCCCCGTTGGCGTAGACGAATTCCGGCCGGACGAGAGGTCGGAAGTTGCTCGGGAGAGGAATCAGAAATGTCGTCACTTCGGCCAAGCCGGCCAGCTCCCGCACCACGACCGACCAAGCGCCTTGGACCATGCCAACGCTCAATCCCGCCACACCCCCTTCCCGTTGGCTCGTGAGGTACGGCACACGAATCAGTTCCAAGGGGGCGGTCGCCACGTTCGCCACTCCCCGTCCTAATTTCCTGGTCACGCCTTTGGCGTAGGTTTGCGGAGGTTGATCTTCGTCAGCCGCAAGCCAAGGACCCCCCAGCCCACAGGCCATCAACAACGCCAGCATCAGCCACCTACTGCTCCGTGCGCTCATCCGCCCTCCTCCATCATGCCACACGATGGCCCGCCCGTTTCCAGCGCGCCATGGCCAGTCCCAGCAGAATCAGCACCAGCCACGCGATCAGTCCGTTCACGAGTCGATCACTTCCCACCAACCACTGAAGTGACGAGTCAGAAAACGTGACGAGCAGTTTGTTCACGCGTGCGCAATAGGCCAGCACTCCATGCAAGCCGATGGCGAGATACAACTGGCCGGTCCGCAACACGCTCAACGTCAGCACCAAGCCGAGCAGGAACAGCCCCCCAAGCTCCCACCCGCTACTCGGCCAGACCAGATTCGGTTTGACATGGACCAGCGCATAGGCGGCGCTCGTCCCGATCATCGCCACGAGCCTTGAGCACGCCGATAACTGTTGGAAGAGGTAGCCTCGAAAGACCAGCTCTTCCAGGATGGCAATCAACCCAGCCGCTGGGAGGAAGCCGAGGACGGTTCGCCAGAGTTTCCAGCGATCAGGATGGATCGCCAAATCCCAGACCCCGAATACCAGATAGGCCACGCCCAGCCCAAGAATCATTCCCACGCCTAAGCCCACTCCCTGCAGCAGTTGGCGCTTGCCGTCCCGCCACGCCGTTAAGCCCAGGCTTCGCCAGGGATGCCTGGGAGTCTGGCGACGAGCCATCACCAAGAGGACGAGGGCCGCGGCAATGGACACGCAACGCCTGAAAACCCTCCAGAGCGAAAGCGGCACCCATGGGTGCGCGAGGACACTTAAGAGCAGACTCACGAGGGCGACCCACGCAGTGAACAACCCCACCTGCCGCAGTCCCACGGCACAGCTGCGTTCACCGACGGACATGGGGTGGATCAGGGGGCTAGACGTTGCCGGTCCCTTGGATGAAGGCTTCGACGAGCTGCCTGGCCCGCTCGTCCTCCATCGGTTTGGGGGGATGCTTCATGGTCCAGGCGGAGACCGAGAAGAGCGGACCAACCAGCTTGCGGTCTCGGGCGAGGCGCAGACACCGGATCGCATCGATCGTCACCCCGGCGCTGTTGGGGGAATCTTCGACGGACAGGCGCGCCTCCAGCTCGATGGGGCAATCGCCAAAGCCGCGCCCTTCGATGCGCAAGAAGCAGACCTTGCGGTCCTTCTGCCATGACACATAGTCGCTGGGGCCGATGTGGATGTTCCCTTCCGGCAGGCGCGTGCCCAGGACCGACTGGACCGCCTCGGTCTTGGAGATTTTCTTCAGGCGCAAGCGCTCGTGGTTGAGCATGTTCAAGAAATCCGTGTTGCCGCCTATGTTGAGCTGATAAGTCCGGTCAATGGATGCCCCCCGCATCCGAAACAGGTTGGCCAGCATCCGATGGAGGATCGTCGCGCCCAACTGCCCTTTCACGTCATCGCCGATGAGCGGAATGCCGCGTTGCTTGAACTTGGCAGCCCACGTTGGATCGGAGGCGATGAAGACCGGCATGCAGTTAACCAGGCTCACCCGGTTTTCGAGACAGGCTTGCGCGTAGGCGGCTGTCGCACGTTCGGATCCCACCGGCAGGTAATTCAGCGCGATCTCAGCCCCGCTTTTTCGAAGGACCTTAGCGACATCGACAGGCTTTCGCTTCGCCACCACGACGGTCCGCTCCGCCGGATGCTGCTGCATGTGGGCCGCCACCCCATCGAGCACCGGGCCCATCTGCACGCGCACCCCGGAGCGGCCCAGACGCTTCACAAACCAGGTGGTGCAATTCGGCAGGGCTGCTGCGGCATCCTCCAAGGGCTTGTCCACCTTGCGCGCATCCACATCAAAGGCTGCCACGACCGAAATATCGGAGGGCCGATAGGGCCCAATGCGCTGATGGAGAAGCCCCTCCCGAGTGGCGGACGAGTGTTTGTAGTACTCAAATCCTTGGAGCAGCGAGGCGGCGCAGTTGCCCACGCCGATGATCGCGATACGAATCGGGCTCATGAATCTTTTATTATAGGCGAGTTCTCCTATTGGCACAAGGTGTTGCAAATAGCCGCGTGGGGAGCCCTACACGGACCAGGCACGCGCCTCGAAGTCCTCCTGCGGGATCGGAATCTGAAACGTCCCGTGAGCGGGATACTGCTCGAGTGTCTCAGCTCCCTGGACAAGCGCGAGTCGCAGATGGAGCATGCCTCCCGGTTTCAACCCTAAGAGCGATCGGGGCAGCGCCAACTCCACGAGGCGGTCATAGGCGCAGGAAAGCGTTTGGGAGGATGACGCGTTCTTCAGGACGGCTCGAATCTTCGAGTTCGCGTTGGCTTCCAGCGTGATCTGGATCCGCTCGTCCGGAAATTCCAGGACGATCTGCCACGATTCCCGCTGCGCCAAGAGCTGGCGATCCACATCGAGCCGGAAAAAGTAGTGCGTCTGATCGAAACCATACTGGAGCATCTGCAGGGCTTGCCGGCCCCGATGAATGGCGGCGTAGCCTTTTCGCAAATCCACTCGTCCGGCGTAGAGCCATTCGTAGTAGGTGGTATCACGCCCGTCGATCGTGGGGGTCATCGAAGCCGTCGGCTCATAGAGCGGGCCGATCGTCTTGGCCTTGATGGGTGGGATCAGCCACTCCGGCACGTCCTGTCCGAGCGCACGATAGACGTTGGCCAGATGCATGCGAAAGAGCCGATCAAACTCCTCATCCTGCGCCGAGCTGTGCGTGTCGCCGAACCACCACATCCAGTCGCTGCCTTGCGCGGCATAGAAACTCTGCCAGGCCGGATCAGGACTTCCCTGCTCCGGAGAACGCCACGGCCTGAGCGCGATGAGATCGTGGCGGACTCTGGCCAGATGCGCCCAGGCGGCGTTCTTTTCCGGATGCCCGATCCACGTCGCAAAATTGCCATCGATCCAGGAGCCCGCGAAGAGCTCCGGCAGGGAGGGCTGCCGGTCGACGGGAAACCGCTCAAGAAACTCGCTGACCGTCACCAGCCGAAACCGCTCGTCACGACTCAGCGCCTCATACAGCCCGCGCAGGAACGGGTGGCCGTCCTGCGGATAGCCCTCCCAGGCGTTTTCCCCGTCGAGGATGATGCCCACCAGCGCCGGGGCCGCTTCGGCGCGGAACTGCTGATGGATGCCTTCGAGCCGCTTGAGAAAGTCCTGGATGGCAATCGAAGCCTCCCACTGGCTGTAGACAAACCCGATCAGATCCGACAGCTCCCGGTCGCGGAAGACGATGGCCGCGCTCCCCCCTTTGCGTCTGAGCAGATGGGGCCGATACAGCACAGACGGCGATCGGGCGGTCTTCACGGTGCGCCAGAGAATTTCCTCATCCGTCGCGATCCATCGTAAGCCGTGCTCGATCGCCAACCGCACGACGTCTTCACTGACACTGCCTTCAGGAGGCCACATCCCGGCCGGACGCCGGCCAAACACCTGCTCATGCCGCGCGATGGCGCGGCCCAGTTGCCAGCGGGCATCCTCGGGATGTCGAAACGTCGCCTCGGGCAACACCAGGTGGGGCAGCGCGACGTGCGCAGTTTTAAGATCGCACACCAGGGGCAGAATCGGATGGTAGTAGGGCGAGGTCGTCAGCTCGACCTGACCCCTCGCCTGCGCTTCGCGGTAGGCCGGGATAATCCGGGCGAGGATGCCCAACTGGCGATCCAGAAGATCCTGTTTCTCAGATTCCGTGAACCGGCTGCCTTTGGCCTCAAGCTGCGCCAACGTAGGTTCTTGTTGCCGAAGCCAGGGATCGACCCACACCAGGTTAAACCACACCTGCAGGTCCAGGTAATCTTGCGTCTTGAATCGTTTAAGAACTCCCGGCCAGTCCGCCTCGCTCACCACGGTCCCCCGCTTGGCGAACAAATCGTCGTAGCGCCCATGCGGCTTGATCATCCACTCGACATTGGCCATGAAAAACTGCTCCAGGATCGCGCGCTTCTCGCTGTCCGTCAGCTCTGCGGCCGGCTTACGGGAGAGTTCCAGCAAATGATCCGAACGACGCCCAGGCTCCCCGTACTCTTCAAGTTGGTCGATGAGCGACGGGACCAGGTTGAACGTCTGATGCAGGTTCGGAAAATCCGCCAGGAGCGAGACCATGTCGAGGTAGTCTTTGGTCCCATGCAGCCGGACCCACGGCATCGTGCATTCGCCGCTCACCATGTCCCGATAGTAGGGCTGATGCATGTGCCAGATGAAGGCGATATAGAGGGGATGACTCATGGAAAACTGGTTAAAAAAAGCCCCCCTGCCTCATAGTGAAGCAGGGGGGCGATAAAACGTCCCGCAACCTTAGAACTTCACGCTCACCGTGGTCACCAGTTCCTGCGGCGTATTCCTGCCGCCCGTATCCACATTGCGAAACACGTTCCCGGGCAGGAACAGCGCGTAGAGGAACCCAAACTGCACATCATCGGTGTAGTCATACTTCAGTTGGGTGTCCCACTCGGTTCCCAGAAACCTGTTGCGATTGGAATTGGCACCGGGCGCCTTGGCCGGCACGTCCAGCACAAACCACGAGAGCCGCGAGTTGATGCCAAGATCCTCCATCGGCTTCAGGCCGCCGAAGACCGCCAACTCATGCTGGTTCGTTTGGCCCGAGGTCACGCCAGCCTGCGTATTCGGATAGAACCCGGTCACGGTGCTCCGCGTTTGGAATTCACGGAGTGCCGTGGTGAAATACCCGGGAGCCACGGGCGACCAACCCGCTGCCGCCGTGTCGCTATCCCTGCCGGAGTAGTAACGCCACTCTGCACCAACCTTCGGAGTCGTGGCCACGTTCTTAAACGTGTAGTCGGCACCCAGGTTCGCCGCCCACCCGGACTGACCAGCACCGCTCGCTAAGATCGCTTCACTATCTGTCACGGTGGTGCCGAACTGGTACGCCAACTCTGCCCACACTGAGGAGCCTTCGACCGGCTGGGCGCTCCCTCGTAAGCCGAGCGTGCTGGTCGAACCATCTTCGGCCCGGCTAGCACCACTAGGGCTCTGGTCGAACTTGTTCAGGAAGTACAGCTCCGCTTCCGAGTTCAATTGGTTGAACTTCGTACTGAGGTTCAAGCCCTGGAGCCGGACATCGTCACCCTTGCCAACCGCGTTCTCAGCCAGCTTGATGTAGACGTAGTCCGCCGTCAAGGGGAGGCTCATCCCACCGACGTTCGAGAGATCGAGCGTCGCACGGAGGGCATCAAACGCCGTGAAGTCCGTGAACTCGTTGGCGGCGATTGCGGCGTTCAGATCGCCAGCCCCAAGGATGGTGTTCGGCAGGAGGCCGCTTCCCAACACGAAGCCGCGGCCCCAGACGACGGGCTGCCGGCCCAGCTTCACGGTCAGGGGAGCATAGAAGAGCTCTTTCAAGGTCACATATCCCTGGCTGAGCGAGGCGTTGGAATTGTCATTCGGATTGAGGGCGTTGACACCCCAATCGTGCTCGTTCGCCAACCGGATAAAGGTGGAGACGTTCTCCGTGAGGTCCGCCGCAACGTTGAGGCCGATCGTGCTCATGATGAAATCCTCACCATTGCTGAGCGGTGCTGCAGGCGTGCTTCCAGAAGTCAAATCCAGGTTGCTCCGGTGGAATGCGCGCGCCGTGATGTCCCCGCTGACCTTCACGTTTTGGACCTCCGCGAAAGCCGGAAGGGCCCATACCGTGAGTAAAACCAGAAAGACTACACTACTCGTTACTCGCGTAGCCTTCGATCTCATGCGATGCTCCTCCTTGTTCACGTGCCTACTCCCTAGTTCGTTCCTGTCGTGCACATTCGGTCATCAGACGTCCTATTGAGGTGGAACTCCGTTCTGCGCCGCTCACCTCCTCTCTGTCATGAGTTCCTGGGTAGGATACTGAAGCAGGCCCAGTCTTGTCAAGCATTTTTTTAGCGCCTTGAGCATGGGCTTATGACCCGTTAACATCTTTTAAGCCAGCTTGTTGGGATAGGTGATCGAGAAGCCCCAGCAACTGCGGATTCTGGATCACACTCTGCGCTAAGACGCGATGACCCGCCGGGGTCATATGCCCATCCCAGTCGTAGTACAGCTTCTCAGTCACTGCCGCAGCCTGGAAACTGGGACGAGTCCTGAGCCACGGAATCCCTTCGGCTTCGGTGAAGCGCTGGAACAAGGCTTTGACGTGAGGATTATACATCTTGCCTTCTTCAAATCCCCAGAACACGCGGCCTTTCGCCCACTGGGTGGGCCCGACGGTCACCCCATAGGGGTACGTACCAAAGATAAATGGGATGCCGTGCTGGGTCAGCAGATCCCGGATCATGAGGATGTAGCGCTCGCTCATGGGCCAATAACGATCCAGCATCTCGGGGGTGGTGGTGTCGCGGATCAGGAAGAAGCGGTCGTAGGCCGGCAGATCCTCAACCTGTTGCTTGGCTTTCACCCTGGCGACAGCGACTTTGGCCCGCTCCCCCCGCAGGATCACCCCGAGATAGCCGCCCAGCCCCAACACGCGAATCCGGTCCACCGTGCGCAGTACCTTGACGTCGAGGTACTTCGCCAGCGCGCTGTGGTTCTTGGCCCACTCCCAGTAGTCAAACCGCCCGTCACGATAGCGCGGGTCGGCACGCACGATATTGCCGGCCGCATCGTAGATGAGGTTTCTCTGAAACCAGTAATCCTCTTGCAGATCCCCCCGATCGTACCAGAGGATGACCAGATCCGGCTCCAAGGCCAAGAGCTCATCCCGCAAGAGGATGTACTCCAGGGTTGGGGAGTAGCCGGACACGGCCCCGTTGACGACCTCAACCGGATAGCCCCGCTCTCGAAGGCCGCGCTCAATGAGGCTGCAGAAGGTCTCCTCGTCTTTGACGGGAAAGCCGAACGTGAAGGAGTCTCCGAGCATGAGGATGCGGATGAAGCCGGGGGGTTTCGGCACCGCCGGATCCGGCCCCCGAAGCCCCAAGCGGTTGGTGCGGACGTGCACGTCGAACTCCGAGGAATAGTAGTGATAGGTCGTGGAGGGCTTCAGGCGGTGATGGAAATGCGCGTCCTCAATCCCGGCGGGGATGGTGAAGCGCTTCATCCACAGCAGCCGGAAGGCCACTTCGGTCAGCCCAAGCGCCAGGATCACCGAACAGCCGGCGACCAGGATGCGGCTGATGAGATTTCGCCGAGGTGCCGCGATGTGCGTGGGGCCTTCCGTCGTCATCTCACCACCCGTGTCGCTTGGCGACCTGCAGGAGCTGCGCGAAATGCGTCACGAGCAGATCCGGGCTGGCGGCTTGGAGCGCCTGCGGGTCTTCGAATCCTTGCGCGACAATGACCGTCAGCACCCCGGCGTTGCGTCCCGTCTCGACATCGATGACGCTATCGCCAACGAGCAACGTCTCGCCGGCACCCACGCCCTGGCTCCGCATGAGCTCGTGGAGGGCCATCGGGTCGGGTTTCCTCGGATGGCCGTCTGCGCCCGCGAGGATCGCGCAGAACCGCTCCGCCACCCCCAACGCGACCAGCAGATCCCGGGCAAAGGGGTTGGGCTTATTGGTGAAGACCGCCTGCCGGCGATCCTGGAAATAGTCCAGCACCTCAAGGACTCCGGGATACAGCACGCTATGGTCAACCAGATGCGCGGCGTAATGCGCTTCGAACGCGTCCAGGCCGTTGCGGATGCGCTCAGGCTCATTCGTGTTGAGACACCGGCCGATCAGATCGTGCAGCCCTCGCCCGACACACTGCCGGATCTCGTCTTTGGACAACGGCGAGGCCGACAGTTGACCGAGCATGGCGTTGACCGCCCCCGTGATGTCTTCGGCCGTGTCCACGAGCGTGCCGTCCAGATCGTAGGCAATGAGGCGTTTGCGTGACGAACTTGCACCGGCGTCCATCGTATTTGATAAGTGTGGCGGTGGAGGGATTTGAACCCCCGGCCCGCTGATTATGATTCAGCTGCTCTAACCAACTGAGCTACACCGCCGTCGCTCGCCACGTTCAAGATCCGGGGCTCGCTCCTGAGAGAAGCGAGAGTTCTTCAACATGCTCCCGGTCGGCGCCGCCGGGACGATAGCCGGCGCGATCCACGCCGACCGAATCAAACCCCAGCGCCGTCAACTGCCGGGCAACCTGCCGGCGAAGCCCGGGATCGTCAAACCGGATCAGCTCTTCCCTGCCGACCTCAATGCGGGCGTGGGCTCCAAGATGGCGCACGCGCACGTGGCGAAAACCCAAGCCCGCCAAGACCGCTTCGGCCCGCTCGACCTGCGCGAGTTTCTGCGGCGTCACCGCAAGCCCGTGCGGAACCCGAGAGGATAAACACGCATTTTGCGGCCGATCCCAGTTCGGCAACCCCAGCCGGCGGGCGGCTTCGCGGATCTCCGGTTTCGACAGACCGGCTTCCTGCAGTGGTGCGCGCACGCCAGCCTCCGAGGCTGCAAGCGCCCCTGGCCGCTCCTCAAGGAGATCATCGCCGATCGCTCCGTACAGGATCGTCGGCATCCGGTGCTGCCCGGCGATTCTGGCAAGCTGCGCAAAGAGCTCCTGCTTGCAGAAGTAGCAGCGGGAGGCTGTATTGGCTTGGTAGGCCGGATCCTCAACCTCGGCCGTGTCAATCACCAGATGCTCCAGGTCAAGCACGCACGCCAGCCGGCGGGCCTCATCCAGATCCGCCTGAGCCAGTGAGGGTGAGTTGGCGGTTGCGGCCAAGACCTGCGCTTTGCCCAGCACGTCCCGGGCGAGCTTCGCCAACAGCGTCGAATCCACCCCGCCGGAGAATGCGACAATGACCCGCTGGAATTCCCGGAGGATCGCTTCAGTTTTCGCGAGCTTTATCGTTAACTCATCACTCATCCGGGATGATCCATCCACCACCTAACACCAGATCCCCATCGTAGAACACGGCCGCCTGTCCCGGTGTCACAGCCGGCTGCGGCTCATCCGTCTCGATGAGACTGCGGCCGTCCGGCTGCGGGGTCACGGTTGCCGGCGCCGGCTCATGGCGGGTGCGAATCTTCACGGCCGCGCGAAACGGTGCAGTGGGAGGGTTGATGGACACCCAATTCAGCCGATCAACCCAGAAGCTTGACACGAGCAGCTGCTCTCTGGGGCCGATCACCAGCCGGTTGCGCGTCCGGTCCATCGAGACGACGTACATCGGCACCCCGAGGGCAATCCCTAACCCTTCCCGCTGCCCGATCGTGTAGCCGAGCAGTCCGCGATGCGTGCCCAGCACACGGCCCTCGACATCCACGATCGGACCCGGCTCATCCGCCGCCTGCAATTCCCGGCGCAAAAAACCGTCCTTGTCACGGTCCCGGACAAAACACACGTCCTGGCTGTCCGGCTTGTCTGCGGTCACCAACCCCAGCGCGTGCGCACGCGAGCGCACTTGGGCCTTGGACAGTTGACCAAGCGGAAAGCGCGCCTGGCGAAGCTGGTCCTGCGTGAGGCCGAAGAGCACATAGGACTGGTCTTTGGAGGCGTCACGCGCCCGCCGCAGGACGTACCGGCCGTTGGCTTCTTCGTAGGCGGTCTGCGCGTAGTGTCCCGTCGCAATCAAGTCGGCGCCGAGGCGCTGCGCATTCTCCAGCAGCGCGCCGAATTTCATGTGGTTGTTGCAGGCAATGCAGGGGTTGGGGGTCAAGCCTTGGGCGTAGCTGTCCACGAAGTAGTCGATCACGTTCGCGCGGAACTCTTCCACCAGCTCCAGCGTCTGGTGCTCGATCCCCAGCCGCTTAGCGACGGCTTTGGCATCCAGGGTGTCGCGGACCGAGCAGCACAGCCGCGTGCCGCTGGAGACGCACACGTCTTTGCCCCAGAGCTGCAGGGTGATGCCGATGACCTCATGGCCCTGCTCCACCAGCAGCGCGGCGGCCACCGAGCTGTCCACTCCCCCGCTCATCGCCACCACAACTCGCATCATCCGTTC
>Ga0209515_10002706_pt1 | contig 26674 bp, 31 predicted proteins | sample Subgroupgradi54m_FD_187454 | JGI IMG/M metagenome (GOLD analysis project Ga0209515, IMG submission 187454) | Subsurface groundwater microbial communities from S. Glens Falls, New York, USA - GMW60B uncontaminated upgradient, 5.4 m (SPAdes)... ... | reverse complement strand
AAAGAGCAGGATCAGGGCGTTGCTTATTTGGATGACGGTACCATGGTGGTGGTTGATAACGGTCGAAGACGGATCGGCCAAACTTTGTCGGTGACCATTACCAGCGTGCTTCAAACGCAGGCAGGCCGGATGATTTTTGCAAAACCCTCCGATGAATCCCGTTAGAGATAATTCTGTAATTTTCCTCCCCCTTAATAGGGGAGGATTAAGGTGAGGGTAGAAATGATTTCATTTTATCTCCCCATCCTAACCTTCTCCCATCCGCCACAAAACGCGGCGAGATTCGTCCGCTCCGGACAAAAATCGGTGGATCCGTCCTCTGGCGGAAAAGCGTTTTGGGACGGATTGCGCCAATGTTCGCCAAAGGCTGGCGTAATCCGACGAATCACGCCAAGGTCTGTGGCGGACTTTGTGGCGAACAAGGGGGGAAGGGATTAAAATGTCTAAGTCAGTTAGTGTCATCATTCCTGCGGCGGGGCTGGGAGAAAGATTTAAACGTAGTGGCGGAGTAACCCCGCCTTTCGGGCGAGGAGACCTCGCCCCTACGGTACCAAAATTATTTTCCCGCCTTAAAAATCAACCGCTCATTCTTCACGTGTTGAAAGAGTTTGACCGCATTCCGTCCGTTCGCGAAATTATTTTGCCGGTTGAATCCAAAAGTAAACTGTTGTTTCAAAAAGAAATTCTGTCCGGGTACAAATTCAAAAAGCGGATTATTTTGGTGTGCGGCGGAAAAACGCGGGCTGAATCGGTTTGGAATGCGCTTCAAAAAGCATCGCCCAAAAGTGAATATATTTGCGTTCATGATGGGGCCCGCCCGCTGTTTCGGGCCGGCTGGTTGACGCAAATGCTCAGTCATGTGAATGGATGGGACGGTCTTGTTTTGGGCCGGTCGGCGGTTCCAACCATAAAAGTTTATGATCCCAGATCCGGCGAAGTCAGCGAAACATTGAACCGCAAAGATTTGTTTGAAGCCGAAACACCGCAGCTGCTTAAGCGGGAAGTGTTCGTAAGGGCTTATCAGGCACTGGGGAAACGGGCATTTCAGGCGACGGACGATGTCTCGATTGTCGAAGCCTTCGGTGGCCGCATCAAGGCAGTGATTCATTCGGAACTGAACATTAAGATTACCACTCATCAGGATTTGAATGTGGCAAAGTCATTCATGGGCGATGAAACGACACTTCGTTTTGGTTTAGGGTTTGACCGTCACCGGTTGGTTTCCAGAAAACCGCTTTTGATCGGCGGAATCAAAATTAAATCCGATTTTGGTTCGCTTGGCCATTCGGACGGTGACGCGCTGCTTCATGCTGTGACGGACGCTATTTTGGGCGCGATGGGCGCCGGCGACATCGGTGATTTTTTCCCGAACACTAAAAAATGGAAAAATAAAAAAAGTGAGCTCTTTCTGTCTAAAGCGGTTGCGTTGGCGCTGAAGCGGGGATTGAAACCCGTGCAGGTTGATACCACGATTATTCTCCAGCGCCCGAAACTCCATGATCAAAAACAAAAAATTAAAAAGAACCTCGCGAAACTACTTTCTCTTTCGGAAGATAAAGTCAGCATCAAAGCCAAAACTGCAGAAGGGCTTGGACCGGAAGGGGAAGGCCGTGCGATTTCTGTTCAATCGTTAGTGGTATTAGGACCCATTGAGTCATGAACGCCCTTCGAGTTCGTTTTGCTCCGTCTCCCACAGGATTTCTCCATATCGGAAATATCAGAACCGCACTTTTTAATTTTCTGTTTGCCAAACGCGCCGGCGGAAAATTTATTTTGAGGGTCGAAGATACCGATCTTCAACGGTCCAAACAGGAATACCGCGACGCCATGATGGAAGACCTGCTTTGGATGGGAATCCGTTGGGATGAAGGCCCCGGGGTTGAGGGTGAGTACGGGCCTTATGAACAATCCAAGCGCCTGGCTCTTTATCAAAAATATGTCAGTCAATTAATTGAAGGCGGCAAAGCTTATTATTGTTATGTAACGGAAGAAGAAACGGAAGACATGAAACGCGTTGCCCGAGCCGAACACAGACCGCCGCGTTTCGATAACCGGGGACGAAATTTTTCGAAAGAAGAAATGGAAGCCCGGAAAACCAAAGGCATCAAGCCGACGGTCCGGTTTAAGATCGAAAATCCGCAGCTTAAAATGCATGACCTGATTCGCGGTGAAGTTCATTTCAATTTGGATGAAATGGTCGGCGACTTTGTGATTTTGCGCTCAGACGGTTCACCCACTTTTCATTTGGCGGTTTGCGTGGATGACGGCCTGATGAACATGACGCACGTCATTCGCGGCGAAGATCATTTATCGAATACGCCCAAACACATTCTGCTCTTAAAAGCGATGGGGTTTAATCCGCCTGAGTACGGCCATTTGTCTTTAATTCACGGGGAAGGCGGCGAACCGCTTTCCAAACGGCTTGAATCGGTGTCGGTAAAAGAATTCCGGAAAAAGGGGATTCTGCCGCATGCGCTTGCCAATTATATTGCGTTGCTCGGATGGGCGCCGGGTGACAACCGCGAGATTTTCAGTTGGGACGAACTTCAGAAAGCTTTCGATTTGAAACAGGTCAATAAATCGTCCTCCATTTATGATCCCAAAAAATTGAATTGGGTCAATGGACAGCATCTCAGAGCCTTGTCTGATGAGGAATTTTCAAAATATGCGCTGGCCTATTTGAAAAGTCAAAAATTGCTCAAGCATGATGAGACTCTGGTTCATCAAGTTCTGCCCGTTTTCAAAGACAACATTGAACGTCTGGAGCAGCTTCCGGACCGGCTCCAGGTTTTAGACGATCAATTTGATTATGAAAACAAATCTCTGATTCAAAATCCGGAAGCAAAAGATATTTTGAAAATCGGAATCAAAGCCCTGGCCGATCTTCCCGCGCTGACGCCGAGCAGTTTTGACCAGTGGATGGAGGCGATCAAGCCCAACGTCAAATTGAAGGGCAAGGAGCTCTATACGCCCATTCGGCTGGCCTTGACAGGGAAAGAACACGGCCCTGAATTTAAGAGATTTTTCCACATTCTCGGCAAAGACCGCATTCAAAAACGTCTGGAACACGCCCTGAGTCAATAATTTTATGAAATTCTTCAACACCTACAGTGGACAACTTGAGGAATTCAAGCCTCTTTCCGGAAACAAAGTCGGAATCTATGCGTGCGGGCCCACCGTTTATGATTACGCTCATATCGGAAATTTTAGGACCTTTGTGTTTGAGGATCTGCTTCGCCGCTTTCTTGAATACAAAAAGTTCAAAGTCAACCATGTCATGAACGTAACGGATGTGGATGACAAAACCATTGCCGGTGCAAATAAAAACGCAGGGGCGGGGTTGGCCCGCCATGAGGGCGCGGAAACCGCGCCCCTGCAACACCTTCAAAATTACACAAAATATTATCTGAATGCATTCAATGAAGATTTGAAAACGCTTAACATTTTGCCGCCTCACAAACAGCCCAAGGCCACGGCTGAAATTTCGGCGATGCTCAAGTTAATTGAAAAACTGATTGAAAAGAAGGCGGCTTACGTGAGCGACGGTTCGGTTTATTACCGGGTGGATTCATTTAAAAATTACGGAAAACTTTCGAAAAAAGATTTGAAACAAAATATCAAAGGCGCCCGCGTTGATAGGGATGAATATGCAAAAGAAGATGGTTCGGACTTTGCCTTGTGGAAAAAAGCTAAAGAAGGAGAACCTGCTTGGGATTCACCGTGGGGAAAAGGCCGACCCGGCTGGCATGTTGAGTGTTCCGCGATGAGCATGAAATATTTGGGTGAGAGTTTCGACATTCACGCGGGCGGTGAGGATTTAATTTTTCCTCACCATGAAAATGAAATTGCCCAATCCGAAGGAGCGACCGGCAAACCGTTCGTCAAATATTGGCTCCACGCCAAGCATCTGCTGGTGAACGGTGAAAAAATGTCCAAATCCAAGGGCAATTTTTACACGCTCCGCGATTTGCTCGGGAAGGGCTACGATCCCATGGCGATCCGATATGTGTTACTGTCGGTGCATTATCGATCTGCGCTCAATTTCACCTTAGATGAATTGACAGAAGCCATACGATTAATTTCAAGGTTGAGACAATGTTATAGGCAATGTCTTAGCTCCAGCAAATTTGGATTAGGGTATCAAGTTAGAAAAGAGAATTTAGAGTTGAATAAATACAACTTAGAGACACTTCTTCAAGACATGATGGAAGCAATAGAAAATTCACTTTCTAACGATCTTAATATTTCACAAGCAATGGCCTCAGTTTTTGAAGCCGTAGCTCACATTAACTTGGGTCTTTCAAAAAAGCTTATGGAAAAATCTAGTTTAAATTCGGTATTCAATTTTTTAAAAAAGTTAGATGACATTTTTGGTTTAAAAATTTCGGTACAAGATCCAATTCCCATAGAAGTTTTGAAAAGATTTGACATGCGGTCTAATATTAGGAAAAACCCTAATTTTAAAAATGATCCTTCTCTTCGTGTGTTGGCAGATTCATTGAGAAAAGAAATTGAAAATCAAGGATGGCAAGTTTTAGATTCAAAGCCCGGAGAGCCATCTTTTATACAGAAAAAAATATGAGCCGCGGAATTTTGATTACCTTTGAAGGCGGGGAAGGAGCCGGGAAAAGCACGCAAATCAAATTTGCGGCTTCTTACTTCAGAAAAAAAGCCCGGAAAGTTTTGGTGGTCAGAGAGCCCGGCAGCACGCCGATCGGGGAACAGATCCGGAACATTCTGCTTCATCCCAAAAATAAGAAAATGGCTGTTGAAACGGAGCTCTTTCTTTATGTGGCGGCTCGCGCCCAATTGGTCAAAGAAGTTATTGAGCCCGCGCTTAAGAAGGGAATAGTGGTTATCAGCGACCGGTATGAAGATTCCACAATTGTCTATCAGGGTTATGCGGGCGGTCTTCCCGTTGATTTTGTTGGTCGAATCGCAGCCGCTGCCCGGGGTAAAATAATGCCCCGTTTAACGTTTCTTCTGGATGTGAACGTCCGGAGCGGCCTTAGAAGGAGCGGCAGAAGCGACCGAATGGAAAAGAAACCGGTCGCTTTTCATGAGCGGATTCGGAACGGGTTTTTGTCCCTGGCCCGTAAAAACAAAAAACGGTTTGTTGTCATTTCTACAAACCAATCTCAAAAAGAAGTGACCCAAAAAATAAAAGAAGCGCTGGACCATGCGTTCTGATCTCTTAGACAACCGAATTTTAAACCAGCTCAGCCGCCAAATTAAAACGGGCAAATGGGCCACAACCTATCTGTTTACGGGCAAAGAAAACGAACGGAAAAAAGCATTGGCAGTCGCTTTTGCAAAGGCGCTCAATTGTGATACCCCCCACCTATCCTCTCCCCAAGATGGGGGGAGGAATTCCGCCAAAGTACGCGGCGGATCCGCCGAGCGGTTTGGTGGAAAGGCGGGGGCATGTCCCGTCTGCCGCCGCATTGACGAAGGCACATTTCCGGATGTGAAATGGTACGGGCTTGATGATGAAGCGAATACCATCAAGATTTCGGAAGTGAGAGATTTTAAAAACTGGCTTTCACTGAAACCATTTGAGGCCAAAGTTAAAGTGTTCATCTTCAATCAAGCGGAGCGTTTAACGGGTGAGGCCCAAAACGCGCTGCTTAAGAGTCTGGAAGAGCCGCCGCCCGGCAATGTCATCTTGCTTTTGGTCCAAAAGGCCGAATCTCTATACGATACGATTGCCTCCAGAGCCATTGAGATCAAAGTTCCGTCTTTCAGTTCGCATGAAATCAGGGAAATTTTGATCAAGGAAGCCGTCGAAAAAAGCGAGGCCGACGTGTTGGCCCGGATGTCGCACGGTGAACTTACGTGTGCGCGTGAAGCCTACGCCAAAAAATTGTTTCGTCAAAAAAACCAATGGATCGACCAGCTTGTTAAAAATCCAACTTATTTTTTGGAACAATTTCAATCCGCGTCCCGGGATGAACTTGTGAACGTGTTCGATTTCTTAATTGAATGGTTCCGCGATTTGCTGGCGTTTCAGGCGAGCCGGGACCCGCAATTTTTGGTCCATCTTGACCGGCAATCCTTGATTGAGACGCTTGTTCAAGACCGTAATTTTGATTCTTTGGTGGAAATTTTTGAAGAAATAAACCGGCTCAAAAAAACACTGGATGATTACGCCAATCAAAAACTGGTATTGACCCAGGCACAAATTATTTTGGAGCATTTCTTCCGGCCATGAGCAAACCCTTTTACATTACGACGCCGCTTTATTACGTCAATGCGAAGCCGCACATTGGCCATGCCTATACGAACATCCTTTGCGATACCTTCGCCCGTTACCGGCGTTTCCGCGGTGAAGAAGTATTTTTTCTGACCGGAACGGACGAGCATGGGACCAAAATTGAAAAAGCAGCTCGCGAACAGAAAAAAGAGCCGCGCAAGTACGTTGACGATATGGTCCCTGAATTCAAAAAGCTTTGGGAAATTTTAGGGATTCAATATGATCACTTTATCCGCACAACGGATGAGAGCCACAAGAAAATCGTCCAGAATATTCTTCTGGATTTGGAGCAGAAAGGCGAAATCTACAAAGCCAGCTACAAAGGCTGGTACTGCACGCCTTGTGAATCCTTTTGGACCAAACTTCAACTTGTTGATGGAAAGTGCCCCGATTGCAAACGAGAAGTTCAGGAACTCAGCGAAGACAATTATTTTTTTAAACTTTCAAAATATCAAACCTGGCTGGTGGATTACATCCAAACCCATTCGGACTTTGTGAAGCCGGAAATCCGGAAAAATGAAATCCTCGGATTTTTGAAGGAACCACTTGAGGATTTGTGTATTACGCGGCCGAGAACGCGGCTTGCCTGGGGAATCGATTTTCCGACTTCAAAAGACTATGTGGTTTATGTTTGGTTCGACGCACTGATTAATTACGTGAGCGCGGTCGGATTTACGGCGGATGAAAAAAAATTTAAAAAGTTATGGCCGGCAGATATTCATATGGTGGGCAAAGACATTCTGAGGCAGCATGCGGTTTATTGGCCGATTATGCTGAAGGCTTGCGGAATTGAAATGCCGAAAACGGTGATGGCGCACGGCTGGTGGACAATGTCGGGTGCGAAAGTGTCGAAATCCAGGGGAAATGCTGTGGATCCGATCACACTCGTCAAGAAATACGGCGTCGATGCGCTCCGTTATTTTCTGCTTCGGGAAGCGACGGTCGGTTCTGACGGCGCGTTTTCAGAAGACCTGCTTGCGGAGCGTTATACGAGCAATCTTGCCAATGACTTGGGCAATTTATGGTTTAGAATTGCCGCTATGTTGCAAAAATATACGGATGGAAAAATTCCAAAATATAAGTATAAGCCGGGCATTTTCGATATCAACATTTTGCACGACACATATAAATATTTGCCGAAAAATGCTAAAAATCTAGAAATAACCGGAAAAACTGATTTAAATCCAATCAGAATAGTTATGCAATCTATGGATAATTTTGATCCAGCTAAGGCGTTGAATAGTATTTGGACCGCTGTAATTGATGCCAACGGAGAAATTGAAAGGCGAAAACCATGGGAGCTTGCCAAAGATAAAACAAAAGAGGAAACCCTTGCTGATGTTCTAGGGAATCTCGCAGAAAGCATGGCACATATCGGTGTTTTACTGCTCCCTTTTCTCCCGGGTACTGCAAGAAAGATTTTAAGTCGACTCAAACTTCCAACCGAATGGATTGTAAAGGATGTAAAAGAACTCGATAGGCCACTTCTGAAGGCCGGAACGACTGTAGAACGTGGCGACGCTCTTTTCCCGCGTCTTGACGAAGTCGAGTTTCCAAAGCAGTAATCAATTAAGGAATCTTATGTCTTTTGTCGATACGCATTGCCATCTTCATTTTCCGGAGTACCAAACGGATTTGGAATCCGTCATTCAACAAGCCCGGTCTTCCGGCGTTCAATATTTTGTCAATGTCGGGACTGATTTTAAGTCGTCCAAAGAATCCATTTCACTTTCTGAGCAATACGATTTTATTTACGCTACCGCCGGAATTCATCCGCATGCCGCCAAAGACGCGACGCCGGAGGCGATGAGCCAAATCGCCGGTCTTCTGAAACACCCGAGAATCGTGGCCATCGGGGAAGTGGGCCTTGATTATTACCGGAACCTTTCACCGGCCGACGTCCAAATCAAAGTCCTGATTCAATTTTTTGAGTTTTCCAAAGAATACGAATTGCCGCTGGTTCTGCATATCCGGGACGCTTATGAGGAAGCCGTCCATCTTTTAAAGGAATATTTCAAGCCGCCGATTCCGGCGGTCAGCCATTGTTTTTCATCGAACAGGGAAGTGATGGAAGAACTGTTGGACCTTGGGCTTTTCATCTCCTTTGCGGGTCCTGTCACGTACAAAAAGAACGATGCTTTGCGTGAGGCGGCAAAAAATTGTCCGCTTGAGCGGATTGTGGTTGAAACGGACGCGCCTTTTCTGGCGCCGCAGTCCAAACGGGGAAAGCGCAACGAGCCCGCTTTTTTAATGGAAACGGCCCAGCGAATCGCCGATTTAAAAGGGATTTCACTTGAGGAACTGGGCAAAGCAAGTTCGCGGAACTGCGAAGTTTTGTTTAGACGGGATTTTAAATAATATGGTTCAAATGATACGCGAGATCGTCAATCTCTTCCGGAAGGAGAAGCTTTATCTTTTTCTGCTCATCGCGATCGTTTTGTTTTATCTGATTTTTTTTCTGATTCACAGAAAAGTAGAACAGCGCGAAGTCATGGATCCTCAGAAACAGCGCATTGAAACGATGTTGAAAGAAGCGCCTCAGAATGCACAGGAAATCGAATACAAACTCAAAGGACATCCTTATCTCAGATTGATCGTGCAGCTTTCTACGCTGCTGTTTATCAGTTCCTTTGCTTATGGAATATGGCTCGGAACCGTCGATCTGAAAAAACTGTTTTACAAAGAAGAGCTGATTCCCCGGGCAAGGAAAAATCTGAATATCTCATGGGGCATTGTCGAGATCATCAAGGTCCTGATTTTGTTTGTCTCCGTTGGACTCGCGCTCAATTTGGTCGTTATTTTTTTTAAACTCGTTCTCTCCGCTCCGGTCGATTCGACCCGCTACCTTTTAATCCACACGGTCGTCCTCGACGTAACGGCCGTTTTGATTATTGTTTTTCTGATTCAAAAATCCGGCGCGCGGATATCAGACCTGACCGGATTTTCTCTGAAGCAATTTCCATCGGGTGAATTTTGGTGGGGAATCCGGACCTACTTTTTGATTCTGCCGATTTTTATCGTTATTTTAATCGCGCTGATTTATGTTTCAAGCCTGATTTCCTATGAACCGCCTCCGCATCCACTGGTCGAAATTTTGCTCGAAGATGAGCAGTTATCATTTGGCACCGTTTTCTTCTCCCTCTTGGTCGCTTGCGTTGTCGGCCCGGTCGTAGAAGAAACTTTTTTCAGAGGGTTTTTTTATCCGGCGGTCAGAAAATATCTCGGACGTGGCTGGACCCTGGTTGTTACGGCCGCTCTTTTTGCTGGCGTTCATGATAATCTGTTTGCATTTATTCCTATTTTCTTTTTGGGTTTGGTCTTATGCTACTTATATGAAAAGCGAAGCAGTCTGGTGTCCTGTATTTCACTTCACATCATCCATAACGCGGTATTTATTGCCTATTTTTTCATTATGAAAAGCGTTTTATTCGCGGGTTAAGGAATCCTATCAAATGGTTTTAATCGTCATTTTCTGGCTGATTATTTTTCTCTTCACCGTCACGTTTCATGAAGTGGCTCACGGCGCGGTCGCGTATTTGCGCGGAGACCGGACCGCGAAAGCCCTGGGCCGCTTGACGCTTAATCCGTTCCGTCATATCGATTGGTTCTGGACTCTTCTTTTTCCATTTGCTCTTTTTGTGATGACGGGCGGAAGATTCATGATCGGAATGGCAAAACCGGTGCCCGTGAATTTTTCAAATCTGTACCGGCCGAAACTCGATATGATTTTGGTAGCCATTGCCGGGCCGATCGCCAATCTCATTTTTGCCCAGGTTTTGATTTTTCTCTTTCAGGCAACCGGAAACGAGGTTTTTTTGTTGGGGGCCTATTTCAATCTGGGCCTCGCGGTTTTTAATTTGCTTCCCATTCCGCCGCTGGACGGCTCAAGAATCCTGACTGGTATTTTGCCGAAGCCGCTGGACGGCGAATATATGAAACTGGAGCCGTATGGATTTGCCATTGTACTGGTTCTTTATGTTACGGGACTTCTTAAAGCTTGGCTTATCCCCGGGATCAATTTAATGGCGGGGTTTTTCAATATCCCGAGAATTCATTTATAAACGAATCTTTGCAAATTCAGCCAACAAATATTCCCTCCCCCTTTTTTTTGTGGGGGAAGGTTAGGATGGGGGGATAAAATGAAGCTTTTTTCACCCCCACCTTTCCACCAAACAACTCGGCGGATCCGCCACGTATTCTGGCGGATACCCTCCCCCATCAAGGGGGAGGAGAGAGTTAGTATATGAATAATAAAACAATCGAAACGCTGGGTGAATTTGGTTTGATTGATGAAATCAAGAAATGGGTTCCGCCCCTCACCCTAACCCTCATCCCTCAGGGGAGAGGCAAGGGTGAGGGGATTGTTGGAATTGGAGACGACGCCGCCGTTTTTCGCTCAAGCGGCAAAATGAACCAGCTTTTGACCATTGATACTCTGGTTGAGAATGTTGATTTTGTCCGGAACCAAACTACCCCCCAGAAAATCGGATGGAAGGCGCTCGGCATTAATTTAAGCGACATTGCCGCGATGGGTGGAATTCCAAAAGTTGCGGTGGTGAGTTTAATCTTACCCCGGAGGACGGAGCTTAATTTTGTGAAAGGTTTTTACGAAGGGATCCGGAAGCTGGCCCAAAAATTCGGCGTTTTAATCGTAGGCGGCGACCTTTCAAAAGGCTCGGTGATTAGCTGTGCCATTGCCATGGTTGGTGAAGCCGATCCCAAGTTTACCGTTTATCGAAGCGGGGCCAAGATCGGCGATTTCATTTGTGTCACGGGCCGGCTCGGCGGATCGATTTTAGGAAAGCATCTCGATTTTATGCCGCGGATTAAAGAAGGCCTGTTTCTCGCCAAACACGGTGTTTCGGCGATGATCGATATTTCAGACGGGCTCTGTCAAGATCTTAAACATATTACCAATGAATCAAAAGTAGGCGGCATGATTGACGAGCGAAAAATTCCGATCGCGAAAGCCGCGTTAAAACTGGCCAAGGGAAACCGGAAAAATGCGCTTGAACACGCGCTTTCTGACGGTGAAGATTTTGAACTTCTATTTACCGTTGCTGAAAACTGCCTGTACCCACTTGAAAAAATTTGGAGAAAGTGGTTTAAGACCGAGCTGACTCAAATCGGAAAAATCGTAGCGCGTGACAATGCTACGCTTGAAATGCGTAAACGTCTCGGCTTCCAGCATTTTTAGTCATGCAGACCTGGAAAACCTCATCCGCCAAACAAACGATTGCCGCCGGCCGTTCTATCGGTCGAACACTTGAGCCCGGCACCGTCGTGGCGCTTTTTGGCGCACTCGGCAGCGGAAAAACGACAATCACCAAGGGAATTGGTCTTGGTTTGGGCGTTGAGAGCGAGCGGGAAATTAAAAGTCCCACGTTCGTCATTTTACATATTTACAAGGGCCGGGTTCCGCTTTATCATTTTGATCTTTATCGGATGGAAAATTCATCCGATCTGGATTCTTTGGGCTTGGATGAATTTCTATCTGACCCAAAAGCCGTCACTGTCATTGAATGGGCCGAGCGCATTCCGGACATTTCAAAGCAGGCTCATCTTAAAATAGAACTCAAAAGATCTGATCAGGACAGCCGTGTCATCACATTATCCAAATTTAAACGATAGAAAAATTCTCGCAGTTGACACTTCTTCCAACGTTCTGTCCGTCGCTCTGTGTTCTGGAACGGACGCCATTTTTGAAGTGAATCTGGACGGTGAGCCTCGCCATTCTGAATTTTTGATCGATCTCATTCAAGAGGGTCTTAAACGGCTCAAAATTAAAAAGCAGGATCTGGATTGCCTGATTTGGGGTTTGGGCCCGGGATCTTTCACAGGTTTGAGAATCGGTCTTTCGGCTTTAAAGGGGTTTCATCTTGGCCTCAAGAAAAAATCTTTCGGCGGGTCCAGCCTCGATTTGATTGCACTGGGCGCAGGAATGATGGACGGCGAACTGGCGGTTTGCGTGAACGCCCGGCGCGAGCGTATTTATACGGCTGTTTATCAGTTTAAACACGGGGTTGTTAAAAAAGTGCTTCGGGATTCGCTTCTTTCGTTCGATGAATTAATAGGAAAGCTAAGTCCTGAGACGGTGATCACTGGAGACGCACTCAATGCTTACGGACAGGCCCTTAAAACAAAAATGGGAAAAGAGATGCTTTTCTTAAAGCCAATCTTTTGGTATCCTCGTGCACTATTTTTGCTTCATTTATACGAGTCAAAACGCGACTGGCTCAAACCCTTAACCTTGAAATCCATGGCGCCTCAATATTTGAGAAGGTCTGAGGCGGAAGAAAAGAATATTTCCTCCCCCATAAGGGGGGAGGATTAAGGTGGGGGGATTGTTTGCATGAACCCCCATCCTAACCTTCCCCCATTAAGGGGAAGGGAACAATTATTTTCATGACAACGAGACCTAAATGAGTTCTCTTCAATTGCTCACCGAGTCAAATGTAAAAGAACAAGCCACCTGGCTTGAAATTGACCGCGCGGCGCTTTATCACAATCTTAATCAAATCACAGAACGTACGATGCCCGGCGCGAGCTTGATGGCAATCGTGAAAGCCAACGCGTACGGCCATGGCCTTCTGCCGGTGGTTGATTCCATCCGGGATCAAGTCAGCCATTTCGGAGTCGCTTCTATGGATGAAGCGCTTGCGCTTAGGAGCCGTGAAGTCGATCAGTCGATTCTTCTGTTCGGTGTTCCGCGCGGTGAAGGGATTGAAACCGCGATTCAAAATGAAATTTCATTCGCTGTTTCCAGTTTGGAACAGGCCCGCGAAATTTCCGCGTGTGCCCAACGGCTGAACAAACCCGCGCTCATTCATATCAAAGTGGATACGGGAATGGGAAGACTTGGCATTCCAAAATTGTCCGCCCTTCAAACCATTCATGAGATCGCGAAATTGGATGGGTTAAAACTGGAAGGAATCTTTACCCATTTTCCGCAAGGCGGTGAAGAAAATGATCTGTTCACGAAACACCAAATTTTGTCATTCTTTCGAATCATCGAAGTGTTGGCTGGGAAAGGAATTCATTTTGCCTACCGGCATGCCGCAAACAGCATCGGAATTTCTCATTATAAAGAGGCTCATTTAAGCCTCGTTCGCCCGGGAATCAGTCTCTACGGGCTTTACCCGTGCGCCTCCTTAAAACACCGGATGAAGCTGAAGCCGGTCCTCTCCTGGCGCGCCCGCTTAATTCTGATTAAGGACTTGGCCAAGGGAGAATCGGTTGGCTACAGCCGAACGTTTACCACAGAACATGATACCCGTATTGGAATTATTCCCGTCGGTTACAGCCACGGCTATCCGTTCACGTTGTCGAATAAAGGAACTGCGCTTTTTGCGGGCAAAGAATATCCGATCGTTGGACGGGTTTCGATGGACTATATTACGATTAATTTTGGCCCTCACACAAATGCGGAAGTCGGAGATATTGTCACTTTGCTTGGCCGTGACGGAGCTTCTGAAATTTCCTGCGAAATTTTGGCTGAGAAAGCCAATACGATTCCTTATGAAATTGTGACCCGCCTAAATCCTTCAATTCCCAGAATTACGACCTCGCCAGTCAGTTGATAATCAATTTGAGCGATCACGGTAGTGTCATTCTGAGCGAAGCGAAGAATCTACAACTGCAGATCCTTCGTCGTTGTGCTCCTCAGGATGACACGATTGATGTGGAATGACAGCAGAATGAATTTTCGAATTCTTCATTACGATACGCTCGACTCAACCAATAATTTAGCGATCTCATTTGCCCGTGATAGTGCAAGCGAAGGCACGGTCATTACTGCTGACTTTCAAACGAAGGGAAGAGGGCGCTTTGAACGCACTTGGTTGTCGCCGAAAGGCAAAGGACTTCTGTTTTCAATTATTCTCCGCCCGAAATTAAAAGTGTCGGAGGCTCCGATCCTGACGCATTTGGCGGCGCAATCCGTTTTAGAAGTTCTCGCGTCCAATTTTGATTTACCGTCAAAATTAAAAAAACCAAATGATGTGCTGGTCCAAGACAAGAAAATTTGCGGGATCCTGACCGAATCCAGCGCTGTGAAACAAAAACTGGATTACGTTGTGGTAGGGGTAGGCCTCAATGTGAATAGCGCCACCAAAGATTTACTTAAGACCGCCACTTCGATTTTTATTGAGACCAAAAAAAAGGTAGATCAAGAACCCCTGCTTCTGGATATACTGGAGCGGTTCCGGGAGAAATATAGACATACAATCAAATCGTAGGGGCGCGGTTTCCGCGCCAATTAGGGCGAGGCGACCTCGCCCCTCCCCTACAAGCCCAATTAATTCCTAATGCCGAATTCTAAAAAGAATATGCTACTAGCCATAGACTTGGGCAATACTACGATTAGCTATGCTTTGTTCCAAAACAATAAGGTTTTAATAAATAGTTACACCAAAAATGGTGATATCCCAGCTTTAATTAAATCTATAAGAAAAAGGGGAGTAAATAATTTATATAATGTTATATTCACTAGCGTTGTCCCAAAAAAAGCCTCAGAACTTAAGAAAGCCCTAAAGCGGAAGTTTAAGGAGATCAAGATATTGGAAGTGGGCAAGAACGTCCATCCCAAGGTCAAAATGAGGTACAAAAAGAGCAATTTGGGCTCTGACCGTCTGGTAAATATTTATGGCGCTGTCCATAAGTACCAGCTTCCGATTCTGGTGATTGATTATGGAACCGCGATTACTTTTGATTTTATTAACAAAAAAGGCATTTTTAGTGGAGGACTCATTGTTCCTGGAGTTGAGACATCATGGGTTGCACTTCAGGAGCGCGCCGCACTTTTACCTAAATTGCCTAAGCTAAAACCGGTTCATAAGTTAACACCTATAGAAACCCGGTCCGCAATGTATTCTGGAGTTCTGAACGGCTTTGGCGCCCTTTCGGACGGCCTCGTCAGCCGGTATAAAAAGAAGTACGGGAAGAAAATGACTGTATTGGCGACGGGCGGGGCTTCGGTTTTGATTGCTCCCTTCATTTCTGAATTCGATATTGTAGATCCTCTGCATACGCTTAAGTCTCTGAACCTCATCTTCCAGAAGGAAATCCGATCGAAGATGTAAATTTCCTCCCCCTTTGATGGGGGAGGATTAAGGTGGGGGGTGTTAAACCAAAATCCCCCCATCCTAACCTTCCCCCACAAGGGGAGAAGGGAAGAGTTTAGCGCAATTCTAGCTTGACACCATTTACCTTATTTGCTATCATTTCCCCACTTAGCACTCATCGAAAACGAGTGCTAATCATGCAGTTCTTCGAAAGAGTCTGCTGGCATTATCATTTCGATCTTCGAAGTCACATAGAACTAAAAAAAATCTAACGGAGGAGTTTTCACCATGGCAAAGAAACAAATCTTATTTTCGGATGAGGCAAGAAGGGCGATTCTACGCGGTGTAGATCAGCTCGCAAACGCAGTAAAAGTAACCCTCGGACCGAAAGGTCGCAACGTAGTGATCGATAAGAAGTTCGGCTCACCCACAATCACCAAAGACGGTGTCACCGTCGCAAAAGAAATTGATCTCGGAGATTCCTATGAAAATATGGGCGCTCAAATGCTCAAAGAAGTCGCTTCCAAAACGTCTGATACAGCAGGCGACGGAACAACAACCGCCACGATTTTAGCGCAGGCGATTTACCGCGAAGGTTTGAAGAATGTAACCGCCGGTGCCAGTCCTATGGCGCTTAAACGCGGCATTGAAAAGGCTGTTGCTGCAGTGGTTGAAGAGCTTGGAAAAATTTCGAAGCCTATCAAAGATAAAAAAGAAATCGCACAGGTCGCGACGCTCGCGGCCAATTCTGATCAAGCCATCGGCGATCAGCTTGCTGAAGCCATGGACAAAGTCGGAAAAGACGGCGTTATTACGGTTGAGGAATCCAAGACCGTTGCTACAACCCTCGACATTGTCGAAGGTATGCAATTCGATCAAGGATATCTGTCTCCTTATTTTGTAACAGACACAGAACGGATGCAGGCCGTTTACGAAGGGGCCTTTATCTTGATTCATGAGAAGAAAATCTCCGCGATGAAAGATCTTCTCCCGCTTCTTGAAGCCGTTGCCAAATCCGGCAGCCCGCTTGTGATCATTGCCGAAGAAGTAGATGGGGAAGCCCTCGCCACTTTGGTCGTCAATAAAATCCGCGGAACGCTTCAGGTTTGTGCTGTGAAAGCGCCCGGTTACGGGGACCGTAGAAAAGCGATGCTTGAAGATATCGCCGTTCTGACCGGCGGAAAAGCCATTACCGAGGACCTCGGGATTAAACTTGAAAACGTGACCATTAAAGATCTTGGCCGTGCAAAACGGGTTTCGGTTGATAAAGACAATACGACCATTATTGAAGGCGCCGGAAAGTCCGCCGATATCACGGGCCGCATCAACCAACTCAAAAGACAAGTTGAGGAATCAGATTCTGATTACGACCGCGAAAAACTTCAGGAACGGCTTGCCAAATTAGCAGGCGGCGTTGCGGTGGTCAATGTCGGTGCTGCGACTGAAACTGAAATGAAAGAAAAGAAAGCGCGCGTTGAAGACGCGCTTCACGCCACTCGCGCAGCGGTTGAAGAAGGAATTGTTGCCGGCGGCGGCGTTGCGTTGTTACGCGCACGCGGCGTCATTAATAATTTGAAGCTCACCGGCGATGAACAGGTCGGCGCTCAAATTATTTTCCGCTCACTGGAAGAGCCGCTTCGTCAATTGGCCTTCAATGCCGGCGAAGAAGGTTCTGTCGTCGTTCAGAAAGTTCTCTCTGAGAAGGGAAATTTTGGATACGATGCCTCGACGGGTCAATATGGTGACATGATTGCAAAAGGAATCATCGATCCAAAAAAAGTAACGCGTACCGCACTTGAGAATGCCGCAAGCATTTCCGGCCTTCTCCTCACGACGGAAGCTTTGATCACCGAAGTTCCGGAAGAGGAAAAAGCGTCTGCCATGCCGGGCGGAATGCCTCCTGGCGGCGGAATGTATTAATTGAAACGGATTTAATTTGATTGTAGGGGCAGGTTTAAAACCCACCCCTACATCGGAAATTATAAAAAAATAAATAGGAGACACACACATGGCAAAAGTAAAACCTCTCGGCGATAAAATTCTCGTCGAAGTTCTCGAAGCAGAAGAAAAAACAAAGGGCGGAATCATTCTTCCGGACACCGCGAAAGAAGAAAAGACAGAAGGCAAGGTCATTTCCGTCGGCGCCGGGAAATACCTGGAAACGGGAAAAATGCAGCCGCTTGAAGTCAAAGCCGGCGACAAAGTGATCTTCGGCAAATACTCCGGCGATGAAATTCTAATCGACGGAAAAAAACACAAGGTCCTCAAAGAAAGCGAAGTCCTCGCCGTATACGAAGATTAAGTAAAAAACAGTAGCAATTCGTTGTCCAATTTAATTAGCTGTTAACTACAAAGCCTCGGAGCAATCCGAGGCTTTTTATTAAGGTGTAAATGACTACCATTTCATTGTTGAGAGCGTGTTTAGTGGTTCTGCCAATTTTATTTAGTCAGTTACTTTCTCCTCTTTTTGATAAGACAAGCGAAAAGATTATTTTATTGACAACTCTTTTTTTTATTGCTGCTTGTTTGTGGATTCAAATTAATAAATACGAAAAAAAGCATTCTATTCAAGGTTCCGCAAATTATCAATCAACACAAGAAAAGGAAGATCGATCATTTGTTGATCAGGCCAAATTACTCTTAGGTGTTCAAACCCCTCAAAGAATTATGCAGGAACCAAGTCTCTTTACCTCAGAAGGCACAATTGGGTTTCAATATGTAACAAAGGAAGTAGAAGGAAGAAAAATCTTTGGGGAAAAATATTTAATGGATTTTCGTTCGGAAGAAAAAAGAAACAGAATAGTTTTCTATCTCGAAACAATTAATAATAGTAATTATTTGGTTTTTGATCTATACACAATTTTAGGCACAAATTACACGCAACGAATTAAGATAGATCATTGGAAAAACTCAACTGCATATCCTATTTTTGTAACATGGAGCAATAAGACGAAAGAAGTTAACCTCTACATTTCTGGCGAATTAGCTAGTTTGACTAAAATCGAAGAAGAAAAAATATTTGATAAAACCGGTATTAGCATCCTTGCGTATTAATAGTATCTAGCGGTACCATTTCAAAAAGTGCCGGGTTAACCACCCAATTGTCCCGTCAACGGGACAATTCAAATTGGTCAGCCGGCTGACCAATTCGTCCGACGCCGGGGGAATTAGCCAAGTAAGAAAGTCGCCGGCCGGCGACTTTCTGATATAATTCATTCCCACTTGCACCTAGGTGCAAGTACTGCGCTGGGCGATCCAATGAAGATCGTCTCAGCGGCCAAGTCCCGCAGCAATAGCGTTTTAACATACTGTTTTGAAATTTTTTAATCTCTGAGGGTTAGTATGGATTTGCTCACCTTAATGCTGATCATTATTTTCTCTTACGAAAGTCATCAGGGATACTTTTCCAAATTGGGCCTTTATTGGAAAAATATGCAGTTTGATTTTTACCTTAAATGGTTTGCTCTCCTTGCAGTTTCAATTACCGGTTCGTTTTTTTTAGATGCTCCTCTGCTTAAATCGATTCAACAGATCCACAGTCCTTTTTTAGAAGTCATTTCAAAATTCGGCGGACAACTGGGCGGGGGTCAAACGCCATGGCTTTTAATTGCAGGCTGTTATGTTCTAGCCATCTTATCAAGAAGTAAAAATTGGCGCCGGCGAGTGTTTAGCGCTTTTCTTTCAGTTGTATTGACTGGAAACGCATGCGTGATTTTAAAACGCACGATTCTGAGAGCCCGGCCTGAAACGCTCCAAGGAACTTTTTCTTTTTTCAATCCCGGCGGTTTTTTTCATGCGCCATTTCAAAGTTTTCCGTCTCTAGATGTCATTATGGTAGCTGGGGCGGCGGGGTTTTTATTTTACGCAGTGAGAAATCGTTTCTTGCGTTTATTCCTATTGGCGCTGCCATTCACAACCGCGCTTTCTCGAATATCAAAGAATGTGCATTGGCCTTCCGACGCCCTTTTTTCCATTGGATTGGGGTTCCTCATCGGTTTATTTGTATGGCGATACCAGAAATATTCAGAGGATAATCCGTAATCTACCGAGCTGAAACTAAAGTCTAACGCCGCGTAAAATTAAACCGCCCGATTTTCCGGTCGACCGGAAAATTCAAGTTGGCCGACCGATCACCTAATTCGCCCGACGTCGGGCGAATTCAATTCCCCCGGTACCGGGGGAATTCACCACAATTGCCTTGTATTCCCCATAGATAGGCCTAAGATGAATTTAGCCATAAGGAGTATTTATGGAAGTCGCTGATCCACCCACCATTCAAAGCACCGAAATTACGATGCCGTACCACCTCGGTTTTCACCTCAGAGTCGTCGCACGGTTTGTCACGTTCGCTCGTCAATTTCACTCCACCCTTCGCGTCCGGAAAGGGAAGCTTTCAGCCGACGGAAAAAATATCCTGGGGCTGCTTCTTTTGGCCGCGGCTTGGAAATCAACGCTGACTATTGAAGCAGAAGGTGACGATGCCGAAAAGGCGATTCAAGGCATCGAATCTTTTTTTCGGCTGGAACATTAAGTCACCGCGAAGATTCAGCTTCCAATTCCACCCTTCTTGTATAGAATTAATATCCTAAACCTATGAAGAAAAGAATTATCTTTGGAGCCCTGTTTATTGGTTTGATGCTTTTCTGGCAATACTTCTTAAAAGGGTATGCCATGCTGCCCTCCGTGGACCGGTTTGTCGGTTCGTTTTACGCGCAGTACAACCACCGGGACTTCAGTTATATTTATAATATCCTAAGCCATCAGAAAATCAGGAGCCGCCTGAACCCGGATCAATTTCAATCGATGATGCAGGATACGTACGCCAAATTGGGCTCCGTCAAAAAAAGAAAAAGAGTGGAATGGAAACGTTGGCGCACGAAAGACGGAACCTTTTTCTTGATTGAATATAAAGCCAAACGCACCAGAATCAACTCGGTCGACAAATTTGTTTTGATCAAGCAAAAGAAAGATTGGTTTATGTTTGATTACGTGATCCGGGCTTCATAAATGATCATGCCGCCGGGGAAATTCATCCCAATTTTCCCGCCGTTTAATAAACAAATCGGCCAGCCGATAATAGCTTTATGAAATACGGGTACATGATCCCTTGTTTATTTTGTGCGGCTGGTGTGGATCCCAGCTTTGTGCAATTCTTTGCCGCGAGGTACCTCGGCAAATATTCTTTTGTTCCGGCGCTCATCAAGGCCCACCGGTATTTCAACATTCCCGGTTATTTGTTCTTTGCCTTGTTTCGTTTCATCCCTTATTTGGCGCTCCTTGTGATTTTAATCGCCATAGATAATTCAAAAAAGCGAAATTGGCTCGCCCCGACATTTAGGGGCCGATTCATCGGCATTTTAGGTTTTATGGTTTGGGCCACGCGGGAGGTCGTAGCGCCCCTTTATACGATTGAACGCATGTGTCTTCGACGTCAGCCATTTCGTTCGTTTTTATTCTTTTCTATAGCTTTTGGGCAGGCGTGATCGGAATTCTGCTGATGAACGGTATTGACTCAATCGCGAAACGGTTTGTGGGCCGATCACGAACTCAAACAGTAAAAAAAATGCCACGCGCTTTCCCCATTACATGAATCTACTGAATCCGCTCAAACAATTAAAAACAAAACTGAAATGGATGATGGCGGGAACTCTTTCTCCTGGTGAACGGAAACTCAATGACGTTGTCATTTATCCGGTTCAGGAACACGCTTATCTCGCGGTCTATTGGAAAGATCTTCCAATCGGAAAAGGGCCAAGCGTTTCACTTTACGTTTATGATAAGGAAATCCTAAAGTTTGATTGTTTCGGTGAGGGGCGAGGACATTACCACATCAACATGGCTCAGCCAAGTTTGGTGCCGCGCGGCGAAGAACGGCTTTATCTTATTGAACGGAGCATCGAAGCGCAAATCCAGCGTTCCATTTTTGAAATTCAAAAAAATGCCTCTTATTATCTTCACAGAAATTTTGATCCCCGAATCACGTTTTTTAAATTGGACCCTGTGCGCCTGGAGCCCGCGTGCCGCGAAGCAAAAGCCAAAATGATCGAGTACTTTAAAAAAATATAAATGTCTATCAGCGGAGCAAGTCTTTTTGGTGGTGTGGTTTTCGGCGGGATTGGATTTGCTGCTTTTATCTACGGTAAAAAGCAGGCGAGTCCAAAACCGATGGTCATCGGTATTCTTCTGATGGCATTCCCGTACTTTATTTCGAACGCGATTATTCTTTTCGCAGTCGGCGGTCTTTTGACGGCTGCCTTGTTCATTTTCCGCGATTAACAAAAATTGAAGTCGCTGCAAATTGCAGCCGCCTTGATTTTTCCCGCCAAAATGTTAAGATCCCGAGACTCATATTAATTCAATCAGGAGGAGCAGAATGAAAAAATGGTTACTCATATTATCTTTATTGCTGGTCAGCAATTCTTATGTGTTCCCGGCGGCGGAGCAAGATATGAAACCGTATGTCGGTTCGGCGGAATTCGAGCGGCTCAAAGCTTTGACCGGGGTCTGGAAAGGCGCATCGTCTGAGGATGACGGAACGAAATTGGATGCCAACGTTGAATACTCCGTGACTTCAAACGGAAGCGTTGTAGTCGAGAAACTCTTTATGGGAACCCCGCATGAGATGATCAGCGTTTATCACGATAAAAACGGGAAACTTTCGATGACCCATTATTGCGCGATCGGCAATCAGCCTGAAATGGATTTGGTTTCCTCGAATGAAAAGGAAATGAAGTTTGATTTTTCTTCGTCCAATTCCATTGATCCTTCCAGAGAGAATCACATGCATTCCTTAACACTCAGCTTTGATGGAAATGACAAGCTGATCCAGAATTGGAAATACTTCAAAACCGGCGCCGAAGCTGGCGGGACCACCCTTACGCTCACCCGTTCGAATTAAGCTGTCCAGTTCGACATTTCATTTTTAATAAGTCGCGTCTCAATCGCGATTCAGGAGGGAAAGTGGGGAGCCGAGGATTTGTTTCCTCAATCCGTACCGCGTTTTTAGTTTTATTTTTTCCCGTGCTTTTCTTCCTGGTTTTGGAACTGTTTTTGCGCTTTGCCTGGATTCAACCGCCACCCAATTTTTCCCGCCCGCTTTTTACCGAACAAAACGGCCATAAAATTCTGATTCAAAAAGCGCGGGGCACGAATTACGGCCGGGAATTCTCAGTTGAGGTAGCCGGCAATCAATATGGTTATCGGGAGGGAACGTGGCCGAAAGAACCCGTTTCGGGAAAAGTAGTATGGCTATTCGGTGATTCATTCGCTTTCGGATGGGGCGTTGAGGCTCGCGATACCTTTGCAGCAAAACTGAATGAACAAGGTTTGGCTGTTTATGATCTTGGGATTCCCGGAGACGGATGGAAGGAATACCGGTATCGGCTGGAGTGGGCAAAGGAACATCTACTCAAACCGGATTTGATTCTTGTAGTGACCTACGACAATGATTTCGCTCATTCGCAGAATACAATTTTCAAAAATAATTTGGCGAAGAGCGTTTTTGATTTGCGTCGCGCCATGATTACGAGCCAGACCGGGCTTTTGATCAAACGCATTTGTTATCACCTCGGCCTCTGGCGCGCATTGGCGCCCTGGCTGGGTTCTGAAATGAACGTTCGCGCAGCGTACGGCCGCGATTTCAGTGTTCATCAGAAAAATTACCTGGATTCATTTCCTGGACAAATGAAATTGGCTGAGATGGAACAATTTGTTGAAGCGGCTGGGATGGTTTCTCAAAACCGTTGGATCGTTCGGATTACACCGGGATATTGTAATGGGCTTTCCTGGCAGGAAGAGGCAGTTCGCGAGGTTGGGAAACCGAAGGACATTTATGATTTTAACAGATTAGATCAGGAATTGGCTCGGATTTGCAAAAAACACTCAGTTCAATTCTTTAAATTTTCCCCGAAGACGGATTCGGAGACGCAAGATTACTATTTTCGCTACGATCTGCATTTGACGTCAAACGGCCATAAGGCTTTGGCTGACGAACTTCAAAAGCTAAAATTATAGATAACTCAGTCCGCTTTTTATTTCCTAGGTTCCCAATTTCAGGTTACAATAATGCCCTCAATCCAGTTAACGCAAAACGGGGGGGCCAATGAAAAAAGAAATCTCGATTTTAGCTGTCGTTATCATTTTGTTTTTACAAGGGATGCCGGTTGTGGTTGCTGATGATGACATGCCAAGCGGAAATCAGGACGGGAACATGACAGGTGAACAACGAGGTTTGGAGCATGTGGGCCAGCCAAAGAAAGACGCTTTGACCGGCTGGAGTCATTATTTTTTCGGAAAACCCGTTGATCCATTGGACCCTGAATCGATGGAAAAATATCAGAACGAAAAAGCGGAACGTGACAAGCGCGTTCAAGCCGGCGCCGATTTTACACAAGCGGCGACCAGTCTTGTTACGACGATTGCTCCCAGTCCCACAACAGCTGCCCAGGTTGGAACCATGGTGGTCAGCGAGGGTGCTTCAGCTATTGTTGACGCGGGCACGACAGCCCCTGCGGAGAAGCCTGGAGTCATTGCCAGGTTTTTCAGTTGGGTCGCGAGCTGGTTTAAATAGCCCGATCTTTTCACGAAAGTAAAACCAAATTCGCGGCAACATTTATGAAATGGTTCAATGATGAAAAGCAAAGCCCTGATCACAAATGAGAGCAGGGAAACGGTAAGCATTTTAGTTATTTATTTCATCAGTGTTTGGATGAGCGTTAAGTACGCTGATGGATACGCTGTCGTGGGGCCGATTTTTGGTCTGGCTGTTGTTGCATTCGATTCGAAATTTTTCCGGAATATCTTGAAGAAACAACATCTCAGCTTTATCCTCGCGTCCACTTTAATTTACGCGCTGGTTTATTGGATTACCTCCATAAAATGGGAAAGCCAAATTGTGCTGGTTAATTATTTGATCGGGCCTTTTCCAATCGGTGTGGTTTTAGGAAGCATTCTGCTTCCTACCGCACACAAAATGATATTCAAAAAATCGGCAGCGCTCATGAGGCAGGTCATTTTCTCCCTGATTGCTTCATTTTATGTCGTCAGCCTTTTGGCTTATTTCTATAACGAGTTCAAATGGGGAATCCGGTTCAGTTTCCTAGGGGTTTCAATTGCCGTCTGGCAGGGAATCTATCTCTACCTTTTCTTTTCCAAAAAACAGAAGAACTAAAGTTAAGGTCTCGGTTGATTGTTTCCGTTTCTGGTGTATATTATTAACTGATCATGGAAACATACCGAACTGAAAAAAGGCGTTTTCCAAGACATCCCGTCAGCTCACCCATTCGTTACAGTCAAGCCAAATCAAGATCCAAATCGTTCAGCGGTTCCATTACGGTTGATATTTCAGAAGGCGGCATTTGTTTTCTGGCCGGACTTTTTATGCCGCGGGGCAGTGTGGTCCAATTTACCATTCCGGTGTCCGATCAAGTTTTCTGCGTAGAAGGAAAGACAACGTATTCGGCTTTCATTGACAACATCAGTTTTTACCGGACCGGGGTTGAATTTCAAAATCCCCAGGCGCTCTTCAAAGCCAAACTGGCCGAGCAAGTTACTCAGATCAAAGAATACCGCCAAAAACTTTCTGAAAAAATGGGCAATGAAGTGTCCGAAAAGGAAGCGGCTTACAAGTGGGTCGAAGAATGCGGAAAACATTTCTCTTATTTGTTTTAATGGCGATTAACCCCGTTAGAGTAAAAGCCAAATTTTGTGTAGGGTTGTTTTGAAGATTTAAAAAAAATATAACAATGATATCAACAGAACCCGTTATAAATTTTTCGATCTCTAACGGGGCAAAGGAGATAAGCCATGGCAAAGCGAGTGAAAGAACTTCATTTTACAGTCAACAATAAAGTCGGTGTTTTGGCTAAAGTGACTGCCGCGCTGAAAGCGGCGAGAGTCAATATCATTCATGCCGTCGCGTGGACGGAGGGGCCGAAAGGTCATTTTGATATCGTAACGAACAACAATGCAAAAGCGAAAAAAGCGTTGAGTAAAATTGGGATTCGCACCGGCGACTGTGATGCGGTGGTTTTAACGCTTCGCAATAAAGTCGGTTCTTTAGAACGTGTTGCCAAGAGACTTGCTAAAGCCAATGTCAACATAGCCTGCCTTTCAGCGACAACCGCGGGGCCGCGGACTTCGGTGGTGATTCATACTCAAAATAACGTGAAAGCTGCCCGGGTTGTTTAACGAAGACCAAACTTCCGTCATTTCCACATGATCATTTTCTAATGGTACCCGTTCCCAAAACCAATGCGATGCTCATCTGTGATTATGTGATCACGGAGCATGAAACGGGGAAGAAAAGTCTGATCGGTATTTTTGAGACGATCGGTGCCGGCCAATTTCCGGTTATCCATCATGCTTTGAGTGTCTATGTGAAGCTCACGGACGCGAACGGAAATTACCGTTTTCAGCTGGATTTGGTGGATTTGAAAAATGATGAAGTTCTCAACAAGTGTGAAATTCCAAACGACCTCAAGATCACCAATCCTTTAAAAAGCAGTGAGCTGGTGTTTAATCTGCACGGCCTTAAATTCCCGCACCCCGGCGAATATGAATTCAGGATTTTTTCAAACGGCCGGATTTTTGGCCAAAAAACGTTTTTGGTAAACGAAAGCAAGAAAGATTAAGCGGTTGTTCTTTAGGCGATGGCAAAAAGCTGGAGTTGAAACGATCTCCAATTTGAAAGTGTTTCTTCAAACTGAATTTTAGCGTTCCTCATTTTTTCAAACGTTGTTTTCTTCAAGGTTTCTGACTGTTCGGTCAAATGCTTGATGATATTTTGATATTCGTTGACTGCCCGCTCCCAAATCAGCAGGTTCTGATTTAATTGAACGTACCGCAGTTTCAAATCACGCTGCAGCATTTCCCATTTTGAGTTTGTATTCACTTGCTTCAGCCAGTCTTGGGCTTTTTGATTTTCAGCCGTTAATTTGGCATTCAAAATTCTAAATTTTGAAATTTTCTTAAGTTCCCACGCGAGTCCTAGCCGGGCCAGCAGCGCGATGGTCCATTTGGTCGGGTCCCATTGATACCACCGGACGCCGTTGCGGTAATCAGATGGAAAATGGTGATGATAATTGTGGTAGCCTTCGCCGTACGTAATGAGTGCCGCGAACCAGTGGTCTTTTGCGGTTGAATAAATGTCATAGGTGGCTTTACCGAACGTGTGGCAAACAGAATTGATGCAGAATGTTGCGTGATAAACCAAAGTGATCCGCGTTGCGACGGCGATCAAAAGTGCTCCGAGCGGGTGACCGATCAGAAATCCGATTGCGACGGGAAGAAGCACGCCGCTTGTGATGGCCCAAAGCCGGTAATGTTCGTGCTGATGCATAATCATCCGGCTTTTTGCAAG
>Ga0209515_10002705_pt1 | contig 26678 bp, 25 predicted proteins | sample Subgroupgradi54m_FD_187454 | JGI IMG/M metagenome (GOLD analysis project Ga0209515, IMG submission 187454) | Subsurface groundwater microbial communities from S. Glens Falls, New York, USA - GMW60B uncontaminated upgradient, 5.4 m (SPAdes)... ... | reverse complement strand
GGGGGGGGGGGGGGGGGGGGGTGAACTCGGCCGTGCAGGACGGTGGTCAGCAGAGAGGTCGTGACAGCGGTCGAAGCCAGGTATCAAGGGGGCGGCAGCGCTTGTACACAATCTGGATGAGCGCAAGCGGGATGCTGCACGGAAGCGCGCGGCTGGTAGACTAGGGCCATCTCGAATCGTCATTGCTCCCTCTCCGAACGCAGAAAAGATACTCTCTCGCGACACCGGATCAGAAAAGCTGGCTGATCTTAACTATATAGCACCCTTGAATTGTTGTGTCAAGTATCTGACTCTGTTAGATTGTGGTCGATCTTACTGAATATTCGTCAAGTTTAGCTGCTTTGATGAACTATAAACTTGTAAGGGGAGGGACAAGGCCATTTTTGGAGTAGCACGACTCACGGGCGCTCGGCGGACTCCATGATCAGGACCCGATACCCGAGCCCGGCGAGTCGCTCCGCCGTCGCCTGGGCCTCGGTGCGAGAGGCAAAGCTTCCGACCCGGACCCGATAGTAGGTATCCCTGTCGATCGAGGCTTTCAGCACGTGAACCCCGCGAACCTTCTGCTCCAGTTCCGCCTTCAGCGCCAGGGCGCTTGACTCCATGGTAAATGAGGCCACCTGAACCGAGTAGCGCGCGGGGCCTGGTCCCCCCTCCGGGGGTCTTGAGAGTCGAACCCTGACAGGGACCACCCCGGGTCCTGTGATCCCGAGCAGAGAGGCCGCGGCATACGACAGGTCGATGATCCTTCCCTCGACGAAAGGCCCGCGATCGTTGATCCTGACCGTGAGGGAACGGGAGTTGGTGAGATTGGTCACCTCGACCCAGCTCCCGAGCGGGATTTCACGATGTGCTGCCGTGAGCTGATACATATCGTAGACCTCGCCACTGCTGGTGCGCCGACCATGGTACGGCACACCATACCAGGAGGCTAATCCCGTCTCGCCGGACAGGTCCTCCCATGCCCGTGGCCGCATTTGAGGAGCGGCGCATGAGGTCAGCAGCAGGAGCACGAGGAGTTTGAGGATTGCGGGTCTGCGGTCCGTCAGCACGTCTCACGCCCCTTGATCACATCCGGGAGGAGCTGACTGAGGCATTGCCCCAAGATTCGCTGGAGACGAGGGTGGCGCCAGGGAGGCTGTGGGCCGACGTGAGCGAGGTGGGGAATCTCGCCGAAGATCGGGATCGGTAAGAGCCGGCGGAGGGCTGAGAGGTTCGTCCTTCGGGCAAGCGATCGGTCCGCGTTTGGGTGGTTGAGGATCGCCCCCGCCACCGGAAGGCGGGCATGAAGAGCCACCTCCACAGTAAGCCTGGTGTGGTTCAGCGCGCCGAGCCTGGACCCGATCACTACGAGCAGAGGAAGCCGCAGGCGGGCTGAAAGATCGAGGAATGATGCCTCTTCCCCGATGGGAACCAGCAGGCCACCCGCGCCCTCGACCAGGACCACAGCATGCCGACCGGCCAGCCGACCAAACCGTTCTTCCAGTCGCCCGATATCAATGCGCCGCCCGGATCGCTCGGCCGCAACCATCGGCGCCAGCGGGTCCCGGAAACGGTACGGATTGATCAGATCGAGGCTGTCGCGTGATCCTGAAGCCTCTCGGAGCGTCAAGGCATCTAGCGGCAGCAGGCGACCGCGCCGGGTGGGGCAGCCGGTCTCGATCGGCTTCATGACGCCGACATCGATCCCACGAGCCCGCAGGGCGGCGGCAAGCGCGGCGGTGATCAGCGTTTTCCCGACGCCGGTGTCGGTCCCGGTGACGAACAAACCTGTCCTGAGCCCAGTCGAAGGGCCGGTGGGTCGGGCGAGCCTCATCGTCCCGTCGCCGCCTCTATCGAATCCCCCACGATCCGGACTACGCGGGACAGATCCCTGCTGGAGATCGAGAGCGGCGGCATCAAGACGATGACGTTGCCTAGCGGCCGGATGATCAGCCCTCGTCGCCTCGCCTCCAGCATCGTCCGAATCCCCATCTTCGCCTCGTAGGGGTACAGTTCGCCACGAGCCGGATCTTCCATCAGCTCGATCCCGGCCATGAACCCGACCTGTCGGATGTCACCCACATGCGGCAGCGACCGAAGTGATTCCAGCTCTCGGCGGAGCAGCGCAATCTTGGGCTGGAGCAGCTTCAGTGTCCGCTCGCGCTGAAAGCAGCGAAGGTTCGCCAGGGCAGCGGCACAGGCCAGCGGGTTCGCGGTGTAGGTATGGCCGTGGAAAAAGGTCTTCTTCTCTCCGTAGGGGGCGCAGAAGCCATCAAAGATCTCCTGGGTCGTCAGCGTCGCGGCAAGCGGCAGGTAGCCACCGGTGATCCCCTTAGCCAGGCAGAGCAGGTCCGGTGTCACCCCTTCCTGCTCGCAGGCAAACATCGTCCCCGTCCGCCCGAAACCGGTCGCGACCTCGTCTAGGATCAGGAAGATGTTGTAGCGTGAGCAGACCGACCGGACCGCCTTCAAGAAGCCCGGCGGCGACGGGAGCATCCCGGCGGCCGCTTGCATCAGCGGCTCCATGACCAGGGCGGCCACCTGGTTATGGTGTCGCTTCAGGAGCGACTCCAGTCGCTCTAGCGGATCGGGTCGCCGGGAGCGATCCCATGGGGCCCGGTACGGCGACGGGATCCTCCAGGTCGGGAAAAGGAGCGGCCGGTAGAGCTGGTGGAAGAGATCGATCCCGCCGACGCTCACCGCGCCCAGTGTGTCACCGTGATACGCCTCTTCCAGAGCGATGAAACGGGTCTTTCGGCAAGATGGCCCGCCCCTCTGTTGCCAGTACTGAAACGCCATCTTGAGGGCGATCTCGACCGCCGTGGCGCCGTTGTCCGAGTAGAAAACCTTGGCGAGGCCATTCGGGGCGATCCGGACGAGGGCCTTGGCTAGCTCGATGGCGAGGGGGTGGGAGAGGCCAAGGAGGGTGGTGTGGGCGACCTTGGCGAGCTGGGCGCGGATGGCCCGATCGATCGCCGGCTTTCGGTGGCCGTGGACGGTGACCCAGAGGGAGGAGATGCCGTCCAGGTAGCGCCGCCCGTCCACATCGATGAGTGTGCTGCCCTCAGCCCACTCGATGATCGGGTGGCGCTCTCGCAGCCAGTCCTGCATCTGGGTGAAGGGGTGCCAGACGTATCGTTTGTCATCCTGCCGGAGCCGATGGCTGCGGGAGGCCATTGCGAGGGTCAGTGCGAGACGGCGGCGGTGTGGCGCTCCGAGCCTGCCCTGAGCTCAGTCGAAGGGGCGGAGAGGGGGCCATCGAAGGTGAGCCCCAGATCCCGGAACATCTTCAGGTCGTCGCTCACGCTCCGGTTCTTCGTCGTGAGGAAGTCGCCAACCATGACCCCGCTGGCGCCGGCAAAAAAGATGAGGGATTGCAACTCGCCCAGGTGCTGCCGGCCGGCGCAGATGAAGATGTTCTTCGTCGGAAGGATCCAGCGAAAGAGGGCGATCGCCTTCAACATCTCCAGCGGCGGCAAGGGGGTTGCATTCTCCAGCCGAGTCCCGTCAACAGAGACCAGGAAGTTCAGGGGCACCTCGTCCACGTCCAACTCTTTGAGGGCGAGTGCCAGCTCGGCACGGTGAACTGGCTCCTCCCCCATCCCGATGATCCCTCCGCTACAGACGCGGATCCCGGCGGCCTTGGCGGCCCTAATGGTGTTCACCCGCTCGTCGTAGGTGTGGGTGGTGCAGACCTTCGGGAAGTAGGAACGGCCGGTCTCCAGGTTGTGGTTGAACTCGGTAAGGCCTGCTGCCTTGAGCTGGCGGAACTCTTCGTCGCCCATGATCCCGAGTGAGGCGTGGCCCTCGACCCGCCCGTCCTGGACAATCGCCCTGATCCCCTCTACGATCTGTTGAAAATCCTTGGAGGCGGCGGAGTAGCCCCTGACCGCCGTCACCACGCCAAGGGCAAGAGCACCCTGCTCGCTGGCCTTCCTGGCCGCGTTGACCATCTCCTCCGTTGAAATCAAGCCGTACTTTTGGATCGCGGTAGCGTGGCGGGCCGACTGGCTGCAGAAGCCGCAGTCCTCCGGGCAATGGCCGCTCTTGGCATTGACGATGCTGCAGAGGTGGATGCGGTTGCCGAACCGATTCAGGCGGAGACGATTGGCGACATGGAACAGCTCGTGAACATCGTAGTCAGACCGCTCGAACAGCTCGACCGCTTCCTCGAAAAGGATCGTTCCGCCAACGAGGATCCGCTGCCCGATCTGCCGCACCCGCTCCGTGAGGACTTTTGATATTGTGACTCCCATGAATCCCCCGTGCTGCCTCTCACCTCTGCTCAGAAGATTGCGCTCATCGCTCTGGACATCCAGGACAGTTGCTCTCCCCCATTTGGGGGGAGAGGGGCGAGTTGGGATGGAGCCTACTTACCCGGTCGGACGATGTCAAGCCGAAAGGGTCGGGAGGCATGCACAAGTCGCTTACGGGCAGAGGACTCTCCGAATCATCGAAGCCTGAAACACACAAAAACCCCCTGCCAGTTGGCAGGGGGGATCATGGTGGGCGGTACTGGGATCGAACCAGTGACCTCCGCCGTGTGAAGACGGCGCTCTCCCGACTGAGCTAACCGCCCAAGCGTCACAACAGCCATCAAGCCTAGATACCAGGTGTGCACAAGAAGTTTCGACTCTTCAATCCGGCGAACAAGATCGGCCGCTTGTACGGGTCATTCTACATCCAGGCCGAAAGAAGTCAAGCAATTCTCACGGCACTCTCCCTCGTGCAGCCCGTACTGGGACGGGTGGATTCATCTTGAAGTTTTGGGGGGGTGCGCATAAGATACTGCCACACCCAGTTTTCTGCGCCTTTTTGCAATCCCACACTCCACAAACAGACTGGGTGCTTCGGAATCTCATCTGGGTGTAGGCTCCATCTTTATGCCTCCCTCCCCTCACCCACACCCTTATCCCCAACGGGGAGAGGGGAAGAAGAATGGGGCGAGAGGGAGAAGAAACAACTGCGTAGACGCCGGAAGAACCCCAAGATAGTGTGAACTCAGGGCTGGAGATCAATCGGGTGGATGAGCAGCGAGTGGCGGTGATCACGGGCAGCACCAAAGGGATCGGCAAGGCGATCGCCAGGCGCCTCGCACAGGATGGGTGTGATATTGTGCTGAACTATCGGTCTGACGGCGAGGCAGCGCAATCGGCCCTTCGAGACTTCGACGGTCTCCCCTGTAAGGCGGTGGCCATTCAGGCCGACGTCTCCATGTCGGATGACGCGTCCCGTCTGATCGAGACGGCGGTCGGCCGGTTCGGTCGGCTTGACATCCTGGTCAACAACGTGGGCCCCTTTCTGACGCGGCCCCTGGTCGACACGACAGATGACGACTGGCGACGGATACTGGACAGCAACCTGAGCAGCGCGTTTTATTGCACCAGGGCTGCCCTCCGGGGCATGCGAGATCGGCGAACCGGAAACATCATTAACATTGGTTCGCTCAATGTCGAGCACTCGCCCGTCGGGGTCTTCGAGGCCCCGGCCTATTACATCGCTAAGTCGGGCGTCATTATGCTCACCAGATCGCTGGCCAGATCCGAGGCCCCGTTCAACATCAGGGTCAACGCCGTGAACCCCGGTTTCATCGAGACCGAGGCGTATCGTCAGTACCGTGACGAACACAAGGAGGCCTGGGCCAGGATGATCCCGCTCGGCCGGCTTGGCAGCCCGGCCGACGTCGCCGAGGCGGTGAGCTTCCTGGCCTCGGATCGGGCGAGCTACGTGACGGGTGCGGTCCTCCACGTCCACGGCGGCCTCTGGGTGTGAATCCCGGACACGATTCTTACGATGAGAGTCCTCTTTATTACCGGCAAGCTCGCGGAACGGGCTTTAAAAGCAACGCTGGGAGGAATGAAGGCGGAGTTTGAATATGAGGTGGCCGTCCTCAAGATCACTGTCGCGTCCCTGATGACCACGCCCTTCATCCTTCGCTCGCTCTCCTCCCCCGATTGTGATCTGCTGATGATCCCCGGGCTCTGTCGTGTTGAACCCGAGGCGCTGGAGCAATCTCTGGGGGTCAAGGTCGAGAAGGGGCCGAAGGACCTGCGCGATCTCCCGTACTACTTTGGCATTGAGAAGAAGCGAGAGGGATATGGCGCGCACGACCTGACCATCCTCGCCGAGATCAATGACGCCCCCAGCATGCCGATGGACGGGATTCTCAGGAAGGCTCGCTACTACGTCGCCTGCGGCGCGGATGTGATCGACGTGGGCTGCACCCCGGAGCGGCCGGCCTCGAATGTCGGCGAGATCGTCTCGGCGCTCAAGTCCGAGGGGTTCCGCGTCAGCCTCGACACCTTCGATACGCAAGAGATCCTTGCCGGTGACAAGGCCGGCGCCGAGTTTCTGTTGAGTCTGAACTCTCAGAACCTCCATCTGGCTAGGGACCTGTCGTGTACCCCTGTGATCATTCCCGATTTCGGAAAAGGGTTGGATTCCCTGGCTGCCAACATCGAGGCCGTGGAGCGGCTGGGTCTCAAGCACTATCTCATCGATCCGATCCTTTCGCCGATCACCTTCGGGTTCGCTGAATCGCTCTCACGCTACGGTGAAGCGAGGCGGCGCTACCCCCAGGCTGAGATCCTGATGGGGGTGGGGAACGTGACCGAGCTCACCGATGCCGACAGCACCGGGATCAACGCCCTCCTAGCAGGGGTCATGTCCGAGCTTGGGGTCCGATATGTCCTCACCACCGAAGTAGCCTGGTGGGCCAAAGGGTCGGTGCGCGAGCTGGACCTGGCCCGACGGCTGATGTACTATGCCCGGCAGCGAGGGGTGCTGCCAAAGGATATCGACGATGGGCTGCTCACGATCAAAGACCGGAAGGTCGACTGTCCACCCGAAGCGGAGCTACGGGAGATGCAGCGGATGGTCCCGGACCGGAACTTTCGGATCTTCGCCGACTCCACGGCGATCTACGTCTTCAATAACGCCCTCTTCATCAAGGAAACCGACATTCAGCGGATCTTCGACCAGATCAAAGCTCACCTCGGGCCGGAACCGATCGGCCACGCCTTTTACCTGGGCCGCGAGTTGATGAAGGCCAGGCTGGCGATGCTGCTGGGGAAAAAATATATCCAGGAAGAGGACCTCAAATGGGGGTATCTCGAACATGGCCTCCCTGGGAGTTGACTACGGCACCGGCTCCTGGAAAACTGCCTTGCTTGTCGAAGGCTGCACGCCGGGATTGCGCAGCTTTCCCTCGTCAGACGAGGTCCGCGACGCCATCGTGGATATGGAGGCTCGCTATCCCGGCCTGCCGATCGTCCTGCCGTCCGGCTTCGGCATCCCGCTGAAACGGGTCCAGGATCTGGATGACCGTGACCTGTTCGAGATCGCGCTTCGGCGGGAGGCCCCCAGTGAACGCGGCCTTTCCCGCTTCCTTGTGGCGCTCCGGACCTCTCCCCTCAACGCCTACTGCATTCCCGCTGTCAAGCTCCTGCCCAGTGTGCCGACCCACCGAAAGGTGAATCGGCTGGATATGGGGACGTCGGACAAGCTGTGCACTGCCGCATTCTTTGTGAGCCGACTGCACAAGCAAGGCGCGCGTCTCGAGAACATTGATTTCGTCGCGCTTGAGGTCGGCGACGCCTTCCGGGCCGTCCTGGCGGTCCGAGGCGGCAAGATCGTGGACGGCCTGGGCGGGACCGCCGGCGGGATGGGGCCGCAGTGCCGAGGCAGCATCGACGGGGAGCTGGCCTACCTGTACGATTGGCACACCAAGGAGTCGATCTACCATGGAGGGGCGCGGGACATCGAGGCGCGCTTTGGCAGCTACGGCCACACCGCATTTTGGGAAGAGTTGGAGAAAGATCTCTTGAAGGTCTTGTCCTTCCACGAGCTCAAGGCGATCCTCGTGGCCGGGCGGCGGAAGCAGGAGGTCCGGGATCGCCTCGGGCAGCGTTTCCAGATCGATCTGGCGGCCCAGGAAGACGAGGGGTTCGAGGCGGCGATCGGCGCCGCCATCCTGGCCGACGGGATCGGGGGCGGGCGACATGCTGCGCTCGTGGACCACCTTGGCCTGCGTGACGTGAGGGACCGGGCGCTTGACTGGATCTACCGATGAGGCAGCCGAAGGACCGTGGTTTCGTCGAGACCGAGGAGGGCCTCATCTTCTGTCTGGTCGGATACCTCCATCCTCCGAATGGGTCCACCGCCTATCTGAAATACACCCCCGCCGAGACGGGGCGATGGGCCAGGGGGACGAAACGCTTCCGCAGGGAACTGGAGTACTACCACGTCCGGAATGTCGCCGAGACGCTCGAATTCCTCAGCACTCACCACCCCTGCTACGTCGGCTTCGACCCGGTTCGGACCCTGAGCTTCTCTTTCGTCCCCCGCGATGCTGTCACAATCTACTACCGACCGGAGGAGGGATTGCAAGGGATCATGGCTGCCCCTGCCGATCCATTGGAGAAAGACGTCGAAGCCCTCGTTTCGCTTCTCGTGGTCGCGGGCGGTCCCACCCTCGAGGCATTCGGGATCACCGGATCGATCCTCCTTCAGACCCATGACCCGTCGTTCTCCGACATCGATCTGGTAGTGTACGGCCGAGACGCGACAGCAAAGGTGCGGGCCGCCGTGACTCTGCTAAAAGGCGGCCCGATTCAGGCGATTGCCCCTGATCGACTGGCCCGCTGGAGGGGAGAGACGGCCGGCCGCTTTGGTCTCGCCCCGGAGGATGTCGCACACTTGGAGGCTAGGCGGTGGAACTACTTTCAGTTCCGGATTCGGTATGTCTCTATTCACCCCATCCGGCGGGAGGAGGAGATCCAGGAGGCCTATGGCCAGTCCCATTACAGGGCCGCGGGGTCGCCACGATCGAGGCAACCGTGGTCGATGCTACCGACAGCATCTTCCTGCGGGCCAGCTACGCGCTGGCCCGACGTCGTTCTCCGCAAGGGACAGCGACGGCAGATCACCGAGCTGGTCTCGTATGAAGGGCTCTACTGCCAGGCTGTAGATCCCGGAGACCGAATCGTGGCTCGTGGTGTGGTCGAACAAGTGGATGAAGGCTCATGCCGGCTTGTGGTAGGGGCTGCTGGCCTCTCAGATGGAGGATTCCTGAAACCGCTCAGGACCTGAAGCTAACCCACGCCATGATCATCGAGACCATCGTCATAACCCTGAACGAACAAGGTGAAGCGAATTTCGCCCCGATGGGGGTCACGATCGGGGATGGGGAAATACTTATCCGTCCATACAAAGAATCGGCCACCTATCGGAACCTCGTGGCGACCGGTGCCGCCGTCGTCAATCTGACTGACACTGTCCGCTTGTTCGCCGAAAGCGCCATCGCCAGCCCGCAATTTCCAGCCTTTCCGGCCGACATGGTCCGAGGCCTCGTCCTGAAAGACGCCTGCTCATATTACGAGTGTTCGGTCATGCAGGCCGACACCGCACATGATCGCGCCGACTTTCGTTGCCAGGTGCTCAAGAAGGGTGTCCTGCGGGAATTCGTCGGATTCAACCGGGCGAAGAATGCCATTATCGAGGCAGCCATCCTGGCCACCCGAGTCCGCTTCCTTGGCGCGGAGAAGATTCTCCAGGACTATCGCCGCCTTTCAGACATTGTGAAGAAGACAGGGGGAGAAGAGGAAACCCTGGCGATGCAATATCTCCAGGACTATGTGGAGCGGCAGCAGCCATGACGGTAACGGTCAGGGCCCCTGCCAGGCTCCACTTCGGCTTCATCGATCTGACTGGCTCTTTGGGTCGGATATTCGGCAGCATCGGAGTCGCCATCGATGAACCCAGGATCATTCTCGAGGCGAAGCCGGCAAACCACGTCTCGGTCTCGGGCGACGAGAGCGGTCGCGCCGAGGCGCTGACCCGGCGGTTCCTCCGCTATCACAATCTCCGGGAGGGGGTTCACATCTCCATCAAAGAGGTGATTCCTGTCCATGTCGGCCTGGGTTCCGGGACGCAGCTTGCACTCAGCGTCGCCGCGGCGCTCGCCCGGATCTTCTCAATCAAGGCCGGCGTCCGGGAGCTTGCAGCCGTCATGGGGCGGGGAGGCCGGTCGGGAATCGGCGTCGGTGCCTTCGAGCGAGGCGGCTTCATCATGGACGCCGGACGAAGGACGAGGGCCACCGACTCGGCCTCTGGGCCTGACCTGATCCCTCCAACGATCGTTCGCCACCCCTTTCCTGAGGAGTGGACCTTCGTCGTGGTGATCCCCCATGTCGGCCGCGGGCTCTCTGGAAAGGCAGAGGACCGAGCGTTTCGTCGGATCGCGGCCTGCCCTGCTGGTGGGGCGTCAAGGCTCAGCCGTATAGTCCTAACCCAGATGCTGCCCGCCCTGATCGAGCGAGATCCCATTATCTTCGGCCGATCTCTCACTAGCGTTCAGCGGATTGTGGGAAACTGGTTCCGACCTGTGCAGGGCGGGACCTTTGCCACGCCGCAGGGGGCCGCGGTGGCCAGGATGATGGCCCGTGCCGGGGCCTTAGGGATAGGGCAGAGCTCCTGGGGGCCTGCGGTCTACGGGCTGGTCGCGGATCAAGTGCAAGCTGAAGCCATAAAGCATCGGCTACGAGAAACTGTCTTAGGAAAAATCGAAGCCTCCATCTTTCTGGCAAGTGCCTGTAATCATGGAGGTGAAATCGGCCTGGAGGGTACAAGAAATTTTGGCTTTCCGGATTGACCTGTTGAAAACACGTGGTGTACTCCCTGTGCTCGTTTCGGATTGATCTGTGAAATCAGCCGAATGAACGCTCCGCACGTGCGAAATCCCCAGGCTCTCGGCGGCTTGGTACCACTTCATCCGTCCATCAATCGCGCGCAGGATCACCTTCTGCATCGTCATTACCCGCTCCACGGCGGAGGTGCGTATGTCGATCAAATCCGCCAGGCTTTCCGATGCTGGTGCAGATTTGTGGTTGTAACCTACACTCCTGGCTGCTGATGAAAAGCTTGACAGCCTGGGGAGGAAGCGATAGGCTGCCCTCACGTAGGTGATGGCGATGGGCCCGGGGGGATCTAGCACTTCAGCCACCTCGCGCAATTTCGTCGGCGTACTTTGTGAAACAACGCCCTCTCGGGTGGAACTCGGCCTGAGAGGGCGTCGGTGTTGGTGGAGGAGGAGGCCCTAGCGGTGTAATCCGCGCCCCCCCAAGGGGCAGAGAGTCACGTGGCGCTTTTCGAGCGGAATCGGTGGTGCAGTTGGAGGGGAATACGCACCAAGGGAAACGGTAGACCCAATGGACAGGAATCGAGCCGGGCTGGGGGGGGAAACGTGTCCACACACGATACCCGAGAAGTAGAGGGGGAACTATGTGGCAGACCGGCGGGGGGGAGTCACAATGACCACCAGTGAACAAAACATGAGCATGCAAGAGGGTCTAGAGCCGGGCGACGTCCGCGGGGCCCTGATCGTCATGATGACGATGATGTTGTTGGTCGGCCTTGTCATCGGCGATTTGGCCCACGTCGGGCTGCCGCCCACGCCCCTCACGCAGACCACGGTGATCAGGCTGGCGCCGGGGCTCGGTGCTCCATTATCCGGCCCTACACTCCGTCGCCCACATCGCGCACCACCACGTGTCGCCTCCGCCCCGATGATTATGGCGGTGCTCCAGGTCCTGGCCGGGTCACGGGCGCGGTAAAGGCGGGCGGCGAGTCAGTCGCGTGTTCGAGTGCCGATTACACCCCCGTAATGTGCACTTCCGACCGAAGCAATACGGGACCGAGCCTTGACGCCTCCCAGGGCCTGTGATAGAAGGGATGCACTATGGAAGGCACCTGACGGCAGCCGAGCAGCAAGCAAGGAGTGAGACGGTGTCGTGGGCACCGCAGAGGATGGCACTGTGTGACTCGGAACAGCCGGGCACAGTGCCATTTCGTTTTTTCTCGCCTTTCTCTGCTAGTTGGGATGATGGACGATCGGCATGACCCCTCGCCCCGCCACCTTCACCGAGGCCAACGCCTGGGTGCACCTCTCCCCGGAGAGCTTCATGCTCCACTTTCCGTACATCAGCACGATCTGGCAAACAGAAGAAGGCCGGATCTGGGTGGAGACTGACGGGGCATCTGGACCGGACGACGGGGAGCTGGCTTGGTGGGAGCAGGAGGCAGAACGAGCGGGTGAACCGGTGTTGCCGTGTGGGTGCCGCGTGAGGGTGTACTACGTTCCTCACGCGCGGAAGACGATCTGCACCTTCTGGAATCCTGCTATCGCCTTCCAGGCGAAGCTCACGATTTCAGGACCGCTGATGCTGTCAGCGAGATCCCTCACGCACATCAAAGAGGCACTCTGTGTCCATCCCCATGACGAAGGGACCGTCACACAGCGGGTAGAGGGTTCACCTGAAGATGACTGAGTGGAGCGGGTCCCGTATGAGGGAACAGGGGCCAGGCCACACCGAGAGGGAGACATCGCGCATGGGTATGCGAGGAGATCACCGAGCGATCGTGACGGTCGAAGAGTTGGCAATCAGCAACAGCTTCGAGATCGCCGCCCTCATCGAGGTGTTGGAGTCCAAAGGCCTGCTGACCAAAGGCGAGGTCCTAGAGAGCATTTCACGACTCCGGGCACAGCCGTCCTCCACTCCGCCGGCGCCACGGTGACGCCACATGACGCGAACGGCCACTGATCCGCGCCCCCGACCGGTCGCGCAGCACCCCTGGGCTTGGGTGTGTAGACCTCTCCTAGGCTGACCGCCGGCGAGCGGGTGGACCAACTGCAGTACCATGATCGGCTCGTCATGCGGCTCCTGGGACAGTTCATCGACCTGGAGGGGCACTGACCCATGAATCGAACTCGTATCGTCACCGTTGCGCTCATCACGGTCGCCGCGTTGCTCTCCAGTCGGGACGGGCTGGGTCAGACCAGCCCTCCGTGCGCCGTCGATCTCGACTCCTGCCCTGACCGTGGGTGTGCCGATCCTGGGACTCCCGATGCGCTGGTCAATCAGGGCAAGCGCCGGATCCCACCTTCCGGGGTGCCGGTCCGACTGACCCTGGACGATTTCGACCGTCTCCAGACCCAGGCGGACCAGTTGGTGGGGCAGAAGGTCGGGCTGGACCAGGCTGCCCGTGACCGCCTCCAGGACCTCGACCTGAAATCCTCAGACGAGCTTGTGTCTGAAGGGGACCTAGTGGAAGTGGTCGGGTACGTGATCGGGCTCCCCCATCGTCCGAAAGCGAGTGGGCCGGAGTCCATCAACTGCCGGTTGACCGGGGCGGACAACAATGACTATCACATCCCCCTCGCCCGCCACCCCAAGGACACGGAGTTCGAGGGGATCGTGGTGGAGATGATCCCCCAGGATCGGCCCGACGCCTGGACCACGGGGAAGCTCCGCAAGGTTGCCCGCGAGGAACGCCCGGTCCTGGTGCGGGGCCAACTCCTGTATGACAATCTCCACAAGGTCAATGACGATCCCGACGATGAGAAGGCCGGGCAGCCGAAGCGGTTCGCCCTCTGGGAGGTCCACCCGATCACCGAGTTTCACGTTTGCATGACGGCCACCAAGAAGTGTGACCCCACGAAGGTGAAGGAGCCCCAGTGGAAGCCATTGGAGAAGGTGTCCGACTGAGCACCTTCACGCCGGTCAGAAACCCCGAGTGGGTGCGGGTCGCTCTCGGAGTTATTCTGTGCCTCATACTCGTTTTCCCGGGAGGCGTAGTGCCGGACGCGCTAGCTCATCAGTCCGGGTGCCACCGCTGGCACTCCTGCCCGTCTGACCGAGGGACCTACACCTGCGGGGATCTTGGCCGCTGTTCTCAGTGCCCGGATAATCAATTCTGCCTAGCAGGACGGCCTCGGCACAGGAAGCGGCCTATCGCCCCGTCTCCCGCACCTGATCTACAACCTCCCACTTCACCACCGTATCCAGAGCCACGGCGGTGACTGCCCATAGCGTGAGGCGGCAGCAGGTTATCGCTCTCATTCTCTCCGGGGTGTTCCCCGGTCTTGGGCAGTTCTACAACCGTCAGCCTAGAAAAGGTACGACCTTCTTGGTTGCTGGCGTCGTCTTGAGCTGGTTCTTCGGTCGGGCGGTTCCGACGGCTTCCCTGACGCTGATCCGACCGGGGGCCGATCTCATCGTTCCGCTCTGCGTCCTGCTTCTCGTCTGGCTCTGGTCCGTCATCGACGCGTGGCGCGTTGCTGGCCGGTGAACGTGAGGGATCGACTGCACCGACGCACCGCTTACCCGTTGGGTGCCTTGACGCCGATGGAGGCCTATGCTAGAAGGTGAACAAAATCGGCCATGTGTTAGCTCGGAGCTAATTCGGTGAAGCAATTCCTCGTGGGAAGTGCCGTAGCATTGGTGGCGGCCTTTCTTGGGTACGCGGGTGGTTGGCTACTAAAGAAACGCGATGATGATCGTCGGCGGCGCAGTCTTGCCACCGCCCTCCTTGTTGAAATATGCTTTCTGGAAAATACGTTCCATGATCTCTATACAATGAAAACTCCTGGGTACGCCAGTACAGATCCTTTCCACACGATGATTTATGACGCGGCCAAAGGCGATCTTCTCCTATTCTCGAAGGAGACGCTTCGAGTGCTCAGCTATCTTTACCACCTTACTTCCGATGCTCGTGATTTCCTGAATGAGGTCAGGTTGCGTGGAGTTGAGCCCTTCCCTGTCGACCCTCATTGGGTTCTTCGGACGAAGATCTTCTTTGCGGCGAAGTTGGTCGGCGAAGCCAAACGCTTGCTCGAAAAAGAAGGGGGTCACTGGCCCGGGGGCTTACCAACCCAGAAGGTCGAATACCCGAATCTTCCCCCACTCCCTGCTCCGGCCTTTGAGAGCTTTGATCCGAGCAAGCGAACTCCTGCTCGGAACGCTCACGCATGATCTTCAGGGAAGTGAATCGATCTCAAGTTTTGCCGTAAAGATGCTCAACGATCACACCAGACTCGCCAGCCTGAAGCGCCAACTCTTCTTTCACCAGGAACACCGCAAGATGGTGGAGACCGAACCCGAGCTGACCGCTGACCTGTAGGCAATACGCTTATGTACCCCCCTAGGGCTAAGGACAGTTCGTCACATTCCGCGTTTATTCTGCTCTTAAACCTCCTTACAGACCGGGAGACCCTCTGACCTGCCCCCCTTGAACCGATCCAGGTTGTATGTTAGGAATCAGCCCGGATCGAAGTCCGCGAAGGGAGGGCACTATGGGACGGCAACGATACACCCCGGAACAGATCATCGGTAAGTTGCGTGAGGTCGAAGTGGCCCTGGCCAAGGGACAGACGGTGGTCCACATGTGCCGCACGCTCGGCATCACCGAGCAAACGTACTACCGCTGGCGCACGGAGTACGGAGGCCTAAAGGTCGAGCAGGCCAGGCGGCTGAAGGACCTGGAGCGCGAGAACGCCCGCCTCAAGCGCGCCGTTGCGGACGTGACGCTCGACACGTTGAGTCTGCAGGAGGCCACCGAGGGACACTGCTCAGCCCAGCGCGGCGACGCCGGTGTGTGGCGCAAGTCCGCCGGAAGCTGGGCGTGCCGGAACGGCGAGCCTGTCGAGTACTGGGGCAACCCCGCTCGACTCAACGGCATCACGGATCGGTCCCGCATGATGAGGGGGTGCTCACTACCGACATCGTCCGCTTGGCGGGCGCCTACGGGCGCTACGGGGCTCGCCGGGTGACGGCGTTGCTGCAGCAACAGGGGTGGCGGGTGAATCACACACGGGTGGAGCGGATCTGGCGGCGCGAAGGCCTGAAAGTCCCCAAGAAGCCGCCCCGGCGCGGGCGGCTGTGGGTGGCGGATGGCTCCTGCGTCCGCCATCGGCCCACGCACCGCAACCATGTCTGGGCGTACGACGTCCTGGCAATCCGGACCCAGGATGGGCGGCCGTTGCGCGTGTTGACGATCGTCGACGAGTACACCCGCGAGTGCCTCGCGATCGAGGTGGCGCGGCAGCTACGGGCCGACGACGTGCTCGATCGGCTGGCGGACCTGTTTGTCCATCGGGGGACACCGGCGTATCTTCGATCAGACAACGGCCCCGAGTTTACGGCCAAGGCGGTTCGGCAGTGGCTCGGCCGAGTGGGGGTAGGGACGCTGTATATCGAGCCGGGGAGCCCTTGGGAGAACGGGTATATCGAGAGCTTCAATGGCAAGTTACGGGATGAGCTGCTGAATGGGGAACTCTTCTACACGCTCTGGGAAGCGCAGGTGATCATCGAACGGTGGCGGCAGGCGTATAACAGGGTCCGGCCGCACAGTGCGCTTGGCTACCGGCCTCCGGCTCCAGAGGCGATCGAGCTCCAACCGATGTGCGCATGACTAACATTGAGGGTGGTACAACAACTGGGGGCGGGTCAATTCATGAACCCCTTCCGCTATCCTAAAAGCAAACGCCCTCTCAGGCTGAGTTACACCCGAGAGGGCGTTATTGAATAGTGCGCCGACCAAATTTGCAAGGGGGGTAGAGATGCTTTCATCACCCCGGGGGCATCGCGATCACCTCTTGCTGAATAATGCTTTCACCTTGTCCTGTCCCTGCATTGGGACTACTCTCTTCATTGAGCCGCTCCTATCTGTGTGCGGTTGTGGGGTTTCGTGCCAAACCCACGTCACCAGACGGGAGCCGCTTCGTCAATTTCCAACCAAGAGTGGCACGCTCTCCAGCGCCAAGCCAAGGCAATTCATCTTTGCAAGGTGATCAAAACTCTTTGCGAGGTGACCATCCGGTTCTATTTGGACCGATCGTCTCAAGCGAGCTGACAGAGATAATTCCTGGAGCCGCCATCGAAACAGCAGGTTCGAGTGTCTATGAGTTTCTGAAAGATGTTCTATTGATTTCAGGCGTGCGTACGGCGAGCTGGTAAGAAGGACAGAGAGAGAATATGAGGGGTCTCCCTCGTGGGTCGAGCTCTTCGAGCCAAGACTGCACATCGCTTTATTTCACTGCAGAGTGACCAGCAAGCAGTCCTGGGACGACGACCATCAGCTCATGCAGCCTCCGGGGAGCTATAGAGGATGCTGCAAACTCTCGTCAGGTTCCACCAGGCCTGTCGTCACATGGGATCACCGCCTCTCATCCATGCGCCTCCCTTCTCGTCCCGGTCCCAGGAGCCCTTTGGCTCGCAGTCGAGCCACTCGCAGCGTAATGGCTTTTCGGCTGACCCTAGTCCGTTCGGCGATGACTTTCAGCGTATACCCCTGCGCCATTCCGTCCAGGATCGCTTCATCCGTGACCTTCCGATTCGGGGGACGCCAGCGGGGTTGAGGACGAGGGAGTCGGATACCCTTCCCCCTCAGCCTTTGGAGCCGAGCCCGGATCCTCCTCGGGTGGACCCCGGTCAGAGAGGCGATCTCAGTCACCGGCAGCGCAATCAGGGCCAGCGGAATGAGCCCCTCATCGCTGAGCTTCTGCCACGGGTGGCGCCACCGCCCCGTCAGGGGAGCAGGCCAGGATCCCGTTGAGCTCGTGCGCCTGTTCGAAGCGATCATCTGGAGGCCCCCTGGGAGCCGCACGTGAGGTGCCAGAGTGTAGGTTAGTGGTGCTCGCAGGAACCGCCTCTGCCACCGAGTGGGGTGTAGATTACACCCCCGAAATCTGCACTCGGCGAAGTGAAGGTTAGTGGTTGTAATCTACACTGGCCTCCGCCTCAATACCGGTCTCAAAAAGCTTGACAGCATGGAGGAAGGCTTGATAAACGTTGGACGCTTCAGAAGGGATAAGCATAGCGAATTAGTAGATCAGGAGCGCCGGTGCCGGAGACACCCGAGAGCAGGGCGTTGGGACCCCGAAGCGACGGGGAACCCTGTCGTGTCTTATTTGCTAGAAGTACTCCTGGCTGAGATCGAGGAGTAAATCTTCACGATAAAGACCCTTCGACTTCCTACCCTTGTAGACCTACACCGGAGCCGCCAGAGGAGAGACCGAATGGGAAAGACTGGCAAGATCACGCAGGGTGTCGTGGCATCGACCACCCGCCTGACGGCAACCAGCAGCGGGTCACGACAGTGGCCAAAGGCGTGCTGTGGTCTTGGGCAGATCACGCGACTCCTAGAGGGCGTGTGGGTGGGCCTGCTCATGGTAACGTGCGCGGGCAGCGCACTGGCCGGAGTGGTCCCTCAGCCTCCGGACTACAAAGCGGATAAGAAAGGATCAGCGCTGGTCCTCGTCCAGCTCCAAATGAGAACGGTTCCTGAAGAGCAGCTTGGCGGCGCCGAGCAGCCAGCGCCGGCACCAGGCCCGGGCCCCATCTCCCCGGGCTCCGGGCCCCAAACTCCTCCCGAGGCCCTCCCTCCTCCCGAGAAGGCAACGGAGGTGCCCATCGGCCGGCTGGAAGGGTACGAGGAGGAAAAGCGGAAGGCGCTGGAAATCCCATTCTATGGTCGCCCTCCAGGCGCGGTCCAGGAGGATCCCGCCGTGCGCCGTCGCGGGCCTCAGCCCAAGCCGTGTGAGGAAAGGTAGCGCCCCGTGCGCGAAGCCGCAAGCCTAAGGTGGGCGAGCGTCGGGTTCCTTGTGCTCCTGGTCCCGAACTTCGCGTGGGGGCAGTACCTTGCCATGCCCGGACCTGGCCCCATCGCTCCCGCGCCCGACTTTCCCGCATATTTCGCCCCGTCGAACGAAACGCTCGACCCCCCACCCCCTCGGGGGTACGCCGTGGATATCCGGAAGGCAAAGGAGGAGGCCGCTTCGATGATCGGCGTCGCCCCCGGCACCGTTCAATATGACCGGGGAGCCTCTGCCGGCACAGGCTGGGCCGAGCCCAGCGGTCAGTTCAGTGTCGAGCAAGAGCGCGAGGCCACCCCCGCCGCGCCGGCCCAGATTACCAGCTTCAACGGAATTAGTTACACTGGCTTTATTCCCCCGGACCCCGTCCTTGCTGCGGGCCCTGCCAACTTGGTCCTCAGCACGAACGGGTCGGTGACGATTCGGGACAAGGCGGGGGCGCTCGTGGCCCCGACGACGCTGGCGAGCTTCTTCAGTTCCGTGAGGGCCACCGGCGAGAATACCCTTTTTGATCCGCGGGTAGTGTTCGACACGAGGAGCAGCCGCTTCTTCCTCTCGGCAGTGGGCAAGAATACCAATACAACCTGTACCGCCGGCACGTGCGTGTCCCATTTTCTCCTGGCGGTCTCCAAGACCTCGAGCCCGGCGACCACCGGGTCTGGCGATTGGTTTTTCTATGCTTTCGACGCAACGCTCGACGGATCGACACCGACGACCAACTGGGCGGACTATCCCAGTCTGGGTGTGGACAGCAGCGTGGTGGTGCTCACCGCCAACATGTTCTCCTTCAGCGCTGGCAAATTTCAAAGGGCGAAGATCCGAATCTTCGATAAGTCTGTACTCATTGCCGGTGGGGCCGTCACTTGGATCGACTTCGTGGGGATGACAGATCCGGTCAGTGGATTCCCCCCATCCACAATCCAGCCCGCCCTCACCTTCGGAAGCCCCGGGATCTTCTTCCTCGTCAGTGCTTCACGAACGCTCAATTCCTGCAACCTCGTGGTTTGGGGAATCCAGAACCCGCTCTCGTCCCCAACGCTGTCGTCAAAGCTCGCCACGGCCGGCGGCATGTGTGCTGTCCCCCCCGACGCCCAACAGTTGGGCGGGGGGACTCCCCTGGATACGGGCGGCACGCGGCTCTTAAACGCCGTTTCTCGCAACAACTCCCTCTGGACTGCTCATTCAATCCTGGCGAACTTTGGCAGCGGCAATGTCGCGGCCATCCGCTGGGTTCAGCTCGATGTGAACGCCTGGCCCAGCGCGGTCAGCTTCATCCAGGACGCGACCTTCGGGGCCGACCAGGTCTGGAGTTTCTATCCAGCCGTCATGGTGGATGCCTCGAACAACCTCGCCCTCGTTTTTGCCCGCTCCAGCGCTTCCGAGTTGGGGTCGGCCCGCTACACGGGGCGCCTGGCCACCGATCCGGCGAATACCCTTCAGCCGAGCGCGCTCCTCAAGGCTGGGACGGCAACTTACCTGAACCTCGACAGCAGCAAACGAAACCGGTGGGGGGATTACCTCGGCATCGGCCTGGACCCGAGCGACGGAAGCGTCTGGGTGCTGGGCGAGTATGCCGCCACCTCAACCACGTGGGGGACGTGGGTCGGCCAGTTCGAGTTCGCTGCCGCTCTCTCCGTCTCCGTATCCGGCAACGGGACCGTCACCAGCAGCCCAGCGGGGATCAGTTGCCCCGGAACCTGCACGGCCAGCTTTACGGGCGGGACGACTGTGACCCTGAGCGCCACGCCGAGCGGCGGCTCGACTTTCGGGGGCTGGGGTGGGGACTGCGTCGGACAGGGCAACCCCTGCACCCTCACCATGAACGGCCCCAAGACCGTGACGGCGACGTTCAACCCACCCCCATCCCCCCCGCAGGGGTTCCTCGACGCCCCGGCGGCGAACGCGACCGTGAGCGCCCCGGTCCCCGTCTTCGGCTGGGCGATCGACTCGGCGACCCCGAGCGCCCGCCTCACCCTCACCCTCGTCATCGACGGCACGCCAGTGAGCGCCAGCTTCGCCCAAGGCGGGGCGCGTCCCGACGTCTGCGCACTGTTCCCCGAGACCAGCTTCCCCGGGGCTTGCTCAAGCGGCTTCAACACGATCTGGAACCCCGGAGGGCTCACAGGCACCCACACCGTCGGGGTCCAGGTGACGAACGGCGCGGGGCTGAGCACGCTCCTCGGGCCGGTGTCGGTGACGCTCATGAGTGGGCCAGCGACAGCCACCGTAACACTCAACGGGTCAGCGTTTCGAACGGGACAGACCATCACCTATCAGGCAGCACTCACCCCAGGGTCTACCCTAATCCAGGTGGATGTCTACCTCGGCGTCCTCCTGCCTGATGGGGTCACGTTCCTCTCTCTTGTCCAGCTGTCGTCTGGGTTCATCTCTATTGCCCTCGGCCCTTCGCCGATTCCCTTCAGGACCAACGTCACACTCACGCCGACGGTCGTCCCCTTTTCGTATGCGTTCGCAGGCTTTGAACCTGTCGGCATGTACTCCGCCCATGCTATCATTGCCCTGGCGGGGAGCGACCCCCTCCAGCCCGCGAATCAACTCAGCCGAGCGGTCCAGGCTTTCCAGTTCACGCCGTGAATGAACGATTGGGCTGACCGGTCCTTCACCCGGCAACTGTGCGAGGCCTGTATTCTAGAAGTTAGGAGTGTCGCTTCATGGCGCCTTTGGCGATGGTGGGACCGCTTCAAGCCTTGAACGTTCAGCCGCTATCGCAGGTGCAGATTACACCCCCGTAACCTGCACTCGGCGACGTGGAGGTTTGTGGCTGTAATCTACATCCACACCCTGAACGGGTTGGGGCAGCGTCCGCAGTCCGGCCGACTGCCTCCCTAGCCCGGAGGCAGCCACTGATCCCCGCCGAGGGATCGCCACCTGGGCATGATAGACTGCAAGGAGCCGCAGCCTAACGCGGCGGCCAGAAAATCGATCTGGCCGGCTAGCCCCTATATAATCCAGGGGATACGATTTGCATTCCGATCCAGGTGGGAGGAAATAGGCTGCAGGACACCGCAGTGTTTGGGGTATTAGGCAGTTCTGTCTAATTGTAGTTAGACCTTCTGGCAGAGGGAGCTCGTCGTGAGTTGGGAAGCGATCGCCGGATTCTCTAGCGCCGTAATCGCCGTCTGCGCCCTGGGTCTCACCGTTTGCCAGGCGGCGATAACCAGGCGACACAACAGGCTATCCGTAACGCCACATCTGACCACATGGACTCAGTCCGAACAAGCAACCGGCCGTTACTCCATCGAGATCCTCAACAACGGTATTGGACCTGCGCTGATCAAAAGCTTTTCTGTCCAAGTCGATGGACAACCCATCGGGGGCGAAGGGTCAGAGCCAATCGAGAAGACGTTGAAGGTATTGTTTCCTCAGTACGCGTTTCACTCCTCTCAGGCGTATATGGCGCGTGGCTACATGATGTCTCCGAAGGAAGCACGACCTCTGGTAGCTGTTCAGTTTCTTGGAGAACGATTGCCAAGGCAAGAGGAGGTAGACCACGCCATGAAAAGGACCCGGCTGTTGATCGAGTATGAATCGATTTACGGGGACAAATACCTTCTCGACACCGACGCACTGAGGTCTAACCCCGCGCTCAACACGGCCACGCGGCAAGGGAGCTTGCCGCGCGCCGGTTAGCGCGAGCGTTAGGCATCTTCTGTCGGCAGCCGTGCTTATAGCTATCGACGAGTCAGGATCCTTCGCAAGCGGGTCGATGGAACGACAGTTTTTCGCCGCCGTCCATATTCGGCAACGGAAGACCCTTTACAGGCTAAAGCAGCGTCAGTTCGCACAATGGGAGGCGGCACTACCACGTTCGTTGAAGAACGCTACGGGGGAGATCAAAAGCTCGGCCCTATCCGATGATGACTTGGCGGATTTCGTGCGACGGATAGTTTGCGCCCCGTACTACGTCGGCGTCACTCCGTACGCGATCCGGCCGGCGGATAACCCTGACGTCTTGGTGGAAAAGCACAGGGCCGTAGCTCTCATCGGAATTCGGGAAGGAGCCAAAGAGTACAGGGCGCTAGGGAGAGAGGGTGTCGCGAAGACGTACGAGGAGTTTGGGAACTGGCTCAAGAAGCTCAGTTATGCTCAATACCTCAAGATCATCGTTCTTGGTAAATGCATCGCGGCTGCTATGGCCAACTCGATCGGGCACGCAATCACCGGACGATATGACGACGAGTTGCCTCGATTGCGTTTCCTCATAGACCGAGACTTCGTAAAGGAGCCGCGGCACAATGTCTTCTGGCACGAGCTGCTCAGAAACCAGCTATACGACGCAAGCAAGTCTAATCCCATTCCCTTGCTGGACAAGTGGAAGAAAAAGGGACACCCGTTCCTAGACAAGTACACGCGAAAGGGTCGGTTGGATTTCAACGAGCTCTTTTGGAAGCACTGCGCCTTCGTCTCCTCGCATGAGCATTTCGAGATTCGGATCGCGGATGCCATGAACACCATATTGTCTCGGTTTTTCAACCGGCGTCGCTGCGTCCTGGCGTACCGCCTGGTGCGAACGTGCTTTCTCCGCGATGGTAAGGTGCATCAGGTGGTCCTCAACGACTTTGACCTTGATTCTTATCGTTACGATCCGAGTGACAACCCGTGGCGGAAGATAGCGGAAGATGCCTAACAAGGCGTTAGAGCCGACCGCCGCAGCAGGGGCTCATCATGTGGCCGCCCGCCCGTGGGCGGCGGCTCAAGGCCCGGTCGTTAGGCCGCAGACACTGACACGATGTCAACCATAGAGTTCAGCAGGGCTTTCTACATCAAGCTAGGCCGCGGTGGCGCCTGGGAACCAGACTCGATCAGCACCGGCCGACTGAGGTTGGGCTGGTCGCAGCAGTCTGTCGCCGACATCAACGCCGGACAATGGGATCACATCGAGCAGCAGCTGCGGCAGGAGCACGATGGGAAGGCCCAAGTCGCCACGAATGACTTGAACAGGTTGCGGGATATCGTGGAGTCCACGCCCGACGACATCTGGATGACCTTCCATAAAGCAAAGCTATGGTGGACCCGAGTGGCGGACGGCCCCGTCGAGCAGGACGGCGTCTCCAAGTTCCGCCGAACCGCACTTCCGTGGAGCGATCGAGCCACAAACGGCCGCCTGCTCGTAGTCAATGACTTGCCAGGCAAGATTGCACAGCTGCAGGGATTCCGAGGCACAGTCTGCAGGGTTCAGCATCTGGACCTTCTGAGAAGAGTACTGAACGGGCTCCGAAGTCCCTTGGCGGACTCCATCTCCGCCCAGCGAACCATCCTCGCCGGACAGCTGACGCAGGCAATCAAGGAGCTGCACTGGAAGGACTTTGAAACACTCGCCGACCTGGTTTTTCGCGACTCTGGCTGGGTACGGGTCAGCGTGCTCGGCCAACACGCCAAAGCTTACGACCTCGAGCTTCGGGAGCCAATCACCGGCGATCGGTACGTAGTCCAAGTAAAATCTCAAGCCGCGCTTGCTGACCTTCATGACACCATAGCGCAGTTCTCAGCCGAGGACTACCGCCGCGTGTTCTTCATTGTGCACTCCCCGGCTGCGGATCTCGAAAGCGCGTCCGATCTCCCCGAGCACGTTGCTCTTGTAGCTCCGTCGCGACTCGCTGAGCTGGCCATAGACGCCGGCCTTACCAAGTGGCTTCAAGACAAGGTTTCCTGAGCCGTCTGCGGCCCAACAAGCGCGTGAAGCTGCCGGCCCGCGGGGCCGCGCGCCGGGCGGAAGGAGTCCATCTTGTCGGCTGCCGCCGCAGGCCGCAGCTTACGCGCGGTCCGTTAGACGGGCTGGGACATCTTGATCCAGCGATGAAATAGATTCAAGATCAGATGTCCTCTGTTCGTTTCTTTCGAGACAGTTTCTTCCGCATGGATGCACTTTCTTATAGCCATTTGAAGCCTTCTTTGTAGCTCATTATCGCGCAATCAGAGTTTTGACTCACAAGAGTTGGTATGTTGCTGATCAGGTGGTTTCTTTCATTCGTTGCTTGTACTAATTTCTTCGCAAACTTTAAGGCGTCATTTACAGAAATTGTTGCCGGGTTCTCGCCAGCTTTGAACCGTTTAATTAGATGATTCGATCTCAAATCGCTAAATCTCGCGTCTTGCCCCCTGATTATTTCTCCAACTACTTCACCTTGGCCTTCTGCCTGGGCAGACTTCAAACTCACTTCTGTCGTTCTGTATCTGACCACATCGAGTAAGGTCGGTGGCTCTTTTTTATATCTGAATTCTACTTTCATCACCTGTATTCTATTGGCTTCATCTAGATAGAAGAAGATAAGTACATAGAGGCGGTAATCAGGCAACAGGACAGGTGCCTCCCAATCTGGGCCACCTGCTGCTCTATATTTGAGATACTCTTGCTTTATCGTTACTTGGAGTTCATCCCAGTATTTTTCAATACCATTAGAGATGTCCTTATCAGCAAAGTACTTTACTACCACATCGGTAGCATCAAATAGTTTTGAAAAATCTGTTCTACTGAGAATTGCTCGCGCCCCGCTGACGGCGAATCCCGCTCCTTTCCCTAATCTAAATACTTTCACCTCATCATCAGTTGCGCCTTGAATTTCGTTGTATCTTCTCTTATCTGCACAGACGACTAAACCCTCTTTTGTTGGTACCGTAAGAACCAAAGTTCCACACGATGAGAGAGCTTGCTCCTTCTCAACTTGAGGTGAGGTAAGCGCGAGTTGCGATTCCACAATCATTAAAAGAAAGATGATGGCACACCAAATGAGATTACGAGATGTGTTATTCATTAGATATTCCTCATAAGGAGAATTATATGATATTTTGTGCAAACTTCGGTTGTAGTACTGTAAAATGACCACAGCTGAAATCAAGGGAGGCCGTCCAACAAGTCGTTTGAGCGGGGCGCGCAATGCGAGTTTCGTAGGCTTCGGCCCGTGCGGCTTGCTCGCCCGGTCAACTCCAGGGTTGGGCGGTTCCAAACTACGGTCTCTTCATCGGATCGCGCAACCATAAGCAGGGAAGGCGTCATGAGTGAGCCCTATACGATTCGGGTGTTCGTGCCGGACGGCGATCCGGAGGGTGTGAAGATCGTCGAGCGGCTTAACTGGACAGGTGTTGGGATCGCTTTTCCGCGGTCAGCGTGGCCGCAGTTGAGCGCACGCCCGGAATTCAAGAGGACCGGTGTTTACGTCCTCACCGGATCGGCAGAAGGGACAGCCGATGAATTGCCGACCGTCTACGTGGGTCAAGGCGATGAAATCGGTAGTCGAATCGAGGCCCACTACGCCAACAAGGACTTTTGGGACTGGGGATACGCCTTCGTCTCAGCTGGAACCGCCCTTAACCGGGCTCACGTTACGTGGTTGGAGCACGCATTGCTCCATCGCGCGAAGAAGGCCGAACGTTGCCACTTGGACAACGCGAATCTGCCGAGGGAGCCTGGCCTTTCAGAGTCCGAGCGTGCAGATACTGACGGTTTCCTGCGCGAGATGCTACGCGTCCTGCCGCTTCTGGGCGTTCGAGTCTTCGAGAAGGCCGCGCCGGTGGCCACGCCAGGTGCCGGGCCAATTGCGCCTCCAAGCGCCACAGCAGACGCCGACGATAGGGACACTGTCGTTGTCCCGGCCCAGGAGGACGGATTCCAAAAGGTCTTTCTCGGCGAGGACTGCTGGTACGCCATCCGCATTGGTGGAGGCATGCTTCCGAGAATCAAGTACATCGCTGCCTACCAAACCACTCCGGTCGCCGCGATCACCCACTACGCGCCTGTGGAGCGCATCGAGCCTTACGGGGACGAAGGTAAGTACCGCCTCGTGTTCGCTGAGCCGGCCAAGTCTCTCGTGAAACCGATACCTTTCGCTGATGCCCCAACGGGGTCAATGCAGGGGCCTCGATACACAAGCCTTTCCAAGCTTTTGTCCGCCAAGCGAGTTTCGGACCTCTTCGGCAGAGCGGAGGGACCATCCGATGATTGATCGCGTACCCAGAGCAACCGCCAACACATCGCCCAACTACCGCGTGGTTAGCGGTCACCGAAACAATGGCGTGCTGAAATGCGCTCTTCTCCCTCTCAGCCAAGACATTAGAAGGCGATCCAGGTACCCAGAAAGGACGGCCGGAGGGCCTCACGGGGGGTGGGGCCATGGTGTAGATTACACCCCCGTAATCTTGAGTTTCGTGGACTGTACGAAGCTTAGTGGCCAAGACAACTAATACAAACGACAATTTTAAAGTTACATCGGGCGGGTGGCCGAGGCGGGGCGCCCCATCCGCCCGCAAC
>Ga0209515_10002704_pt1 | contig 26682 bp, 28 predicted proteins | sample Subgroupgradi54m_FD_187454 | JGI IMG/M metagenome (GOLD analysis project Ga0209515, IMG submission 187454) | Subsurface groundwater microbial communities from S. Glens Falls, New York, USA - GMW60B uncontaminated upgradient, 5.4 m (SPAdes)... ... | reverse complement strand
CTTCCGATCTCTTCCTCGATCCGACGCTGCCGTCGGGCTATGCACCGTTCAACGTGCAGAACCTCGGCGACGTCCTGTACGTCACCTACGCCAAGCAGGACGCCGACAAGAAGGACGACGTGCAGGGCGCCGGCCTCGGTTATGTCGACAGCTTCGATCTGCAGGGCAACTTCATCGCACGGGTCGCCGGTGCGGGCACGCTGAACGCCCCGTGGGGGCTGGCGATTGCGCCGGCGTCGTTCGGAGCGATGGCTGGCGATCTGCTGGTCGGCAACTTCGGCGACGGGCGCATCAACATCTTCGACCCGGTCACGCATGGCTTGGTCGGCCAGGTGTTGAACGACCTCGGCACCGCACTTGAAATCGACGGGCTGTGGGCGATCTCGCCCGGCAACGGCGTTGGCGCCGGCAGCAAGGACCTGCTGTACTTCACCGCCGGCCCCGACGGCGAGGACCATGGCTTGTTCGGCGTGCTGCAAGCGGTGCCCGAGCCGTCGACCACCCTGATGCTGTTCGGCGGGCTGCTGATCATGGGCGGCGCGCTCTGGCGCCCGCGCTCTACGCGACGCTGAGAAGGCGTCATCCCGGCGAACGCCGGGATCCACTCTCGCCGCAGCGCGCATCGATCACCAGTGGATCCCGGCTGCTTTCTCCGGGATGACAGCGGGAAGAGAGGAGGCTCGTCAGAGTTCGCGCAACCTGTCGCGCAACTGCAGCCAGCTGTAGGTCGCCTGCGCCGCGACGAGCCCGGCCGGCCGAAAGGTGCGCGGCAGGCCGTAACGCGCGAACGCGGGCGGGATCGGAGCGAGCCCGGCAATTGCATCGGCGAGGATTTCGCCCGCCGCGGTGGTCGGTGCGACGCCGTGCCCACCGAAGCCGAGGCCGTACCAGAGGCCGTCGCCCAAGCGCCCGATCTGCGGCATCTTGTGGCGCGCGTAGCTCATCATGCCGCCCCAGGCGAAGTCGACGCGGGCAGCGTGCAGGGCGGGGAACACCTTGACCATGTCGCGCTTGAGGAACCGCGCGATGTCGGCCGGGTTGCGCTCGCGCACCGAGATGCGGCCGCCCCACAACAGCCGGGTGTCGTTGAGCGCGCGGTAGTAGTCGAACGCAAAGCGGGTGTCGTAGATCGCGGCACGCGAGGGCAGCCATTGCGCAAGCGTGGCGCCGAGCGGTTCGGTGACCATCACGTAGGTCGCGATCGGCAACATCGCGCGTTCGAGCTCGGGCACCACACCGGCCAGATAGCCGCCTGCCGCCACGACGACATGCTGCGCGCGCACCGAGCCCTGTGCGGTGCAGACACGGTCGCGCTCGATGCGAGTGACAGCCGACTGTTCATGAATGGTTCCGCCCAGCGCTTCGATGGCCGCCGCTTTGCCGAGCGCGTACTTGAGCGGATGGAAGTGGAACGCATCGGGCTCGAACAGCGCGCCGCTGTAGCGCTCGGATCGCAGCATGGCATCGAGCTCTGGCTTGGCGATGAACCGCCAGTCGACACCGAAGTGCTCGGCCATCAGGCGCTGCTGGCGGCGCAGGACGGCCGCGTCGTCGAACCAGTTGGCGAGCAGCGCGCCGCCTTCGACCGCGTCGCAGGCGATGGCGTGGCGCCGGATGCGCTGGCGGATCAGCGCCACCGCCTGGCGGGTCAGCGCGTAGGTGGTGCGCGCCTGCTCGGGGCCCAGTTGCGCCAGCAGGTCGGCGCAGTCCAGGCTGTAGCCGCCGAACACGAAGCCGCCGTTGCGCCCCGACGCACCGAAGCCGACCTGCTGCGCTTCGAGCAGCACGACGCCGTCGACGCCGCGTTCGATCAGGCCAAGCGCCGTGGCGAGGCCTGCAAAGCCGGCGCCGACGATGCACACCCGCGCCTCGATGTCGCCCGCGAGGACCGGCCGCGGCGCCTGTGCTCCGATGCCGGCGCGGTAGTAGTTGGCCAGCGGCGCTTCGCTCAAGCGCCGCTCATTGGTGCACCCTACGGCCTGCGGCCGGTCCCGCCAAGCGGGAACGAGCCCCTGCGGGCGGCCGGGCGGGGCTCACGCGTCGTCCCCGTAGTCGTGGTCGGGGTGGTTCACGGCGCCGAGCTTCCAGTAGCCACGCCCGACGATCTGGCTGCGCGGGACAGCGAGCTCATCGATCAGCCACTGGCGGATGCGCCGCATCGCCATCGCTTCGCAGGCGATGTAGATGCGGGTGCCGAACGGCGGCGCCGCCATGCCGCGCAGCGCGATGAGCAGCGCCTCGCCGGCATTGTTCTTGTCGGTGCCGCGCGGCAGCCAGTGGATGTCGGCCAGTGTTGCGCCGGGCAGCGCGCGCTCTTCGCGTCCATCGACCACTTCGACCAGCAGCTTGACCGGCGTCGCGGCCGGCAGCGTCTCGAGAATCGTTTCGAAGGCCGGCAGCGCGCTGTCGTCGCCGATCAGCCAGTGACCGCTCGCGGTGGTGTCGAGCTTGTAGCCCGGCCCCGGGCCCATCAGGTACAGCGCCTGGCCGGGCCGTGCGTGTTCGGCCCAGGTCGATGCAGGCCCTTCGCCATGCAGCACGAAGTCGACCTCGAGCGCGTTGGCCTGCGCGTCGAAGCGGCGCGGCGTGTAGGTGCGCATCCACGGCGAGCGCGGCCCGTCGGGGGTCGGCGCAACCGGCTCGGTCTGCCCCGGCTCGGGGAAGATCAGCTTGATGTAGCTGGCCGGCAGCGGAATCGAAAACCCGGCCAGCGACGGGCCGGCCAAGGTGATGCGGCGCATCACCGGGCTCAGGATCTCGACCCGCGCCGTTTCGACGCGACGCGGCGGGGTGCGCTTGCGCGGCGCGGTGTCTGGGGTGTTGCTCACGGGGTCCTTGGTGCTTGGCGGCGCATCATGCCGCGGTCTTCAATACGACGTCGAACTGGCCGAGCGACACGCCTTGCTGCATCGCGAAGGCGACCCAGCGGCAGGCCTCGGCGCGGCGGTCGGTGCCATCGCCCTTGTCGCGTGGCGTGCCGCGTTCTTCGAGCCAGTACGACTGCGTGGTCACGCTGCGATGGCCGCTCGCGCTGACCTTCCAGTGCAGGTGGCGGCGCCGGTCGCCGTAGTGGCCGGGCACGATGCTGTCGAATGCGTAGCGGCCCTGCGCGTCGGTGGTGGTGGTGCCGCGCAGATTGATCTGGCTGCGCCGGTATTTGGCGATGTCGCCGTTGTCTTGCGGGTGGTAGGCGCCGGCGCTGTCGGCGTGCCAGATCTCGACCTTGGCGCGCGCGAGCGGCGTGACCCCGTCTTCGCTGTAGACCGTGCCGCCGACATGCATGGCGGTCCCGGGCGAACGGGCCGGGTTGATGTCGACCGCCTCGGGCGCATTGCCGACGTAGAACGGCCCTTCGGTGGCGCGTGCGGTCGGGCCGCAGTCTTTCCGGCATTGGGGTGCCGGTGTGCAGGCCTGCGGCCAGGCGGCTTCGACCTGTGCCAGCACGGTCAGCGCGCCGGCGTAACGCAGCATCTTGCGGCGGGCCATCTTCATCGCACTTCTCCTTGGTTCACGCGAGGCCTCGTACCTGCGCCATCAGGCGCACCAGCCCGAGCAGCGCGTCGGTGTGCGGGGTGGCGATCTTCAACTGCTGGCCGATCTCGCGCACCGCGCCGACCAGCGCGTCGATCTCGAGCTGGCGACCGGCTTCGACGTCCTGCAGCATCGAGGTCTTGAACGCACCGAGCTTGCGCGTGACCTCGTGGCGCTGCTCGGGGGTCTGGTCGATCTCGCAGGCGATGCGCGCGCCGATCGCCTTCGCTTCGAGCATCACCGCGTGGCAGAAGCCGCGCACCAGCGGGTCGTCGAGCACCCGATCGGCGGTCGCGCCGGTCAGCGCAGAGACCGGGTTCATCGTCATGTTGCCCCACAGCTTGAACCAGATGTCGCGCTGGATGTGGTCGGACATCGTCATCGCAAAACCGGCCCGCGCGAGCAACTCGGCCAAGGCGTCGACACGCTGCGTGCGGCCGCCCAGCGGCTCGCCGATGACGAGCCCGTTGCCCATCACGTGGCGCACCACGCCCGGCTGCGGCACGTTGCTGCTCAGGTGGACGACGCAGCCGATCACCTGCGGCGTCGGGATCGCGGCGCGCACCCGGCCGCCCGCGTCGACCGACTCGAGTCGCAGCCCCGCGCATTCGCCGCCGGCGCCGTCGAAGAACCACCACGGCACGCCGTTCATCGCGACCATCGCGACGCCGTCGCGACCGAGCAGCGCCGCCACCGAGCCGGCCACCGATGCCAGTGCCGGGCCCTTGACGGCGACGATCACCAGGTCTTGAACGCCGAGCTCACGCGGGTCGTCGCTCGCACGCAGCGCCACCCGCGTGGCCTCGCCGCCGCTTTGCACTTGCAGGCCCTGCTCGCGCAAGGCCGCAAGCGTCGCGCCGCGCGCCAGCATGCTGAGCTCGATCTCGCCGGCCGGGATGCGGCTGCCGAGCCAGCCGGCGAACAGGCCGCCGATGGCGCCGGCGCCGACGATGCAGATTTTTTTCACGCGTTGACTCCTATGCGGTGGGCCAGTCTAAGGCCGCACGGCCGGCGATTCGAGCCGCATGCCCGCCGCCCGCGTCAGCAGGTACAGCTCGAGCTCGGTCAGCTCGCGTGCGCCGTAGGGGTAGGCCTCGGCGCGAAGGCCGGTCATGCAGTTGCGCAGCCGTCGCTGCAGCGAGCCGAGGTTCTGCCATTCGAGCCGGTACAAGGGGTAGCCGGTCGGGTGGGCCTGCGGAATCACGCTGCCCGCCAGGCGCCGGCCCGCGTTCTGATCGTGGCACTGCGCGCATGAAAGATCGAGTTGGCCGATGCGCTGCCGGTAGCGCTGTTCGCCGCGCTCGCGAAACGCTGCGAGGCGCGGGTCCGGGTCGGGTGCGATCGGCATGCCGCGCGACTGCAGCGCGATGAAACTCTCGAGGCTCAGCAGGTCGTGGCCTTCCCATGCAAAAGGCAGCGCGAGCTGGTTGCGCTGGCGGCACAGCTGGATGCGCTCGCCGAGGTTCACCGGCCGGCGCTCGAGCGCATCGAACACCGGATAGCGCGCTGCGACGCCGCGCATGCTGGTCATTGCGTCGGCATGGCAACTGGCGCACGAGCGGTCGCTGACACCTGCCTTGCGCTGCCACAGCTCTGCCCCCTGCTTGACCCACAGCAGGGCCGGGTTGCGCGTGTCGTCTTGCTGCATTGCCTGCGTCTGCGGGCTCATGAAGTCGAAGCCCGAGCGGCGCGTATCGGGCTCGGCCGCGAGCGCGGCCGTCGCGACGCAGAGGCCGAGCAGCAGCCGTCTCATGTCACGTCCTGACTAGGGACGCAGTTCAGCGCGATGCGCGCAAGCGCCCCTATCCGCGTCATCCCGGCGAACGCCCGGATCCACTGCCCGAATGCCCACGGGCGGATATTTACCGCGCGGAGTCGGAACGAGTGGATACCGGCGTTCGCCGGTATGACGGCCGGGTTGGCATGGCGCGCGCAGTGCATCGTCCGGGGCTGAAGCATGTCGCTAATCAGATGTCACGCCAGGTGTCACGCTGATCGCCACCGTTTCGGCCTGCGCGAAGCCGTGGTCGCCTTCCCACAGGAAGACCAGGCTGCCGCTGTCGGTGGCGACGGTCGTGAACACCAGGTAGGGGTTGGCGGCGACGGCGGGGAACAGCTCGGCGCTGAACACCGTTTCGCCGTTGTAGCTGCAGCGAAAGCGCCGGATGATGTCGCGCGGCAGCACCTTGCCTTCGGCGTCGGCGCGAAAGCCGGTCTCCATCGGGTGGGCGATCAGCGTCGTGATCTCGAGCAGCTCGCCGCGCTTCGCGCTGCGCTTCAGGTTGATGAGGGTCTGCGCCACCTCAGGTCTCCACGCAGCCGGCCAGCGTCACGATGACCTCGACGCTGTGCGACCAGAACGAGCCGTCGCTCAACTGCGCGATCGCGACCAGCTTTTGCGAGGTCGCGAGGCGGATCCGGGTCGCCACGCTGGCGCGTCCCGAGCGCGGCCCGAGCGTGAAGTTGGCGACTTCGCGCTGTGGGTTGCGCTGGTTGAACACGGCGATCGACCTGACGTGATCGGCCGCGCTCATCGGGCTTGCCACACTCACCGACATCGGCACCGCGTTGCCGTTTTCGACCAGCAAGTCCATCTCGATCCTGACCTTGCCTTCGTGCAGCGGCGCGCCGCCGGTGTGGGCCTGGATCGCAGCGTCGAGCTCGCCGGTCGTGCCTTCGGCGGCGCCCACGCGGACTGCGCACACGCCGACAGCGGCGAGCACGATCTGGCGTCGGATGCGGCTCGTCATTCGCGCAAGCTCCGCAGATACGCGACCACGTCTTCGACCTGCTGCGCACTCAGCACCGGCGCGCCGCGCCAGGCCGGCCCGACGCGCGACAGGCCATCGGTGCGGTGATACGACGGCATGATGGTGGCCGCGTTGAAGCGCCGCGCATCGACAACCCGCAGCCGCAACTGGCCTTCGCTCCAGCGCGTGCCGGCACCGGCGAGGTCGGGCGCGAGGTTGCCCTGGGCGCGCTCCTCGGGGAACGGCCCGGTGTGGCACAGCAGGCACAGCCCGACCTGCCGATTGCCGACGATCGCGCGGCCGCGCGCCGCGTCGCCGCTCAATGCGGCGAGCGGTGCGGGAATCGCATCGCCGACCACCTCGAACGGCGCCACCGCCGGCGCCTGCGCCAACGCCGCGCCGCAGCCGAGCGCGGCGCTGAGAGCGAGCGCCCAGCGACCCGTCACGCCTTCTTCAGGCTGTGGTTCTTCAGCGGCAGCTCGCGGATGCGCTTGCCGGTTGCCGCGAAGATCGCGTTCAACACGGCCGGCGCGGCGACCGCGATCGTCGGCTCGCCGACGCCGCCCCAGAAGCCGCCGGACGGCATCACGATGGTCTCGACCGCCGGCATGTCGCTCATGTGAAGGACCGGGTAGCTGTCGAAGTTCTGCTGCTCGACGCGGCCGTCCTTCAGCGTGATGCCACCGAACAGCGCCGCCGACAGCCCGTAGACAAACGAGCCTTCGACCTGGGCCTCGATCTGCTGCGGATTGACCGCGTGGCCGCAGTCGGTGGCGGCGACGATGCGGTGCAGCTTCAACACGCCGGCATCGCTCACCGACACCTCGGCGCAGGCCGCGACATAGCTGCCGAAGCCCATGATCTGCGCCAGTCCGCGGTGGCGCCCGGCGGGCGCCGGCTTGTCCCAGCCGGCACGCTCGGCCACCGCGTTCAGCACGGCCAGGTGCTTGGGCGATTTGGCGAGCAGCTTGCGCCGCAGCGCGAGCGGATCCTGCCCGGTCGCGTAGGCGATTTCGTCGATGAAGCTCTCGACGTAGATCGCGTTGTGGTTCAGGTTCACACCGCGCCAGAAGCCCGGGCGCACCGGCGGATTGCGCATCGCATGGTCGACCAGCAGGTTCGGCACCTCGTAGCCGAACGCACCTTCGGCACCGCCCTTGTTGAGGCCCTGGAACACGACCGGGTCGCGCCCGTTCTGCATGTTCTGCGGGAACAGGCCTGCCAGGATCGACTGGCCCGAGATGCGCATGTGCAGTGCCGTCAGGTTGCCTTGCGCATCGAGGCCGGCGGTCATCTTGCACTGCGTCACCGGGTGGTAGAAACCGTGCTGCATGTCCTCTTCGCGGGTCCACAGCAACTTGACCGGCACACCCGGCATCTCCTTCGCGATGGCGACCGCCTGGCGAATCCAGTCGGTCGCGCCGCGCCGGCCGAAACCGCCGCCGACCAGCATCTTGTAGACCTCGCACTTGGAGATCGGCAGGCCCGATGCTTCGGCCGTCGCCGCGAGCGCGGCTTCGCCGTTCTGGGTCGGGGTCCAGACCTCGCAGCGCTCCGCGGTCCAACGCGCGGTCGCGTTCATCGGCTCCATCGTGGCGTGGTTCTGGTACGGGTAGGAATAGACCGCCTCGATCTTGCGTGCCGCCGACGCAATCGCGCGGCGTGCATCGCCCGCCTCGTTGCCCACGATGCCTTCGGGCAGGTCCAGCCCGGCCTGCAGCATCGCCGCGATGTCCAGGCTCGACAGCCTCGCGTTCGGCCCTTCGTCCCACTCGATCGTCAGCGCATCGAGCGCGGTCTTGGCGTGCCACCAGGTGTCGGCGATGACTGCGACCGCGCTGTCGCCGACCCGCACGATCTTCTTCACCCCCGGCTTGGCCTGGATCGCCGCGGCGTTGAAGCTCTTGAGCTTGCCGCCGACGACGGGGCAGTCCTTGATCGCCGCGTTCAGCATGCCGGGCAGCTTGATGTCCGAGCCGTAGAGCTGCGCGCCGGTCAGCTTGTCGGCGGTGTCCAGGCGCTGCACGCGGTGGCCGGCGATCTTCCAGTCCTTCGGGTCCTTCAGCGTGACCTCGGTCGGCGGCGTCAGCTTCGCCGCCGCGGCCGCGACCTTGCCGTAGCTCGTCTTGCGTCCGCTCGCCGTGTGCGTGATGACACTCGCCGCGGCGCGGCATTCCGAGGCCGGCACCTTCCATTCGTCGGCCGCCGCCTGCACGAGCATCACTCGGGCGATCGCGCCGCCCTTGCGAACATAGTCCTGCGACTCGCGGATGCCGCGGCTTCCGCCGGTCGAGAAGTTGCCCCAGACGCGGTTGCGCGCCAGGTTCTGGCCCGGGGTGGGGTATTCGGTGGTCACCTTGAGCCAGTCGCAGTCGAGCTCTTCGGCGACCAGCTGGGCGAGGCCGGTCAACGAGCCCTGGCCCATCTCGGAACGGGCGATGCGGATGACCACGGTGTCGTCGGGCTTGATGACGACCCAGGCATTGACTTCGGACGGTGTCGCGCCCTGCGCTTGCGCGAGGGCAGGAACATGGAAGCCGACGACCAGGCTGCCGGCCGCGGCGGCCGACCCGCCGATGAAACGGCGGCGCGAGACGGGGGTGGAGGCGATGTTCATGGAGGGCTCCTTGTCCGTCAGGGGCGCTTGACGCCGTTGGCCGCCAGGTGGATCGCGGCACGCACCCGGTTGTAGGTGCCGCAGCGGCAGATGTTGCTCATCGCCGTATCGATGTCGGCGTTGCTCGGTTTCGGATTGGCCTTCAAGAGCGCCGCCGCGGCCATGATCATCCCGGCCTGGCAGTAGCCGCACTGCGGCACGTCGAGCGCGGCCCAGGCCTTTTGCACCGGGTGGCTGCCGTTCGGCGACAGGCCTTCGATCGTGACGACCTTCTGCTTCGCTTCGACGCTCGACACCGGCCGCACGCACGAGCGTGTCGGCACGCCGTCGATGTGCACCGTGCAGGCGCCGCACTGGGCGATGCCGCAACCGTACTTGGTGCCGGTGAGGCCAAGCTGTTCGCGCAGCACCCACAGCAAGGGCGTGTCGGGCTCGGCCTGGAACTCGCGCACGCTGCCGTTGACGTTCAGTTTCGCCATGACGTTGGTCTCCGGTTTGTGTCCACTGTCGGCCTGCTCTTGTGGCCGACCGTGAGCATGATCCCGACGCCCAAATCCGAGGGCGTCAAAGGGTCATCGGATCAACTCATCCAGCGCCGCGCCGACCACTCGACACCCGCCGCCAGCGGCAGCCCCGCCGCGTGCTGGGCGCGCAGCGCAGCGGCGTCGTTGCCGGCGAACAGGCTGTCGCGCAGCAGGTTGCTCCCGTCGAGCGCACGCAGGTCGAGCGCGTGTTCGTCGATGCGCGCGAGGGTGCGCAGGATGTCGTCGCGGATCTTGTGGCGCTGCTTGGTCTTGGGGTCGACGATCTCGCCGTCGAGGCCGAAGCGGCAGGCCTGGAAGCGGTTGAAGGTGTAGACCAGGTAGTCGTCTTCGGCCGGCTCGAAGGGCCGCTCTTCGCGCAGGTAGCGGCACAGGCTCTGCAGGTAGCAGGCGAGCGCCGCGGCCTTGTCGACCGACAGCGGCGTGTCGCAGACGCGCAGCTCGATGGTGCCGAACTCGGGCTTGGGCCGGATGTCCCAGTAGAAGTCCTTCATCGACTGGACCACGCCGGTGCTCGTCATCTTGTCGAAGTAGACGCCGAAGTCTTCCCAGGTCAACGAAAACGGCGCGCGGCCCGACAGCGGGAAGGCGAACACCGAGTTCAGGCGCGCCGAGTCGAAGCCGGTGTCCACCCCCTGCACGAACGGCGACGAGGCCGACAGCGCGATGAAGTGCGGCACGTAGCGCGACAGCGCATGCAGCAGCCACAAGGCCTTGTCGCCGTCTTCGCAGCCGATGTGCACATGCTGGCCGAACACGGTGAACTGCTTGGCCAGGTAGCCGTAGAGCTCGCTGATGTAGTGGAAGCGCTCGGTCGGAAAGATCTGCTGCGCGCTCCAGTGCTGGTACGGGTGGGTGCCGCCGCCGGCGATCGCGATGTTGAGTTTGCGGGCGCCGTCGGAGAGTTGCTTGCGCAGGTCGTGCAGCTCGGCCAGCAGCGGCCCGTGCTCACGCTGGATCGAGGTGCCGATCTCGATCATGCTGCGCGTGATCTCGGGCTTCACGTCCCACGCGCCGCTGTGTTTGGCGAGCACGCGCAGCAGGTCTTCGGCCTGCGGCGCGAGGTCGAAGTCGTGGGTGCTGACGAGCTGCAGCTCGAGCTCGACGCCAAGCGTCAGCGGCTGCGAGGTGGTGAACTCGGCCAGGCTCAAGGGCTTACTCTCCATTCGCTTCTCGCGCGATGCTGCGCAGCGCGTAGCTCGTCCACAGCGGCCCGGTCAGCTGCATCAGCGTCGTCGCGACCAAGAGCGCCTGCAGCACCGAACCGTCGAGCCCTGGCAACTGGGTGCCCCAGGCGAAGGTGTCGGCTGCCAGCAGCACGGCCAGGCTGCTCATCGGCTGCAGCGCCAGGATCAGCGCGCCGGCCTGGCGCCAGCCGAGTCCGCTCTGGCGCGCCAGCAATGACACGGCCAGGCCCTTGCCGACGATGCGCCCGCCGATGATGACCAGCACCCAGGCCCACAGCGAGCCCAGGTGGTCGAGCGTCAGCAGCACGCCCAGGCAGATGAACAACACCACGTTGAGCGCCGCGCCGGCCGAGCCGAGCTGCGGCTCGACCGTGAGCGCATGCCGCATGCGCGCGCGCGCCACCATGCCGGCGACCAGCAGCGCGAGCAGCGGCGAGAGCGTCCACTGCACCGCCAGCATGCTCGCGATGATGACGAGCGCGATCTGCAGCACCGGCATTGCGCTGGTGCCGCGCACCCGTCGGCTCAGCAGCTCGAGCAACATGCCGCAGACGGCGCCGAGCAGGAACGAACCGCTGACGACATAAAGCGCGCCGGCACCGGTGGTCAGCAGCCCGTAGTCGGAGCCGACCGCGACGACGTGCCAGACCTTGAGCCCGAGGATCGCGAGCACGCTGTTGACGGCGGTCATCAGCAGCAGCCGTTCGGTGACCTGGCCGCGCGGGCGGGTTTCGTGCAGCACCGCCATCGCGATGACCGGCGAGGTCGACATCGCGACGATGCCGGCGAGCGCGGCCGACAGCGGCGGCGCGTCCAGCAGCATCAGCACCACGGTGACGGCCAGCCCGGCGAGCACACCCTCCAGCACGCAGGTCAGTGCGAGCCAGGGGTTGTCGACCAGCCAGCGCGGGCGGATCCGGGTGCCGAGCTCGAACACCAGCACCGCGGCGGCGAGGTCGATCAATGGCTTCCAGGCGTCGAGCTCGCTGCGCTCGAGCAGGCGCAGCACCAGCGGGCTGGCGAGTGCGCCGACCAGCATGTAGCCGCAGGCACGCGGCAGCCGCATCAGCCGGTGCAGCGCTTCGGCGAGCACCACCGCGACGGTCATCAGCAGCGCCATGCCCAGCACCGGGTCGGCGCCGCGCAGGCCTTCGAGCGTCCACAGCGGCGCGCCAGAGTTGGGGATGAGTGCGGAGGAAATCGACATGCGTGGCCAAGCGTGGGGCGGCGGCCAGTGTAGCGACGAAGGGCGGGCCCGCCGATTGCAAGTTCTTGCAAGCTTGAAGGGGATCTGTGACACCCGATAATCGCCGCCTTTGAATCCGCAGGGGATGAACATGTTCAGAGCGCTCGCGGGTTGGGCCGCCGTTGCACTGATGGCCGGCAGCCCGGCCCATGCCCAGCAGCAGCAGGTCAACGCGTTGTGCTCCACCGACCAGAGCTGGTGCGAGCTGGCGGCCAAGGAATACCAGGCCCAGACCGGCGTCAAGGTGCTGCAGGTGCGCAAGGCGACCGGCGAAGCACTCGCGCAATTGCGCGCCGAAGCCGCCAACCCGAAGACCGACCTGTGGTGGGGCGGCACCGGCGACCCGTTCCTGCAGGCCGCCGAGCTCGGGTTGCTCGAACCGTACCGGCCGAGTTATCTCGACGACCTGCACGGCTGGGCGGTGCGCCAGTACGCGATGAGCGAGAACTATGTCGGCGGCTTCTACACCAGCGCGATCGGCTTCGGCTGGAACGAAGACGTGCTGAAGAAGAAGAAGCTGCCGGCGCCCAAGTGCTGGGCCGACCTGACCGACCCGAAGTACAAGGGCGAGATCGAGACCTCGCACCCGGGCTCGAGCGGCACCGGCTACACGATCCTCGCCGGCCTGGTGCAGCTGATGGGCGAAGACGCGGCCTTCGACTACCTCAAGAAGCTGCACCGCAACGTGACCCAGTACACCCGCAGCGGCACCGCGCAGGCCAAGAGCGTCGCCAAGGGCGAGGTCGGCATCGGCGTGAGCTTCATCTTCGGCTTCGAGAACGAGCGCCAGCAGGGCTTCACGATGGTCAAGAGCGCCGCGCCCTGCGAAGGCACGAGCTACGAGGTCGGCGGCATCGCGCTGATCAAGGGCGCGCGCAACAAGGACGCCGCGAAACGCTACTACGACTGGCTGATGAGCCCGGCCGGGCAGAGCCTGGGCGCGAAGTCGAACTCGCTGCAGGTGCCGGCCAACAAGACCTTCAAGCCCGACCCGCGGATCCCGAGCATCGATTCGGTGCGTCTCGTGAAGTACGACTTCCAGAAGTACGGCAAGGCGGCCGAGCGGCGCCGCCTGATCGAACGCTGGGAGAAAGAAGTGAACTCGCTGCCGCACTGAGGAAAACAAGATGACCATGCACAAACAAACTCTTTCGTTCCAGGCCGAGGTCAAGCAGATCCTGCACCTGGTCACCCACTCGCTGTATTCGAACAAGGAGATCTTCCTGCGCGAGCTGGTCTCCAACGCGTCGGACGCCTGCGACAAGCTGCGCTTCGAGGCGCTGAACAACTCGGCGCTGTACGAAGACGCGCCGAACCTTGAAGTTCGCGTGAGCTTCGATGCGAGCGCGAAGACGATCACGATCATCGACAACGGCGTGGGCTTGAGCGCCGAAGAGGCGGTCGCGAACCTGGGCACGATCGCCAAGAGCGGCACCCGCGAGTTCATGGCCGCGCTCGAGGCCGACAAGCAGAAGGACGCGCAGCTGATCGGCCAGTTCGGGGTCGGCTTCTACAGCGGCTTCATCGTTGCCGACCGCATCAGCGTCGAGTCGCGCCGCGCCGGACTGTCGCCTGAGGAGGGCGTGCGCTGGAGCTCCGAAGGGGCGGGCGACTTCGAGGTCGAGACCATCACACGCGGCGCGCGCGGCACCGCGGTGACGCTGCATTTGCGCGACGGTGAAGAGGAGTTCCTGAGCGGCTGGAAGCTCAAGTCCATCATCGGCAAATACTCCGACCACATCTCGCTGCCGATCCTGATGCAAAAGGAAGAGTGGGACGCCGAAGCGCAGAAGCAGGTCGTGCGCGACGAGTGGACGCCGGTCAACAAAGCGGCGGCGCTGTGGACCCGCAGCAAGGGCGAGATCACGAAGGAACAGTACGACGAGTTCTACAAGCAACTGAGCTACGACACCGAGCCGCCGCTTGCCTACACCCACAACCGGGTCGAGGGCCGCAGCGAGTACACGCAGCTGCTCTACATCCCCGCGAAGGCCCCGTTCGACCTGTGGAACCGCGACAAGCGCGGCGGTGTCAAGCTGTACGTCAAGCGTGTCTTCATCATGGACGACGCCGAGGCGCTGATGCCGGTGTACCTGCGCTTCGTCAAGGGCGTGATCGACAGCGCCGACCTGCCGCTCAACGTCTCGCGCGAGCTGCTGCAGGAAAGCCGCGACGTGAAGGCGATCCGCGAAGGCTCGACCAAGCGTGTGCTGGCGATGCTCGAAGGCCTGGCCGACAGCGAAGACGCAGCCGAGAAGGCGAAGTACGCAGCGTTCTGGAAGGACTTCGGCTCGGTGATGAAAGAAGGCGTCGGCGAAGACCACGCCAACCAGGAGCGGCTCGCCAAGCTGCTGCGTTTCGCGTCGACCCAGGCCGACGCCGACGTGTCGCTGACCGAGTACGTGGGCCGCATGAAGGAAGGCCAGGACGCGATCTACTACATCACCGCCGACAGTCTCGCGTCGGCCAAGAGCAGCCCGCAGCTCGAGATCTTCCGCAAGAAGGGCATCGAGGTGCTGCTGCTCGCGGATCGGGTCGACGAGTGGATGCTGAGCCACTTGTACGAGTTCGACGGCAAGCCGCTGCAAAGCGTCGCCAAGGGCTCGGTCGACCTCGGCAAGCTGCAGGACGAAGCCGAGAAACAACACGCCGAAGAGGCCGCAACCGCGTTCAAGCCGACGCTGGAGCGCTTGAAGGAAGCATTGAAGGACCGGGCCAAGGACGTGCGCGTGACGACCCGCCTGGTGGATTCACCGGCCTGCCTGGTGATGGACGAGGGCGACATGAGCGGGCATCTGGCGCGCCTGTTGAAGCAGGCCGGCCAGGAAGCGCCGCGCGCTCATCCGATCCTCGAAGTGAACGCCGAGCATGCGCTGGTCAAGCGGCTCGAAGGCAACGCGCATTTCGACGACCTGGCGCACATCCTGTTCGACCAGGCGACGCTCGCCGAGGGTGGCCATCTCGAGGATCCTGCGACTTATGTGAAGCGGGTGAACGCGTTGCTGCTCGCCTGAGCGCTCGAGAAGACATCGCCCCCGACCGCGTCATCCCGGCGAACGCCGGGATCCATTCGCGCCCCAGCGCGCATCGATGACCAGTGGATCCCGGCGTTCGCCGGGATGACAACTCTCACCCTCTGAGTCAGCCACGCACGCGCATCGCCTCGACCTGCTCCTGCAACTGCTGGGTCTGCTGGCCCCAGTAGGCCGCGCCGGTGAACCACGGGAAGGCGATCGGGAAGGCCGGGTCGTGCCAGCGCCTGGCGATCCAGGCGCTGTGATGGATCATGCGCAGCGTGCGCAGCGGCTCGATGAGCGCCAGCTCGCGGTCGTCGAAGTCCATGAAGTCTTCGTAGCCGCCGAGCAGGGCGCGCCGCTGCGCCGCGGCTTCGTGCGGATCGCCCGACAGAAGCATCCACAGGTCCTGCACGGCAGGGCCGTTCATCGCATCGTCGAGGTCGACGAAGTGCGGGCCAGCGTCGCTCCACAGGACGTTGCCGAGGTGGCAGTCGCCGTGCAGGCGTATCGTGGTGATCTCACCGACCGAGTCGAACGCGGCTTGCACCGCATTCAACGCTTCGTCCGCCGCGGACTTCCAGGCCGGCAGCAGCGAGGCGGGGACGATGTCGCTCGCCAACAGCCATTCGGTCGACGCCCAGCCCAGGTCGGCGACGCTCAGCGTCTTGCGGGCTGCGAAACGGGTTCGCGCGCCGACCACATGCATGCGGCCGATGAACCTGCCGATCCAGGCAAACTGCGCCAGGTCGTCGAGCTGCGGTGCGCGGCCGGCGCGGCGCGGCGCAACGGCGAAGCGGTGGGTTCCCGCGTCGGTTCGGATCTGCGCCAGGGTCGGAGGATCGCCTCGCAAAGCCGCGGCCAACATCGGGGCTTCGGCGCTCGCGAGCGCCAGCGGCGCGACGACCGGCACTTCGTCGGCCGCGAGCTCGGCGGTGAAACTGTGCTCTTCGAGAATCTGCGCGTCGCTCCACCGGCCCGGTCGATAGAACTTCGCGACCACGACCTGGCCGTCCTCCAGGAACACCTGGAACACCCGGTTCTCGTAGGAGTTGAGCTGCAGCATGCGGCCGTCGCCGCGCAGTCCGACGCTGTCGAGCGCGTCGAGCACCAGTTCAGGCGTCAGGCCGGCAAACGGCGTTTCGGGCGGCGTGGCGGAGGCGGCATGCGTCATCCGCCGATCGTACGCGTGCCGTCAGTGGCGGGTCGGCGTCGAGGTGCGGGGTGTGTCGACGACGACGCCGGCGATGTCGTCGCCGGCCTCTTCGGTCGAGCTGCGGCCGCGCGGCGCAGGGCTGTCGTGCGGCACGTGCCCGTTCGATGCGAGACCGCCGAACTCGGTGTTGCCGCCGGCATCGTTGCGGCTGTCGGGGGCGAAGAACGAGTCCTGGAAGAAGGTTGAGTCCTGCCACAACGCCGTCCTTTCGGCACGCCGGGTGGCCACCGTGCTGGCCAGCGAGTCGCGCGCCTGATACAGGTCGTGGGCCGGCGCGGCAGCGGGCTGCGGCGCGCGCGGTGCAGAGCCGTTGTGCGGCACCAGCAACTGCAGTTCAGCCACGGTCGGCAGATGGTCGACCGGACAGCGCAGGTAACGCACCCGGCAGGCCGCCAGCACCGATTGCTTGATCTGGGTGATGCGGCGCGAGTTGCCGCGCTCGGTGTCGAGGTCGATGGCAGCCAGCACTCGACCGTTGGCGCTGCAGATCGCGAATGCCACGTGGTTGGCGCCGAGCAGGTCATACCAGTAGCGCACTTCGTTCGGGTCGGTCGGTTGGCAGAACCTCACCAGCGGCAGCTTCGACAGCACGATGTGGTGCGGCAGGGCTTCGCGCAGCAGCCGGTAGACACGCCGCTCGTCGACGCTGAAAACCGGCCGTGCCGTCAGCGCCCATTCGGTCGGTAACGGCTGGACCGGCGCCGCGCCACGCGGACGGCGCAGCCACAGCACCAGCACCAGCACGACAAGGGCCAGTGTGACGATGGCGACGATCCAGGGCAGGTTTTGCATGTGGTGGGGCGTTCCGGACAACGGCCCTCATGCGATGGCTTGGGTGTTCAGGACAATGCTCCGAATGTTACGGGCAGCCAGCCCGGCCTGCATCCCCAAGTTAAGTGTTCGTGGTGGGTGACCCACGCACCGGGGCAAAGGGCCGTGCGTGGCTCGGCGGATGCCAAAGACTTCTAGGAAGTGTGAGCTTTTACTTCGGTGAGGATTTCGATGAATTCATGAACCCGCTGGGCTTGTAACTTGAGCTGGTAATCGAACACGGCCGCCTGTTCCTCGACCATTTCGCCGACCCGAGTCGCGATGGTGACCGGCGGCAACTTGAGCCAGGCCTCGGTTTCAGAGCCGGCGCGCTCGACCTCGGCGCCGGCGTTGCGGGCGATCTTGAGCATCGCCGTGTTCTCGCTCAGCGCGTGGATGAACAGCGTGGAGGCGCCGCGGTTGCGGGCGTGCAGGACCGCGTGCTCGAACAGCCGCGCACCGTAGCCGCGGCCGCGCGCCGGCGGCAGCACCGACACACCGAACTCGGCCATGGTCCCGGCCCCGTCACGCTGAGGCGCCGGCAGGCTCGCCAGATGCGCCATCACGATCAGGCTGAGCCGCCGGTTGAAGATGCCGAACACCTCGTCACGCTCGAAGTCCAGCATGTCGACGTACTTGGTGATCTGCGCGTCGGTGGCCGCGTAGCCGAAGCGAAAGTAGCGGTCGTTCTCGCTCAAGCCCAGCAGGTGGTCGTTGATGCGCGGCCGGTGGCGCGGGCCGAGCGAGCGGACCGGCACCCAGCGCCAGCCGTGTGCGGCCGATGGGGCCGGGGCCGCAGAGGAATCGTTCGTTGTGTTGACGTTCACCAGGAGTTCTCCCGTTGACCTAGGGTTAACCCCAGTCTATGCGATCGTCCTAGGCAGCAGTCTCCAGTGCCGATTTGTCGCCATGGACTTCTCGGCTATAATCAAAAGCTTTTCCCGAATCAGCCCCAGGGGAAACTCCGCCTAAGAGGCCGCCACAACAGAAGCGGCGCCGACCGCGGCACGGTCTTCGGGCCATGAGGGGCTGGCAAACCAACTCAAGTCATTCCATGAAAACCTTCAGCGCCAAGCCGGCCGAAGTGACGCATGAGTGGTTTGTGATTGACGCGACCGATAAGGTTCTCGGACGGGTGGCCAGTGAAGTCGCCCTCCGCTTGCGCGGCAAACACAAAGCCATCTACACGCCTCACGTCGACACCGGTGACTTCATCGTCGTCGTCAATGCCGACAAGCTCCGTGTCACCGGCAACAAGGCCACCGACAAGATCTACTACCGCCACTCCGGCTACCCGGGCGGCATCCGAGCGACCAGCTTCAAGGACATGCAGGCCAAGCACCCCGGCCGCGCCCTCGAAAAGGCGGTCAAGGGCATGCTCCCCAAGGGCCCGCTCGGCTACGCGATGGTCAAGAAGCTGAAGGTGTACGCCGGTGCCGAGCATCCGCACACCGCCCAGCAGCCCAAAGTGCTCGAGATCTAAGGACAACGGTGATGATCGGAAATTGGAACTACGGAACCGGCCGCCGCAAGTCTTCGGTGGCACGCGTTTTCATGAAAAAGGGCACGGGGCTGATCCTCGTGAACGGCAAGCCGGTGGACCAGTATTTCGGCCGCCAGACGTCGATCATGGTCGTGCGCCAGCCGCTGGTGCTGACGGCCAATGACGCGGCGTTCGACGTCAAGGTCAACGTGCACGGCGGTGGCGAATCGGGCCAGGCCGGCGCGGTGCGCCACGGCATCACCCGCGCGCTGATCGACTACGACGCGGCGCTCAAGCCGGCACTGAGCCACGCCGGCTTCGTGACGCGCGACGCGCGCGAAGTCGAGCGCAAGAAGGTTGGCCTGCACGGCGCGCGCCGCCGCAAGCAGTTCAGCAAGCGCTGACACTTTACCGCTCACCGAGCTCGAAACGAGGCCGCCTCTTCGCGGCCTCGTTCGTTTCAGGCCTCACTTTCACCCCCGGTCATGCGCTGGAAACTCCTGCGTCGAAGACTGTCGATCAGCGCCCCGCGCATGATCGTTCGCAGCCACCTGCCGTGGCCGCTGCGCTGGGCCCTGGTCGCGCTGGTGTTCGGCTTCTCGGCGGCGATCGCGATGTGGGCCTTCGAGTTCGGCAAGGACATTGCCGGCCTTGACCGCGACGCCAAGGCCGAGCTCGCCAAGCTGCGCGTCGACGTGGCCCAGCTGCAGGCCGAACGCGAGCGAACCCTGTCGATCGCCAACACCGCTGAGAGCCTTCTGAAGACCGAACGCGCGGCCCAGGAGCGCCTGGCGCAGCAGGTCAAGCAGATCGAGGCCGAGAACCTCGCGCTCAAGGGCGACCTCGGTTTCTTCGAGCGCCTGCTGCCTTCGGGCGGCAGCGAAGGTCTGAGCATCCGCGGCCTGCAGGCCGAGGCCAAGGCGCCCGGCCAGCTGCGCTTTCAGCTGCTGGTGATGCAAGCCGGCAAGGCGCTGCCCGAGTTCAACGGCGGGTACGAAATCACGCTCACCGGCACGCTCGATGGCAAACCGTGGAACTTCACGCCGCCCGGCGGGCCCAAACCGCTGCGGATGAAACAGTATTTGCGGGTTGAAGGAATGATCGATCACCCGCCGCAGGCCGTGGTAAAAACGGTCCAGGTCAGGGTGATGGACGCAGGCGGCGGGGTCAAAGCAACCCAGTCAGCCAAGCTCTGAGGCCGCCGAGGCCTCACCGGGAGACACACACATGTTCAGCAGCAAGAAAAAGCAGCCGCCGATCCGCACCCTCATCGGCGAGGGCACGGTCATCACCGGCGAGCTTCGCTTCACCGAGGGCCTGCGCATCGACGGCGAGGTGCATGGCGACGTGCTGGCCTGCGGCGAAGCCCACAGCATCCTCGTCATCAGCGAGAAGGCGCGGGTGCTGGGCAAGGTGAAAGCTGCACACGTCATCATCAACGGCCAGGTCGAAGGCCCGGTGCATTCCGACGAGCTGCTCGAGCTGCAGCCCAAGGCCTGCATCGTCGGCGACGTTCGCTACGAGGTCCTTGAAATGCACCAGGGCGCCACCATAGATGGTGAATTGCGACCGCTCAAAGCCGAAGACAAACCCTCGTTGAAGCTGGCGGCGTCAAACAACGGATAATGGGGGTTGTACCGCCCCCGTCCCAGGAGTTCCCATGAGTGCCGCCGCACAAAACCTGCAAACCAGCCCCGAATCCGATGAACCGCCGGTGCCGCTGGTGTTCACCGATAGTGCCGCCTCCAAGGTCAAGGAACTGGTCGACGAAGAGGGCAACCCCGACCTGAAGCTGCGTGTCTTCGTGCAGGGCGGCGGCTGCTCGGGCTTTCAGTACGGTTTCACCTTCGACGAAGTCGTCAACGACGACGACACCCAGATGAACAAGAACGGCGTCACCCTGTTGATCGACGCGATGAGCCTGCAATACCTGGCCGGCGCCGAGATCGACTACAAGGACGACCTGCAGGGCGCCCAGTTCGTCATCAAGAACCCGAACGCGACGACGACCTGCGGCTGCGGGTCGAGCTTCTCGGTATAAGGGTCCGGCACCGCCGAACAATGGCCGCCTTCGGGCGGCCTTTTTCGTCCGGCGCCGGGCCACCCCAAGCCGGATGGCGCCCCCTGGAGGCAGGAGCGCAGCGACTGGGGGGCCCGTTTATCCCGCGGGGTACAGCGCACCCAGCACCCGCGGCCCGGCCGCCCCGGTCACCGCGGTCAGATTGCCCGGCTTGCGGTCGACGAAGGCCTTGGCGAGCCAGGCGAAGGCGCTTGCCTCGACCTGCATCGCCGCGAGGCCGACCGCGTCGGTGGCCATCACCGCCACGCCCGCGAGCCGCGCCGCCAGGCGGTCCATCAGGTAGCTGTTGAGCGCGCCGCCGCCGCACACCAGCACGCTGCGCACCCACGGGGCGCTGTTCACGATCGCGTCGCAGCAGGCCCACGCAGTGAGCTCCGCGAGCGTCGCCTGCACGTCCTCGGGCCGCATCGCCGCGACCGACGGCATCGAGTGCAGGTGCATGTCCAGCCACGACGAATTGAACAGGTCGCGCCCGGTGCTCTTCGGCGGCGTGAGGGCAAAGAACGGCTCTGCCTGCAGCAGCTTCAGGAGCCGCTCGATGACGGCGCCGCTCGCCGCCCAGGTGCCGCGGTCGTCGAACGCTCGCTGCAGGTGGCGCCGGCACCAGTGGTCCATCAGCGCGTTGCCCGGGCCGCAGTCGTAGCCGAGGGTCGTGCCGTCGGCGCGCAGCGCGGTGATGTTGGCGATGCCGCCGACATTGAGCACCGCCAGCGTTTCCTCAGCGCGGCCGAACACGGCGCGGTGGAACGCCGGCACCAGCGGCGCGCCGTGCCCGCCGGCCGCGACATCGCGCGAGCGGAAGTCGGCCACCACGTCGATGCCGCTCAACTCGGCCAGCAGGGCAGGATTGTTGAGTTGGATCGTGTAGCCGGTCGCGTCGAATTCATGCGGGCGGTGGCGCACCGTCTGGCCGTGCGCACCGACCGCCCGCACCCGGGTCGGCGGCAGCTCGGCCTTGCGCAGCAGCTCGTCGACCACCTGGGCGTAGACCCGCGCCAGCGTGTTGCCGGCCAGCGCGGCGCGATGCAGTTCGTCCTTGCCCGTGCCGTTCAGCGCCAGCAGCTCCTTGGCGAAGGCGGGATCGAACGCGCGATGGGCATGCGCCAGCACCTGCAGGCGCGTCCGGCCGCGCGGTGTGAAGTCGACCAGCGTGCCGTCGACCCCGTCGAGCGAGGTGCCGGACATCAGGCCGATGTACAGGGGGTGCATGCCGACGATTGTGCAGCCTTGCAATGACAAAGGACCGCGCTGGCGGGCCTTGGCAAGCGAAGCGCGCGGCGCGCCTTACTCGGAGTACGAACCCGCGCGGGTCACGCTTTCGGCGGCCGTCAGCTGCGCCTTGACGCTCTGCGCGAACTGGGCGAATTGCGGCTTCGCAGCAGCCGAGATCGCCACCGTTTCCGACGCCTTGGCGATGTTCAGCGGGTTCTGCTGCTGGCCGTTGAGCTTGACCTCGAAATGCAGGTGCGGCCCGGTCGCCCAGCCGGTCGCGCCGACTGCGCCGATGCGCATGCCCTGGTCGACATGCTGCCCGCGCCGCACGTCGACGCGGCTCAGGTGCGCGTAGACGGTCGAGCGGTTGTTGCTGTGCTTGATGGCGACGACGTTGCCGTAGCCGTTCTGCCAGCCGGCGAAGTCGACCGTGCCGTCGCCGACGGTGCGCACCGGCGTGCCGCTCGGCGCGCCGTAGTCGACGCCGTTGTGCTGCTTCCAGGTCTGCAGGATCGGGTGGAAGCGCATCGCGAAACCCGAGGTCACGCGCGAGAACTCGAGCGGGGCGGCGAGGAACGAGCGGCGCTTGCTTTCGCCCTTGAGGTCGAAGTAGCCGCCCTTGCCGGCTTGGCCCGGGTCCTTGAACCAGACTGCCGAATAGCTCTTGCCGTTGTTGACGAACTCGGCCGCCAGCACCCGCCCCGAGGCCTGGTTCCAGGTGATCGGCTCGCCGTCGGCGGCGAGCGCCTCGTACACCACGTTGAAGGTGTCGCCGCGGCGCAGCTCGCGGTGGAAGTCGATGTCGGTGGCGAAAATCTCGGCGATCTGGCTCGCCACCGGGTCCGGGATGCGGGCCTCGTCGGTGGCGGCGAACAGCGAATTGCGGATCGTGCCGCTGCTCATGCGAACCTGCGCCGCGAGCGCCGCGGTTTCGATGCGGGCCTGGAACACGCCGTCGACGCGGCTGATGCGCAGCCGCGTGAAGTGGGTGCCGAACTGCTCCGACGACTCGGCGGCGTAGCGCGCGACCAGCTCTTCGAGGTCACCCGACGAATCGGCGCGAACCTGGACCATCTTGCCGGCCCGGCCGGCGAGCAGCTTGCGTGCGACCGCGTCGCTGCGGATGAAGGCGGCAGCCTTGGCGTCGTCGACGTTCAGCCGGTGCAACAGGCTGTCGGCGGTGTCGCTGCTGCGGGTCAGGTCGTTGCGGTAGAGCTCCAGCTCGTGCTCGGCCAGCGCCTCGAGTTGTGTCTCGATGTCCAGCGGGGTGACCATTTCGGTCACGATGCGGCGCGGGAGGTCAGATGCGTCGGGGGCCATCGGCGCGATGCCGAAAGCGGTGGCGCCGAAGCCCGCCAGCGCCAGCACGACCGCGGACGTGAGGCTGCGCGGGTGCCGGTTGACGAACTGTCCGGTGCGCTGCATGGCCGTGGCCAGCGCGCGGTCAAGGGTTTCCAACGAGCTCAATTTTTCTGGAGCGCTGCCGCTCGTCTAGCGAGCCCGCACCGAGCGGCACAGGCTTTGGTTGTTCTTCACGACCCGAGGCGTCCACTAGAATTCGCAACGCTCAACAAGTCCCAACGGGATCGTGCGTGGCCGGACCCCTTCGCCCGACCCCAGCCGCTGCGCAGTATACCGGCCCGTCGCCGCGGCAAAGTCCGTAAAAGCCCCATTTCCAGGCCCTCCAAAATCGCGCCGTTCCCATGACACAGCCCGCCGCCCCCACCCCCCGCCATCCGGTGACCGACCAGGTCTTGCAGGCCATGGCCATTTCGAAGCGGGGCTGTGACGAGCTGTTACCCGAAGGTGACTGGCTGGCCAAGCTGGCGAGGTCGAATGCAACAGGCGTGCCATTGCGAATCAAGCTCGGGTTGGACCCGACGGCGCCCGACATCCACATCGGCCACACGGTGGTGCTCAACAAGATGCGCCAGCTGCAGGACCTGGGCCACCAGGTGATCTTCCTGATCGGCGACTTCACCTCGATGATCGGCGACCCGTCGGGGCGCAACACGACCCGTCCACCGCTGACGCGCGAGCAGATCGAGGCCAACGCCCAGACCTACTACAAGCAGGCGAGCCTGGTGCTCGAACCGGCGAAGACCGAGATCCGTTACAACTCCGAATGGAGCGACCCGCTCGGCGCGCGCGGCATGATCCAGCTGGCGGCCAGGTACACGGTGGCGCGGATGATGGAGCGCAACGACTTCAGCGAGCGCTTCAAGGCCGGCACGCCGATCAGCGTGCACGAGTTCCTGTACCCGCTGATGCAGGGCTACGACTCGGTGGCGCTGAAGAGCGACCTCGAGCTCGGCGGCACCGACCAGAAGTTCAACCTGCTGGTCGGGCGTGCGCTGCAAAGCGAATACGGCCAGGAGCCGCAGTGCATCCTGACGATGCCGCTGCTCGAAGGGCTGGACGGGGTCGAGAAGATGTCCAAGAGCAAGGGCAACTACATCGCGCTCACCGACCCGGCCAACGAGATGTTCGCCAAGATGCTGTCGATCAGCGACACGCTGATGTGGCGTTATTTTTCGCTGCTGAGCTTCCGCCCCGAAGCCGAGATCGAGCGCTTCAAGGCCGAGATCGGCGCGGGGCGCAACCCGAAGGAAGTCAAGGTGCTGCTGGCCAAGGAGATCACGGCGCGCTTCCACAGTGGCGACGCGGCCGAGGCGGCTGAAGCCGACTTCGACCACCGCGCCAAGGGCGGTGTGCCCGATGCGATCGACGAGCGCAGGCTGAGCGGCGCGCCGCTTGGAATCGGCGCGATCCTGAAGCAGGCGGGCTTGGCGCCGTCGGGCAGCGAAGCGATGCGGCTGGTCGACGGCGGCGGGGTGCGTGTCGACGGCTCGGTGGTCAGCGACAAGGCGCTGAAGCTCGGCGCCGGCACCTACGTGGTCCAGGTCGGCAAGCGCAGGTTCGCGCGGGTCACGCTCAGCGCATGATGAAGCTCCTTCGGCGCAGCTTGTTGTTCGCGCTGCGGGTCGTGCCGGCGGCGCCGTCCCTCGGCGACGAACTCGAGCGCATGGGGCGCTGAGCGATGGCCAATGCGCAAGTCAAGAGCTTGTTGAAGCTCTCGGTGGTGGTCGCCGTCATCACGATCGCGGTCAAGACGCTCGCCTGGTGGATCACCGATTCGGTCGGGCTGCTGTCGGACGCGATGGAGTCATTCGTCAACCTCGCGTCGGCGCTGTTCGCGATCGCGATGGTCATCATCGCGCAGCGCCCGGCCGACGACGACCATCCGTTCGGCCATACCAAGGCCGAGTACTTCTCGAGCGGCTTCGAAGGCCTGCTGATCGCCGGCGCCGCGGTCGCCATCATCTGGGCCGCGGTGCAGCGCTTCGTCGCGCCGCAGCCCCTGCAGGCGCTCGGCCTGGGCATGGCTCTGGCGGTCGCCAGCTCGGCACTCAACGGCTTGCTGGCGTGGCGGATGATGATCGCGGGTCGAGCGCATCGATCGATCGTGCTCGAAGCCGACGCGCGCCACCTGATCACCGACGTGTGGACCTCCGCGGGCGTGGTGAGCGGGCTGCTGCTGGTCAAGCTCACCGGCTGGCTCTGGCTCGACCCGGTGATCGGCATCGGCGTCGCGCTCAACATCCTGCGCGAAGGCGTGCACCTCGCCTGGCGCTCGGTCGACGGGCTGATGGACAGCGCGGTCGAATCCGACGTGCGCGACCAGATCGACCGCACGCTGGCGCAGTTCGCGCACCACACGATCCGCTTCGACCACGTCGTCACGCGGCGCGCCGGCCAGCGCCGCTTTCTCGACCTGCACATGCACATGCCGGCCGAATGGTCGCTGGGCCGCGCGGCGGCCTTGCGTGCCGACGTCGAACAGGCCTTGATGAGCGAGATACCCGGGCTGCGGGCATCGATCCAGCTGCTGCCGACCGACGTCGAAGCACGATTCAACGAAGTGGACGACCCGCTGTGATCGCGCTGGTGCAGCGGGTCTCGCAGGCGCGGGTGGATGTGGCCGGCGTCACGCTCGGCGCCATCACGCAAGGCCTGCTGGTGTTCGTCTGCGCCGAACCTGCCGACACCGACGCGTCGGCCGACAAGCTGGTTGCCAAGCTGCTGAAGCTGCGCATCTTCGCCGACGCCGCCGGCAAGATGAACCGCAGCGTCGTCGACGTGCACGGCGGCCTTTTGATCGTCAGCCAGTTCACGCTGGCGGCCGACACCTCGGGCGGTAACCGGCCGAGCTTCACCGGCGCGGCCACGCCGGAATTGGGTCAGCGGCTTTATGAACGGGTCGTCGCGACCGCGAGGTCGCAGCACGAGAACGTCGCAAGCGGCGAGTTCGGCGCCGACATGCAGGTCCATCTGGTCAACGACGGACCGGTCACGATCCTCATCAATCTGTTGGCGTGAGAGTCGTCATCCCGGCGAACGCCGGGATCCACTGTCTCAGGACGCGCTCTCCATCGAGTGGACCCCGACTTTCGTCGGGGTGACAGCTTCGAGTGCCGGTAGCTTTCGTCAGGCGTGCGCCGGGATGACGTGGCCTCCCGCTCAGTCCGCGTACTGGCCGGCCGACTTGATGATCGGCGCCCACTTGTTCATCTCGCTCTCGACGAACTTCTTGTGCTCGGCGCCGCTCAGCCGCGCGTCGGTGATGATCACCGCGCCGAGCGCTTCTTCGCGCTTGATGAAATCGGCGTCCTTCAAGGCGGCCCGCAGTGCCGTGTTGACCTTGTCGACGGCCGCTTTCGGTGTGCCCTTGGGCGCATACAGGCCGTGCCAGATCGTGACGTTGAAGCCCTTCAGCCCCGACTCGTCGAGCGTTGGCAGCTTGGCCAGCGCAGGCGTGTGCAGGCGCTGCTTGGTCGTCACCGCAAAGGCCTTGACCTTGCCGCTTTCGATCTGGCTCGTGGTGTTGGTGGTCTGGTCGCACATCAGGTCGACCTGGCCGCCGAGCAGGTCGGTCATCGCCGGGCCGGTGCCCTTGTACGGCACGGTCTGCATGTCGATCTTGGTCGCGCTCT
>Ga0209515_10002703_pt1 | contig 26689 bp, 17 predicted proteins | sample Subgroupgradi54m_FD_187454 | JGI IMG/M metagenome (GOLD analysis project Ga0209515, IMG submission 187454) | Subsurface groundwater microbial communities from S. Glens Falls, New York, USA - GMW60B uncontaminated upgradient, 5.4 m (SPAdes)... ... | reverse complement strand
GCCGGAGAGCTTCGCGGACTGTTTGGTTGTGCCAACCGGTTTGAGATTCTCTTTGTCGTAAGCCTGGAGTGAGGTCCATGTGCTCGCAAATTCTTTGATAAGTTCTAACACCTGTTTTGGATCAAGAGTGATGTGTTCCGGCAAGAGCATCTGAATATCGTCCACCGCTTTCATGAAAGCATCATAATTTTTGCCGATCTGTCTGTCATGTATCGTATACCCTTGAGTGATATGATTTTTGAGAGTTTTTGTGGCCCATTGGCGGAAATGAGTGGCCGTCTTGGAATTCACCCGGTAACCAACAGAGAGAATGGCATCGAGATTATAGTATTCAATATCGCGCAGAATCCGACGGCCCCCCTCGATTTGAACCGTTGCATTTTTTGCAACAGTTGCTTTTCTTTTCAGCTCTCTCTCTTTGTAAATATTGCTGAGGTGGCGTGAAATGACCGATTTATCGCGACCAAATACGGTCGCAACCTGCTCCAGCGTTGCCCAAACACTTGCATGCTTAAAATCCCCGCGTAGTTCAATCGCGCCGGAGGAGGCTTGATAAACCACGAGGTGGTTCTTTTTTCCTTTCTTCTTCATCATGCCGCTGTATTAAAGCACGCCTCCAAAAAATCCGAAACTGAGACGATCTTGTTTTTTGATTACTTCACGCACTCTTTCTTCAGCCACTCTAACACCTTACGGTTGCGGAGTTGAACCGAGATGTAGTCGCGATATTGCGGAGAGGCGATGCGTTCGCGCGTTTCGTGATCCTCGGGACGGATGTGGGTGAGGATGCGATCCACTTCGGCGTCGAGTTCCGTTTCAGGGACTTCGACGTTCTGTTGCTTTGCGAAAGATTTGATTAGTACCGCAGCTTTGATACGGCGCACAGCTTGCGGAGAAAAATCCAGGCGCAACTCGTCCGCGGATTTTTTGATGGAGGAGAGATAGTCTGCCCACTTCATCTCACGTTCTTCGATGCTCTGCTGCAATTCTTCCAGCATCCGACGCACCTCTTCGGTCACAAGAATATCCGGAATCTCGCTGAAGCCTGTCCCATCAATCAACTTATCGAGCATCTCGATCTCACTCGCCTCATCGGCTTTCTGCTGCATCTCGATCTCGAGATTTTCTTTCAACTTTTTTTGCAACGCCTCCATGGTGTCCAAGCCCACGCCCTTGGCAAACGTCTCATCAAGCGGCGGTAACTGCATCTCAAAGATGCCTGTGGCTTTGGCCGTGAAATCCACGTTTTGTCCTGCAAGATGTTTTTGATAGTGCTCGCTTGGAAAAGGCAGAGAGAACGTGCGCGCTTCACCTTCTTTGATGCCTTCAAGCGCTTTTGTGAAGCCAGGAATGTAATGAGACTCGTTCAAATACACGCGATAGTCGCGGCCAGAACCGCTGTCGATCGGCACCTGATCTTTTTTCATTTCCAGATCCACGATCACCAAATCCTCCATCGTCGCTGGCCGATCCACGCGCGCTTCGGTGCGGCGCATCTTGCGCATTTCTTCGATGGCTTCGCTCACCTGCGTGTCCGTCACTTCTGTGTTGCGTGGCGCGACCCGGCACGCATCCAGATTTGGAAACGTTTCCACCACCGGTTCGATAGGCGCTGTCACCGTGAACTTGATCGGTTGTTCGGGCGTGAGTTGTTCAACAGAAATCGCTGGCGATCCCACGACATGCAAATCCTCGCGCAAGATGATTTGCGCATAGTGGGCGCGGATCAGGCGTTCGAGCGCTGCCTCCAAAATTTTCATCTCTCCAAAAAAACGCTTCGTGTCTTCATAACTCGTTTTCCCCGGACGAAACCCGGGAATCGGCTTAGCCGTCGTCAAATCCTTCGCCGCCTCCTCAAGATACGGCCGCGCTTCCTCCGGACTCACCACAAATTCAATCTTGATCTCGGATTTCGGCAAACGTGTGAGAGTGGTCTCTGGCATAGTGTAAGGAGGCTACGGGAAAAAAGAGGGGGAGTCAATCAGGGTGGCGATTTTCTCCTTGCCCCTCCCCTCATTATCCCGTAGCATTCCCACATTCTCTTATGGCTTTGCAAATCGGCATTGTAGGGCTTCCGAATGTGGGCAAGTCTACGTTGTTTTCGGCGATCACGCGGAAGCAGGTGGATTGCGCGAATTATCCTTTTTGTACGATTGATCCCAACGTCGGCGTGGTTGAGGTGCCGGATGAGCGTCTTATGAAGCTTGCAGCCATGGATCAGAGCGCCAAGATCGTGCCGACGGTAATTGAGTTCGTGGATATCGCCGGGTTGGTCAAGGGCGCGTCTGAAGGACAAGGCTTGGGCAACAAATTTCTTTCGCACATTCGGGAAGTGGATGCCATCGCACAAGTGGTGCGCGCGTTTGATGATGCGAATGTGTTGCATGTGGACGGGTCTGTGGATCCCAGGCGCGATGCGGATACGATCAACACCGAGCTTGCACTTGCGGATTTGGAAGTGCTCACCAAGCGATTGCAAAACGCGGAGAGACAAGCCAAGTCGGGGATGACGAAATTGCTTGAGATCGAAATGGCGACGTTGAAAAAGGCGATCGCGTCTTTGGATCATGGCGAGATGCTGCGCGCTCTTGAATGGAATGATGACGAACGTGCGGCATTGAAGTCTTTGAGTTTGTTGACCATGAAGCCCATGTTGTACGTCGTGAATGTGAGTGAGGCACAGCTGGCAGATGGATCGTGGCAAGAAAGGGTGAACGAGTTGCAAGGAACGCTTGTGCCGGTGTGCGTGAAGATGGAGGCGGATCTTGCGACCATGAGCGCGGAGGAAAAGCAGGAGTATCTAGCGATGGTCAATCAAACAGAATCCGGACTCGATCGATTGATTCACGAGGCGTATCGCCTTCTTGGATTGATCACGTTTCTCACGAGCGGCCCGGATGAAGCGCGCGCCTGGACCACGCCGCACGGATCCAAAGCCCCGCAAGCTGCTGGAAAAATTCATTCGGATTTTGAAAAGAATTTTATTCGCGTAGAAGTCACGCCGTGGCAAGATTATCTCGCGCATGGCGGAGAAGCAGGCTGTCGCGCCAAAGGTCTCACGCGCATCGAAGGCAAGGAGTATCTCGTGCAGGATGGAGATGTCTGTTATTTCCGGGTCTAGTTCTTGGATGGCGTATATATATTCCCTGAGCGAAGCGTAGCGAAGTCGAAGGGTTCCGCATCTTCTTTTATGCAAAAATGGAAATGGTATGTCTACATCATTCTCTGTAAAGACAAAAGCTATTACATAGGAATGACCTGGAAAGCGGATCAACGCTGGACGCAACATCTTTCAGGTACAGGTTGTCGTTATACGGCCGAACATAAACCAGAGAAGTTAGTCTATCTGGAAGAATATGAAGATCTTGGGCAGGCGCGTCAGCGTGAACAGCAGATCAAGGGCTGGACTCGAGAGAAAAAAGAAAAATTGATTTCTGGAGAATGGGGGAAGTGGGAGTAAGAAGAGGAGCCGTCGGAGGCCTTCGACTTCGTCGGACTACGCTCAGGCAATAAATCAAACAATAAATTATCCTCTATGACCTCTCCCCACACATCCCTCGCCGTAACCGCTGGATGGGTGGGCGTGGGATTTTTGATCGGAGTCGTTGCGCATAGCGTGTGGCCAACGACACCGGTGTCGATGATCGTGCTTTCCGGTGCTGTTGCGCTTGCGACGGTGGTGACGATTTTGGGTTGGAAGACGCCTCGCGTTCGATTGATTGGTTTGTGTCTCTTGGCTTTGATCGCGGGCGTGTGGCGCTTTGAGGTTGCGCGTCCGACCATGCCGCGTGGATTGGTATTTGGTTCGCCGCGAGGGCTGGCGTATGTTTCATCAGATGTGCGCGTGTCCGATGACACGGATCCGCGTTACTGGTTGGGGCGTGGCCGACGCGCTCTTACAGTTCGCGCTCAAACACGATTGACCACGGATCAGTCCGCGCTTCTCACCGGCCTTTTGTATGGCGAGCGGGATCTTTCTAAACCTTTGAAGGATCGCTTTCGTCGCGCCGGACTTTTGCATCTTGTCGCGGTGTCAGGTTCTAACGTCACCATCATCGCCGTGATCGTTATGCAGTTCCTCATCGGCATCGGTCTCGCGCGTCGTCAGGCGTTTGTCGCACTCGCACTCGCACTTGTCACCTTTGTCTTGTTCGTGAGTCCATCGGCTTCCGTGGTGCGCGCCGCGATCATGGGCTTGTTGATCGAATGCGCGCCTTTGGTCGGTCGTGTGCCGCGGCCTTCGCGTTTGCTTTTGGTTTCGGCGTTGGTGTTTGTGGGTTGGAAACCATGGGCTTTGGTTTTTGATGCCAGCTTTGCGTTATCTTTTCTCGCGATGTGGGGGCTGCTTACCTGGGGAACCTGGCTCGACGCGCGTCTCCGCACGATCCTTCCGCAAGATCTGTTGCGCGGGATTTTGGCTGCCACGGTTGGCGCAACGTTGATGACGATTCCGTACACCGCGTGGGCTTTTGGACAGTTGACCGTGTGGGGATTAGTGACTGGCTTTCTGGCATTGCCCCTGGTGCCTTGGGCCATGGGTTTTGGCGCAATCGCTCTCGCTCTTCCCGTTTGGCCGTGGGCGCTTTTGCCTGCGCAAGGATTTTTGGAACTGATTCTTGGGGTCGCGCGTTTGCCAGATTTGATTCCACTCGGCGTCTGGTCTCATCTTGCCGTGAGTTGGCAGATGATGATCGGCGGTTACATCTTGTTGTTTATGCTTTGGCGTTCTGTGCAAAAGAAAAATAAACTTATCCACATTTCGTCATCACAAAAAAGCGAAGACCTCGTTGATGCCCAAGTTGTTAGTCGCGAGTGACAGGGTTTTTTCTTTTTGCGTCGGGTCATTTTTCTTTGTTGTTGTTTCCTTCTAACGATTTTTTTGCCGCACAGAGCAAATCATCTTATCGTAATGATGAGGATGAAGTTGATGGCGCGATTCTTTGAGCGCTTGGGCGAACTTCGAACATCCCGGTTCGATCATTCGCCGCGCAGCAGGTCAGGACATTACCGACGTGCGCGTTGTTCCGCAAAAGAAACCGCCAGACGGGAGGAGTGGCTCGGTACGTGAGGCTGACATGCTTGCCGTCATGTGCAGAGCGCTGGCGTCTTCGTCAAAAAAGATCAGGCGCCTCCCCGTTCATTTTTCTTCCCGATAGAAAGCCAAGCCTCCTTTTCTTCGTGACGCGTCGCGAAGGAGGGGAGCAGGCGTTCGAGAGATGGTCTCCCGAGTTTGCTCGGTCTTTCACAACAGAAGAGGTGCATCATGGAACGGTCCAAGTGGAGTGAGATGTGGGAAGGCGTTCTCGTGTCGCGGTCGCATTCGTGGCGGATGTGGTGGCTGTGCTGGTGGTTCTTCTTCTCCGGCGGCTGCGCGACCGGACTGGTCGAAGGCGGCGGCGAAGAAACGGCCGGCAACGAAATCGTCAGCTGCCGCGTCGCCGACGTGCGCTACCCGACCACGCTCGAGGACTTCGCGCGTCTGTACGCAGGTCGGGGATTCTACACCGACGGTCACCATCTCGGGCGCGACATCGCGCTTCCCGAGGGCACGGCGATCCATCCGATCGCGTGCGGAACCGTGCGCGTGTACCGTCCGGCATCCGGCTACGGCACGCTCGCGGTGGTCATCGAACATCGGCTGGCGTCCTCGATCAGCGTTCCCAACGGGTTGGGATATGGCACGGAGATCACGAGCTTTCTGTCCATCTACGGACATCTGCGTGCCACGGCTCTACACGATGGCGGGCGTGCGCTTCCGATTCATGTCGGAGACACGGTGCGTCCGGATGGCGTGATCGGCTACGTGCAGAATGATGCGGACAACGGCGATGGCGCCGAGCATCTGCATCTCGGCATTCGCCTTCAGACGCAGGCCGATGCGATTCGCTCGGATCCGCTCGCCTGGTTTCGAGGGTATGACACGACGCCGTCGGAGCGCGCCTGGTTCTCGGATCCGCGCGTGTTTCTTTCGGTGCTCATGATCTCCGAAGAAGGCGGAGTGGATGCAACGGCCGATGCTGGCCGGTCTCACGTCGTCTATCTCGCCAGCGTTCCGCACGGCGTGTTCCTGTATCCCGAAGATGCGGATATGGATGCCGGCGTCTCGACGAGCGATGCGGGTTTCGATGTTCCATCGTTTCCACTGCTCGACGCCGAGGTTTCCAACTTCGACGTGAGCCCGCGCGGTGCGGATGTTCCGGTCATGGACGTCCCGGTCGCGGCCATGGATGTCGCCGGAACGTTCGTGGATGCGTCTGTGCCGATCGATACTCCGGTGGTCGACGTGCCCGCGATCGATGTCCCAACGATCGACGTGCCGCTCCTGCGAGATGTCGAATCGCCACGTGACGCAGGGTTCCCGGTCGTGGATGTTCCACCCTCGCCGATCGATGTTCCACCGCTCCCGCCCCCACGTCCGGTCGAAGTCTGCAACGGTCTGGATGATGACGGCAACGGGATGATTGATGAGATCTTTCTGTGTCCGCTCGGACGGGTCGGTCCGACCTGCGTGACTGTGTGCGGCGTGAATGGGTTTCGTCTGTGCGAGCTGCCGCTCTGTTCCTGGGGCGCCGCCTGCCACGTCTATCCCGAGGATTGCGGAGACACGATCGACAATGATTGCAACGGTCGCACGGATTGCGCAGACCCGGTGTGCGCTGCAGCTGCGCGCTGTGCCGTGCCCCCTCCCCCTCCCCCTCCGCCTCCGCCTCCGCCTCCGGTCATGGACGCCGGATTTCCGATCGTAGACGCGGGGTTTCCCGTGGTGGATAGCGGATTCCCGATCATGCGAGATGCTGGAACGCCGATCGTCGACGCCGGATTTCCTGTCATGGATGCGGGTTTTCCCGTCGTGGGTAGCGGATTCGATGCAGGCACGCCCGTGATCGACAGTGGTTTCGACGCAGGCTTTCCGGTCGTGGACACCGGAGTGGACGTGATCGTGGATGCGGGCGTTGATATTCCTCCTCCGCCTCCTCCGCCCCCGCCGCCCCCGCCCCCTCCTCCGGTGGAAGGCGCCGGTCTTCTCATCATTCGCGTGGATCCGGCTCGGATGCCGGCGTGCGCCTCTGGATGGGTGATCATTCTCTACGATGGGATGGGTCATCCGCACTCGAGCGCTCCGGGCATGCCTCTGTCGATGCCCTTGCCCAGTCCTCTGCGCGGACAGCTCGTGGTCTCAGCACGTTGCGGCTACGAGTACCTCCTCAACTGGCCTGGAACCGCTGGCCGGCCGTCACGTGAAGGCGGGGTCGCCTCGATTCTTCTCAACGGCGTAGAGCTCTCGGATGGCGAATCGCTCTTGTGCGAAGACCACTGGAGTCCCTCGCCCGGAGTCCGTCCGCTCATCCCGCTCGAGCCGTACTTCAACGGGATGTGCGAATAAGAAAGTTAGAAGTTAAAAGGCAAAAGCTAGAAGTTCTCTCTCCTGCCTCATGATTCTCATGGGGCTCTTCCCCTTGACGGAGGATTCTTTTTGAGAGGCGTACGTGTTAGAGTTCAAACCGAACGAAAACAGAACAGATCATTCATCTTTAAAAATGTATGTCTAAAAAAACCACAGACGAACGCGATGGGCGGTTGCAAGCCGTGCAAGGCGCCATTGATCAGATCAAGGAAAAGTTCGGAGAAGGTTCGATCATGCGTTTAGGAGAAGCGCATAAGATGCAGGTAGATGTCATCCCCACAGGTTGTTTTTCTCTCGACATGGCGCTTGGGGTGTTTGGCGTGCCGCGTGGGAGAGTCGTTGAAATCTTTGGTCCGGAAGCGTCTGGGAAAACCACGCTTGCGCAACATATCATTGCCGAAGCGCAAAAGTTGGGCGGGGTGGCGGCGTTTGTGGATGCAGAGCACGCGTTGGATCCGGATTACGCACGCAAGATCGGCGTCAATGTAGACCAGCTTCTCATTTCTCAACCAGATACCGGCGAGCAAGCGCTCGACATTGTGGAAACACTGGTACGATCCAATGCCGTAGATGTGATTGTGGTGGATTCGGTCGCGGCGTTGACGCCGAAAGCTGAAATCGAGGGCGAGATGGGGGATCAGCACATGGGATTGCAAGCACGCTTGATGAGTCAGGCCTTGCGCAAACTCACGGCCATTATTTCGCGTTCACGCACCACGGTTATTTTTATCAATCAAATTCGTTTGAAGATCGGGATCGTGTTTGGCAATCCGGAGACCACCACCGGCGGTACGGCGCTTAAGTTCTATTCATCCGTGCGCATTGAGGTGCGTCGCTCTGCGCAGATTAAGATGGGCGAGCGCATCATCGGCAACCGCGTGAAAGTAAAGATCGTCAAAAACAAAGTGGCTGCGCCTTTCCGTACCTGCGAGTTTGACATCATGTACAACGAAGGAATTTCTCTTGCTGGTGATTTGGTGGATGCAGGAGTTGAGCTTGGTGTGGTGAACAAGAGCGGAAATTCTTATAGTTATGGTGGAGAAAAACTCGGGGTCGGTCGCGAGAACGCCAAGGCCACGCTGCGCGAACGCCCGGAACTCATGAAAGAAATTCGAGAAAAGAGCACACAAGTCTGGCAAGTCCGCGAACAAGCCGAGAATCGTTTGCCCGGAACCGCTCGCCCACCAAGTGACGAAGCAGAAGACGCGATCGCGCCGGAAGAGAACTAAGAGGCGGTCTTTTCTAAAATGTATGCAACCCTCGACGCGTGTTGCCCTGTTTAAGGGCAGACAGATAAGAAAAACGCTTCATGAGAATGAGTGGTGGTTTGTGGTTGAGGACGTTGTTTTTGCTCTTACTGATTCCGTGAATGCTAAGGATTACATCAACAAGATGCGGGCTCGAGATGAGGAGTTGAGTAAAGGGTATGGACAGATTGTCACCCCCCTTTCCATCAAAACTAAGGGCGGATATCAAAAAGTGAATTGCGCCAATGTTGAAGGCACCTTGCGCATTATTCAATCTATTCCTTCTCCCAAAGCCGAGCCCTTCAAGCTCTGGCTCGCAAAGGTCGGCTACGAACGCTTACAGGAAACCGTGGATCCCGAACGCGCCGTGAATCGAGCACGCAAGAACTGGCAGATGCTTGGGAGATCGGAGAAGTGGATCGAGGGTCGTATGCGCGGACAGGAAGTTCGAAATAAGCTCACGGATTATTGGAGCGGCCATGGCGTTAAAGAAGGAATCGAATATGCCAAGCTCACGAACGTCATCCACAAGGAGTGGTCCGGCATCACGGTTGGCCAACACAAGCAACTTAAAGGATTAAAGCATGACAATTTACGCGACAACATGACCGACGCCGAATTGATCTTCACGGCTCTCGCAGAACTTTCGACAACCCAAATCGCCATCACCGATAGAGCGGAGGGCTATCACAAGAACAAACGTGCAGCCAAAAAGGGCGGCTCGATCGCACGTGGCGCGCGCACCCAGCTCGAAGAACAGACAGGACGGCGCATTGTCAGTGCCGAAAACTTTTCCCCCGAAGGGGGTCGAAAGAGACGCAAGCAAATAAGAGATGCGCCCCATCATCTAAAAACGCGAGCGCCCACCGGAAGGAGTCGGGTGGGACGCGAGAAGAGAGGAACGAGGGCTGAAGAGATCAGCCTTGGAGTGAGGGCAGGATCCGGTCCTTGAGCAGACCGATCTTCCACAGCCGCTGGTCGAGGAAGCCCTTGGCCGTCACGAGCGGAACCTCCGCGCGCGGGTGGATGAAGAACGGCATGGAGAACCGTTCGCCCGGGACATTGCCCACGCGGTGCTTGGTCGACCGGAAGTCGCCGAAGCTGTGCGCCTCGAGCATGTCGCCGACGTTGGCGATCACGGCGCCCGTCGGATTGTTGACCGGCATCCAGACCCCGTCGCGCCGGAGGATCTCGAGCCCGGCTCGGGTTGCTGCCGGGAGCAGCGTCACCCAGTTGATGTCCGTGTGTTCGGAGCTGCGCACGAGATGCGCGTCTTCGGGGGGAATCTCGGGGTAGTGGATCACGCGCAGGAGGCTGTCCCCGCCGCGGATCGCGTCGGTGAAGTGCGAGGGGTCCACTCCCCAGAACCGTGCGGTCCACTCCATGACGCGGAAAGACAGCTCGTCGAGATCCGCGAACATCTCGAGCATGGTGGACCCGAAGGCCGGCACCAGGTCGTCCGGCGCGATGTTGGGCTTCCCGTCGCGGCGACAGTGCCAGAACCGCTTCAGATCGCCTTGATCGTCGCGGCGGCCTTCGGCGTGTTCGACCTTGTACCGGTTGAACCCGGCGTACCCCCCCCCTGCCCTCGGCATCGCAGTACTGCGCGAGGCGCGCGTCCGGGTGGGCGAACACCTCGCGCGTCACCGCGTAGGAGCGTTCGCACAGCTCGTGCGACAGCCCGTGATTCACGAGCGACGCGAACCCGAACTCGGTGAACGCCCGGCCGAGTTGCTCGATCATCTTGGTCTCGGGGCCTTGCATGTCCACGATCGGAATCCCTTCGAGGCCATCACCGTTACCGTCCATGTCCCAGCTCCTGGTTTCTCAACGCGAAACCGTATCGCGCTGAACCCGGGTATTTAATCTCAACCGTAGACCATTGGTCAAACCCCTTGTTTCCAACCCCTCGCCTTCAATCTTCAATCCCGCTACAATGCTTCTTGCATTTCTTCATGGCGCGGCGACCTAAACGGAGGTTCTCTCTTTCTTTGGACGCAGACACCCGTCGAGGGATTGGCGTCGTATTCTTGTTTGCGTTTTCTTTTTTGATTTTGCTCGGGCTTTTTGACATTGCGGGGGAGTTCGGGCGTGCGTTGGACGCCGGGATTTCGCATGTTTTTGGGTGGGACAAGATCGTAGTCCCGTTTTTTCTTATGGCTTGGGGATACTCGATCATGACACCGGATCGCTTACCGATTCGATTCTCCAATGCCATGGGGATGCTGTTGTTTTTCATTTCTTTGAATCCGCTCGTTCATATCGTGAGTTTTCCGGCGTTGATCGAGGTAAGTGATGCGGCGCTGGCTGTTTCTGGCGGCAAGCTTGGACAGATGCTGGCTAGCCCCCTCATGCAGCAGGTAGGGATCGCAGGAGCCGTGATCATCACGCTTGCGTTTCTCGTCATTTCCTTGTTGTTGATTTTTAATGCCACGCTTGCGCAGGTGTTGTTCGTGTTTGCGTGGATCGGTCAGGCCATCGGCTGGCTCGCACGTTCTTTTCTCTCTTTGGTTCGTCGTTGGCGCGAATCACGAACGCGTGCGGTTGCGCCGGTTCCACAATCTTTTTCGCAAACGTCCCTTGGAGAGCAGAAAACTTTTTCCGCACCGATCAAAAACAATGAGAAGGATGATCAAACATTCGAGGAACGCGAAGAACCCCAAGAACTTCCTCCGCCAAAGGTTCGCAGGCATTATCCGCGGATTGAAATCCCGCTTGAATTGCTTGAGCGCCGCGATCAACGTCCGACGTCCGGGGATATCGTTTACAATCGCGAGGTGATTCGTCGCACGCTTGAGACGTTTGGAATTCCGGTTGAGATGTCCGAAGTTTCCGTGGGCCCAACCGTCACGCAGTTCACGCTTAAACCATCCGAAGGCGTAAAACTTGCGCGCATCGTAGGCCTGCACAATGATCTCGCGCTCGCGTTGGCCGCGCATCCGATCCGTATCGAGGCGCCGATTCCCGGCAAGTCCCTCGTAGGGATTGAGGTGCCGAATCAATCGGTCGCGACCGTGGGCGTGCGAGAAATTTTGGAATCCAAAGAGTTTCGCGAACGCAAAAGCGGACTCACGTTTTCGCTCGGCAAGGATGTGTCCGGAAAACCTTGGGTCGCGGATCTCAATCGCATGCCGCATCTGCTCGTGGCTGGCGCAACCGGTTCTGGAAAATCCGTGTGCTTGAACACGCTCATCATGTCCTTCTTATACACGAATGGGCCAGATGATTTGAAGTTCATCATGGTGGATCCCAAACGCGTCGAGCTCCAGATTTACAATGGGATTCCGCATCTGATCACGCCGGTGATCACCAAAGTCAACGAAACCGTCAACGCATTGAAATGGGCGTTACGTGAAATGGACCGCCGGTATGATTTGTTGGCAAAATTCGGCGCACGCGATTTGGCGAGTTACAACGCTCGCGTGCAAGATCGGTTACCGTACATCGTGATTGTTATTGATGAATTGGCGGATCTCATGGCCACGGCTGTTTCTGAAGTCGAAGGGCCGATCGTGCGACTGGCGCAGATGTCGCGCGCGGTTGGACTGCATCTGGTGCTCGCGACGCAGCGTCCCTCGGTGGATGTGATCACCGGCCTTATCAAAGCGAATGTGCCAGCGCGCATCGCGTTTGCCGTTGCCTCTTCGACAGATTCGCGCACGATTTTAGATCAGCAAGGCGCGGAGAAATTGCTTGGACGCGGGGATATGCTCTTTTCCACGGCCGAACTTGCGACGCCTAAGCGCGTGCAAGGATCGTTTATCTCGGATCTCGAGATTCAGCGCGTGGTCGGGTTTATCAAATCCAAATACGAACCCGCGGATTATGATTTTACGGTGACAGAACGTCCAGCGGGAGCGGCCACGGCGTGGAATGGAGATGGTGGATCAGATAGCGACGACAGCGATCCCTTGATTCCGGACGCGAAAGAAGAAATAATTCGCGCGGGCAAAGCCTCGGCCTCGTTGCTTCAACGACGCTTGAAAGTCGGTTATGCACGCGCGGCACGGCTGTTGGATCTTTTGGAAGAAGAAGGATTTATCGGCCCTGGCGATGGCGCCAAGCCGCGAGAAATTTTACAAGCGGATTTTTTACGAGATGAGCCCGCGCCTCCATCTCGCGTCGAACAGGGAGTAGAAACTTCTGCGGAGGATGGGACCGCGTAGGCGCTATGGCCTTTGTTCATAAATCCGTTAATCCGACCGGACGCATCGGTCGCGATCTTACAGAGTTACGCGAGCGCGCCGGATTTACGCGAGCCGCGATTGCAGAGCGCACCAAAATTGCCGATTCCCTCATTCGTGCCTGGGAAGAAGAAGCCTGGGAAGGGATTGATGATGTCGTTTACACAGAGCGCATTCTACGCGCCTACGTCGCCTATCTCGGAGGAAGCGTTTCATATTTTCTTCAAAAGTATCGTGAAGGGTTGCGCGCGCATTCTTTCGAGCGTCGCGCCGAAGAACTTTTGCCCCGCACCCGCAAAATTCGGCGTTGGGATTTGACCGTGGTTTCCCGTTTGATCACGTGGGCGGCGTTCTCTCTTTTCGTTGTTGGGCTTGGGTTGTATGTGTACACCCAAGTTCGCGCCATTTCTGCGCCGCCGCCGCTCGTGGTGAGCGAACCGGAGGATGGTTTGCGCGTGGAGGTTCCGGCCGTGCGTGTGCGTGGCAAAACATTGCCAGAGTCTTCGGTCACGGTGAACGGACGTTCGGCTTTTATCGAACCTGATGGGTCATTCACCCTCAACCTGGACATCGCGCGTGGCACAACCGTGCTGCTCATCTCTGCCAAGAAACGTCACAGCCACGACGTCACCATCACGAGACGCGTGGTATACGATCGTCCGTTGCCGACGATCGAAGCAGGGGATGCTTCCGCAACGGCATTCAAAAACGTGTCAAAATAAAAAAATCGTCCACGGGGACAATTTTCTTCCGGCAGAAGCTGCAAAGCGATGTCACGTCGCAAAGAGATTTTCCTGAAGGAGGGAGGAGAGAGTTTATTCCGCACGTTTGACGGTGCGGAACACCTCTATCGGGAAAAAGATGGACGTACTCCGCTTCGCAGTTTTCGCAGGACGAACGAGGAATCGTAAAAGAAAATATAGGCTGATTTTGAGACCCCGTCAAGCCGCCTTCGGAGTCCCCGCGGTCTTTATTTTTCGTATCGCGCCAGACGTGGCGCCGATGCGCTGCATGTACCACTGCACACGATCGACGATTTTCACCGGTCTTTTTTGGAGTTTTTCAATCGTTTCGGCGATTTTTTTCATTCGAAGAAAATTTTCTTCCGGAAGAGTTTTTAGATATTCTTCGTCTTGCGCCAGAGCAAACCATTCGCGGTCTTTCTGGGACAAACGAGACAGGGGCTGAAAGAAATCTATGCCCGTCTCCTTTCGAATTTTTCGCAGGTTCGTGAGAGCGCCTCGCTCCGCGTCCCGTTCGACCGCCCATCGCGGATAACAGAGGAGATCGAAAAGGGTTACTCCGGGGCGCGCCTCGACCGCCGCGGCTTGGCCATAGGCTTTTTCCAGGGATGTGGAAGCTTTTTTATGGTCTTCCTCGATTTTGTCCAAGCGCGCACTCATCTCGTATTTTTCTTTTTCTGAAACGGTGACAGACCATTCAAAGATGATGTCAGATCTTTTCACGCGGATGCACTGAAAAATTTTTTTGTTTTCCTTATCCTCTTTTTGCTCCAAGATATCCATTCGCCTTGAGCCTGCAGAAAAAACATCGACAAGGAAGTAAAAATCCCTCAGCGTTTTCATCTTTTCAAAATCCATCTTCCATCCGAGCTTTTTCCATTCTTGGATAAGAAGCGCGCGTTCGTTCGATGGAAGTTCTTCCGAAGATCCGATTTCCATCATCTCCAATTTTTCCCGAGTCTCCTCGAGTTGAGCCTTGAGGATTTGGAGAGAGTGAGCATAAGGCCAAAAGTTCGCGTCATCAAATTTTCTTTCAAGATCGCCCAGTTCATGTAGGAATTTTCGAGAACCCTCAATAATTTTTTCTATCTGGGTCGTTGGGGCTTGAAGATCTATTCCTTCGACAAGCTCAGGATATAGGGCCTCCAGTTGATTCACCCTTTCACGAAAGGATCCTTGCCATAGTTTTTGCTTATCCGAGATAAAGGAACTGAGATGGTACGTATCCAAGTAAGGCGCCCAGCTCTGATCCCTATTCTGCTCCGCATGCGTGAGCTCATGGAGCAAAATATGAACGTAGAGAGGGACTTCAATGGCCGAAATCACGATTTGATTCGCGTCAAATTGATGGATGCCGCCGAGATCGTCCGGCGCGTCCTTCGCGGCAAGAACGATGGGGACGCCATGCGGGTTGAAACGCTTGAGAAGATCCAGAGGGGTTTGGTTCGCCTGAATCTGGATCGCCTTTACCAACCTCCCCTCTCTCTGTTCGTTTCGGTAAATGTAGCTGGTGGGGGTTTGTTCTACGTCGATCGTATAGTGGCAGAGGGGTTTTCCATCGGCCTGGTGATAGGCGCCTTTCAGGCGTTCTTGCAGAATTTTTTTTCCTTCGGAATCCGTCTTTTCGACAAAAAGATGTGCGTTGTAAAGAAATCCGCAGCGAGGACGTCCGCCTTCTTTTTGAATCTCCGGATGGATTTTTAAGGTGCGCGGCTTTTTTTTAGACAATAGGGTGAATTCAAAAAAGCTTTCGTGGCGCTGAAACTGTTTTGCGACAGAACCTTGATCAGAACTCACCAGGCGGCCATTGATGCGTTCGATGATGTCTCCCACACGCAAGCCTGCCAATGCGGCCGGAGATTCTGGTTCGACTCGCTCAACAAGGATTCCAGCGAACTCGCGTTCTTGAGGTTCTTGTTCTATTTGGGGCGTGTATTGCTCTTGTCGCATGGTGTCAGGATGGCATTTTCTGGTGAGGAAGTCTAACAAAATGCACAGAACCCGCCCACGGAAGCGCTTCGGAGAACCGAATGGGCTTGCGAGAGGCGGGACGTAGAGTGGGGAGGGCGCGTTCACTTCGCGACGAAGAACGTCGCAAGAGCGATCACGAATCCGAGGAACGAGATGCGGTCTCGATCGAGGTTGTTGAGAACACCCTCGAGACCGAGAAGCACGCCAGCGATGACGACGATCTTGGCCGACGGCTTCATGAGGCCCGGGGCCTCTTTCGCACACAGATACCGCCATCCGGCGCGTAGAAGATCCACTGCCCTCGCGGCTTCGGCTTGCGCGGCACGATCGTCTCGACGACTTCCCTCGCCGGCGCCGCCACCATGGCGACGACTTCCGAGCTCTTGGGCTCGGCAATTTCTTCCTTACTATCCATTGCTTCCCCCATGAGGGCTTGCTCTAGCCGAGACCTTCTCGGCGAGCACAAGAGTATAGATGGAAAAGCGAGCAGTAGTCAACGGAAGTCTGTGGAAAACAAAAATTCTCGGCTCTATTTTGGAGGTGGGGCGGGAAACCGGCCGCCGAAGCGGTGGTTGTCCCATGGGCTCATCCGTGAGGTGTTTCAGTCCGAGGACCGAATCAAGTCACATCTGAGTTTGTCTGTCGGCAGGGTCCGTGTTCGGTCTGCCGTCAGTTCCTCCTCCAAAAGAGGGCCGAGAATAAGCAAAAACGCGATTTCTCGCGTCTCGGCTAGGCACAAAACCAGGGCAATGTTCTACAGAATTTGGCTCTGTAGAGCTACTTTTGCGTCCTGGCTCTCCTTTCCGAGACGTTGACTCTGGGTTGTAAGGTCACTTAACAAAATAAGATACCATGAATTGAAGGGCTCGTCAAGGGTATTGACACGCCGTTTTGATGGCGCTATAGTTCGCCCACTTAAGCGACTTGACACCCTATGAACGTATGTGTTTTTAGGGGGTCGGCCCAGGCTTGCCGAATGCATATCTTTTAAGCGTTCAACATCACACCTCTTGAGGTTTCCTCGAGAGGCGTTTGTCGTTCGGGTGCCTCGGGTAGTCTCTTCTTACTCCTCACGCTCCTTTCTCCTCTGACGGTCACCGCGCGCCCCTTGGCTGTTGGGTCACACGTGCGCATCGGTCCTGTTGGATCAGAAAAGAGTCAGACACCGCCACGTCCATGCCCGCGATGCAGTTTCGTCGGCAGCCTCCCACCGAGGGAGAGCGCCGCTATTTTACCGCCGCTCGTGATGCCATGGCCTTACCGGATCTCATCGAGGTCCAGAAGGCATCCTATCGCTGGTTTTTGGAGGAAGGGATTCGTGATCTCTTGAAAGAGATTTCGCCGATCAAAGATTTCATCGGTCGTGATTTGGAACTGTACTTCGTTGATTATTATATTGACGAGCCCAAGTTCGACGAGAAGACGTCCAAGGAAAAGAACGTCAACTTTGAAGCGCCGTTGCGCGTCAAAACGCGTTTGGTGAATAAGCGCACGGAAATTGATCGCGAACAAGAGGTGTATCTCGGGGACATTCCGGTCATGACCGATCGCGGCACGTTTATCATCAATGGGATTGAGCGCGTGGCTGTGTCACAGCTTGTGCGCTCTGCCGGTGCCTTTTTCACCGCCGAGTTTATCAACGGACGCAAACACTACGGCGCGAAGATTATTCCGAATCGTGGTGCGTGGTTGGAGTTTGAAACGGACGGGAACAATGTCATCTGGGTCAAGATCGATCGCAAACGCAAAGTCGCGGCCACGGCGCTGTTGCGTACCTTTGGCGTGAGCACGGATGAAGAGATCATCAAACTTTTTACAGACGTGGACATTCATCCGGCCAATCGTTACATCGAAACCACGTGTGCCAAGGATGTCGCCAAAAATGAAGAGGAGGGCTACACCGAAGTGTACCGTCGCATCCGTCCGGGTGATCTGGCGACGTCCGATAACGCGCGCTCGCTGATCCATTCGATGTTTTTCAACTTTGATCGGTATGATCTTGGAGTCGTAGGGCGCTACAAATTTAATCATCGGTTTGGATTGCCTGCTGAACGTGACTTCATTTCCAAAGAGGAGCACCGCATTTTGACCAAAGAGGATCTCATTCTGATTTTACGTGAGCTGATTCGTTTGAACATCTCGCAAGAAGAAGCGGATGACGTGGACCATCTGGGTAATCGTCGCGTGCGGGCCGTCGGCGAATTGGTGCAAACGCGTTTCCGCATCGGGCTCGCGCGCATGCAGCGCATCGTCAAAGATCGCATGTCGACCCTCGATATCACGACGATCACGCCGGCAAAATTGATCAACGCGCGTCCGGTGATCGGCGCGGTGCGCGAATTTTTCATGAGTTCGCAGTTATCGCAATTCATGGATCAGACGAATCCGCTTTCAGAGTTGGAACATAAACGGCGTTTGTCCGCGATGGGGCCTGGCGGTCTCACGCGTGAACGCGCCGGCTTTGATGTGCGCGATTTGCATCGCACCCACTACGGACGCATGTGTCCGATCGCATCTCCGGAAGGCCCGAACATCGGGCTCGTGGGACACATGGCGTGTTATGCGCGCATCAACGAATACGGATTCATCGAAACGCCGTATCGCAAGGTCAAGAGCTGGGCGACCAATGACGGCGCAGATGCCGTCGGCGAAACCCTGCGCGTGGATGTGAGCGATGGCGAAGGCAAGACCGTAGCTGCCGCTGGCACCGAAGTGGACAAGAAAGTTGCGGCTGCGATCAAAAAATTGCCATTGCAACAGATTCCGATTGTGCCGCGCGTCACCCCAGAGATTGTGTATCTCAATGCCTTTACCGAAGAGCGCGGCACCACAGCGCCGGCTACGACCCCGATCGCGCGCGACGGACGTTTTCAAGTGGAGCGCGCCAGCGTACGCAAAAATGGAGAGCCGACCATGGTGGACGTGCACGAGATTGATTACGTGGATGTTTCTTCCAAACAAATTCTCTCGATCGGCACTTCCCTTATCCCGTTTGTGGAACATGACGATGGCCACCGCGCGCTCATGGGAACCAACATGCAACGTCAGGCCGTACCGTGTATCAAAGCGGATGCGCCGATTGTGGGCACCGGCGTCGAGCGTCGCGCGGCTATTGATTCCGGGCATGTGTTGATCGCATCGGAAGACGGCGTGGTGAGCGAAGTCTCGGCGCGACACATTGAATTTCAAACCAGCGAGGGCCAGATGCGCCGCTACGACCTGATCAAATTCCAGCGTTCCAACAGCTCCACCTGTATCAACCAACGCCCCTTGGTTCACAAGGGACAAAAAATTTACGCCGGCGAAGTGTTGGTAGATGGGACATCCTGCCAGCGCGGGGAGCTCGCGTTGGGACAGAATCTTTTGTGCGCCTTCTTGAGCTGGGATGGATACAACTACGAGGACGCTATTATTTTGTCTGAGCGATTGGTGCACACGGATCGGTTCACTTCTATTCACATCGAACATCACAGCTTGGATGTGCGAGACACGAAGCTTGGCATGGAAGTGGTGACCTCGGACATTCCGAATGTTTCCGAAGAGAAGCTGCGCAATTTGGATGAGTACGGGATCGTGCGCATCGGGGCCGAGGTGAAATCCGGTGACATTCTCGTCGGGAAGATCACGCCCAAAGGAGAAACAGATCTCTCGGCCGAAGAAAAATTGCTGCGCGCGATTTTCGGGGAAAAAGCTCGGGACGTGCGCGACTCCTCGTTGTATCTGGAACACGGAGAAAAAGGAAAAGTGATTGACGTGAAGATTTTTTCGCGCGAGGCCGGCGACAAATTGCAGCCCGGCGTGTTGAAGCAGATCGTGGTCACGGTCGCGGATCTCCGCAAGGTGCAGGCTGGCGACAAGTTGGCCGGACGCCATGGCAACAAAGGCGTCATCTCCAAGATCGTGCCAGTCGAAGACATGCCGTTTTTGGAGGATGGCACGCCCGTGGATATTATTTTGACCCCGCTCGGCGTAGTGTCGCGTATGAATTTGGGACAGATTTTGGAAACACATCTCGGGCTTGCGGCCAACGCGCTTGGCTATACCGTCGCGACGCCGGTGTTCGATGGCGTGCCGGAACAAACGATTCGCGAGGAGCTCAAACGCGCTGGCTTTCCGGAGGACGGCAAGATCCCCATGTACGACGGCCGTACCGGCGAGCGGTACGATCACGAACCCACGGTCGGTTATATCTACATGCTCAAGTTGAATCACATGGTGGATGACAAGGTGCATCAGCGTTCCATCGGGCCGTACTCGCTTATTACGCAGCAGCCCTTGGGCGGGAAGGCGCAATTCGGCGGACAGCGTTTTGGAGAAATGGAAGTGTGGGCGCTTGAAGCCTATGGTGCCGCACACACCTTGCAGGAAGTGCTAACCATCAAATCGGATGACGTGCCCGGACGTTCCAAGGCGTACGAAGCGATCATCAAAGGCGAGCCCATTCGCAAGGTCAATGTGCCGGAATCCTTCAACGTCTTGGTGCGCGAGCTCAAAGGATTGTGTCTGGATGTCGAGCTCTTGAAGGAGGGCAAGCGTATCGAAGAATCTTCTCCGCGTCCTGAGCACCTGCGGGTGCGGCCGGCGTTGGTGAATGATGCGGATGAAGAATGGGGCCCGGCCCCGGCGGATCTCTAATCCCTCTCACCTGACGAAACTTCTATGGCATTTTTCCAAACGGAAAATATCAAGACCTCGGATTTCGACGCCATGCGTTTGCGCGTGGCCTCGCCCGAAGCCATCCGCAGTTGGTCGTATGGGGAGGTGACCAAACCCGAGACCATCAATTATCGCACCCAGAAACCGGAAAAGGGCGGGCTGTTTGCCGAAGAAATTTTTGGGCCGTCCAAAGATTGGGAATGTTACTGCGGAAAATATAAAAAGATTCGGTACAAGGGGATCATCTGCGACAAGTGCGGGGTGGAGGTCACGCATTCGTTGGTGCGTCGCGAACGCATGGGGCACATCGAGCTCACGGCGCCGGTCGCGCATATCTGGTTTTTGCGCAGTGTGCCTTCTAAGATCGGCACGGTGTTGGACATGAGTTTGCAGTCCATTGAGAAGGTGATTTATTTTACCGCGTTCATCATCACCGAAGTGCATGAAGAGCTGCGCACCCAGATGCTCGAGCAGTTGCGCACCGAGTACAAGGGCAAGCGCAAGTCCATCGAGGCCGAGTTTGAACGGGACGTGGAGCGCGCCCAACAGGCCGGCAAGGAAAAAGGAACGAGTCCGGAGGCTATGGGCAAAGAGTTGGATCGCGTGCAAGGAGTGAAGGAGCGCAAACTCAAGGAGTTGGAGGAAGATTTTGGCATGGCCGAACGCGAGCTCAAGGATCTGGAAACCATGACGATCTTGTCAGAAGCGGATTACCACGATCTGTCGTTGAAATACGGCCACGTGTTTGAGGCCAAGATCGGCGCCGAAGCCGTGGACGAACTCTTGCATCGTATCGATGTCCCGGCCACGATCAAGCATCTCCAAGCAGAACTCAAGGGCGCGTCCGAAGCCAAGCACGATCGTGTCACGCGCCGTTTGAAATTGCTGCGTTCGTTGCAGATGAACGGGATTGAGCCGCACTGGACCGTGCTCAAAGCCCTGCCGGTGATCCCGCCGGATTTGCGTCCCATGGTCGCGCTCGATGGTGGACGGTTTGCGACGTCGGATTTGAATGATCTGTATCGTCGCGTTATCAATCGTAACAATCGTCTAAAACGTCTGCTCGAATTGCATGCGCCGGAAGTGATCGTGCGCAATGAAAAACGGATGTTGCAAGAAGCCGTGGATGCGTTGATTGATAACAGCGCGCGCCATTCCAAGACCGTGATTGCGGCTACCGGAAAAAAGCGTCAGCTCAAATCTTTGGCAGACATTCTCAAGGGCAAGCAGGGGCGATTCCGTCAGAACTTGCTCGGCAAACGCATTGATTACTCCGGTCGTTCCGTGATCGTGGTCGGCCCGACGTTGGAATTGCATCAGTGCGGGTTGCCCAAGATGATGGCGTTGGAATTGTTTAAGCCATTTATCATTTCGCAGCTCATCAAGCGTGAATTGGTGCATAACATTCGTTCTGCCAACCGCTTTATCGAAGCGGATCATCCAGAGGTGTGGGATATTTTGGAACAGATCGCGGCGGATGCCGTCGTGCTCTTGAACCGCGCGCCGACCTTGCATCGTCTGGGTATCCAAGGTTTTCAACCGAAGTTGATCGAGGGCAAAGCCATCCAGATTCATCCTATGGTGTGTCCGGCTTTCAACGCAGATTTCGACGGAGATCAGATGGCCGTACATATCCCGCTCACCGAAGAGGCGCGTTGGGAAGCGCGCAATTTGATGCTCTCAACCAAGAACCTGCTCAAGCCGGCCACGGGTCAGCCCATCGCGCGTCCGGACAAGGATGTGGCGTGGGGATGTTATTACATGACCATGATGATCGAACCCGCGGATGGCAAGGTGAAAACCATCGCGTCGCCGGAACAGGCCGTGTATCTCTATCAATCCGGCAACGTCGGATTGCGTGAGCGGGCGAAGGTGCGTCTGCATCCTGGAGAAGCGCCGACAGAAACCACCATCGGCCGCGTGATTCTCAATCGATTGTTCCCGCGAGAAATTGGATTCCGTAACGAGCTGATCGGCACCAAGCAGCTCGGAGAGATCGTGCGCACCACCATCGAGATTCGCGGATTCGAACGCACGGCGCGCTTTTTGGACGAGGTTAAAACCGTTGGGTTCTATTACATTACCAAATCCGGGTTCAGCTATGGTGTGGGAGATCTGCCCACGCTCGACAAGCACGCCACGGTCGAAGATGGTAACGCGCGCACGCAAGAGATCGAAGAACAATATCGTGAAGGGTTGCTGACCAAGAAAGAACGGTATTCACAGATTATTCGCATTTGGTCTGACGTGAAAGATACCATTCAGCGGCTGTCTAAGGACGCCTTGGATAAAACAGGACCCGTGTATTCCATGATTGATTCTGGCGCGCGTGGTTCGGTGGGACAATTGACCAACGTGATCGGCATGAAAGGCTTGGTGGCCAACCCGGCCGGAGACATTATCGAACTTCCCATCAAATCTTCCTTGCGTGAAGGATTGGACGTGTTGGAATACTTCATCTCCTCCCACGGCGTGCGCAAGGGTTTGACAGACACGGCTCTGAAAACCGCGAACGCCGGATATCTCACGCGTCGCTTGGTAGACGTGGCGCAAGACATGATCGTGAATACGGAAGACTGTGGCGATACGCAAGGCGTGGAGATTACGGCGGAAGAATGTGAAGAGATCGGGGAGCCGATTTTGACGCGCTTGCTCGGCCGCGTGCTGGTGAAAGATTTGAAAGATGCCGAAACCAAACAAGTGTTGGCCAAAAAAGGCACGCTCTTGGTCGAGGAGCATATCCGCGGGATTGCCAAACATCAGATTCGTTCGGCTGTGGTGCGCTCGGTGTTCACCTGCAGGATTCGTCGCGGGCTGTGTCAGAAATGTTACGGCTATGACCTGGCCTACAACGCGCTCGTGAAAATGGGCACGGCCGTGGGTATCATCGCTGCGCAATCCATCGGAGAACCGGGCACGCAGCTCACCATGCGCACCTTCCACTCCGGAGGCACGGCCGCCGCAGATATCACCACGGGTCTTCCGCGCGTGGAAGAACTGTTCGAGGCGCGCATTCCCAAGCGTCACGCGATTTTGGCGGAAGTCACGGGCACGGCCAAGATTGTCGAGGGAGAAAAGCGGGTGCTTCAATCCATCACCGGCGACCGCGTGGTGGACACGATCGGCGGCGACAAGACGATCTTGATCACGCATCGCGCGGTACAGACCAAAGATTTTTCCTACACGCGTAAGGATCTGGTGAAGGTGAAAGACGGACAAAAGGTCAAAGAGGGCGATGTGCTCGTGCATCACGCCAGCGGGGAAGAGGACGTGGCCTCTCACCATGGCACAGTGAAAGTGGAAAAGAATAACGTGCAGCTGGTGTTTGAGGCGCCGCTCGCCGTGGAGCATGAAATTCCGATGGGCTACCACATCCTTCTGAAAGATGGCCAAGAGGTGCAGGCCGGCGATCCGCTTACGGAAGGGCAGTTTGATCTGCAAGAGCTGTTCCGTTTGAAAGGCGTGGAGGCGCTGATGCATTACATCTTGAAGGAAGTGCTCTCTGTGTACGCCTCGCAAGGCCAGAAACTGAACGCCAAGCATATCGAGGTGATCGTGCGCCAGATGTTCTCTCGCGCGTACGTCAAAGATTCTGGAGATACGGACTTGTTACCTGGCCAAGTCGTGGAACGCTCGCGCGCCGATGACGAGAATGATCGCATTGCCAAGCTCAAGGGACAGGCGGCTGAAACCGTGGCCCTGTTTATGGGCATCACCAAAGTGGCGTTGTCCACAGAATCGTTCTTGTCCGCGGCTTCGTTTATGGAGACCGCGCGCGTGCTGATCAATGCGGCCGTGACCGGCAAGATCGATCGTTTGGAGGGCTTGAAGGAAAACGTGATCATCGGTCGTTTGACGCCAACAGGCACAGGGTTTGGCGCCTCGCATGCTGAGGTCATCGAGGAAGAAACGCCGCGTCGTTTGCCCGCCGAAGTGAAATAAAAAGGAAAAGAAATAAAAGATGTGCTATACTCTAGCCATCTTTTATTTTATTTCTCTTTTTTATGCATCGTATCAGGAGGAGTGTTGTTCCCTTGCACCATCGAGTGCATCCGTTTTTGGTCATGTTGGCTGGTGTCCTTGCCAGTGCAGGGGTGATTTACGCCACACGTAACGCATTGGCGTCCGTGTATCGCGTTGCCGCAGAAGGCGGCCCTCCGGGTGGTGGAAATATGGGAGGAGGAGGTCCACCGAGTGGCGGCATGGGCGGGGGAATGGGTGGAGGAAACATGGGGGGTGGCCCTCCTGGTGGAGGGATGATGGGCGGCGGAAATATGGGTGGGGGTCCTCCTGGCGGTGGAAACATGGGCGGCGGAAATATGAATCCGAGCATGGGCATGCCCAATGGTGGATCTGGAATGATGGGCGGGGATATGGGCGGTGGCAAAATGGGTGGGCCTGGGATGGGCATGCCCAATGGCGGCCCTCCTGGCGGTGGAAACATGGGCAATCCGAACATGGGTATGCCGAATGGGGGTCCTGGGATAAGCGGAACAAATGGGATGCAAGGCGGAATGAATAATAACGGCATGATGCCGGGCGGAATGCCGGGGGGATCGGGGATGAATCCTGGCGGTCCGGCCGGTTTTTCTCCTGGCTCCAATGGGAACAGCTTGCCAGGTTTGAGAGATTTCGTTGACCGAATGAGAGGAGAAGGTTCTGGCGCTGGGACCGGAATGCCTGGGCAAGCGCCAGGGAGTTCGCCTAACCAGGGCCGTGATCAAGGGATGATGCAGGGAGGAATGAATAATAATCAGCAAATGAATCAGGAAATGATGCAGAAATTTGGTCAAGGGAATAATCAACCGGGTAACAATCAGCAGCAGATGCCGCCTAACCAGGGTCAAGCGCCCAATCAAGGTCAAATGCCTGGTGGACAGAATGGCATGGGCGATCAGGGGAGGAATATGATGAATGACCAGGGTCGCGGGATGATAAACGATCAGGGTCGGGGCATGATGAATAAAGGCATGCAGGGCAATGATCAAGGGATGAAGCAAGGGAACGGTCAGGGCCAGGGAATGATGCAAGGTGGAATGCAGGGAGGCATGACCGAAGAGCAACAGCAAAAAATGCAGGATGAGCAACAAAAGCAACAGGATGAACGTGAGAAAAAACAGGAAGAACAGCGCAAGGCTTTGGAAGCGCGCGGCCTGGTTTCCATGAAACAGGGGATGAAGCAGGCTGCCAACGGGCTCGCGAGCATGAAAAAGATTTTTGACAAAGCCGTAGCCAAAGGCGCGACACTGCCGACGGATTGCGCGGACACGCTCGCAAAAGCCCAGGCCGTTATTGATGGCGTAGCCAAGGCTGAGACCATGGAAGATGCGCAGAATGCCGGACCTGAAGATCTGGGAGAATACTTTCAGACCCTCAATGAATGTCGTCAGACCATGGAGCAGATTACACGCGCTCGGCCCATGCTTAAGCGAGCGGACACGGACATTCGCAGTCTCGAACGTCGTTGGGCAAAGGCCAAGCGTTCGCCGACCGCGGAAATGGCAGATCTCATTACGGAAGGCGATGGAATCGTGGCTTCGATCAAAGAGAAGCGCGCAACCTTGGATGGATTCTTGAAAGATGGAAACATGGATGATTTCCAGGCCACCATCGAGGACGATATCTATGGCCGCTTTGATGATGTCGACACAGTCATCCGTCACTTGGATGCCACGCGTAATGCCAAGCGCTTCTTGACCGAGTACGGTCGTCGCTTGCAGCAAGCCAAGTCCACCATCGCCAAGCTTCAGCGCAATAAACAAGATACGACAAAGCTGGAAGATATTCTGGCTCGCGCACAAGCACAGTACGCGACATTGAAGACTCTCAAGGCCGGCTCGGATGAGTTTGATGCGGCTTTGCAGGACGCCTTTGCGCTTGACCAGGAATTTTCCGGAGAGTTTTCCGGCGATCAGCAGCAAAATATCGGCGCGCAGCTTCAGGGTTCTGGATCCAGTCAAGATAACTTTCAATTGAATTTGCCGGATAGTCTCAAATAAACTATCCCTTCTAGCTCCCCTTATTCTAAGGGGAGGATCTGATTCGATCTGACCTCCCCCTTAGCAATAAGGGGGATTGAGGGGGATATGGGTTGAAAATATATGTCCCGACATTCGAAATGGCACAAAGTGAAACAATTCAAAGGCGCGATTGATGCCAAGCGCTCGGCTTCGTTCACCAAGTTAGCGCGAGAAATCACCGTGGCGGCGCGAGACAAAGGCGGAGATCCGGCGATGAATGCGGGCTTGCGTGCCGCGATCGATCGCGCACGAGACGCCTCCATGCCCAAAGACAACATCGAGCGGGCGATTCAAAAAGGCGTGGGCGGCGCTGGCGAAGGCCAGATCGAATCTCTGACGTATGAGGCTTATGCTCCAGGCGGGACAGCGCTCATCATCGAATGTCTCACAGACAATCGCAACCGCACGGCCAATGACGTGAAGCATCTGCTCACCAAAAATGGCGGGACGCTCGCGCAAAGCG
>Ga0209515_10002702_pt1 | contig 26708 bp, 26 predicted proteins | sample Subgroupgradi54m_FD_187454 | JGI IMG/M metagenome (GOLD analysis project Ga0209515, IMG submission 187454) | Subsurface groundwater microbial communities from S. Glens Falls, New York, USA - GMW60B uncontaminated upgradient, 5.4 m (SPAdes)... ... | reverse complement strand
CACCGGGAACAAGAGAAGAAGATACGCGGCCCGTGATGCAGTTTTTTCATCCCATTCGAGTTTGGCAAGCGTATAGAGAAGAACACAGGAGATACCCGCCGATAGAAGAGAAATGAGAACTCCTGCGAGCGCGAGATTATTTCCGATGAGCGGTGCGAAGTAATGTATGAGGAGCGGATAAAGCGGAAAAAAGACAATATTTGATTGTATTCCTTCTTTATACACATACCCATGTTTTACGATCGAGAGGTACCAATTTCCGTCAAACCGTTGCCACCATCGTTCTGGCCACGCTCCTTCTTTGAGAAGTGTGTTGTCATATGTAAGACCCTCGTAGGATCTGTCTGGTACAAACGCAATGCGATTCGTTGCTACATATGCAATAAGCTGTAGCATGAGTGCCCATATAATAAAAAAGAAGATTATTGAAATAAGATTTTTATGCGTTGTCATACCATGTTTCTTAGTATATTATAACAGAATATGCTTTTTGACGAAGAAGAACATCATAAAGAGATCAAACCAATTTTTTCTGTTTCAGAATTCATTGAATACGTTAATCTTGTTATTGGAAAGAAATCAGTTGTTGTCGAAGGAGAAATTACTTCGTTTACAGTGAGTCAAGGAAAGTGGGTTTTTTTTGATTTAAAAGAAAAAGATGCACGAGTATCCTGCTTCACGCTTGTATACTCGCTTGATATGCAGCTCGAAGATGGTATGCAAGTGCGTGTTCATGGTACCCCTCGTGTTCATCAAAAAAGCGGACGGTTTAGCATCTATGTCGATCGTGTTGAACTCCAAGGTGTTGGCAATCTTAAACGGGCATTTGAACTGACAAAAGCAAAACTTGAGAAGGAGGGAATATTCGCACTTGAACGAAAACGAACATTGTCACGGTTTCCTCAAAAAATAGGAATGATCGCATCCCGTGAGTCGGCGGCATATTCAGACTTTATGCGTATTCTCAATTCTCGTTTTGGGGGGGTAGAAATATATCTCCTTCATGTACGTGTACAGGGTGAACAAGCAATTAAAGATATTACGAATGCATTCGATTGGTTTAATGAATACGGACCAAAGTATGGTATCGAGACGTTGGCACTCATTCGTGGAGGTGGGAGCCTGGAAGATTTACACGCATTTAATTCAGAAGGTGTTGCGCGTGCCGTGTTTGGCTCGCGTATTCCTGTTGTGTGTGGCGTCGGGCACGAGCGGGATGAAACATTGGCTGACTACGCAGCAGATGTACGTGCTGCGACACCAACGCATGCCGCGTCACTTATCATTCCGGATAGGCGAGAGTTATTGGACACCATCATCAATGGTGTTAGCTCAATAGATCGTTCTCTGGAGCATCTCCTTGAATGGCATCGACATCAATTAGAGCGTCGATTTTCTGTCATATCAAATGCAGTGATGCATCATGTTAAAACATTTCATTCATCACTGCGATCCCTTACTCAACATCTTCATGTATTTACTCAACATATTCAAAGTACGAGAGAGTCAGTAGGTAGAAGTAGTGAGAGATTGACGATGTGTGTTGATACGTATATAAAAACACAAAAAGATCATTTGTCTTTTTTAGAAAGACACCTTGATGCCTATAATCCGTTGGCAATCGTAAAACGTGGGTATAGCATTGTAAAGAAACAGGGGAGTGTAGTAAAATCAATACAGAATCTCAAAAAGGGCGATTCACTTGATATAACTCTTTCCGATGGGGATATCGCGGCAACGGTAAGCAATACCACTTCTTAGTTGTCATTCCCGTCCTCGATCGTAGCCGAGGACAGGCTGCGGCGGGAATCTAGACCCGAATGAAATCATTTTATTTACTGGATCCCCGACTTCTCGGGGATGACAAAAGAGGGTGTGAACATAGTTTATTTGCAGACTCAAGATACATAATTTTATGAAAAAAACGGCAGAAAAGGAAGAATCATTTCAGCAAAGTTTTGAAGAGCTAGAGAAGATCGTCCATGAATTTGAACAAGGTGATCTTGATCTTGATGAAAGTCTTAAAAAATTTGAGCGCGGTCTTGAACTTGCGGAGAGTTGCAAGAAGCGTCTGCAAGATGTCGAGAACCGTGTGATCGAAATAAAAAAGAAATTTAATTCACTCGCTCAAAGCGAAGAAATATAAATTAGTATGGTATTACCTCTTATTATAGGAATAGTCGTAGTTGTTCTCCTTTTACTTATAGGTCTTTATAACGGACTTATACAAAAACGTAATCTCGTCCATAATGCATGGTCGGATATTGATGTTCAGTTAAAGAGGCGATATGACCTCATCCCAAATCTCGTTGAGGTCGTGAAGGGATATATGGGTCACGAAAAAAGTGTTCTGGAGGGGGTAACCACTGCGCGCACTGCCGCGCTTTCAGCAAACACTATTGGTGCAAAAGAGCAAGCTGAGAATATGCTTAGTGGAGCTTTGAAATCATTATTTGCCGTTAGTGAAAATTACCCAAACCTTAAAGCATCGGATAATTTTCTCAATCTTCAGAATCAGTTGTCAGCACTTGAGAACGATATAGGGTCAGCTCGTCGCTACTACAATGCCGCTGTTCGTGAATTTAATACAGGAATTCAGACATTTCCTTCTTCGGTATGTGCCGGTGTACTAGGATTTAAGCAGGAAGAATATTTTCAGGCGGAAGAGTCTGAGCGTGGCGTCGTGAAGGCAACTTTTTAAAAAAAGAATCTTAGTCACAAATCCATGATATCTGCTTTTTATGTATAGGAATGGAGGGCGATTCCTAGTCACCATTTTTTTATGGTGCGTTGGAATTGGTATCCCATTCATTGCACATGCAGAGTCCATAAAAACCTATGACGTTATCGTTCGTTTAAAAACAAATGGGACAGTCAGTGTGAGCGAGGAGATTCAATACGATTTTGGTACGCTAGAGAAACATGGAATTTTCAGAAAAATTCCATTAGTCAATCAGGACGGTCCGAAAATACACATAAAGACAGTTTCGATTAATGACGAAGATAGAAATACATACGAATATACAGAGAAGAGATCAGGAGATGTTTTAGAATATAAGATAGGGGATCCAGATGCAATGGTTACAGGGGGAAAGACGTACTGGATTAATTATAATGTTTCCAATGTCATTCGACATTTCGAAGATCACGAGGAATTTTACTGGAACGCTATTGGTACAGAGTGGACTGTGCCGATAGGAGTTGCAACTGTGCGTATCGAAATGCCTGAAGAGATACCTACTACCTCTGCTACAGCATACTGTTATACAGGTTCATCAGGAAATACCATAAAAGATTGTTCCATTACGACGGAAGATCACTCATTTATCATTACTGCGAATCGTTCTCTCTATGGTAAAGAAGGATTAACGATTGCCATAGCTCTTCCACTCAATACTGTGAGTGGGTTTGCAGTGATGAGTAGAACTGAACGAATCGAACGGTTTATACAAAAATATCTTGGTGTATTTGTTGCTCTCATAGTAATAGTATTCGCAGTTCTTTTTATTTTTCTTATCGTGTTTCTCCGTACGAGACAACGGATGTATATTGCTATTCCAAAAGAATTAAAAAATAAACCAGTCATCCCAGAATATGGACCACCACCCGGGTTCACTCCTTTTGACGCAAGTGTTCTTTCGGATCGGACATTCGATATGGAAGATATTGGTCCCGTTATTATTGATCTGGCAATAAAAGGATATCTCAAGATACGATACTTTGATACCGAAGGGTGGTTTAAGAAAAGAGATTACGAGTTTATCAGGCTTAAAGATGGATCTGACCTCGAGCATTTCGCGTATCAAGAAGTGTTTGCCTTTCTCTTTAAGATCGCCGGGCCAGACAGTGTTGTTCATAATTCCATTAAACTTTCTGAATTGAAGAATAGAGAAGGTAAGGCGAGTGCGCTTACGTTTCTTCTTCAGAGAAAATCTTCTCAATATCTTGATGAAAAAGGGTATGTCATCTGGGATCGATCTCGCAATACTATTCTTACCATCTCAGGGATAGGCTCGTTTATTATTATTGTGGCAGCATATACTTCTTCTATTATTTTTTTGATTATAGGTATCCTTTTGATTGCCCTATCCAGTAAAATAAAAGTATTGAAGCTAACTCAGAAAGGTATTGAAACAGTATATCATTTACTCTGTTTCAAGGAATTTCTTGCTATGACGGAGAAGGAGAAGTATAGATTACTCAACGCACCGGAACTCAAACCGGAATTATTTGAACGGTTTCTTCCTTACGCCATGGTGTTCGGTATGGAAAAGCAATGGGCTGAACAATTCTCGACTATGACTCTTTCTCAACCAACATGGGTTGATACAGGAATGCTTTCGAGTCATGTAGTTGCAGCGTCAGTATTTTCATCAAGTGATTTCACTGATTCATTACGATCACTCACCTCTGACTTTAAATCTACATTTATTTCGAGTGATTCATCATTCTCAAGCGGTGGGGGTGGAGGAGGTTCTTCCGGTGGTGGTTCAGGCGGAGGAGGCGGTGGAAGTTGGTAATTAAAAAAGATCCCTTGGAAAGGATCTTTTATTGCGTCGAGATTCGTACACTTGTCCAGAATGGCCAGCGGACATAGGCAAAGACGGTTAGATGTTGTTCGCCATTCATTATTTCCGCCTTGAACTTTACTGCATCTAGGCGATCGCATCCGCCCGTAAAAGGGCAGAGTTCCCTTGAGACGATTTGTATGTTGGAGAATTTCAGATTTTCCAGTTCATGAACAGCTAACTTGTCATCAACGGCAACGCCCCTGAAAAGGGTAAGCCCCAAAAGTGTCAGGAGTAGACCAAGGATAATAGGTCAATAGTCATCAATGATCGCTTCAAGCATCACATCCCTCCTTTTACAGAAAAAAATGTAGCATTCACAAGACGATATGTCAATATGGGGATCATAACTATAGATTTTTCACCATATATGTCCCTTCCAGGTGGTATCCCTGTTTTTTATAATATTCGCGTACGCCAATACCAGAAATGACCGCTACTTTTTTAATACCTTCTTTTTGAGAAATTTTTTCGGCTTCAAGCAGTAATTTTTTTCCTAACCCCTTATGTTGTGCCGCTGTTTCTTCTTGAGTATCGATCGCAACAACACTTCCATAGGTATGGAGTTCGCGGATCAAGGCGGCATGTGCGAGTTCCCCAAAATGTTTCCAGAGATTTACTGCATCACCAGATGGAATGCGCAACCGTAAAAATGCAAAAAGTATTTCTTGTTTTTCATCTTCAAAACTGAGGAAATATTCGATGCCACCCGATGCTTCATATCGATTGATGAAAAGTAGTGGTTCAATAGTGTGCGCATGCTTTTTATCAAGAAAAATATGATGAGACACTTCGCGGCATCGAATACAGCGGCATCGCATATTCATACGTCTCATATGATGAAGGATGTATTCACGGAGATTTGTTACCTTATTTCCTGCAGAAATTTCTGTTCCAGGGATGTCTCTAATAACCCGTGCGATGCGGATCGTGAGGGGAACAATCGCTTTTATTTTTGAAAGAAGATCAACAAGTATTTCGGTTGAGTAGGGGATATACGTCCCCTCCTTCCACCATGTTTCAAGTTCGGTGTTTGGTGTGACAACGCACGGATAGAGTTTTATAGTATCTGGTTGGAGATCTTCACTATAAAAATCATCTCGTGCGGATTCAAAATCACTTTCCGGTGTTGCACCGGGAAGACCCGGCATGAGATGATGGTCAACTTTAAATCCAGCATCCTTGAGAAGTCTCGTTGCTTTAGCAGCGCTTGCACGTGAATGTCCTCGTTTGATGAGATCTAATACTGCGTCTTCTGTGGTTTGTACGCCAAGCTCTACACGGGTGCAACCGAGAAGACGAAGACGTTTCATTTCTTGGATACTGACAAAATCAGGACGCGTTTCGATTGTAAGTCCAATACAGCGATGCGTTGATATTTCATTCTTTTTTTGTTCATCAAGAAGAAATTGTACGTTCCAATTTTTTTTCTCTTCCCCCCAGAAACGATTATAGGGGTTATCCGGGTTTGTATTAACAATCTCTCTTTCTACAACACCAACCTCATTCATTGCAAGAAAACATTGAGCGACAAACCATTGGAGATAATCAAGCGGATAAGAAGACCATGTGCCGCCCTTGAAAATCAATTCGATTTTATCCGCAGCATGTCCATTTGCTTCGAGTGCCTCAATTCTTTTTCTCGTTTGTAGATATGGATCAAAATTTAACATCAGTGCTCGAGCCGCGGCTGGTTCTGTCTCAATATAGCTTTTTGGCATGCGCACTTCATCAGGACAGTACACACATTTTCCTGGACAGGGATAGGGCATTGTGAGAAGCGTAACGATCGCAACGCCGGAGTCAGAACGAGTGCTGCGTACGCGCAGTACCTGCTCTATTTTTTTATTTTTTTCTAGTTCGCCCAAATGGACGAGGTGTTCATAATTCCTGATCAGTTCAGTATTAGTAAGAAGGGTTTGTCCAGATATTTTGCTACTCCGTCGTTTTATTGTATGCAAAAGAGAGGCACTTGGGTTGTGTGTCTCGAACAATTCCTTTAGAATTGATACAGCAATTGGATTAAGTTGTTTTTCCATATGAATGAAACTACCGCAAAACGTATTCTTGACCTGACGGCAGCGAGCTATGAAAAAATTGCATTGCAGTTTTCTGCTACTCGAAATTTCCCATGGGATGATCTCCTTCCTCTCACAAAAGTAGTTCGTGACGATATGTCTCTCCTTGATGTTGGTTGTGGGAATGGTCGGCTCCTTTCTCTATTCAAAGAAAAGAACATCGGATATATCGGAATTGACCGAAGTAAGAGACTTGTCGAAAAAGCACGAGAAGCATTTGAGAATGATCAGAGAGCACCTCTTTTTCTGGAGGGGGATGTCCTTTCACTCGATAAGATTCCTGAATTACAGGAAAGACAATTTGATGTTGTCACTTCCGTTGCTGTTCTGAATCATATCCCAACACAAGCACTACAAGTAGACGCATTAAAACAGATGTATATGTCTCTCAAGCCCGGAGGAATATTGTTTTTAACAACATGGAATCTTTTACGTGTGACAACAACACAGAAAAGTGTCTGGAAATATGCGCTCGAGAGGTTTCATACTGCAGATGCAGAATGGCGACATCAGTATGGTTTTTCAAAGAAAGAGCTTTCATTTCGAGATGTTATGACAACCTGGCATTCAAGTACCGTCTTTGCGCCATTGTACTATTATAGCTTCACTTTAGGTGAATTAGCAAGACTTTGTACCACTACTGGATTCATAGTTAAAGATATATATTACAGCTCGAGGAGTAAACGAGCTCACTGGTGGAATGGAAGAAATTGCATAGTTATTGCAGAAAAATAAAAAAATCCTCCTTGGGTTAAGGAGGAAGCGCATTATGTTTGATGATACACGCGTAGAGATGTGCGCTCGGACGCACTGTTCTTGTCTCGGTATGATGGTCAAATGCTATAAGACCAAATTTTGGATCATAGCCATCGGCCCATTCGAAATTATCGATAAGTGACCAGTGGACATAGCCCCGAACATCAACACCATTCTGGATGGAACGATGAAGGGCTGAAAGATGATCGATAAGATATTGTTGTCTGATAAGATCCGTTGAGTCAGCAACACCATTTTCCATGATATATATAGGAAGTTTTCGACGCTTAAAAGACATGAGTACCTTATAGAAACCATCGGGGTAGATTTCCCATCCATTCTCTGTCTGAGGCAGCTCCGGTTCTGCTTGAGAAATATCGAAATTCCATACATGCGTCTTGAGGCGCAACCGATAGTAATAATTGACACCCAAGAAATCATTTTTAGTCATGGAAAAAAGAAGATGGTTCATAAGCCAATCCCCGAGCTTTGTTGCAAGGCTATCAACCCAATTTTTGCTTATCGGTTCGAATGCGATGCAATGATTCACCATTCCTACCGGCGCAGAAGAGTATTGCTTAATAATGTCGTATGCTTCGTTATGCGCGGTGATCACATTACATAGTGCCCGGAACCAATCAATATAGGAACGTTCTTTGCCTGGTGGCCAGGTGCCGAAGATCCATCCCATAAAGAGAAATGAGAGAGGCTCATTAATAGGGATCCAGAAATCAACAAGATCACCAAGGGCGCGTGCAACAAGCATGACATAGGTATTAAACGTATGGAGAGGACCAGATTCCCAGCCACCATCGCGTACGAACCACTGAGGATTCGTGAAGTGATGGAGTGTGACAACTGTCTTCATGCCAGATGCTCGAATGAGCTCGAGAATTTTTTTGTACTTTTCGAGTGCGTTGAGGTCGATGAAGTTGTGTTCGGTGCCTCGTTTCGGAAATATGCGACTCCACTCAATAGAGAGACGATAAGTATTTACACCAAGTGATTTTGCGGCATTCAGGTCTTTCTCGAACTGCGAAAGATTCCAATGATTACAGGCACGACCTGCGTGATGTTTTGTTTTTCCTTGGTGTTCCCACTCAAACCAATCATTATAAATATTCTCGCCTTCAACCTGATGTGCGGCAGTTGCCACGCCCCATAGGAAGTCGGGCGGAAAGGAGCGAAGATTCCTTTCCATACATTTCTCCTGTCAAAGAACAGTCTCGTTGTGTTCATCCTATCTAGGAGTACCAACATGTCAATGGGGGGTAACAAAAAAATCCCTCGTTTATGGCGAGGGATTGAATGCTTTTCTGGTACTCTTCATGAAGAGCTCTACGTGCGACATATTTTTGTCTGTCTCGTTTTGTTTTTCGAGAAGTCGATCTGCCTCTCTTTTTTCTCGGGTCGAATATGCAGACCACGTTGCGAGAGTAAAGGCGAGTGTGAGGGCAAGATAAAAAAATTCTGGGCCCCAATCTTTTTTCATATCATTCCTTCATGTATGCTCGATACCCTTCGTCGTGTGTTGTCTTTTCTGTATGACGTTCGATTTCGTGGAGGATTCGTTCTGTTTCTTGGATAGTCTTTTTTGAGTCTTGAATAACCGGATTGATCACCATATTAAGGAAGAAAACAATAGGGGCAAAAAACAGGATCCAAAGAAGATCTCTCTTACTCATGTTAATTTGTCCTCGCTCCAGGATTATCATTCTCGCTTTCAAGTTTTTCGTCGAGTTGTCCCCGCGCACGAGAAATCGGAAAGATCACGTATTCCTCTAAAAGTTCCATGTAGCGACTGTTAAGAAAAATTCCAACCCATGCACCTGAGTATTTCGCGAACATGAAAGATATTACACCTATTACAAGGAGAAGTTGCCATGACTGATTCACGAGTATGATTATGGCGACAATAGCAATGAGTGGTGAGCCAATGGGAACGATCAGGAAAAGAAGAATAACAAGGATTATGCCGAGACGAAGCCCCATGATTTGTAGTTGAATGAACACTGTATCACTCCTTTCGTTTTGAACGACGCGACTATAATACCATAGAAGATTGTTTTGTCAATATGTATGTCCTGAATGTTCGTTCTGAATTCTAAAAAAATAAAAAGATCCCCTTCGTTGAGAGATCTTTGGTGGTTTGTTAGGATTCTTTCGGAGTCAATTTTGCGAGGAAAGGTTTCTCGTTACTATCTTGCGGCTCGAGAATGACACAAAATGGAAAGCGGACCGTTTTGTTCGCTAGACGAAGACTTGCCCCAAAATCTTCAAGGATGGCATGCGCGTCATCAAGATTAATCGGGAGTTGGTTAATATTTCGCAGGAAGGTTTGAGTGAGTCTCTTATTCCACTCAGGAGTAAGGTCTATTCCTAGAAGGAGTTGATGATCATCATGATCGCGAAGTGTGTGGTGCAATCCTTCAGCCCAACTCGACGCGATTACAAGAGTAGTTTGTCGCATCTGCCAAGTCAGAAAATCTTCAGGAAGATACTCAGGACTAGAGGGTTTCCTATTGATATGTTGCCAAACAATATTAACGAGTGATCCTACACTAAATTCGATTGGATTGAGTTTGAGGCTGAAAAATTCTTTCCAGAGCCATTTTTGATTTTTTTTTGCGTTGGCAAGATCCTCCAGTCGTTTTCCACTTTTCTCGTATTCTATAGCTTCTTCCTTGAGTCGCTTGATGACATACGGACGTGCAAATGGTGAGAGGCGATCAGCGACATCGTAGAGATTTCTCATGTCTTGCGATTCCATTACTTTCTTCGTCATTTTTCCTCCTTTTGAAAGAACTTTCGTGCATATTGCAATAATTGGATACTACCATAAAAGGTCTTTTTTGTCAATACTTTCTTGACAAACAGAGAAATTTAGACTATACTTCTCAGTAAGAAGGAGGGTACATAATTATGTACAATGACAAAAGCCCACTCAAGGGCGATAAACGCGCTGAACGACGAGAGAAAAAACGCTACGGTCCTGGCGGGGGGACGCTCGCAGCCCAACAGAAAAGGATGGAAATCAATAAGGGCTTTGATAAGCTTTCCAAGGGCGTAAAGCGTTATCTCGGCATTAGCATCAAGAAGGGCAGCAAAAAACGTAGCGGCCCTTCTTTTCATAAAAAGAAAATTTTCTAATAGTAGACAGGTATACATGGACTTCAAACTCATCTCAGATTTTAAGCCAGCAGGGGATCAAGGGAAAGCCATTAAGAAGTTGACGGATGGGTATGCACGTCATGCATTCCAGACACTTCTTGGCGTGACTGGTTCTGGAAAGACGTTCACGGTTGCGAATATTATCCAGAATCTTCAGCTGCCAACCCTTGTCCTTGCCCATAATAAAACACTTGCAGCGCAGCTGTACAGTGAATTTAAGAATTTTTTTCCGGAAAATAAAGTATGTTATTTTGTTTCCTATTACGACTACTATCAACCGGAAAGCTACTTGCCGCAAACAGATACCTATATCGAAAAAGAAACAATGGTCAATGAGAAGATTGAGCAACTCCGACTCGAGACCGCAGCGGCACTCACGACTCGTAAGGACGTTATCGTTGTCTCATCCGTATCATGTATCTATGGTTTTGGGAGCCCATTAGATTTTCGGAAAAGTATTTTTACCGTTGCAGTAGGGGAGAAGCGAACGCGGAAAGAGTTTCTCGCGCAGCTTGTAGAACTTTTATATGAACGGAATGATATTGCATTAGCCGCGGGTCGATTTCGTGTTCGAGGAGATGTCGTCGATATTCTTCAAGGGTTTGGTGGGGATGTAACACGCATTGAATTTTTTGGCGATGAGATTGAGCGTATACGTACTCTTAACCCCATTACATTTGATATCATTTCTGATGTGGTATCTGTACCACTATTTCCCGCAAAACCATTTATGGCGCCGGAAGACAAGCGTATCCGCGCCATTACTTCCATTCGTGAAGAATTAAAGAATCACCTCCCGACACTTGATCTCATCGAAGCGCATCGACTCGAGCAACGAACAAAGTATGATCTTGAAATGATGGAAGAACTTGGCTATTGCAAGGGTATTGAAAATTATTCCAGACATTTCGAAGGAAGAACTCCCGGAGAGCCACCATACTGTCTTCTTGATTTTTTTAAACATAATCCATTCTCGAAAGAGTTTCTCATGATCATCGACGAGAGTCATGTCAGCGTTCCACAGATTCGCGGCATGTATTTTGGCGATTACACCCGTAAAAAAAATCTTGTTGACTATGGGTTTCGGTTGCCGAGCGCACTTGATAACCGTCCATTGAAATTTCAAGAATTTCAAACATACATGAATCATGTCATATTCACTACGGCAACTCCCGCTCAGTATGAGCTCGAGACAAGTGGTCAAGTCGTTGAGCAGGTTGTTCGTCCAACAGGACTCATAGACCCACATTGTTTTGTGCGTCCTATTAAGGGTCATATCGAAGATCTCACTCGCGAAATAGAAGCTACCATGAAACAAGAGAATCGTATACTCGTAACAACACTTACGAAACGGTCTGCAGAAGATTTGGCGGAATATCTTGTACAGCATGATATCAAGGCGCGCTATATGCACAGCGAGATCGATACACTTGATCGGAGTGCAATACTGAAACAATTTCGTCTCGGTGTGTTTGATGTACTTGTTGGTATCAATCTTCTTCGTGAAGGATTAGATCTCCCGGAGGTTGGACTTGTTGCTATTCTTGATGCCGACAAAGAAGGGTTTCTTCGGAATACGACAAGTCTTATTCAAACAATCGGTCGCGCGGCACGTAACGTCCAGTCTCGTGTCATTCTCTATGCTGACGTGATGACCGGTTCATTAAAGGGCGCACTCTTAGAGACAGAACGTCGTCGTCAAGTTCAGCTTGCATATAATGAGAAACACGGTATTACTCCCTTGAGTATAAAAAAGAAAATTGAAGAAGATCTTGTCCCGATAGTGCAAGAAAAAGCGCAGAAGTATGAAACAACATCTTCACTTATAGAACTCGAAGAAGAAATGAAGCTTGCCGTTGAGAAACTTGATTTTGAACGAGCCATCACCCTTCGTGATGTCATTAAAAAAATTCAGAAAATCAAATAGGGATATGGTATACTAGGTATAGTAGAATCACAAAATTTCCCACCCCTCGGGTATCTCCTTGATCGGGAACGGATATTTTTCTGCTGAAAAATTCCTCTTTTTCCTGCCGTCGCAGTCCATATGTCCCGATAAGGAGATACCATCGGGGGATTTTTGTGATCTAAAGTTTGGCAATAAGTTTATGAAAGTTTCTCCACGCGATATCATTCGTTTTTTTTGGCAATCAGCTCGGCGTTATCCGGGTACATTGGTGTTCATGGCTATCTCAGCTATCGGTCTCAATGCATTGGAAGTATTTACGCCGTTGTGTTACAAGAAATTTTTTGATATAGTAACGAATCAAGAGGGAGTTGAGCGAGGAGTGCTTGTTGGGACGCTTCTTGGTATGTTAGGTACCATTTTTATTCTCAAATTGGTATCGTGGTTTTTTTATCGTTCGGCTGACTTTTCAAACAATCGCCTCTCGACGCGCGTTCGAGCTGAGCTCAAAGAACGTGCATTTGATAATCTCATACACCATTCGTATGGATTTTTTGCCAATAATTTTGGAGGATCGCTTGTAGAGCGTCTTCACAGAATTGCGAAATCATTTGAAACTATTATTGATCGAATGTATTGGGGGCTTCTTCCACTCGCATTACAATTGGTTGGTATTACCTATGTATTTTGGATGCACGATCCAGTATTTGCATATATTCTTCTTGCATGGACGGCTCTTTTTATTATCATCAATGTTTTTCTTTCCTTCTGGAAGATGAAGTATGATATGTTACGTGCCCAAAAGGCGTCTATCGCATCCGGTGTTCTTGCAGACTCTATTACAAATCATCAAACCGTCCAACTCTTTGCGCGCGAAGAAGAGGAATTCAATCGGTTTAAAAAAGTAAACAGGGATGTCTGGAATCAAGTTTATTTTAACTGGAATCTTGGTGCTGGTATCGATGCTATCCAGGCATTATTATTTATTGGTATCGAGATAGTTCTCATGTATGTGGCAATCGGATTCTGGGAAAAAGGAATTGTTACGGCAGGATTTTTCCTCCTCCTCCAAGTGTATATCGTCAGACTTCTTAAGTATCTTTGGGATTTTGGTCGAGCGTTGAGAGGAATCTATGAAGGCTTTGCGGATGCAGAAGAGATCGTCTCGATCATGAATTTGAGACCTGATATCCTTGATGTACCGAACGCGAAGAATCTCTCTATTAAAAAAGGAGAAATTACATTTAATCGTGTTTCTTTCTCCTATCAAAAAACACGAAAAGCGCTTCGAACCATTTCGTTAACTATTAAATCCGGGGAGCGTGTTGCGCTTATCGGATCATCCGGTGCCGGAAAGTCAACCTTCGTAAAATTACTCTTACGATGCTATGATCCGGAATCGGGAACTATCTCGATCGACGGACAGAACATTCGGAAAGTTACGCAAAAGAGTCTTCGAGAGAATATTGGATTTGTGCCGCAAGAACCCATCCTATTCCATCGGAGTCTTATGGAAAATATTAGATATGGCAATATATCCGCATCAGATGAAGAAGTTCGCATTGCCGCGCAACGTGCGCATTGTGATGAATTTATCGATGTATTACCAGACGGGTATGATACACTTGTTGGAGAACGCGGGGTAAAATTATCTGGTGGCGAGCGCCAACGCGTTGCAATAGCACGCGTCATAGTGAAAGATGCACCGATTCTCATACTCGATGAAGCAACATCAAGTCTCGATTCACATTCGGAAAACCTTATTCAGCGTGCATTTGATCATGTTATGAAGGGTAAAACAACCATTGCAATCGCACATCGGCTCTCTACTATTAAAAAAATGGATCGTATTATTGTTATCGAAGGAGGGATTATTATTGAAGAGGGAAGTCACACGCAGCTTCTTAAGAAACCGAAGAGCATCTATCGAGGATTATGGAAGCTTCAGTCAGGAGGGTTTCTTCTTGATATAGAGTAAGAGTCGAATAAAAAAATCCTGTATTGCAGGATTTTACGAGATATATTCGATTACTTTTTTGCAACTTTTTTCGAGAGAATCCAAGATGGGAACGCCAGGACAATCCTGACTGAAACGTCGACGGAGATATTTTTCGCCTGTGTATCCTTTTTCAATACCAATAACCAGTTTTTTCCCCTGGAATTGATGCCGTACCATCCATTCTCCAATCTCAACACGAGTCGTTTGCGCGTAGGCCCTATCACACATATGATTGGCTTCTTTTGCGAGCCAAAAAAGAATAAGTGAGCTTTTACGGAGATGATGCGTCTCCCAGTCGACTTGAGCTTCATAGACGAATTGTTCGTCAAGATACGTCCGTCGTGGAGAAGCAATGTTTATTGACGAGTTGAGGGTATGCAAGCAATCAATTGCACATTCATGCCAATCGAGAGCTCCTTGGATGGGTCCTGCAAGAAATATAAGGGGTCCCCGTATATCTTTATACTCTGGCGGGAGAAGAAGAATGCCTCTTTGTGTATCGTGCATAGGTATACTCTCCTTTGCCATCAGATAGTATAACAGAGTTTAAAGAAAATAAAAATCCCCCGTGATCGGGGGATTTTTATTGAGAGCTGTTTTATTTTTTCGGAAGGATTTCTTTTGGGGAGAGAGGTTCATTTTCGGGGGTATCGTCGCTAGAATCACTTGTATTCGTACATGCATTTGCGACAGCATCGCACTGTGTGTTAAGCGCATCAAGTTTTGCATCCAATGCATCAATTTTTTTATGTAATTTTTGAATTTCAGTCATCATTTCAATATGTGTTGGTTGCATTGGAACTATTTTGAGACCCGCAAATGCTCTGCCACCGAGAACAAAAGAAGTGGCAACAAGAACAAGCATACCAATCATAACGAGGTGAGTTGGTGGTCGTTCAATAGTTGGTGTTTCCTGTTTTTTCTCTTCAACAAGAGGCGGTATTGGTTGTTCTGTCGCTTTCATCTGTAGTTTTTTTGAAACTCGAGGCATAAAAAATAGTAATTTAAAATAAGATATGCATTATTATAGCACAGGAGAAGAAAGCTCTCAATAAATAGGGAGTGGATAACCTTGACAACGTCACTATATTTTTATACGGTATCGGATGAGTTCTTTTAAACGAGGAGGTTTTTTTGTGGAGACGGTTGAATTTGGGTTTGTCAATTTGAACCCCATTGATGATGATATCGAGATTCTGCGGTTACTCTATAAACCCTATCAATCTATCGCAGAACGAATTATATCAGCATACCCGAGAGAAATTCCCTACGTTCTTGTCTCCTACTATACTGATTCACATGGACAGTACGTCTTGGTTAACTCAAAAAAGTATCAAATCACCCCCGAAGCAGTCCGAAGACTGTCTCAGAAAGGATATCTTGAAGAAGAATATCTTACCTCCGATGGTACGAATCCGTATGAGCTTGGACTGAGTCGAAAGGGGGATCTTGCATTTAACAATGCGATGCAGGAACGAGAACTTGTTTCTTACTATGGCTCCACTGGCAATCATATTCGATGGAGTATCTATGAGAGATATGTACATGCATTTCCTGACGAGGAAGCCCGTGAACGTGATCTGCCATCATATCTTTTGTGGGTGATTTCTCAGATTGAAACACTGGATCGTTCATCAATACACTCAGCAGTACATGCTTCACTACTTATAGGGTGGGCGCTGCGCGTTGTTGAAAAAGATCTCCATCTTTGGGGTTATGAAAAATCTCAAGAATTTCTTCATGAGGATATCGTTGCTTCTCGCCATATTCCACTATCAAAACTCAAGTAACATTGAGTTTTTTATTTTTAATAAATTAATAAATAAAGAAAACCCCGCCTTGGAGGGGTTAGAGATTCTTAATAGTTTTTGAGAGAAAGAGCGAATATCCCGTTTTTGCGATCCAGCAGCAGCCGAGAAGTGTAAGTATCGGATCAAGATAGGGAAATAGATTAACAAATGGTACTGAGCAGAGAATTGCGAGTGAAAACCAGAGGTCTGCAAGAGTATCAAGTGTGAGCCAATGGTATGTCTCATGATCTTGTTGGATTTTTTTCAAGATGACAAGCGCTAAGATATTCCCGAGAAGACCAATAGATACACTGACAAGCATATACCCAGGAACAACGCTCTCAGGATGCATAAGGCGTGGAATTGCTTCCATGAATATAATGAAGAATAGAATCCCAAGAAGAAGAAAGAAATTAAGTACTCCATATCGAGCTCGGACTCTGTCTTCGTCGCGTCCTGAAAGATTGCGAGAGGAGATATGCCAGCTTGCGCTAATAGCTAAGAAGTACCACACGCCATGAATAAGGGTATGGAATGCATCAACCGTAGCTGCTCCACTTTTTGCAAAGAACCACGCGAAGATAAATTCTCCGATGGCAGCGCTGAGAGCTACACATACAAGATACCAATATCCTTGCGTTTCACACCGGCAGGGGTCTTGGAGGCAATTCTTGAAGTGAAACTGTGTTTGAATGGTCATTACCAGTAGTGCCTCCTCACCATGAAAAAGAACCATAAGGAGTGTAAAGGAAAACATTCTATTGCGCAAATAAAAAGTGCCAGCTTATGCTGACACGGGTGTTTGTACTGCAGAGGCCTTGAGTTCGCTGACAATTTCGAGGATTGCTTCCTCGTGTTGTAGGGTCGTTAATGGCTTGAAAAGTTCTTGAGGATTGAGATGTGCGTTATCAGCATCTATCGTTTCAAGAAGAAGTACGAGACTGGATCCACCATGTATACCACGTTGAGATTGTTCTTCTCTATATTTTATTTCGCGTTTCGTGTGTTCTAGCACAGCCAAGAAATTGTTGACTGCTGCCGTGAGGACAGTATCGGCGTGCTTGATAAAAGATGCGTATCGTTCCATTTCTTCCGGTTCTTTTTTAATGATTTTCTTCTCGATTAAGCCATACAGTTGTCTATAGCAATCACGATGATAGTGGTAGTCAAGGAGTGTTGGGATTAAGAGTTCTGCTCGTTTTCGGAGAGTTCCCCATTGGGTGTCGAGGTAGAATTCCTTTTCTACTCTCTGACATTTTATTTTTTCTTTTCTCTTTAAGATGAATGTTGTTATTGCAGAACCAAGAAGACCTACAAGAGCGGTAATGATGAAACCGACACCAGTAAGCTTACCGGAGCTAGCGACAATGCCAGCACAAACCGCAAGGAAGAGGTTCGGAAAGATCCAAAGCAAAAAAATGGTATTAAATCTATCACGTACCATGAAATATGGATTTTTTTTATCCATAAGATTACGTTGTTGGTCACGAAACCAGCTTGTGACATCATAATCCCCTGGGAACTTTAAAATTCCTTTTTCCAGATCCTCCATGAATTTTCGACCCTCCTTTTTTCAATGTTCGATTCAAAAAAGAAGTTAGCATATAATATGACAATGTCAAGGGTTGATGTTTATTCTTTTTTACTGTACACTTCTCTTGTTCAAATTATATACACACTATGAATCAAGAGTATATCAAAATTCGGGGGGCACGGCAGCATAACCTTAAGAATATTGATGTTGATATCCCCATCAATTCATTGACGGTCATCACGGGTCTTTCCGGAAGTGGGAAGAGTAGTCTTGCATTTGATACGCTTTACGCGGAAGGCCAACGTCGATATGTAGAAAGCCTCTCTGCGTATGCGCGTCAATTTTTGGGTGTTATGAATAAGCCCGATGTTGATTCTATTAAAGGATTGAGTCCGGCAATCGCGATCCAACAAAAAAAACTTTCACAGAACCCACGTTCAACCGTCGGGACGGTTACTGAGATTTATGATTATCTCCGGCTATTGTTTGCGCATGTTGGCATACCCCACTGCCCCGATTGCGGGAAGAAGATCACGACACAGGATGTTCAATCGATTGCAAAACAGATTACAGGTGACTATCACGGATCGCGCGTTCAGATTCTTGCGCCATTGGTCCGAGCACGGAAGGGGACGTATGATTATCTTTTTACAGACCTCAAGAAACAAGGATTTACCCGTGTGCGTGTTGATGGTGTTTTTTATAATCTTGGTACGGAAAGTATTATCTTGAAACGAACAGTAAATCATACCATTGAAGTTGTCATTGACCGTTTTGATGTATCACATGAGGAAAAAACTCGCATTCAGGATGCAGTTGAACAAACATTTCGATATGGGAATGGCGCCGCACTTGTTCTCATCGAAAGAAAAGAGCCTCAAGGAACAACAGACGCAAAAGGGGGACGAAGGTGGGAAGAAAAAACATTCAGTAAGAATTTTGCGTGTATTGAGTGTGGCATCTCACTTGATGAAATCACGCCGCGCATGTTTTCTTTTAATGCGCCTCAGGGCGCATGTCGTGAATGTCATGGTCTTGGTGTTATTCAGGAATTTGATGAAACGTTGATTATTCCCGATCCGAGTCTCTCTATTGATGGGGGCGGTATCTTACCATGGCGTCAATCAGTCCTATGGATACGGAGAGAGAGTCTCGAGTCGTTCGCCGAATACTATCGATTTGACCTCATGACACCGATCAAAAAACTTCCACGAGATGTCATACAACTTCTTCTCCATGGGGATAAAGATACTGACTATGAAGGGATCATTCCTCAATTAAAACGTTTTTATACGCAAACAGAATCAGAAGATCGAAGAATCGATATCGGGAAATTTTTACGGGAAACACTATGTCCAGAATGTCATGGACAGCGTCTCAAAAAAGAAAGTCTCGCGGTCAAAATTAATAATATATCGATCGTGAATGTAACAGATTTTTCCATAAAGGAATCATGGTCTTTTTTTGAGAAACTTTCTTTGACGGATACGGAGAAGAAGATATCTCAACAGATTCTTAAAGAAATTAAAAATCGATTATCATTTCTTATACATGTTGGATTGGATTACATAACGTTGAGTCGTCGCGGGGGGACCCTTTCAGGTGGCGAAGCACAACGCATTCATCTTGCAACACAAATTGGATCTGAACTTCGTGGTGTTCTCTATATTCTTGATGAACCCTCGATCGGTCTTCACCAGCGTGACAATCAAAAACTCATTGATACACTCAAGGAACTTCGCGATCTTGGGAATACCGTTATTGTCGTTGAACATGACGAGGATACCATGCGTGCGGCAGATCATCTTCTTGATATCGGACCCGCTGCGGGTGTTCATGGTGGCACGGTCGTTGCGCAAGGAACGCCGGCAGAAGTCATAAAAACAAAAACGTCAGTCACCGGTGCTTATCTTTCCGGTAAAAAGAAGATCGAGATGCCAAAGACACGCCGTACTCCTCGGGGATTTCTAACAGTGTATGGCGCCGCAGAACATAATCTCAAACATATTGATGTACCATTTCCCTTATCAGTGTTTTGTTGCATAACCGGAGTGTCCGGAAGCGGGAAGAGTACACTCGTAAATGAAACGCTCTATCGCATACTTGCGAAACATTTTGTAGGATCACTCGAATTACCAGGGAAACACGAAAAAGTTGATGGGCTTTCATATCTGGATAAAGCTATTATTATTAACCAGGCGGCGATTGGCCGTACACCGCGATCAAACCCCGCTACGTATACCGGGGTCTTTACGTATATACGTGATCTTTTTTCTGAAACAAAAGAAGCAAAGATGCGCGGTTATCAACCGGGGCGATTCAGTTTTAATGTTTCGGAAGGAAGATGTGGTCATTGCGAAGGCGACGGTCTTATAAAGATTGAAATGCACTTTTTGCCTGACGTGTATATCATCTGTGATGTGTGTCAAGGAAAAAGATACGATGATGAAACACTCTCGGTAACATATAAAGAAAAGACAATTGCGGATGTACTCGCTATGACCGTAGAAGAGGCATTGTGGTTTTTCAGTAATATTCCGCGGATCAAAAATAAATTGCATACACTCTATGATGTCGGGCTCGGGTATATTCAATTGGGACAATCAGCAACGACCCTTTCCGGTGGCGAAGCGCAACGTATCAAACTCGCGACTGAACTCTCTCGGCGTGATACTGGCAGAACACTCTATATTCTTGACGAGCCAACAACCGGTCTTCATTTTGAAGATATTAAAAAATTACTCGATGTTCTTAACCGCCTTGTGGAGAAGGGGAATACTGTTCTTGTGATTGAGCATAATCTTGACGTTATTAAGACCGCTGATTACGTTATCGATCTTGGGCCTGAAGGCGGACAAGAAGGTGGGGGGACTGTCGTTGCTTCAGGAAAACCAGAAGAGATTGCAAAAAATGAAAAAAGTTATACAGGACAATTTTTAAAGAAGATGCTCAAATCCCATAGTTGAGGTAATAATAAAAAAACCACCTTGATGTAAACAAGGTGGTGGGTCAGTTAGCGATAGTCTGGAATAGCCGGGAAATACATGTCTTGTTCGAATGTTCGGACATCGTAGAGCTTCAAGGCGCGCTTCATCCCTTGTGCTTTTCGCAAGATGTTTTCCGCGTCTTTTTCTGTGAAGCCGAATCCTCTGAAGGTATTTAAGAATTCCTCTGCCGTTTCAGGAATCTCTGTGAATGCTCTGAGATTTCCATCGAGGTGTGCGGTGCGGAGTTTTTCCTCAAGATCCTTGTTGAGCCCCGTGAATTTCACGGCCATGTAACTATCTGGCGTGTGGGCCAGGAAGTATACGTGGTTGTAGGGGCCCTTGCTGCGATGCGCTTTTGGTTTTTCTCCATACTGCTTTTCCAGGACGTTTCTAGCGAGATTTTCATCAAGGATCTCTAGAATCCCAAGCGCATATGGAGCCCCATCGCGAAAATCATTAATGAGTTCATTCTTCAGATTTCTTTGCTCGTTTTGCGTAAGCATTGCGAGAAGATCTTCGATTTGTGTTTCAATTTCATCAATGAGGTTTTCCTGGGGTGCACCCTCCTGTTTGAGGTTAATTGATCTCTTTGCAAATGCGATGATTTCGTCGCCTAAGTGCTCAGCAATTGTGAACCCAAGTATTTGCTGTGACGTCATGGCCATTCCTCCTTATAAGAGCGCCATCTAGTACCGATGAAATAGTACTTTATCAGTTTTTATGGTATTTGTCAAGGTAGTGTCTCGCCAGACTTATACTATATATGATGAATATCATACAAAGAAACCTTCGTTCAGCGCCAGTATCTCCAGGATGTTACATTATGAAAAATACCAAAGGGGATGTTTTATATATTGGCAAGGCAAAGAATATACGGAAGAGACTCGCTTCCTACACTCATGCCGAAGACGAGAAGACAATAACGTTAGTTCGTGAAATACATGACATTGAATTCATCGTCACTGATACGGAAACAGAAAGTCTTATACTGGAAGCACAACTTATCCAGAAATATCATCCGAAATATAACATAGATCTTCAGGCTCCAGGTCGGTATGCTTTTATTAAGATATCAAAAGGAGACTACCCACGTTTTGAAATAGCGCGAAGAGTAGAAGGTGATGGTCCTTATGTTGGTCCATATCCATCTGCAGTAGCACGGAATGCAGCTCTTCACGCTGTATATCGTATTTTTAAGCTTTGCAAAGCAAAGAGGAAAGTAGGAACACCATGTTTTCGTTATCATCTTGGGCAGTGCAGTGGAGCATGTATCGGGGCAATTTCTCCTCAGGAATATGCTAGACATATAAAACAGGGACTTGCATTCCTCAAAGGCGACACCAAGAAACTTTTAGAGGAGCTCCATAGTGCCATGAATGAGGCCTCTTCAAAACAAGAGTACGAAAAAGCAACACTCTTCCGTGACCAGATTTTTGCACTTGAAAAGATTGAATACCAAAAGGTATCAGTCCCAAAATCCTACGATCAGGATGTGATTCACTATCTTGTTCAGGGCACTAGCTTAACAATACAACTGTTTCATTTTCAAAGAGGGATTATCTCTGGTCGTAAAGAATTTCGTTTTCCTCTCGATGTGTATGGAGGGAGAGATATTCAAGAATTATTCCAAGATTTTATCTGCCAGTACTATCTGTCTCATGGAGTGCCAAGAGAAATTATTATTTCTAAAAAATTGGAAGATACGGAATTGGTTATTGACTATCTTCAAAAAATTGCTGGGATCAAGGTGCTCCTTGTTGTTCCACAAAAAGGAATCAGAAAAAAGCTTCTAGACATGGTATGGAAGAATCTTCTTCTTAACATTGGGAAAGATGGTGATCGTTTGTCTGAGTTACAGCGAGTTCTTCATATGAAGCATGTCCCAACGACAATCAATTGTGTGGATATCTCGACACTTTCAGGGACACATAGTGTTGGTTCGCTGGTACAATTCATGAATGGTCAACCAGCGAAAAGCGGGTATCGAAAATTTACCATCAAGACAGTTGAGGGTGTGAATGATTTTGCAATGATTTTTGAAGTTATCACTCGATTTGGAAAACGTGTGTTGGAAGGAAAAGAAAAACCTCCCGATCTTATTGTTATTGATGGCGGAAGAGGTCAACTCAATACGGCGATGAAGGCACTTCATGCACTATCACTTGATATTCCCACCATTTCTTTAGCGAAGCGACTCGAAGAAGTATATGTGAGTTGGGCGGCATTCCCATTGCGCATTTCTCCACGAAGTTCTGCGCTTCAACTCCTTCAAGCACTCCGAGATGAAGCACATCGGTTCGCGATTACTTTTCAACGGAAAAAACGTCGGTTAAAGATATAACTCTTTTCATATTCATAGAATTCCATTAGTATTAGTTTTAAACTTAACTGAATTGTGAGGTGTTAGGAAGGGAAGGTTCTAATGTCAGTACACGGTCATCTTCTTTTTCGTCGGTGGTGTGAATTTGTATACCTCTGTCCACTTGAATGCTGGGTCCAGAGAGCTGATCAGCAAGGATGGACAAAAGGAGAACTGAGATACCAAAAAGAAATCGGAGGGTTCAGAGTATTTCATCCCGCATTTTCTTCGATTGGATTTTTTCTTCCGGACATCTATGGGAAAGACAGGCCGCAAGATCTTGGCATATGGATCATGATCGAATAACGAACCAGACACGAATGTCTGGTTTTCTTTTTCGTTTATGATAGTGTGGAGACACACTCTTATGTCTCTTTTTGCAATTCTTTTTGTAAAACTTATCCCGCTCTATGCATTGATTCTTCTCGGTTTCATTTCCGGGAAAGGTTTGCGTATGGAGAAGACTCAGGTTGCGAAGCTTCTTATTTATGTCATTACACCGTATGTCGTCTTTGAAGCGACCCTTCGCGCCAAGCTTCATGTCGATATTATATCCCTGCCGATTCTCTTTTTTTCTCTTGGAACGATATTGTGTTTTCTCTGCCTTTTTATTGCGCGTCGGATATGGACTGATTCGACCAAAAATATTTTGGCGTTTGCAGCCGGAGCTGGGAACACAGGCTATTTCGGGTTGCCGGTGATTATTTCTCTCTTTGGTGAAGATGTAATTTCATTTGCCGTCTTTGCGGTACTCGGCATGATTTTATATGAAAATTCGATCGGGTATTTTGTCACCGCCCGAGGGAATTATTCAGTGGAAGAAAGCATTAAAAAAATGTTGAGGCTCCCTTCACTCTACGCCTTTGGTGTTGGCATTACATTGAATGCATTACAGGTGACACTCCCAGAATCGGTACACATACTTGGATTTGGATTCCGTCATGCCTATACAATCCTCGGGATGATGATTATTGGTATTGGGATAAGTGGCGTGAAATTTTCTACGATTGATGTGAGATTTCTCTCCATATCATTCTGTATGAAATTTTTGGCATGGCCTCTTGTGATGAGTCTTATATTTTTTATTGATGCATGGTTGTTTCATATCTATTCACTCGAAATGAAGCACATATTACTTATTCTTTCTATTGTTCCACTCGCTGCGAACACTGTCGTGTTTGCAGCTGAATTAGATACAAAGCCTGAGCAAGCATCGTTTGCTGTTCTTGCGAGTACTTTTTTCGCGTTGTTCTATATACCATTTTGCGCAACACTCTTAAAGCTTACTTGACATTACAAAGAAAAATAATATAAGATTTCTCACGAAAGGAGTGAGGTATGAGGAGAATTGCGTTTCTATGCGTGATGTTCCTCATGGGAAACATCACCCCAGCATACGCTCATCTATCAAAGGATTTTATTTATTCAGAAAGCATTGACTCGTCGAGTACGATCATTATTTGGGTGTATGGAAAGCATGGCTCCATTCGAATGACGGAGTATCATCCGAAGTTTGATGTTCCGTACATGCAGCAGTTTTATCCAGCGTGGGTAAAGGAAATTTTTAAAAAAACGAACGGTGCCATTACGGATATGGCCGTCTACCCATGTGAAATTATTCTCACAAAGAAGGACGCCGCACAATGGGGTACTATTTTCCCAATTATATTTCCGATCTTAAAGATGCATGTTGTTCTTGGCGGCAGCCTTGAAGATGTTCTTCGCAAAGAAAACGATTAATCCGTACTTGTACGGATTTTTTTACTCTTAGCTTCTTTACATATTTCTAACATTTATGTATACTTTTGTTGGTTCGTAAGGGAGGGAAGACGTGAAAAATATTCAATATGGCATCATTGGTTGCGGTGAACACGCTCGACGTTCGCATATGCTTCCAGGAAAAGAAATTTCATCGCTTCAGCTTGTGGCGGTGAGTGATTTTTCCCAAGATCGCATGGATCTCTTTGAAAAGGAAGCGGGGCATTCACTCGCGAAATACACATCTGCAGATGATTTACTCGCAAGTAACATCGATGCAGTGTTAATCGCAACACCAGATGATAGTCATTCAGATCTTCTTGCAAAAGCCATAGAGGCAAAAAAGCATGTGCTTTGCGAGAAGCCACTTGGTGTGGATGAGAGTCATCTTCCTAGTATAGGGAAATCTCTCATGTATGCAGAAGATCATGGATTGATCGTGACAAGTTGTCATCCACGTAGATTTGATCACTGCAACGTGTGGCTCAAAGGCATGCTGCATGAGTTCACTCATCTTCTTGGTCCACTTGTGTCTTTGAATTTCACGTTCTTTTATCAAAAGCCAAGTCGAGAATGGAAAAAAGGACGAGGTCTTCTTATCGATCATCTCAATCACGAGATCGATCTCGTGCATTTCTTTCTTGGACATGATGGATTCACAGCATACAAACTTATCGATGAATTTGATCGATATCATGTTGCAGGAATTCGGAATGATGGAGTTGCATTTTCATTCGAAGGGATGCGGCGACTCAATAAACATGCATTTCGAGAGTGTCTTCTCTTGCGATTTGAACGTGGTGAAATCATACTCGATTACGGAAACGGAAATTTGATCCTTAAGGATCTCGATCATGATAGGTTTATTAATGTGTTTCTTGGGACATCAACGTATCACAAGCGCTTTTGTGCCGTGATGGAAAATTTTGCAGGATCTATCCGTGGTGAAGAAAAAAATTATCTTTCATTGTACGATCTTCGGGTCAACACACGAAGCGGTATCCGCCTAACAAAAGGGAATACATGGACATATATCAAGCCAGTATTTGCACCAACGCGTATAACTATCTAGTAACACTTCTCAATGAGGAGTGTTTTTATGTCTTTTTTATTTTCTTGGCAGAATGACAGAAAAGAGATACGATAGTATAGAAATATTTTTTATACTATGTGTTTTTCTCCGACAGCAAGTTTTTTCGCAAGTATTGGGTTAGCCACGCTTGGCGTACAAACATTAAGGATTGCAGAGAAGAAGGAAAAGATTCTTGCAGCTGCTCCTCTCATGTTCGCGCTTCAGCAAGGCATTGAAGGTGTCCAATGGCTTGCGTTAGGTCACGGGCAAGCCAATATGATCATTGGATATGCGTTTCTTTTTTTTGCGTTGCTTGTATGGCCAATCTATATTCCCTTTGCTGTGTTTCAGTTGGATGACGCACGTCGATCTATTCTCCGATGGTTCGTTATGTTTGGCGCTGCGATCTCGATATATTTTTTATGGATTCTTCTTTCGACCCCTCTTTCGATCGAGGTGGTAAATAAGCATATTATCTATACTATTGATTTTCCTTTAAAGATTTCCGGTGTCGCTTTAGTATATGTTTCCGTGATATGTCTACCGATGTTGATCTCAAGCCAGTCAAGAATCTGCACACTTGGGATACTTGCTCTTTTTTCAGCATTTGTCGCCGGGGTATTTTCTCTCGCTGCGTTTATTTCAGTATGGTGTTTTTTCGCTGCGGTCATCAGTTCATTTATTTTTTTTATTGTCTATCACCAGCGAAAAAACGGACGGGTAAGAGCTT
>Ga0209515_10002699_pt1 | contig 26731 bp, 21 predicted proteins | sample Subgroupgradi54m_FD_187454 | JGI IMG/M metagenome (GOLD analysis project Ga0209515, IMG submission 187454) | Subsurface groundwater microbial communities from S. Glens Falls, New York, USA - GMW60B uncontaminated upgradient, 5.4 m (SPAdes)... ... | reverse complement strand
CCCGTGACCCGGATGATGCTTAAAAAGTACCTGAGGCCCCTTAAAAACGCGTCAGTGGATACCCTGATCCTGGGATGCACCCATTACCCCCTGCTACAGCCCGACATCCAGCGGATCATGGGCAAACGAGTGTGGGTGATCTCTTCCGCCACAGCCGCCACCGAAGCCCTGGGGCCTTATTTTGAACGGCATCCGGAACTCCGACAGGCTCTTTCCACGGGCGGTACCCGCCGTTACCTCACCACCGACTCCCCCGAACGCTTTTCAGACCTGGGCAGTCGTTTTTTGGGACGCAGGATCAGGGGGGAAAAAGTGGAGATCTGCATTACCGGTTGATACACTTTTGACCGTATGTGCATGGAGGCTTCAAACAGGGACTCGTGGGTTCCCGTGTCAAACCACTTTCCCGGAACAAAGTCCGCCTGGAGCCGATTTTCCATGAGGTAGGTCCTCATTAAATCAGTGATTTCCAGCTCGCCCCGGGCGCTTGGCTTAAGATGTTTTGTCCTTTCAATGACGGAGTTGTCGCAAAGGTACAAGCCGGTTTGGGCGAATTCTGATTTCGGTTTTTTAGGTTTTTCTTCCAGGGAAAGAACCCGATTATTTTGATCAAATTCAATAACTCCGAAACGCTGGGGGTCAGGCACTTTTTTGACAAAAATTTTAGCGCCGGATTTAAAATGTTTAATGCTTTGCGAGAAGTCATCTTCAAAAATATTATCCCCCAGAATCAGTGCGACGCTGTCGCTACCTATAAAATTTTCCGCGATCAGAAAAGCCTGGGCGATGCCTTCGGGCTTGTCCTGAATTTCATAAGTGATTTTAATGCCGAAGTCTTTTCCACTACCCAGTAATTTCAGGAAATCTCCCGCGTTTTCCGGGGCAATAATGACTAATATCTCCTGGATACCCCCTTTCATCAGCGTTTCAAGCGGATAATAAATCAGGGGTTTATTGTAAACGGGGAGTAACTGCTTTGATGTGACTTTGGTCAGGGGATGCAATCGGGTTCCGGCACCTCCCGCAAGAATAATGCCTTTCATGGGTTTTAACTTTAACGTGATCTACTATACCACTCATTGGTTTTATTAAAAACCCCTCGCCGAGGCAAGGGGTTTTGTTTTCGTAAAGGAGATTGGGAAGCTTATTTCTTCAGCTTCATAGTCAGGACGGCCATTTTGGCCATTTCGCCGCGGAGCACGGGGTTGCCGCCTCCGAATTTTCCATTGGCATAGCCGCTGACAATGCCGCTGGCCTTGGCGAATTCAACGTACTTGGCATACCAGGCCGCTTTTGAAACATCGGAGAAGGAACTTCCGCTGGATGCCGGGACACTCAGGCCGCTGGCGGCGAGCAGGATCTTAAGGGCTTCAGCCCTGTTGACCGTTTGATTGGGATGGAAGCTTCCATCGGCATAGCCCTGTACAATGCCGAGTTCTTTGGCTTTAGCCAGGTAAGGCGAATACCACATGGCCGGTTCCGCATCGGAGAAGGGTTTGGTGGAAACGCTGGTAGCAACGGAGTCGCCAAAGGCATTCAGGGCAATCTTGACCAGTTCCGCGCGGGTGAGCGCCGCATTGGGCTGGAAGTAACCAACCGTCTTGCCGTGGATGATGCCCGCCACTCGCAATTGCTCAACGAAGTCCTTAGCCCAGTGGTTGGCGATATCGCGGAACACGGGGGCTTTTTCACCGGGTTTAAAGGTTTCTACAGCCGGAGTCGTTACTGCTTCGGTCTTTTTCACTTTGCATTTGCCGTCTTTATCCGCGTCACCGGTTATGTAACGACCCTTGTCATCCCGGCAATGTGCTCCGCCGCCGCCGCCCCCGCCGCCGGTAGAAGCAGCTGGAGGAGGAGTTGTGCCTGAACTTGTAGTATAAGCGGTAAATGTAGAAGCCCGGCAGGTATAAAACACTACGGCACCACTGGCCACTGTGGCAGTGGATCCTGTGGGGCTGGGGACCCCGGCGGCACAAGTGGCAGACGAAGAAGTGGTAAGACCAGCCGTAGAAATGGTGGTATTCCCTGCATGAAGGACTCCAAGGGTCAATAAAGCGCCTGGATCGGCCGAAACAGGAAGGGTGATTTGAACCGGCTTAGAGAAACGCAAATCTACACCGCTGATTCCAAAGAGGATCATCCCCTTAGAAGAATTATTTACCCCCAATTGAATGCCCGTTAAGGTGCTAGCAGCGGCCGTTATAGCGGTGCTGTTAAAGGCGGTACCATCTGACTTGGTGATAACCGTACCGCTGGGTATCAAGACCGTGATAGTTCCCTCTGTAACTGTAGCGATAAGGGGACGAGCCTGGGTGGTTGTCACAGCAGTGGCCGCCGCTGCCGTACCGGTAATATTGGCGTCAGCAAAAAGGGCGATAACCGAGGTGACGGCAGGAGCAGTGGTAAGGTAGGCCTGAGCACCAGCAGGTTCATCCAAGTAGCCAAGAGCGTCGTTAACCCCGTAGCCATACCCATAACCATAACCGAACCGCGTTCCGTTGTAGCCATACCCATATAAAAATGAAGTAGCGTTGGAAAGACCCGTGCTATAGGCGCCCTGGCCCGCTACAGTCCGCCAAAAGGCAGCAAAAGTAGCCGGAGCGTTCACCACGACTATCAGAAGAACCAGGGTGATTCCGGCCAGCACTTCACCGATTCTTTTTTCATTTTTTAAAAATTGATTAATAATGCGGCGCATGGACAAAGGTGTTATTTAAATAAAACTTAATTTATATTTATTGTTAGCTTAACAGTAGAAACTCTTTCTTAAAAGCATTTCCTATTTACAAAGTTAAAGAAAGTTTTATTTTATCTTCTCGTTTAAATAAGTTTTATAAAGCATTTGAGCTAAAACGGACCGACTAACGACTTGATTTAAGGATTCGGGGGCTTCTGAAGTGATCACGCCGGCCTTAAAAGCGTAACGAACGGGATCGCCAGAATCGAGAGGCCAATCGAGAGGCCAATGTTTCAAAACTCCAATGGTTCTTAAGGCCTCTTTTTTGGAGACGAACTCATTCACCCTGGAGAATCGATTGACGAGGCCCAGGTAAAAAGCGGCTTTAAAAACAGGATATTCTTCATCGAGATTACTAATATAAACAAAATCAATTTCCGGCTCTTGTTTATAATGCTCAGGCTTTATACCAAAATCATTGAATAGAATGGAAAGCATTGCGTGGAAAGTCAAAAATCTTGCGGGGTGTAAAAAATGGTCGGCATCGGGCGCAATCGAGCCGTTTTCGACCAAGCGCACCATGGCCGGATAGGCCCAATGGGTCTGCTCTACATCCGCAAAAACTGCGGGGGTTACAGAATTTTGCGATATATACCGATAACTGTATAAGGCTCCACCATAGGCCAAAAAAATAATGGCTATCGCCAAGCTATATTTCAAAAATGTCTTTCGCAGAATCGGGAAATTTACAGACCGATAAGCAAGTCGATAAAAAGGATCACTAAAAATCAATCCCAAAGCCCCTACCCCCACCAACAATGCCATGCCCCTTATTCCCAGGAAAACTTCCTCCCTCATCATGATCAACTGAAAAAATAAATAAAGGGGGATTGCTATCTCCAGGCCGACCTTAAACAATAAGCCACCTCTACTGCGCCATAATAAAAATCCCATTTTTTCATTAACCGTGTGATGGTGAATCAGTAAAAGCCCAATGCTCATGAAATACAAAAGAAAGAACTTAAGAAAAATATCCAAAGGAAACATTTGAATGGAGAAAAGAAGGGTAATCCAAAAAGCCACTAGGGCGACCCAAGGAAAACAATTAATATTCAATCGATCAACCCCTTCCCAATAAAGCCTGAGTAGAGATTTTATTTTGTCGAAAATGGGGCGTTCCGACCAATGATGCAGGAATGTTTTTATGGCGTCTTCCTCTTCAAAATTAGTGATAGATAAGCCTATAAAAAATACACTAGAAATGACTGCCAGCATTTGCAGGGTGCCCTCAGAAATGAGCTGTGCATTATAAAAGAGAATACCGATCAGAAAGCCGATCAATAACACGTAAGTTAGAATAATATAGAAAATTTTTAAGGTTATACTTTCTATGATAAAGCTCTTTTTAATTTTTATGAGTTTTTGAGCGATGCCGCTGGTGCCCAAGATAGCCTTTTCTTTTCTTTCCTTGAGCTTAATAGATGCCCAGAGGAGGCTCTTGCCCAAAAGCCAAAGTACCAACAATATTAATGATAAGCTCGCCCAGCCTAAAATACCCCAAAAATAATAAGGCCATAACACCGCATTGGCGATAACTACTAAGATTTTATTCGCCTCAAGCCATTCAAAAAATGGTCGCCATTGTTTAATCCACGATTCATTCGGCAAGTTTATTTTTGGTTAGAGAATACTCGCGCATTTGGACGACTGCCACAATAGCCAAGAAATAAAACACGTAAATGGCGTTTTGTTCCGCCATCGGCTGATTATCCAGTAGTAATATCACCATGGTATATCCCAAAAACAACATGCCGATAAAGGCGGCAAGCCGACTTTCCAGTATATATAAAAACGATAAAAGAAAATAAACCCAAATGGCAAAAGATAAAGTTAAAATATGCCCTTTCGGCATCCAAATGAAGCCGATCCCCAATCCGATGATCAGTAAACTGAATAAGAAAGGATTTCTATAATTTTTTTTCAGGTAATCGACAGAACATTCCTTCCTGATGAATTTGATGGCGACTGACGAGCCGATGAGCGCAATAAAAAAATATAAATAAACAATAGTACCTGCAACAGGTGTAGCTGTCAGGCCGCCCATAAAAATCTGTAACAGGAATAGGCTAATGGCAACCGCTAATAAAAATTTTGCACATTTATTCATGCGCTTGTTTATAACACTATTTTATAGATAAGGAAACTCTCCGAGTCCCAAATTTCTTCCAATCGCCTGTTTTTTTTCAGATGATTATTATAGGCTTCCCAATCAACTTCTTTAGCCACTAAAATATAACGAATACCCAAATTTGTTAAATCGTTAAGAAAGTTTTGCCTTTCTATGCCTTGCCTATCAACGCCGGGGCCAATATATTTTTCAATGATTTTAGATGCCGGACGAATGGATTGGGTGTAGATATTGCCGATTTCTATATTATCCCCTTGGATTACTCTGACAGAATGGAAAAACCCCTCCAGCGGATTGGAGATTACTTTGCCAACAAAAGAGTACCCCATATATTGATGCCATGGTAAAGCCAATACATCGTAACACTTTTGAGTCACATTTTCTTTTTTACTTATGCATGAATCATTTGATCTTTTCCCCTCCGTTAAAAATTCTTCGCGTAATCTATACCAATCGGCAGGGTAATCTATTGTTTTTAATTGTCCCATAAAGCCAAACAACATAGATGAAGTGTATAAAATGGGTAAAAATATAAAAAAAATACCCCAAAATACTCTTGCTGTACGGATGAAGCGCCATTCCAGGCAATTTTTTAATCCTATAGCAGAAAAATAAAGATAACACGTCAATAATATTCCTGACCATTTTTGGGGCTCTCTTAGCCCTTTGTAAAAGGGTATATAGTCATACATTCGCTGCGTTATAAAGCCCAGATGCGGCGATGCGATCCCCATTGACAAAACATAGGCAACAATAGCAATGATAGAAATAATTAATGTGTTTTTACGCGTTTTTTGATTCTGAATACCGTAAAAAATGCCTATAATCACAATCAAAAATATCAAAAGGAAAAGACCCCCTTCATGTTTAATGAAAAAGGAGGCGGGAAGAAACCTGGACTCTCCCTCTCCCCAATATCCTCGTAGGGAAAGGATATTAAAATATATATTGTTTGCCCCCGGATTAGATGCAAAACTGAGAAAATGATCCTTATTGATAGCTACTGGAATAAATACCCCCTTCTCCCCATTTAAAAATAATTGACCTGTTATCCAGTTGATATTTAGTAGGATTAAAATACTGATTATTATTGTCAGCCCCTTAATCAGTTGTAGCGCTCGATGATCTGGAAAATAGGCTGGAAAGAAAGCCAATAAAAGAGTAATTATAAAAAATAATGCATGGGGTGAAAAGGCAATGGTCAAACCTGAAAGAATGCCTACGGCAATGGCCGTTTTAGCTTCAGGATGCTGCAGGTATTTTAAAAGACAAATTGTTGTCCATAAAAAACAGGCGGTCCCAAAAATCACAAAATACTGGCCATCTAAAAATCGGTCATAAACAAAAGGGTTAAATATCGCAAATAGCCCTACAAAATAAGCAATAAAACCTTTGGTGCTGGTAACTCGATGAGCTAAATAATATCCACCCAATCCCAATAGCATTAATAGGCTCATCAATAGTAAGCGTTGTGCAAGGACTTCCCCCAAAACAAAAGAGGCAGCGTTTTTCATCAGCAGGGTAATGGGGTCGACAAAAATCCGAAAAGGGTAATAGCCAGCGATAGGAACGGTATCTAAAGTAAAATAATATCCGAAATGCCATGGCGACAAGACAGTCAACGAAATTAATAAAAAAATAATGAATGGCCGAATTTTGCGAAAAAAGTTAGCCATTTTATTGGGAACGTTTTGAAATTATTACACTACAAGCTACATATCCTACGAGAACCATCATTAGCAATGATGAAACAATAATCCCCAAATAAAAATAAGATTGTGGCCTAAAATAGAGTATGAATTCGATATCGATACTTCCGTCGGAATTTTTCTTATAATATTGACTAGGATAATTTTTTTGAATATAGATTGGATCTATTGTCCAGCGGTTAGCATAATAGTTGAAAAGCTGGTGGGTTCGATCTGACAAAGCAGTTTTCCACAAGTAAGTCATATCCGTAATAGAAAAAACTTGGGGGGTATTCTGACACTCTGTAATTTGGGGGGAACCTTTCGTCTTGGGATCATAATCCCCTGAAATTTTGCAAAAAGCAGTTGATGGATTTGGCCTAATATAAAGATTCCAACCTTGATTAAATGTCTCTAAAAACGATAGGACTTGTGGAGTGTGGAGATTTTTGAGGTAAACGTGATATTTTTGGTGGTCTACTTTGCTAAAAAGGATATTATCCGGACCCATCAGCGGTTTAAAATTATTTTCATTTCTATAGATTTCAATGGGGCCGAAAATGGCTTCTTTTTTATAAGAGGAATTGGTTAGCCATTTTTCTATATCTTGAATTCTCTGATATTCGGAAATGGAGTCTTTTGCCAACAAAATATAATCCAGATTATATTTTTTAGTAAAATCGGTTAGCGATTGATAATTAATATCAAGCCCCCTTACGGACTGCTGGCTGGGCACAAAAAGCGCATTCGCATCTTTTTGAAAAAATCTATCCCCCACGAGTACCTCGCTTAGCCGAAAAGAGCGTTTAGTTATCAAAGAATCGAGTAGGTTGCCTTGCACCTGTATAACTTTTCCATTCCAATTATAGGCATCAAGAATGTAGGTCGCGGGCAGCATTAAAATCTTACTGCTGTCGTCTAGATTATTTTCAATATAGGCGGATGCCTCATGCCAGTAGCTAGGAATATTTTCAATTACTCTATCGCGGAAAAAACTTCCTGAATAATACCAAAAGGGGATATTGTAAATTAAAGTGCCGGCCAAAAATAAAAAAATGATGAATGGTTTATTTTTTTGCTTAAGGTAATTACAGATTAATAAATAAATCAATAACACCAGTGCCAAGTACAAGAAAGGAGCGAATTTTGTTATGTTTCTGAAAACTTGAAAGATAAGCACATGGTCATACAAATATTTATAAATTGGGTTGTGCATCCCAAGCATGATTTGAAACAAAAGCAAAAAAAGGATCGAAAATGCAATTATAATTTTTTTGTTTTCTTGTGCCCTGACTTTAAAAAACAAATACAATAACAAAAAATAAGGAAGGAGTCCGAAAGGCATTGCATATCGATTTGCATAAAAAGCAGAGAATACATTATAAGGGATCCCCCTCCATGATCCAAAGAGGCTCCAGTCGGTAGCTAGGCTAAATATATTGACGTAATTTGTAGTTAGGCTGTAGAAATTCTCATTCACCACAGAAACGAGACTGGCATAATCGCCAAAATACATAATGCTGGCAAGCATTATCGTGACGAACAGCAGGAAGGCTGGTAACAGTGAAAAATTAATTAAAATTAATTTTCTAATTAATTCCTTAATACTTACTCTATACTCCAAATTCAATATTAATAAAAAAATATTGATGAACAACGCGCTGATCAAAAAATGCGTGAGGGTGGCGCTGGTCGTTACTAGGCCCAACAATAGAATAAATAGGAGGTACCATTTTTGATCGGTTTTATAAAATTTCAGCGCACAATATAGTGCGATTGGTAAAATCAAAATGGGAAGAGTAAAAAGAAAATTGAGTTTAATGTAATTAAAAACGGTCAGAGAGGAAAAATAAAGCAGGCCCAAAAGACAAATAATGAAGAATTTTCCTGGTGTATCTTTTGTTTCGCCTTTATCAAGTTCTAAAAAAAGTTTAATAAAAAAATAAAATCCAAAAAAATAAAACAGGCTCACCAACACAAAATACGCTGGAATAGATGATAGAAAGAGTTCTACGATATATAAAAGTCCGTAGAAGAAAGAAATGTTGGAAATAGATATTAGATACTGCCCTCCTATAAAATGTGATTTATTGTAAATAAGATCATGAAAATATTTACCATAATCTAACGAAAAAATGGAAGATTCCATTAAAAATCCGCCGCTTAAATGCGAATATAAAAATAAATTATAAACGAAAGGCGCGATGATGAGCAAATAGGTGACGACAAATATAATCCTTTTATTGTTTTTAGATAAAATCATATAAGTTTACTTTTTAAAAAAACATATGATATTGCTAGCGCCCCATCTTTTATTTTCTTTTTGTTTATCTTCCAATTCGATTTGATTTTCATCAAAAATTTTGACGATCATATTGATTATAATTTTTACGCCTTTCTTAAAGTGGCCTGTATATAAAGTTTTTGACAGTCTCCAGTTTTTAAATCTTTCTTTTAATTTTTTTTCATCGTATCGTCTAAGATGACCGATATTTCTATCTGCGATATAAAGAGGAGCCCAAAAAAGTGGATTTACAAATTTAAATTTTAACGGCACCGTTATCAAGCATCCTGCTGAATCTTTGCAAACCCTTTCAATTTCCTCAACCGCCTTTTGATCTTCTGGCAGATGTTCTAAAACTGCATTGGAAACAAAATAGTCTGCAATTCCTTTTTTAATAGATAAACTTTGTGCGTCACAACAGACTGGCATTATTTTATTTTCTAATCCTAATTCTTTAGCTGTTTTTTTTAAGTTGATAAGATTCTGTAATGTTAGATCTGTCGCAATAACATTAGCCCCTAATTTTGCTAATTCTATGGTCATATAGCCGGATCCCACCCCACAATCGATGATGAGTTTTTCTTTTATTAATGGAAAAGTTTTACAAAATCTTCCAATATAATTTTTCTGCCATTCGCTAAGCTCATATTTCACTAGGCTCTTACTTTCCTTGTTAAAATATCTTATCTGCCCTTGCAGATGCCTTGGTAGATTCTCCAAATTTACTAAAATAGGAATATCATTTTCATCTTTATACTTAAAGTTACAATTAAAGCAGTACCAATTGGTTTGCTCCTTTTTTATATCCGCTTTGCATTTGGGACAGCATAAACTTTTTAACAATGTATTTTCCATGAAATTACTTTAAATGTTTTATAAATCCTTTGTATTTTAATTTAGCGTAAAATTTTAATTTTGTATAAATAGAAGGGGGATGTCTGTATAATCTTTCTCCATTATTATGCACAATAAAGGGTGTATTTTTATTACTTTTTATTTTTAAAATAGCTTCTAACAATGCCTCCGGAACCATATCCATCACTTTTTCATTTAAGTCTCGAATAGATTGACTTACTATCGGTATTTTTTTAACTAAAATTATGCGACCGCTATCTACCCTTTCTATAACCTCATGGACTGTCAAGCCCACTTCCTTTTTCCCATCTACCAATGACCAAAAACAGGGATCTCCACCGGGGTAGCGTGGTAATAAACCTGAATGTAAATTTATGGTAAATATTTTTGGTATCGAAAAAAGTTCTTTCTTTAAAATTCTGTGCATAAAAATCACATTCAAATCCGGTTGAAGATTTTTAATTAAATCGATCGTTTCCTTATTTTCTGTATTTTTGACAAAAAACAAGGGGATATTCCTTTCTTTCAGCAAATTTTTAAGTGGGTCTTTATTAATGAAGTCTTTACTTTTATTAAAAATTTTTTGTTTTATTCCCATCATTCCCCATCGTGCTAAATCATGTGCCCTCAATCCACCTTTTATGATTCTCCTAAGGGTTCTAAAAATAAATTTTATCAAGGGCAAATGTATTATATCTTCTACAATCACCGCTTTAACTTCAATTTCTTTCCTGTTACTTAAAATTTTTAAAGCCCTAAATAGGATTTTTCCCGTTGGAGCCTTGGTGAGAAAAACAATGCTGATGGTAGTTGAATCTTCGAAAGTTTTTTCCATAATTATTGTTTTTTATAAAAATCTTTAATCACTCTACAGACATACTTTATTTTTTCATCATCCATTCCTAAATGGACAGGCAATGACATTGCGTTCTCATTGGCAAAAATAGCATTAGGGAAATCCTTATCTTCATAGTTGAGATATTCAAAAATCTTTTGTTTATGAAGCGGATAAAAACATCCTCGCGTTTGGACTCCGTGGACTTCCATATGATTTAATAACTGAGCAAGATTTTTTACTTTAATATTCACTCTGAATGGGACAAAATTGGTATAGGGTTTTGTGGTCAAAAATTCGACCTCATCAAGATCCCCTAGAAGCTTTTTATATAACTTATAAGTCGCTAATTTTGTTTCTATGATGTGCTCCAGTTTTTTCAATTGCGCGAGACCAAATCCGGCCGCGATATCCGTTAATCGAAAATTTACTCCAAACTGGGGATGAATGAACGTTCCGCTCTGGAGTCGTCCTTGATTTCTTAAATAGCTCATTTTCCCATATAACGCTTCGTCATTTGTAATAACCATTCCTCCCTCGCCTGCTGTAGTAATGGTTTTATCCGCGAAAAAAGAAAAACAGCCGAGATCCCCTAATGTGCCTGTGTGCCTGTTCTTATAAAAAACGCCGAGGCTTTGACAGGCATCTTCAACAATTTTTAAATGATACTTTTTTGCGATTTCAATAATGGGATCCATGTCAGCCGAGCAACCATAAATGTGGACCGGCATGATGGCTTTTGTTCTGGGCGTTATTTTGTGTTCAATTTTCGATACATCGATATTAAAGTCATCTCTTGTGATATCAACAAAGACGGGGGTAGCCCCAATCCAATGAATCACCGAGGCAGAGGCGTAAAAAGAAAAATCCGTCACAATGACCTCATCTCCTTTTTTGATGCCCAAAACCAAAAGCGCCAAATAGAGCGCAATGGTGCCATTATTAGCGAGCACACCGTACTTGGCTCCTGTGTATTTGAGTATTTGTTCAATGAATTGCTTCGCCTTAGGGCCTTCTGTCACCCAGTTATTTTTTACCGAATCAGCTATTTCTTGAACTTCTTCGTCTCCAATATAAGGGTTCATTTGAAAAATCTTGAGTGCAGTCATTTTTTTAAATTATTGAAATGATTTTTATAATACCAATCAATTGTCTCCCTCATCCCTTGGTCAAGACCAGTCGAAGGCACCCAATTAAAAAGAGTTTTCAGGCAATCGCTATTCATTACTTTATAAGGAGCGCCGTCCGGCTTACTTGTATCGAATTTAAGTATTCCTTTGTAGCCTATGATTTCTTTAATTTTGTATGCCATGTCTTTTATGGAAATCCCGACTCCCTGACCTAAATTAATTGGATTAACCTCGGTTTCTACACCCAGTGCCCGGATAAATGCCTCTACACAATCATCAATGTAAAGCCATTCGCGGATGGGTGATCCCGTACCCCATACAACGACTTCCGCCAGATTCTTTTCTTTGGCGTTCACAATTTTCATAATAAGCGCACCCATAGCATGGGAACGGACTTCGTCGAAATGATCTCCCGGACCATACATATTTGGGACGAGAAAAGTGGTTGAGTTAAGACCATATTGATTCTTATAGGCATAAAGATTAACCCACGTGGCTTTTTTAATAAACCCATAGACCATTACGCTTTTATGCAAGGGGCCATCCCACCACTCGTCTTCTTTAAAATCTTTATCAGTCACGTTTGGATAAGAGCAGTTGGAAATGGGATTGATATATTTTTTTACCTTATATTTTCGAGCGCATTCAATAAGGTTGGTGTTCATTAAGGCGTTATTGTAGAAAATTTCACCTTCATGCTCCAAGCCAAATTTAATCCCGCCCACAAAAGCGGCACAATTCATAACGATATCCGGCTTCTCTTTCCCAAAGTAAGTTTCTATCTGTTTTCTATCCCGAAAATCCACCCCAAAACTGCGTGATGTCGTGACAAAATTGTAATTCAATTCCTTTAATTTTTTAGTCAGCCGCGATCCTAAAAAACCAGTCCCGCCTGCCACAAATATCTTGGGTGTCTTTTTCATAGCATCAGGATTTAAATGAAATACGACTTATATAATCTTTCTCCCGTGCTCTCTCTTTCATAATCTGCTTTATACATCATTTCGACTAAATCTTTAAATTTCACTCTCGGCTCCCATCCCAACTTTTTCTTAGCCCTGGATGGATCGCCGATGAGCAGATCCACTTCCGCGGGCCGAAAATACCGCGGATCAATTTCTACAATCGTTCTACCGATCTTTTCTTCAATAAATTTTTCTTCTATACCTTTTTTCCCATTCGATTCGATCTTCATACCCGCTACCTTAAATGCTTCTATCAAAAATTCGCGAACGCTATGAGCTTCCCCTGTTGCCGCAATGTAATCATCAGGTTTACGCTGCTGGAGCATTTTCCACATCATTTCCACATAATCACCGGCAAATCCCCAGTCACGTTTCGCGTCCATGTTGCCAAGAAAGAGTTTTTTTTCCAGTCCTAATTGAATTCGGGCTATCCCCCGTGTAATTTTACGGGTTACGAATGTTTCCCCCCTTCTGGGCGATTCATGATTAAACAGGATCCCATTGCAGGCAAACATATTATAACTTTCCCGATAATTCACCGTAATCCAGTAGGAAAATACCTTGGAACAGCCATACGGGCTACGCGGATGGAATGGGGTGGTTTCTTTTTGGGGGATCTCTTGGGCAAGCCCAAACATTTCTGATGACGATGCCTGATAATATCGCGCTTTTATATTCGCACGACGTATGGCATCGAGCATTCGTAATGTTCCGTCCGCATCCACATTCACCGTGTATTCCGGACAGTCAAAGCTAACCTTAACGTGGCTTTGCGCACCGAGATTATAGATTTCATCTGGCTGGATATCCCTAAGAAGCCACATTATGTTTCCCCCCTCTGTAAGGTCTCCGTAGTGCAAGTGAAGTCTTACCCCCCGGTCGTGAGGATCCTGATAAATGTGATCAATACGTTCTGTATTAAAAGTAGATGCGCGACGAATGAGCCCATGGACCTCATACCCTTTGGCTAGCAAAAACTCCGCTAAATAACTGCCGTCCTGCCCCGTAATACCTGTAATGAATGCCTTCTTTGCCTTACTCATAAAATATTATTTAAAGCTTTTTCAAATACTTTTGGCCATGCAAACTGCCTGCCAAATTGTAAAGCATTATTTCTGAAATTCCTATATCTTTTTTCATCAGAGATAACTTCTAAAATTTTGTCCGCGAAATCATCTGCATCGTATTTGGCGATTAGACCAGCATGACATGCTTCCAAATCTTTTGCCACAGGCGGCACATCGGTAATAATCACAGGCAAACCACACCCAACATAAATTTTTACTTTCCCCGGATCAGCGTAATAGGAAAAATTATTTTTATCCTCAGGGTAAAATGGAGCGATAGCCACTCCGCAACGGAGAAGCATTTGATCAACTTCTTTAGGATCGTTTACTCTGCCATGGATAATACAATTTTTTTCTACACCATATTGCCTAGCTTGTTCTTTCAGATAATCGATGTCCCCACCCCCAATGCATTCAAATATGACATCCGAAAGGCCTTTATCTATCAAAGATTTAACAATAGGGATAAAAAGGTCAGCCCCCTTGCTTTTTAATACGCCTCCAAAATAAACGACTTTTTTTCGATTGAAATTGGCGTAATCTTCATCGGCATACTGATCGGATTCATTACCCGTAGGCACTTCTAAAAAATTGATTTTGCCTTTATTTATCTTTCCATCTTCCGCCCTCCCCTCGATCATTCTTTTGTGTAGCGGCCAAACAACATCCGAGTGATAACAGGCTATTTTATCGATAAAATAATAAAGTTTATCCAGAATTATATTTTCATACCTTTGCGGAGTGTAATCGATCATGGAATACGCCACTTTTTTTACATACCCCAACTTTCTGAGCAACAGCCCTACCAGAACAAGCAAACTATCCATCGCAACAAACAAGTCTGCTCCTTTGCCGTATTTCATCCCGTAAAAGAGCCCGTAAAAAAAATCTTTTAAATAAGAAATCATTTCAGGCCTATGGAATTTGATTTGGGATTCGAAGTAACTCTTTTCCCCTTCTTTAAAAATAATCGTTCTTATCGATCCAACCGAATCATGTCCAAACGGAAATTTAATATTAATAGCCTCTTTGGGATTACCGCTGAGTATAAAAGAAAACATTTTATCATCATACCCTCCTGATATTATTCCACCATGATGCACATAAACAATTATTTTTTTATTCTTTATATTTTGCATATAGTTTAATGATTAGTATGGGGTAAATTTAGTTCTTTCATCTCATTGCCATAAGCTCTTAGGGTGACCTTAATTCGTAGAATTTTTAAGAAAAAATACCAGGCAATTAAAGAGGCTGTGTAAAGTGTTAAGGGGAAATGAATCAATAAAATTGATTTCCTTTGGCGGATGGCATGATAAAAACTTATCAAAAGAGGGCCTATTAAAGTAAAAGCGTAGGGTATGAATAGATATTTTTTAAGGCGTCTCGAAAAAGGCTGAAATTCCTCGTGATTTGAAAAACCTGTTCCAGGCATTTTTTTATAGTGGATATTTACGATAACCCGCCATTTAATTTTTTTTAAAAATTTTCTGTAATTATCTGCAGAATAATGAATAATGGCATCGTTTTTCAAAATGGCTGTTCTATGACTTTTTTTAATTAAAAAATAAAAAATCCTAGGCACTATTTTTGTATCGTTCAGATCGTGTCCAAATTCTTTTTTCAAGTATTCCAAATCAATGGTATGCCCTCCGCACATATCCATTTCCGGCATTGTATTTTTTAGATCCAATTCAAATTCAGTAAAGTCAGGATGATCTTTAAAATTTTTATATTTTTTTTTCCAGCTATTCAAAAATAAGGCTGATTCTCCGGAAATTCCCTGCATAAAAAAGGCAAAAGGGTCTGAAAAGTGGTTGATATAATCATTAATGGCGTGAGCATTGGGAGGTTTTTTACAACCCCCTGATTGAATTACTTTTATATCGGAGTTTCCCATGCAAATTCTCACTCGATTGGAAATTGCTTCATCATTTTCTAATATTTCATCGGAATCTAAAAATACAGCATATTTACCCTTCGCCCCTAATAAACCTATGTGTTTGGCATACTCCTGTTGGACATGCGGGTTTTCTAAAATAATAGCTCCGTGTTTTTGAGCAATAAATCTTGTTTGATCTTCTGAGCCCCCATCAGCCACCACTATTTCTATGAACTCCTGAGGATAGCTTTGTTTTCGAATAGAAATCAAAGCCAATTCAATTGTCTTTTCCGAATTCAACGTGGGCATGATGATGGATACCCAAGGAAAAGATGACATAGTATGAGTTATTTTCTGGCTTTAGAAAAATTTGATTCCGGAACTGATTTTATTTTTAATTTTAATCGTTTTTCTATAACACCGGCCTGATCGACTTTTCCATGAGCTGCGGCTGGATTGCCATATACTAAAGCGAAATCCGGAACATTTTTTGTGACCACCGAACCCGCCCCTATCAAAGCATATTCCCCAACGGTAACCCCTGGCAAAATAGTAGAATTAGCTCCCAAAGAAGCCCCTTTTTTGATTCGGATAGGACTTATTTCCCAATCTGAAGCGGATTTTAACGTGCCATCTTTATTGACTGCGCGCGGGTTTTTATCGTTTGTAAAACAAACATGGGGCCCTATGAAGACGCCATCTTCTATCGTAACTCCATGATATACAGAGACATTATTTTGAATTTTGCAATTATCGCCAATTTTTACCCCAAAATCAATGTACACATTTTTCCCAATAATACAGTTGGCGCCAATGAAGGCATCCTCCCGGATATGAGCAAAATTCCAAATTTTTACCCCTTCTTTGATGATGGCTTTTGCGGAAACCTCAGCGGTTGGATGAACAAAATAATGCATGGGTTTAGGTAAAGTTACGGAATTAAAGGCAATTTTTAACGCATCCAATGCAAATTTAGAATTGATTGGCTGATCTTGCTGGATGGCTTTTATAAAGTAAATAATTTCTTCTTTTAGCGGTTCTTTTTTTGCGATGGAAATTTCAATAATATCTGGTTCTGAAAATCGCAGGATATAATCTGAAAAGTCACCAATCGTTTGTTTAAATTTATCATAATTGCTCTTATAAAACTGAATTTTTTGCGTGATGTAGTCCATTTCTAGATATCCTTCTGTTCCTGTGATATTGAGCTTTCGGATTTTAACAGGAGTGATCCAATTGGCCTGAATATAGGCGGAACAATGACGATATTTCAAAAAGAATTCTACTGCGTCTTCTCTTTTTTCTATGTGATGACGCTGTTTATTAAGATAAGTTTTCTCGGGAAGTTCTCCGATTAAGTAATTTATAATATCAATATCGTGAATGGCTAAATCCACTGCGATATTGGCGTCTTTGATCTGGGGAGGGAATCCGCCAACTCTGCGAGCCATAATGGCTGTGATTTTCCCCAATTCACCCTTTCCAATCATTTCTTTAACCTTATTGACAGCCGGATTAAAACGCTCAATATGTCCAACCAATAATTTTACTTTTTCTTGATCCGCAATTTTTAAGAGATCCTCCCCTTCTTCGATCGTCATGGCTATGGGCTTTTCAAGCAATACATGAATCTTTTGCTGTAAACAAAATTTCGTCACTTCATAATGAAAAGCGGTGGGAACACAAATAGAAACTGCTTCAGGCTTTTCTTTCGAGATCATGGCTTTATAGTCCTGATAAAATCGGCATCCGAATTGGCTTCCGATATTTTGTGCTAACGCTTGATTCTGATCAACGACTGCTACGAGATCAATAAGGTCTGGCAACTCAGAGCAGGTACGAACATGGTTTTTGCCCATATTGCCCGTGCCAATAACGGCGTATTTGAATTTATTTTCCTTGTTCGGCATAAGCGCGAATGGTATGAATAATATAATTGATATTTTCTTGAGTCAGGCTTGGATGAACCGGTAAGGATAATACTTCTTTTGCCATTTTTTCAGCAACGGGAAAATCTCCAGCTTTATAGCCCTTATTCATAAAATGAGGATGGAGATGCAGGGGTTTTGGATAATAAACGCCATATCCTATCCCCTTTTCTTTTAGATAAGCCATTAATTCTTCTCGCGTAGAATCAAATTCTTCGTTGATTCGGATGGTGTATTGATGGAAAACGTGTTTTTCCCCCTCTTTTACCTCTGGAATAATGACCCCCCTTATTCCTTTAAGTCCTTGGTTTAATTTTTTAGCATTTCGAATACGTTTTCCATTCAGAATATCCACTTTTTTCAGCTGTTCCAAGGCAATAGCGGCGTGGACATCCGTCATTCGATAGTTGTAACCCAAATCCCAATATTCATAGCGGGTTTGTTCGGACTGCCCATGATGGCGAAAGCGCTTACAGCGCTCTGCTATTTCTTCATCATTGGTGGTCACCGTTCCCCCTTCCCCGCACATAATGTTTTTGGTCGCATACAAAGAAAAGGCTGCCGCTTCACCAAAAGTTCCCGCTTTTTTCCCTTTTTGTTCCGCTCCAATGGCCTGACAGGCGTCTTCAATCATTTTTAAGCCATGATGATCTGCTAATAACTTCATGGCTGGATAGTTATAAATCTGACCATAGAGATCGATGGGTAAAATGGCTTTAGTATGCGAAGTTATTTTTTGTTCTACTTGCTGAGGATCTAAATTAAAATCCTTCTCTGAAATATCAGCAAAAACGACTTTTGCGTTTTGCATTATGATCGGGTTGGCTGAAGCCACGAATGTGAAGGGGGATGTGATGACTTCATCCCCTTCTCCGATCCCCAGCGCATATAGCGCCGCATGAAGCGCCGCTGTTCCGCTATTAAAAGCGACGGCAAAACGCGTACCGCAATAACCGGCAAATGCTCCTTCCAGTTCTTTTACTTTGGGGCCTTGGGCCAACATTCCTGATCTTAGAACGAGAGTAACTGCCTTGATTTCAGAAGACCCCAATACAGGTTTACAAATGGGAATATTCATAATTTATGATTGAGTGGTTAAAACATTCACGACTATTTTACTAGGAATAACCTCTGGCACAATAGGCAATTTCTGATAATGTTGGTAGTTTTGTGTGAAATTTCGAATAACTTCAGGATTGTACTTACTTAAAATGGCATTTGAGCCCACTCCTTCTTCTCCTTCTAAAACCCCTCTTAATAGCAGGCATGGTTTGCCTAAATAAAAAGCTTCCTGCTGGTTACTACCCCCATCCCCCATTATAAAAGCACTCCCTTTTAGCAATCTGATAAATTCTACATAGGGGAGAGGGCTGATCAGTTCAATATTGGTATGGGCTTTAAATCGATCTAGTAAATTCATTTTTTCAAGAAAAGCTCTCGTGGGATCATGTAAAATAAAAACCCCTTTTAAGCGGCCTGCTGTTTCTTCTAAAAATGTCAATAATTTTAGAGCCAATGCTTTATTGAAAAGATGTTCTTGTCTATGGAGAACAAAAATAAAATAAGGTTTTTCTTTCAGCCGATTTATCAGGTGCGATTCTATTGGTTGAGCAAGGGCAAATTGAACGCTATCTATCCCGGTGTTATAAAAAGTATTGATTTTAAGCCCTTTTCTGTTTTTGAGATTCAAAACATTTTTTTCATAGGAACAAAAATGAATATCAGCCAAATAGGATATAATTTTTCTGTTAATTTCCTCAGGAAATGGATGAAATAGATCGAGTGATTGATATCCTGCTTCCACATGAGCAATTTTTAAACCATACCTTTTCCCAACAAGGGCTCCTATTAAAGAGGAGGGGGTATCTCCGTGAATAATGATATAGCTTTTGCCTCTTTTTATATTTTTAAATTCAGATCTCAAATTGATCAATGCCTTAAAAAATGTTTTAAAAAACCATATTGCAAAAAACAAAATTGAAGGCTGAACTGACTTTTCATAAAGATTAATATCAATTTTTAGATTCAATAATTTGAAAATATCACTTTGTGCAATATTGTTTTGCCCAGAAGCAATAATCTTAAAAGGAATATGATGCTTTTGAAATTCCTGAATAACCCCCATCAATTTGATTAATTCTGCCTTGGTACCTATAAAAAAATAAAACCGTTTTTCAATATCATTCATATTTTAATGGGAGGTTTTTTTAGTAATTCTAGGCTTTATTTGAGTGAACTTTATTGGATTTGAATAATAAGAAATGCCCACCGCTTTCTTTCCAACTCCAATGTAATCGAATCCGGCTTTTTGCATGATTCCAGTGCTAAAAATATTGCGTCCATCCACGATTTTTTTCTGCTTCATCAAAAGGCTGACGCGTTCTAAGTCGAGCATCCGGAATTCATTCCATTCGGTAACAAAAACGGCCAAATCGGCTCCGCGAAGGGTTTCATAGGGATCTTTTTTATAGTCGATTTTAATGCCGGTAAAAACCGTTTTGGCCACCTCCATCGCCACGGGGTCGAACGCCTGAATACGGACGCCTTTTTGATGCAGGTAATGGATGATTTCGATGGAAGGCGCGTAGCGCATGTCATCGGTTTTGGGTTTAAAGGCAAGGCCCATCACGGCCACCACTTTACCAGCGAGATCCTGCCCGAGGAGATGATGGATTTTGGGGAAGAGGGAGCGCTTTTGCTTCTCGTTAATCTTCTCCACGGCATCGACCAAGTGGGTATCACAGCCGTACCGCCGGAAGGTGTGGGCGAGGGCCTGGACGTCTTTGGGAAAACAGGAACCTCCGTACCCCACCCCCGCCTGTAAAAACCGGGGGCCAATGCGGTCATCGAGCCCCATGCCTTTTGCCACTTCTTTGATGTTGCCGCCCGCCGCTTCACAAAGGTGCGATAATTCGTTCATGAAGGAAATGCGGGTGGCCAGCATGGCATTGCTGGCGTATTTGATGATCTCCGCGCTACGGACGCTGGTGAAAACAATGGGTTTATTGGCCCTTTCCAGAGGCTTGTAGAGTTCCTGCATGATCGCCTTGGCGCGTTCATCCTGAACCCCCACGATGATCCGGTCGGGCATCATAAAATCATTGATCGCCTCCCCTTCTTTTAAAAATTCGGGGTTGGACACCACGGCGTAATCGTGTTTTTTAACACCCATGGCGGAGCGGATGGTGTTCGAAACGAGTTCGGAAGTTTCCACCGGCACAGTGCTTTTATCGACAATCACTTTGTACCCGTTGATGTGCTTTCCAATCGTTTTGGCCACCTGGAGCACATACTCCAGATTCGCGGATCCATCCGGGTTGGAAGGGGTGCCGACGGCGATGAAAAGAATGTCGCTGGCTTCAATGGCTTTGGCCGCATCCATGGTAAAACTCAGACGCCCTTCCTGATGATTGCGTTTAACGATTTCTTCCAGACCCGGTTCATAAATGGGGATGATCCCCCGCTTGAGGTCCTCGATCTTTTTTTGATCCACATCCACGCAAATGACATCATTTCCGAGTTCCGCAAAACAAGTGCCGGTGACGAGCCCGATGTAGCCGGTGCCGAACATGGCGATTTTCATTTTTGATTTATGAAAGATTTAAAATAATTGATGGTGGGCTTTAGCCCTTCTTCCAGTTTTACGGTGGGCGCCCAGCCGAGCTTTTCTTTGGCGAGGGCGATGTCCGGCTGTCTTTGCCTTGGGTCGTCCTCCGGAAGAGGATTATAAACGATTTGATTAGAATTTCCACCTGTCATTTTCAGAATGGTTTCGGCTAGCGCCTGAATGGTGAATTCAACGGGGTTCCCCGCGTTGACTGGCCCTGTAAAGTTATCGGGATTATTCATCATGCGTACCATGAGTTCGACAAGGTCATCGATATACTGAAAACTGCGGGTTTGTGATCCATCGCCGTAAATGGTGAGCGCCTGACCGCGAAGGGCCTGCATTATGAAGTTGCTCACGACCCGCCCGTCTTCCGGATCCATGTTCGGCCCGTATGTATTGAAAATCCGGATGACCCGAACGGGGGTCTTGAATTTTCGATAATAATCAAAACAAAGGGTCTCGGCTGCCCGCTTGCCTTCATCATAACAGGAGCGGAGACCGATGGGGTTTACATGGCCCCAATAAGATTCTTTTTGGGGGTGCTGTAGGGGATCTCCATATATTTCCGATGTGGACGCATGCAAAATGGGGATATTACCATTCGCGCGCGCGAGTTCCAGCATGTTCCGGGTACCGAGCACCGAAGTTTCCCAGGTGAAAATCGGATCTTTTTGGTAGGCGGGCGGCGAGGCGGGGCAGGCCAGATTGTAAATCTGATCGATCCCGCTGAGCGGGAGCGGCTGAATGATGTCGTGCTCGATCAGCGTGAAATTTTTATTCCGGGAAAGGGTTTCACTATTTTCTTTTCGGCCGGTGTAAAAATTATCCACGGCAATAACGGAGTGACCCTCGTTCAGCAATCGCCGACACAAATGGGATCCGATAAAACCTGCGCCTCCGGTGACGACGATTTTCATGGCCATTCAATTGATTTTTTCCCGAATGATGTAAAGGTGCCTTTTGAGGACTTCATTGTGAATATTGCCGATGTAAAGGGCGATAAACCCGAGGCACATCAGGACAATGCCGATCAGAAAGATGGTTAAGGTGGCCAGCATGGCGGTGCCGGAAAAAATCGGCTGCCAAAAGGTTTTGAAAATGATTTGGTTTAGGAACATGTAAAACCCCAAAAGCCCCGCGAAAAAGCAGGTGAAAATCCCCAGGTACCCGGCCACCCGCAAGGGGAACAGGCTGTGATGGGTGAAGGAGGTGAGAGCCAGCCGGATGAGGGCGATCACGGAATAGCTGGCATAGCCTTCGGCGCGCTCATCCGCTACAAAGTGAATATAATCGCGTTTAAAACCAAGCCAATCGATCAGATTCCGCGCGATACGGACATGCTCGGAAAAACCCTTAAATTCTTCCATCACCCGCTTATCGATCAGCCGGAAATCCGTAGCCCGCGGAATGAACGCTTGATCGGAAATGATGATCATTAAATGGGCATACAGCCACGAAGCGAAACGTTTGAATAAGCCGATGCCTTTGGTGTCTTGCCGTATTCCGATCACCACCTCCGTGCCGTTTTCCCATTTGGCCAGAAAATCCGGAATGCGTTTGGGGGGATGCTGTAAATCGGCATCCATAAGAATGCAGGCGTCTCCGTCAGCCGCGTGAATGCCCGCCGTCATCGCCAGTTCTTTTCCAAAATTGCGCGAAAAATCGAGGCCTTTTACACGGGGATCCCGCTCGGCCAGGCCTTTGACCACACTCCACGTGCCATCCGTAGATCCATCGTTCACGAGAATCAGTTCGTAATCGTATTTTTCCTGTAAGCCCCTAAAAACCTCCTGGATTTGGGCATACAGCAAGGGAAGATTTTTTTCTTCCTGGTAGGCGGGAACGACAATGGAGATTAACTTTTTATTCACGGCGGAGAGGATGCTGAACCAATAAAGTTTTTTTGTTTTTTACACAGTAGGCGACCAGCAAAACGAGCGTCACCAGCATAGCATAGGACATGCCCCGGATAAATTCATGCAGATTGCCTGAGAATCGGTATCCCAAGGCAATTTGCAACGCGCTCCCCACGGCCAGTAAATAGACGACCCCGGTTTTTTTAATGGCCAGTAAAAACTTTACCAAATAGTTGATCAGCGCGAATAGGGAAGCAAAAATGCCAATTTGCCATAAATACGGGCCCGCCAAAGCATATTTAGACCCCATGAGCAGGATGAAGACCTCGCCAAACTTATAAAATAACCCCACCGAAAATAGAAGCCCCAACAACAGGATTCCTGAGCTTTTCAGGAAAAAGATGAGAAAATCGTCTTTTTTTTCGTGTTTTGCGATCACCACGGGGAACATCACCCCCTCTAAGGCGCTGGCGGCCACAATAACCGCTTTAGCCAGAATGGCGGCGGCGGCGTACAGGCCGGCCACTTCAATCGTAAAAATATTTTTTACTAAGAGAATGTCCAGGCTGGGGAAGGCGACGAGAAAGAGGGCGATGAAAAAGGTGTGCAAATAATACCGGTAATCTTTAACCGCGAATGCTTCGGAAGCGCTTGTGATATCAATATTCTTTAAAGAATTCCGAATCATTCCAAAGGCGATCAGAACGGATAGGATCCCTGCGATCAGAATGCCCCCGAGCGCCCCATAAATGTTTTTAAATAGTAACACCAGCCCCACCCCGAACGCAAAACGAGCCAAGGCCCCCACAATGCCTAAAACTCCCAAGGCCATGAATTTTTGCATCCCCTGAAACATGGGCCCAAAAATACCCCCGATGAGGCCGATAGCCATGATCAAACCCGTCATGGCCATTAACGCGAAAGAGTCTATTTTGAGATAGTCAGCTATCCAGGGGGAAGCCAGTAGAAACAGGATGAACAAAATCAGCCCTCCTCCCAGCGCTTTTTTTGAAAAGTAAACCGCCAGCTGTTTTATTTTTACAAAATCATGATGGGCGTAAAATTTTGAAATGTAACGCGTAATGATAAAACCCAGCGTGGCCGCTGGCACACCCAGAATGCTGGAAAGGGACAGCAGGGCCTGAAGTTCCGCAAAGTCACGCAGGCTGATAAAGCGGGCTACGAAAGGATGGAAGGCAAATGAAAAAACACCCCCGATTAGGGTGGAAGCAAAAATAATCGAACTATTTTTGATAAAACTTTTTAAATGCATGGTGAGCGACACGGCAAAACCATTGCATTGTAGGCTCATTCTCCCCCGTTAGGCAATCGCTTTTGCCTTCACTTTGACTCCGATGGGATTCAGAGTCACTTTGACGTGGGCGCCGGCTGCTTTTTTGAGGGATTCCACTTTATCGATTTTTTCCCACGGAAATTCCGGGCGGCCAAAATGACCATAAGCCGCGGTAGCCCGGTAAATGGGGCGTTTGAGGTCGAGCGTTTTGATGATCCCCGCGGGAGACATGTCGAACACCTCGCGAATCGCCGCTTCAATCACCTCATCGGCCACTTTGCCGGTGCCAAAGGTGGTGACGTGAACGGAAACGGGTTCCGGGTAACCGATGGCGTAGGCCAGCTGGACTTCGAATTTATCGGCCAGCCCGGCCGCCACCACGTTTTTGGCGATGTAACGGGCCATGTAGGCGCCGGAGCGATCCTGTTTATTCGGCACTTTGCCGCTGAACGCGCCGCCGCCATGCCGGCCCATGCCGCCGTAGGTATCGACGATGATTTTGCGGCCGGTGACCCCGGTATCGCCCTGGGGACCACCGGTCACAAACCGTCCGGTTTCGTTGATCAAAATGCGGGCATTGGCGTTTAGCCATTTGCCGCAAACGGGTTTGATGACTTTTTCAATGATGCCTTGCCGAAGCGTCTCGTAGTCGACCTCCGGATCGTGCTGGGCGGCGATGACCACGGTTTCCACTCCAATCGGTTTGTCGTTTTCATATTCCACCGTGACCTGGCTTTTGCCGTCGGGCCGCAGATAGGGCAACGTGCCATTCTTACGCACTTCCGCGAGCTTCCGGACTAAGCCATGGGCCAGCATGATGGGAAGCGGCATGAGTTCCGGGGTTTCCGTGCAGGCAAAACCCACCATCATACCCTGATCCCCTGCCCCCTGGGCTTTGTGGGCGCCTTTATTGGGGTCTTCGCCCTGGGCGATGTCACCGCTTTGTTCGTGAATAGCGTTCAGAACCGCGCAGCTCTTGTAATCGATGCCGTAATCGGAATTGGTGTAGCCGATGTCTTTGAGGGTATTGCGCACGATTTTTTGAACATCAACATACGTTTTGGTGGTGATTTCCCCTCCCACGACCACGAGACCCGTGGTGGTGAATACTTCACAGCAACAAGCGCTATCCGGGTCATCGGTGAGCACGGCATCCAGCACCGAATCCGCAATCTGGTCGCAGATTTTATCGGGATGGCCTTCCGTCACGCTTTCCGAGGTAAAAAAATATTTAGACATAGGGTGATTGAGTTATTGGTTACTAAGGGGATGCTTCCCCGCCTGAGGCGGGTCAGCATGACACAAAAACAGCCTCTCAGATTGAGAAGTCATTGGGGGTGACTTGCTCATCTGGCTTAGATTTCGCACCCTTGTCGGGTTGTCACACCGGACCGGTTGCGGGGCAGGTCATTCGAGCTAAGTCTCTGTCTGCCACTCTTGATGAGAATGATGTTTTCGGGGGTATCTTAACGGATTGCCCTTTTTACGTCAATAGCGATAATGATCCGGTTTGTAGGGGCCGCTTGGGGAGATCCCCAGGTATTTGGCTTGGGCGGGAGTGAGCTTGTCGAGCACGACACCGATTTTGCCCAGGTGCAGCCGCGCCACTTCTTCATCGAGTTTTTTGGGAAGCATGTACACGCCGGGCTTATACTGCCCCGGTTTGGTGTAAAGCTCGATTTGAGCCAGCACCTGATTGGTGAAAGAGTTCGACATCACGAAGCTGGGGTGGCCGGTGGCGCAACCCAGGTTCACCAGTCGGCCTTCCGCCAAAAGGATGAGCTCTTTGCCGTTTTTGAAAACGTATTTGTCGACCTGGGGCTTGATGTTCACCTTTTTGGCCTTCTTTGCCTTCACCTGATCATTGAGCCATTTGACGTCAATCTCGGAGTCAAAATGGCCGATGTTGCAAACAATGGATTGGTTAGGCATGGCGGCCAGGTGCCTGCCGGTGAGAACATCGGCACAACCGGTTGCGGTGATGAAAATATGACCTTCTTTGGCGGCTTCATCCATGGGCTTGACCTCATAGCCTTCCATGGCGGCCTGCAGCGCGATGATGGGGTCGATTTCGGTGATGATGACCCGGGCGCCGTAAGAGCGCATGGATTGGGCGCAGCCTTTGCCCACATCGCCGTATCCGGCGAGCACCACCACTTTTCCGGCCACCATCACATCCGTGGCGCGCTTGAGCCCGTCGGCCAACGACTCCCGGCAGCCGTAAAGATTATCGAATTTGCTTTTGGTGACGGAGTCATTCACATTGATGCAGGGGGTTTTGAGTTTCCCCTGTTTCATCATTTCGTACAGACGGTGCACCCCCGTGGTGGTTTCTTCGGTAATTCCTTTGATATCCCGAAGGATTTTGGGATATTTTTTGTAAATCAGTTCCGTGAGGTCGCCGCCGTCGTCCAGAATCATGTTGGGGCCTTTGCCGCCCGGGAATTTCAGCGTTTCTTCCACGCACCACCA